>ERZ795058.6046-NODE-6046-length-10650-cov-40.637187_pt1 | contig 10650 bp, 9 predicted proteins | sample MGYA00375142_ERZ795058 | MGnify/ENA primary metagenome ERZ795058 (study PRJEB30187, sample SAMN05720210) | activated sludge metagenome | isolation source: anaerobic digester from wastewater treatment plant | place: Japan | collected 2015-04-20 ...
CCACCCATGTGCGGGTAGAAATACGGGGTCACCACCATGGCCTTCACGCTCTCTCACCCTCCGGATGGGGTGAGGGTGCACAATCACTCATATAAATCTATCTTCAAGCCCGCGGGGCCCTGAGGTTCACCCGGTCTCTCATCACGGCCGCGTATACGCTGTCCCATCCCACCTCCGATCCTCGCGGGGGGAGGTGCCGGAAGGAAACCCCCGGGGCGCCCCGCTCCCAACGGCGATATCCCCACGGTTCACCCGGGAGAAGTCCGGAGGGCCGGGGATGCCGCCCCCGGAGGCGACGCACTCGATGAACATCTCTCCCTCCCCGGCACCATGATCGCTGCTTCCCCCTCCCGTACCGGAGACCCGGTGATGTACCGAACCTGTCGCCTTTGAGATCCCCTCAGTTTCCGGCATTATGCTGCATATCGTATCCCGATGGCCAGGCTATCCGGTGATGAAGCGATGTCGCCCTTCTCACCCGTATGTCACCCCCCATAGTCCTGATGCCGGATTGAGACCACGAAGTTCCAGAATAGGTTTAAATACTTAAAGAGGCGATCCACCGCTCGCTACAACGTAGCTCACAGGCCCGGGGGGGAAGTGTTGAGTCGGGGAGCCGTCTTTGTAACCGACGCGCAGATGCGGAGCTCTCTTGCGGTCATCCGGTCGCTTGGTAAACAGGGATTGGATGTAACTGCGGGTGAGGAGACGCGGTGTGCGACAGGAGTTTTCTCGAGGTACTGCAGGCGGGGCCTGGTATACCCATCGCCGAAGAAGGCGGAGGAGCGGTTCATCGGGTATCTCCTCGATACCCTGAGGTCCGGGGAGATCGATGTACTCTTCCCGGTCGCCGATGCCTGCTTGAAGCCTATCGTCGACCATGAAGAGGAGATCTCGCGGTACACCCGGATCGCCCTGCCGCCCCGTGACATCTTCACGGCGGGCTACGACAAAGGCACGACCCTCCGTATCGCCATGGAAAACGGCATCCCCTGCCCGCGCACGTTCTTCCCGGAGAGCCCGGACGATGCGGCCGGCATAGCAGAGAAGATCGATTACCCGGCCGTCGTCAAACCTCGCGTGAGTTCAGGAAGGCGGGGGGTCAGGGTCTGCAGGGACTCACAGGACCTGGTCCAGGCTTATGCGGCATCCGCATCGGAGTTCGGCCCCGTGGTGATCCAGGAGTTCATTCCCTACGGAGGAGAGCTCGGGGTCTATACCCTCCTCAACGCACAATCAGAACCCCGTGCGGTGACCGTCCAGCGTCGGATCCGCTCTTATCCGATATCCGGGGGGGCAAGCACCCTCCGCGAGACCATCAAGGACGAACGCTCCCGGGAGGCCGTCGGGATCGCCCTCCGTCTCCTGAAGGCGATGCGATGGTCCGGGGTTGCGATGGTCGAGTTCCGGGTCGATGCCCGGGATGGGAGCCTCAAACTCATGGAGGTGAACCCTCGCTTCTGGGGATCGTTGAATCTGTCTATCCTCAGCGGCGTGGACTTTCCCTACCTCCTCTACCGGATGGTCATGGATGGGGATATCGAACCGGTCTTGGATTACCAGGAGGGGGTTTTGTGCCGCTGGCTGCTCCCCGGAGATATCCTCTGGTACCTGAGCGCCCCAAAGACCTGGGAGAACCTCAAAGAGTTTCTCCGGTTCGATACGCCCGACGATATCCTGTCGCTGCACGACCCCGGCCCGACGCTGGGGTTTGCGCTCGCCACGGCACGCTACGCGCTCGACCCGGATATGTGGCGGTTTGTCCTGAGGCGATAACGTGGCCGTCAACGCACTCAGCATCGACCTTGAGTTCTGGTGGTGCAACGAGTTCCTGAACGGCTACCTGCCCGGCGACCGCGAGGATATGTTCAAGGAGTCGCTGAGGCCGATCTTCGCATCGCTTGATGCATTCAACGTCAGAGCAACGTTCTTTGTCCTTGGTGCCGTCGCGGAGAGGTATCCTGAGGTCATCCACGATATCCACCGGAGAGGTCACGAGATCGCGTGCCACGCCTACTCCCATAAACCGCTCTACTCGATGGATCAGAGAGAGTTCGAGAGGGAGCTCGGAAAGTCCCTCGAACTGCTTGCCGACTACAACCCGGTCGGGTTCCGGGCGCCGTCGTTCTCCCTGAGCAACAGGACGAAGTGGGCACTTGAGTCGCTCGAGAAGTACGGTTTTCAGTACGACTCGAGCATCTTCCCGGTGAGGACACCGCTCTACGGCGTCCCGGATGCGCCGGTCGGGATCTACCGGCCTTCCCGGGACGACGTCACCGTCCACGACCCCGACGGCCCGATCATCGAGTTCCCGCTCTCGATCGTCAGGCTCGGCATCAACATCCCCATCTCAGGAGGGTTCTACCTCCGTTCCCTGCCAAAACAGGTCCTCTCGTGGGGTATCGGCAGAGTGGCCGCAAAGAGGCCGGCAAACATCTACCTTCACCCCCACGACATCTACCCGGGTCCTCCCCCCCTGAAGGTGCCGTTCCTCTCCCGGCTCGTCACCTACCACGGCGTCCACACATCGCTTGAGAAACTGATCATGCTCATGATGAAGTTCTCGTTCATGCCTATCGGAGCGCTCCTTGACGAAATGTCGCTCCTTTCTCCGGAGGCCCCTGTCCCGATGGCGCCTGCCCGCCCCCTCCGGGGGGTGGGAGGAAGAGACGATCCGGCCGTCCCGACGATTCCCGCACCCACGCTGCAGCTGCAGCCCTTCGATGGCGTCAGACAGCGGTATCCGGCCCGTGCCGCAAGACCGATCCACGAAACAGGTGATCCCGATGAGACGCTGTAACGCTCACCACGGGCACCGGGGCGGCATCCCCGGCACCGGGCCGATGGGGAGATCTGCGGGAACCGGCATGTCCCGGGCAGGCGCGATCCCGGGATTTGAGATAGTATTATATACTGGATCGTGTATCCAGAGTCTGCTCGCAGCCGTACGCGCGTTCAGGGTTAAAGGAGTCGTATGTGATGGATTGGACTGAAAAGAGAGTGCTTGTGACCGGCGCCGGCGGTTTCATCGGCAGCCACCTGACCGAGAGCCTGGTAGACCACGGTGCGGATGTGCGGGCGTTTGTCCGCTACAACTCAAGAAACGACCCCGGTCTCCTGCGGCTGCTCCCACCGGAGAGACTGGACCGGGTGCGTATCCTCATGGGCGATCTGAGGGATGCCGACGCCGTCCGGCGTGCCGTCCGGGACGTCGACGTCGTCTTCCACCTGGGTTCGCTCATCGCCATCCCCTACTCCTACGCCCGTCCCCGGGAGACGGTGGAGACGAACGTCATCGGTGCGCTCAACGTCTTTGAGGCGGCCCGGGATGCCGGCGTCGAGAAGGTCGTCCACACATCGACGAGCGAGGTCTACGGGACCGCCCGCTACGTCCCCATCGACGAGAACCACCCGCTCCAGGGGCAATCCCCCTACTCGGCGAGCAAGATCGGGGCCGACAAGGTCGCCGAGAGTTTCTACCGGTCTTTTGACGTCCCCATCGCCACGATACGGCCGTTCAACACCTACGGCCCGCGGCAGTCGGCGCGGGCGGTGATACCGACGATCATCACGCAGGCGCTGGTGCAGGGGAAGGTGGCGCTCGGTGCGACGCACACGACACGGGACTACACCTACGTCGACGACCTGGTGCGTGCGTTTCTCCTCATCGCCGAATCGCCGGGAACGGTCGGGGAGACGATCAACGTCGGGTCGAACTACGAGATATCGATAGGGGCCGTCGCCGGTACGGTTGCAGCCCTCCTCGGAAAAGAGATCGATATCATCACCGAGAGCGAGCGCCTGCGGCCGGAGAAGAGCGAGGTCGAACGGCTCTGGTGCGACAACACCAGGGCGCGGGATCTCCTCGGCTGGTCGCCCGCCGTGCCCCTGGAAGAAGGGCTTTTGCGTACGATTGCATGGTTTCGGGAACACCTGGGCCTCTATCGGCCCAACCACTACGTGACCTGATATGAAAGCGGTTATTCTTGCCGGCGGCAAGGGACGAAGGCTTGAACCCTACACGACCATCATCCCCAAGCCGCTTATGCCGATCGGGGATAAACCGATCCTTGAGATCATCCTTTGCCAGCTCCGTGAGCACGGTATCCGGGACGTGACGATTGCGGTCGGGCACCTTGCCGAACTGATCATGGCGTTCTTCGGCGACGGGAGCAGGTTTGGTCTCTCGATCACCTACTCGCGGGAGGAGAGGCCGCTCGGGACCGCAGGCTGCCTCGGGCTCATCAAGGACGACCTCATCGAACCGTTCCTCATGATGAACGGCGACGTCCTGACAACCCTCCCGTTCTCGGAGCTCATGGACTTTCACCAAAAAAGCGGCGCCATCGCGACGGTTGCCCTCAACAAGAGGGATTACTTCGTCGATTTTGGTATCGTGGATACCAACGGGAACGGAGATATCGTCGGGTACACCGAGAAACCGGGGTTTGAGCACTACGTGAGCATGGGCGTCTACGCGTTCGACCCGAGAGTTCTCGCGTATATCACGCCCCACGAGTACATCGACTTCCCCGACCTGATCAAGGCCCTGCTTGCGGCGGGCGAGACAGTTAAAGCCTACAAATACGGCGGCTACTGGCTGGACATCGGGAGGGTCGATGACTACAAGAAGGCGAACAACGAGATCGCCGGGCTCTATGGGACGCTGGGCGTCGGGGGCGAGTGATATGGCGTGGAAGATCCCTCTCTCAGACATCGCCATGGACGGCGAAGAGGTCGATGCGGTCAGGGATGTCCTGCAGTCGAGGTGGCTCTCGATGGGGCCGGTGACGGAGGAGTTCGAGGCGGCCTTTGCCCGGTACCTCGGTGCCGAACATGCGTTTGCAGTCTCGAACGGGACGGCGGCTCTGCACATCGCCCATGCGGTGCTCGGCATCGGCAGCGGCGACGAGGTCATAACCCCGTCGCTCACGTTCGTCGCGACGGCAAACTCGGTCCTCTACTGCGGCGCAAGACCGGTCTTTGCCGATATTGCCGGCCCGGATGACCTGAACGTGGCATGGGAGGAGATTGCGGCAAAGATCACGCCGGAGACGCGGGCGATCACCGTCGTTCACTACGGGGGGTATCCCTGCGATATGCAACCGATCCTGGATCTTGCCCGCGATCACGACCTCCGGGTCGTCGAGGATGCGGCGCATGCGGTCGGTGCGACCTACCGGGGGCAGAAGTGCGGCACCATCGGGGACGTCGGGTGCTTCAGCTTCTTTGCAAACAAGAACCTCGCCACCGGCGAAGGAGGCATGGTCGTGACGGATGACGACGACCTTGCCGAACGGATCCGGGTCATGCGCTCGCACGGCATGACCACGCTGACCTGGGACCGGCACCGGGGGCACGGCTACAGTTACGATGTCACCGCTATCGGCTACAACTATCGGACGAGCGAGGTCGCCTCCGCGCTCGGCATCGTCCAGCTCCGGCGCCTCGCGGAGAACAATGCGCGACGGAAACGTATCGCCGGCCGCTACCGGAAGCTGCTCGAGGGGGTTGAAGGCATAGAGTGCCCGTTTGCCGGGGCGGTCGACAAAGAGTCCTCCCATCACATCTTCCCGGTCGTTCTCTCACAGGATCTCTCGCGGGCCGGGCTTCAGGAGGCGTTGAAGGAGAAAGGGATCCAGACGAGCATCCACTACCCCCCCATCCACCTCTTCACCTACTACCGCGGGCTGTTCGGGGATACCCGGGGCTCTCTCCCGAAGACGGAGTTTGCCGGGGAGCACGAGATGACGCTGCCGCTCTACCCCGGCATGACCGATGATGAGGTGGAGTACGTCTGCACCGCCATCGCCGGGGCCGCACCGGGCATCCTGGCGGGAGGCCGGGGGGCGGCATGATCGCCGATCTGCACATCCATACCCGTTACTCTCACGACTCGTTCATGGATCCGGCCAGGGTCGTAAGAGTAGCCCGGATGCGGGGCCTCTCCGCCATAGCCGTGACGGACCACAACACCATCCGCGGCGGTCTCCTTGCCCGGGAGGCGAACCCTGGTGGGGACTTTGAGGTCATCGTCGGCGCCGAGATCAGGACGGAGTACGGCGACGTCCTGGGTCTCTTTCTTGACCGGGAGATCGCTGCGCGCCGGTTTGACGACGTGGTCGAGGAGATCCATGCCCAGGGCGGCCTTGCGGTCCTCGCACATCCCTACCGCCGGTACCCATCGCCCGAGCGCCTCGCGGGAAGGGTGGACCTCATCGAAGGGTTCAACAGCCGGTCGAGGCGGCAGGCGAACGCGCTCTCGATGCGGTTCGGGCGAGCCTCCGGGAAGGGGACGGTCGGCGGGAGCGATGCGCATACCTACGCGGAGATCGGGAGGGGTGTGACGATCTATGCCGGAAATGAGATCGAAAAGGCGCTCCGTGCCGGGCAGACTGCCGGGGAAGGCCGGGAGTCGAACTACTATGTCGTACACGGGTTGAGCTGCGGTATCGAGAGGTTAAAACGTCTGGTTCCCGGCCGGGGTTGAGTGCTCCCGGCGGGAGTACTGTTCGTGGCCCCTCTGACCAATACCGGCCGGCATTGGTCTTGCCTGGGTTTCTCACTGGATTATATTTATATATTTGGTTTACTATCACCACTCCGTATCCACTATCTCGGGGGAAGGAATGTTAGCACGGTCTCGAGCATACTTAAACGTCGAACAGATCGTCGATGATCTGTCACGTGAGGATCTTGAGGATGAGAGTCATATCAGAACCTTTGAGGACCGGTTCTGCAGTTACATCGGGGCAGAACGGTGCCATGCGACAAACCAGGCCCGTGCAGCCCTGTTGATAGCGTTGCGGGCCCTCGACCTCTCGCCGGGCGACGAGGTGCTTGTCCCGGACTTCACCTTCGAGGGCGTCGTCGATGCCATCCTGGAGTCCGGAGCGACCCCGGTCTTCGTCGAACCGGCGCTTCAGGACTTCAACGTCCCGGCATCGCACTTTATCGAGAAGATGACGGAGCGGACACGGGCGGTCATTGCGACGCATCTCTTCGGGATCCCCTGCGATATCGGGGACCTGCCGGCGATCGCGAAAGAGAACGATTGCGTTGTCATCGAGGACTGCGCCCAGTGCCTCGGCGCGGAGTATAACGGGAGGCCCGTCGGGACGTTCGGGGATTTTACGATCGTCAGCTTCAACTACGAAAAACACCTCACGACCGGCGAAGGCGGGATGCTGGCCGTCAACAACCCCGCCTTCGCCGGGGACGTGGAGCGGGTCGTCGGATCCTGCACGCGGGTGCCGCTCCACGACGAGAAGTGCTACGTCTACGGCATGCTCGTGCAGCATACAGCCACGGAACGGGCAGTCTACCGAAGGGATCTCCTTGCCTACTTCGGTCAGAACTGCTGCCGGGACAACCCGGATATCTTCGGCCTCGTGGACGACATGGTGCTCCAGGGCGAACCGTGGGAAGATGTCCGAACCGCCCTCCTCCCGCACGTCGAGCGCGAGATCGAGCGGGCCGGTTACGTGCCGCCCCACATGAGAAACGCGGTCGTGAGGGAGGTGCTCAAGCGCGCCGGGGAGGCCAGGTCGAGGGTCTTTTGCCCGCCTATCAGGACGATCGGGACCGGCCACCTGTTGATGGGGGCTTTGCGGGCTCTCGTGGGCACCCTGGGGCTCGAGGAGCTCCCGGCAGTAAATGCAGCCCGGAACCGGAACGCCCGCCTCTTTTACGGCGCCATGCAGGATACCCCGGGTTTCCCGTTGCCGGAGATCTCACCCGGCAAGGTGCCCGCGTTCCTGAAGTGCAACATCCTGAACCGGACCCATCACCCGCTCTCCCTGATCGTCGGGAGGGCGCGGGACCGGGGGTACGAGGTGGGGAACATCCAGTGGCCGAGGCCGGTGCACCTGCTGCCCCGGTTCCGGCACGCCGCGGGGCGGCAGAGGGATGTGTTCCCCCTGACCGGGTACCTGACCGGACGGATCATCAACATTCCCATCCACTGCGGCGTGACATCGGAGGATATCGAGGGCATGGCTGCCTGCCTTCGCGAGTTCAGCAGCGGCGCCGGGTCCGGCGTGGCGGATCGCCTGAGGGTTACCGGAGTTGAGGCAGCGACGCATGGTGTTTGATTACACCGATTCCGTCTCTCCGGGCGTCTGGAGATCGTTTCTCAACGGCGGGGAGGGGATCTACTTCTTCCATACGCCCGAGTGGGCGAAGGTCATGGAAGGGGCGTTCGGCTACCGGGTGGCGACAAGGCTCTACCATACCCCTGAAGGCGATGTCCTGGTCCCGATGATGGAGTCACGGCGGTTCGGGTTCTCCGTCTACCAGTCCGTCCCTCACGGCTACGGCGGCATCTTCTCGCCTTCGAGCCTCTCGGCCGGGGTTCTTACGGATCTTGTCGGGAGCATGGTCGGGGGGAGGCACCTCCTCCTCGATCTCGCCCTGCCGCCGGGTGTCGCATTGCAGAGAGAGAGATCCCCCGGCGTCACGAAGACGCTCTCCGAGTGGAACTATACTCATATCCTGCGCCTGGACGATCCGGGAAACGCGGTTGAGCAGAGGTATAACAGGCATGCGCGCCGGGATATCGGCATTGCCGAGCGAAACCACGTCGAGATCGTCAGAGATGATAGCCTCGCGCAGTTTCAGCGCTACTACGCCCTCTATGAGCAAAGAGCGCGGGAGTGGGGCTACCCGGAACCGCCCTATCCCCGGAAGGTCTACGACCTCCTCTACCGCTACGGCCGCCCGTATGTCAGGGTGCGCCTGGCGGAGATGCAAGGCGAGGTGATCGGGGGTCTCGTGACGTTCGAGTATGCGGATACGGTCTTTGCATGGAGCAATGCGGCCCCGGCGGCGTCCCGCCCTTTCTGTCCGGTGCATCTCCTTCTCCACGATGCCCTGCGGTCTGCACAGGAGGAGGGTTACTCGCTTGTAAACTTCGGGGGAAGTGGAAACCTTCTCGGGGTTCGGAAGTTTAAAGAGAGTTTCGGGGCCGTGCAGGTCGATCTCGAGACCTACCGGATCACGTCCCGTCTGGCGTCGGTCATGCGGAAGGGCTGGTGGCCGGCGTATCTTCGCAAATCCTCCGGGTAGCCCGGGGCGTGCCTGCTCACCGCCCATTGAGACGCCGTGCCGCGATGCGCCCGAATACCGGGGCGATCATGCCGGCGATCTCCGTTTTATCCTCCACTGTCAGCAGGAACCGGTAGGCATAGATGCCGTACAGGCCAGAGAAGACCACCGTGAGCACGTAGGGGTGAACTGTACCCCGCAGCAGGAGGAAGGCGATGAAAAATACGCTGACGACCCCGAACGCTTTTATGATCATCGCGGACTCGACCCGTACACCAAAGACGTGGTGGAGCACGTAGAGTATCAGCACCGCGAGCAGCGTACACGCTCCGGCCGTGCCGATGGCCGCACCGGTTATGCCGAAGAGGGGGATGAGCGCCACGTCGAGGCAGACGTTCGTCCCCGCCACGAAGATGTTCACCTTCGAGGAGAGACCGGGTCTGTTCATGGCGCTGACGGCCGGCCCGACGGAAGACACCGCCCCGAAGACGATCATGCCGAAGACGAGTATGATGAACGCAGGCACGGCCGGCAGGTAGGCGGGGCCGAAGAGGAACCCGATGATCGTCTCGGCGAGATAGATGAGGGCGAGGCCCATCGTCGAGAGGAGGATCAGGCAATACCGGATCGACCTGGTTATCACGGCTTCGACCGCATCGTGGAGTCCTTTGCTGTAATACTCCGATATCGCAGGGTAATTGACCGTGGAGATCGAACCGGGGAGCGAGAGGAAGGCCACCCGGGCTATCGCGATCGCGATCGCATACCGGCCGACGTCGATCTCCGTCAGCATGTATCCGATGAGGAGCGTATCGGTGTAGGTGTTGATCAGGTAGACCGCGCTTGCGATGAAGACCCGGCTCCCGAACGCGAGCATCTTCCTCGACGTCTCAGGGTAGCCGGGGACCGAGAGGCGGAAGTGCCGGCGGACGATCGAGACGACGAAGGCGAGTGTCCCGACCTCGGTGAGCAGCAGCGCCAGAACGGCTCCTCCGGGTCCGAGGCCCGCGGCTATGAACAGCACCGCCAGGGTGATCAGGAGGAGCGAGCGGATCATGAACCGGAACGAGTAGGATCTCATCTCCCGCAGGCCGTTGAGGAGGCCAAGGAGCGTTGTGTTGACGATTGCAAGCGGCACGGCAACGGCGATGATCCGGATGAGGCCGGAGAGTTCCGGCATCCCGAAAGATCCTGCAATGTCTCCCGCAAAGAAGAAGAGAGCAAGACCGGCAGCGACCCCGAGCACGAGCGCGTTGATGACCCCTGCGGTGACGACGGCATTCAGCCGCTCCTGATCGCTCCTGTAGTCGGCCACGTACTTCACGACCGTCTCGGGTATGCCGAGGCCTGCGATCAGCGTGGATATGGTAAAGATGGTCAGCGTCAGGGTGTACAGTCCGAAGTCCGCCGGGCCGAGCCAGCGGCTCAACACGATGTTTAAGAGAAACCCCGAGCCGAGGGTGACGATCTGGCTGACAAATACCCAGCTGATGTCGAATGCGAACCTGGTAGATTCTTTCATGGGTTGTCGGGTCCGGTCAATGGCGGTATCTGGTATACTGCCGGTATTTATAGTGTTCTTTTGATTCGGGATGATACGGGGGG
>ERZ795058.6057-NODE-6057-length-10639-cov-4.106859_pt1 | contig 10639 bp, 19 predicted proteins | sample MGYA00375142_ERZ795058 | MGnify/ENA primary metagenome ERZ795058 (study PRJEB30187, sample SAMN05720210) | activated sludge metagenome | isolation source: anaerobic digester from wastewater treatment plant | place: Japan | collected 2015-04-20 ...
TGCGATGATTATGGATATGATTTTAAAGAAGATTATGAAAAGCCAATAAATCAGGTGACTATAACAGTAATGATTGGTAAATAATGAAGTTGAGTGATATATTTTTACAGACTGGTGAAATAAAACAGGGTGATTGGGTTAAATGCTCAGATTGTAAAGGTATTTTTATATCAAAAAAGAACAATAGGGAATGTATTATAGCTACATATAATGATAAAAAGAAAGTTTATGTAACTGTTAATTTATCTGAAATAAAGGAAATCGAAAGGGTTAATGATACTAATCTTTTTATATTTGCAAAAAAACACCTTATGTGGATTAATAATAGGAGAACAAAATGAGCAGGCTTAGATATTATCTTATAGAAGGCGATCCTGAATATTGGGATGGTTTAAAACATAATCTTTTATCGAAATGTAAATCATTTATAAAAGAGATTAAAAGTGCTAATAGATTGATATATAGGGGTTCAAAGAGAAATATTGATTTATTTAAGATATTAAATTCACATGTAGATTATAGAACTCCTAAAGATATGGATTCATATATGCATGATGAACTTAATTATTGGTTTGAAAAGAAATTTGGTTGGAAAGTAAGAAATGGTGTTTTTGTTACATCAAAATTAAGTGATGCAAATCAATATGGTAAAGCATATATTTTCTTTCCTATTGGTGAATATAAGTATGTTTGGAGTGATGTTATTAATGATTTATATCATTACAGGGAGAATGGTAAATTAAATACTTCAGAAGAACTTGAAGATATGTATTATAATGATGATGATATTAGATATTTAATTAAATATGATATTGTTGAAAATAGTATAATGGATTATATTTTTGATTATAAAAATCTTCCAGAAGAGGAAGGCAAATATAAATTAGAAGCAAAACAAAATTATCCAAAATTCGGAATTAATAAAGGTGATATTGTTGATGTTGAGGTTTATAAAAGGTCATTTGATGAGTGGTTGGAAGATAATTATAGTAATGGCTATACTCCCAAATATATTGTTGAAATGTATGATGATAAAAATATTAAAAAAGCAATTGTATCAGGTAATGAAATATCATTTAGTTGTGATGAGTATTATTTGATAAACAGAATATATGAAGAATTGATATTGGAGATGATTGATGAGTAGACTTCTTGAATGGGTTATTAAGACTGGTATATATTCAGGTCGTACTTGTTAAATCAACTTTGTCTGATAATATTATTATATGGTATTATATGAGATTTCCAAAAAATGTTGGGCTTATTTGGACGAAACCAACAGGACAAACATATATTGGTGATAAGTATATTGGTTTATTACCAATACATAGTAGTTTTAATAAAGTAACACATCGCGTTATTCTTGAATATTTTAGTAATAAGATTGGTGTTGGTTCTTTTGATGTATATGATTACCTTGAACATTACATGAATGCTCGTGGTCGGATTATTAAAGATGTTATATATGTTTATGATGAAGAAACATCAAAATCTGTTAATCAAGCATTGAGAGACGTGAATTTTTTTATTCCAGAAGGATGGTGGGCTTAGTATTATAAGACTTTAACCTATAATCTTTTCATCAAAAATCCCTCCTTTAAATAGACAAAATCTGATGTACCAGACTTTTATATTATGATATATACTTGTAAAAGATAGAAAGAAGGAGGTATCATAATATGAGAATCCGAAAAATTAACAAAGGTGAACGATTGGTTATTTTCCATAATGAAGGAACTATCACATTAAAACAAAAATTGGAGGTGCTATAATGAAAAGAATTAAAGGTCTCACAGAAGAGATGAAGAAGGAAAAGAATAGATGGGTCGGTGATCCAATGAATTTTCCAATTAGAGAAAAGTAGATTGTTAATTGAAGGTCAACTTATAAATGGTTGACCTTCAATTATTTCAGTTTCAATAATGTTAAATCCTTCAGATGAATAATATCTAATACGTTTTTCACCATAGTCATTAAAATATTTTGTTTTATCAACAATATCATATACATATGAACCTTCTGGTTTATTAGCATGTAGTCGAAGGGTTCTACCTACACTTTGTAAAGTTCTTATTTTTGATTTATATGGGGCAGCAAGTATAAGATGCTTTAAAGATGGTATGTTTACACCTGTTGAAAATACTTGATAGGTAGCAATGAGAACTATATTGGTACGGTTTTCCATTTCTTTCCTCCAATATTCTCTTTCATTGTTGGGAACACCACCCCAGATAAAGACAACTTCTTTATTAGTAAAAATTTTTGATAGATATTCCTTTAACATTTCACCTTCTTTTTCTACTTTACCAACAAGAAGCATAATATTACTATCAGCTTTATCAATAATATTTTTAATGACTTCTAATCTGTATGGATTTTTGAAAACACTATCTTGTATTTCAGTATATGTTCCTTCAAATTTTGTTTTATATTCAATATTGTAAATATTAACATTACATTTTGATATAAAACCAAGGTCAGATAGTTGACCAGGACCATATTCTTTTATTATAGGACCGAGATACCCTTTGATATTCCAGTTATCCAAATTGGATATAGGCATAGTTCCAGTGAAACCAAGTCTGTATGTTGCTCTTGTTGCATGTTTAAGAATATCTTTTATTTCATGAGCGCGAGCTTGGTGTGTTTCATCACATAGGATACAATCAAATTTTGATAACATTTCATGATGTTTAGATAAGCTTTGCCAAGTTGATATTACTATTGATGAATCCCATTCTTTTGATTTGGACCATACCCGACCTATTGTATATTGGGTTAATCCATATTCTATTAAATTTGAATAAAATTGTGATACCAACTGTATTGTAGGGACGATTATTAAAGATTTTTTACATATATTATTATCAAAAAGGTGCTTAATGATATATGATATGAGAAGTGATTTTCCTGAAGCAGTACTTGAAACAATTATCCCTTTTGAATATTTCAAGCATGATTCAATGCAATCTTTTTGATATTCTCTGACATTAATATTTAAATCATATACAAAAGGTATTTCTTCACCTTTAAACATTCTAGTTACATCTGGGGTTATTGATATTGTAAAGTTTGGAAATTCCTTTTTTATAAATCGAATAGCTTCTAATAGTAATCCATATGGAAGGGTTTTATGTTTCCAGTTAAAAACACTTATTTTACCATCCCAAAGACCAGCTTTATATTTTGGAGCAAACATAAATCCTTCTTTATAATCAGTAAAATGGTCTTTTAACTTTCTCATAAAGTTAAAATCATCACATTCAAATAGGACTTCAAGAGAATCATATTTAGAAATAACGACATCGGGCATTATCTTATTGACTCCAAGAAGTTTTTCATGTTCCATTGTGCTTTATCAATGGCCTTTACGCACATTGCAAAGAAATCAACTCTCCATTGTTGACGACGTAAAATCTTGTTTATGTTGATTATTTTTTGGTCTTTTGGAAGGTAGTATTTTTCTATTTCTGAAGGCTTAAGTTCTTTATCATAGTTGAATCTATAATAATCATACTGTTCACCTGTTATTTTATCTTTTAAAGATATAATGCGTTCTAGTGCTTCTTTTTCTTTGTTTAAAAGCTCAGTATATGTAACCATCATTTTAGCATTTAATGCTAATTTGTCTGATATGTCAATTTCACTAAAGCTAACAATATCATCAATAGGGTGTTGTTCATAAAGTTCTTTTATAATATCATCTCTATCCATAAAATAATATTTATCATAAGTGAAACCTATTGTAAATACAAAACTTGACATTTGAAAAAAAGTGTGGTATAATTAATAAAAAATATGGGAGATAACGATGATACCATCTGGAACAAAAGTTGTTGCTAAGATAAAGAATAAATGGTTTGTTGCTACAATATCAGATAAATTTAAGTTAATAAGAAAAAAATCAATATCAAAATTATCTGATGTAAAAGATGATGGTGTTGTCACATTAAACTATTATATAAAAAAGATGAATATTGATAAATCACCGGAAGATATTATTAATATTTTGAAGTGTGATAGTTTATATGTTTTTTATGTTGAAGATGATAAACCAAATCAGTCATGGGATAAGTATTGGTGGAAAGATAAAAATAAGATTTGTCTTTCATGTAAAAATAAGTGTAAACAGTCATCAAGAGTAGAAATCATTAATTGTAATCAATATGAGGAAGAATGAAGCAATATGTAATGATTCTAATGATATGGCTATAGATTTTGATATTTGGATGGTAATAATGGTATTGCTCATTTTTGGTTGATTTGATCAAGCCATGTATTTGACAGTATTAATTTTATCTTATTGCTATTTGGAGAATATTTGGATATGAATACATCATATTTTGCTAAAAGTGGAAAAAATGCTAATGCTGTATCAATAGCATTTATATCACCTAAATGGTTTAGTGGCAGAAGATATGAAAAACTTGCACCAAAATATTGGCTATTGAAAAAATTTAAAGAAGATTTGGATGAACAATTTTATATTGAACATTATTATAGTGAAGTATTGAATAGGCTTGATCCACAAGAAGTATATAATGAACTTGGTCCAGATTGTATATTGTTGTGTTGGGAAAAATCTGGAAAATTTTGTCATAGACATCTTGTTGCTAAGTGGTTTAATGAATGTCTTGGGATAGAGGTATCAGAAATATGATTGACAATAAAGAAAAAAATTGTTATACTTGTAAAAAGATGATTATAAATGAAAAATGGTATATTAGTTGTTGTATTTCAGATGGATATTTGTATTTTTGTGAACTGGAATGTTTAAAAGAATATTTAAAGTCATTTGATTTTGAAAAAGAGTAGGAAATATGAACGAAAAGTCTGAAATATTGGTGTTAAAAGGTAAAATTACTGAACTGGAAGGGCTTAATATTAAATATAAAAAAGCTTTAAGAAAAATAGCAGAATATTCTATGAATTCATCAATAAAACCAATCATTTTATCAAGAATCGCTTATGAAGCATTGAGAGACGAATAATGGAACAAAATGTTCTTGAGAGAGTAATAATAAAGACTTGTCTTGCTGATACTACATTTTTATCAACAGTTGGGTCTGTGTTTCTTCCTGAATATTTTGAAGATTTAACAAGATCAAAGATATATGAATATATAGTAAACCATTATAGACAATATTCAGTAATTCCACAACGGGCAATGATTATAGCAAACTGTGATGAAAGTTCACAAGATGAAATTGTTGAAATTGATTGTATTGATATTAATATTGCATCGAACTATAATTATATATTCGATGAAACAAATAAGTATCTTAAAGAACAATCTTTAAAAAAGTCTATTCTAAAGTCAGTTGATATTATTAAGAAAAAAGAAGGATATAATGATATTAGAAATCTTATTGATAATGCTTTATCTAAAGACTTGAAAATAGACCTTGGAACAGATTATTTTGCTACAGCACCAGAACGATTAGTAAGAATGTTTACAACAATAACAGATAGGATTCCTACTTGTTATCCAATAATTGATGAATATATGTCTGGTGGTTTTCCGCCTTATACACTATCAATATTTGGTGCTGCTATTCATGGTTTCAAGTCAGCTCTTATGGCTAATATTATTAGCCGTCAAGTTTTAAAAGGATATAATTGTGTTTTAGCATCAATGGAAATGTCTGAAGATATGTTTGCGCAAAGATTTGATGCTATTTATGCAAAAAGAGATATAAATCGTTTGTATATATCAACTCCATTAAAAGCTCACCTTGTTAATACATTAAAAACATTAAGGGAACAATCGGAAATTGGTAAGTTGATTATAAAGCAATTTCCTACTGGTGCTACATCTGTTATTGATATAAGAAATTGGGTTAAAGCCCTTCAGATGAGGGGTATTCCAATTCATCTTATATATGTTGATTATATAAATCTTATGAAGCCATCATATACATCAAAGAATGATTTGTATAGTGATGTTAAAAAGATTTCAGAAGAATTAAGGGCATTGTCATTTGAATTTAAGTGCCCTGTTATATCTGTAACACAGTTGAATAGAGAAGGTATGAGGATTAATTTACAAGAACTTGATTTTACATTTATTTCTGAATCTATTGCTGTTGCAGCTACGGCAGATTTTATCGGTATTATTGGTGATGATGAAGATTCAAGGGTTTATGATTCTGAAGTATCAATGAAAATTGCTAAAAACAGGCTAGGTGGTCGAGTTGGAGATATTATAAAGATGTATTATGATACTAGAACACTTGGTATATATGATAATACTGAACTTGATTTGTGGCTGAAAGATGCGGAACAAACGGGTGATAATCGTTCTGTAGCTCCTCAACCAGAACCAGAACATAGAGGTCGAAGAAGGTAATTTTACAATTTAAATAAATTATGATATTAATGAAAGGATATTTTATATGGATAAATTAAGCTGTCAAGCTTCCATAGAAAAGATTGTTGGTATAACTGATAAAGATTTTGCTGATTATATATCTATGAGATCAACACCAGCATCGAAAAATGTATATAATTTACTTAAAATGCAAGTTAATTTTTATGATGAAACAGGAATGAAACTTCTTAGATGTGCTGTTGAAGATTGTAAAAAGGAATATTATAAAGAATATTATTGTTCATTAAAAACATCGAGTTGTTCATATTATCTTCCTGGAAAAATTTGTGGCCTTGGTGATAGAAATACGCCTTGGTCTCCTTTTAAAAAGTGTGATCTTCGCGAGGAAAAATAATGATATTACATGGTGACGCATATACAATATTGAAAACATTACCAGATGAAAGTGTACAATGTTGCATTACAAGTCCACCATATTATTTGTTGCGTGATTATGGTGTAGAAGGACAAATAGGTATTGAATCATTACATGATTGTTTGGGTTGGGCTACTGGTGATAATTGTGGTGAATGTTATGTATGTCATTTAAGGCAAGTATTTAGTGAAGTTAGACGGGTTCTTAGAAGTGATGGCATATTGTGGTTAACATTGGTGATAGTTATGCTGGAAGTGGTAAAGCTGGAAATAATCCAGAATATCAAAAACGACATACTGAATTTGGAAAACCATCTAAACATAAGGAAAGATTTGGTCCATCAGTTAAACCTATTGGTGGTTTAAAAAATAAAGACCTTATGGGTGTTCCGTGGAGAACGGCACTTGCTTTGCAATCAGATGGTTGGTGGTTAAGGTCTGATATTATTTGGAATAAAAGCCGTGTGATGCCTGAAAATGTTACTGATAGACCAACAAAAGGACATGAATATATATTTTTATTAACAAAATCAGCAAAGTATTTTTATGATTCTTTTGCTATTAGAGAAAAGGCTGTATGTCCATTGGGAAGTAGAGGTAGTAAAGGTTCAAAGGAAAGATCATCAATTAAAGGTGTTAATTCAAGACCACCTAAATATGCTATATCTGATGGTTATAGAAACAAAAGAACAGTTTGGGATGTTTTACCACAAGGATTTAAAGAAGCTCATTTTGCAACATTTCCAGAAGAATTGGTTAGACCAATGATTCTTGCAGGAACATCTGAAAAGGGAAAATGTGCTAACTGTGGTTCACCCTATGTAAGGAAACTTGAAAAAATCAAAAATGTACATAAAACATTAGTTGAATTTCCAGTAACTAAAATGATTGGTTGGGAAAAGACTTGTAATTGTGATTGTTCAACAGTTGAACCTTGTGTTGTTCTTGATCCATTTAATGGTGCTGGAACCACTGGTGTTGTTGCTGCTCAACATGGTATTAATTATATTGGTATAGAAATAAACAAAGAATATATAGAAATGTCTGAAAAGAGAATATCAAAAGTTAAAGTAGTTGATAAAGTATTATTAGATGAAATATGGGGAGGAGAATATGAGTAAATGTTTTACTGTTCAGTTAGATCATGTAGATGCTGTTGTGCCTAAGAAAGCACATCCATCTGATTCAGGATTTGATCTTGTAACACCCGAAGATGTTTGTGTTTGGCCGAGAAGCTTGCAACCAGTTAATACTTTTGTTAGGATTCAACTTGAGCCGGGATATGAAGCTCAGGTGAGAAGTAGATCGGGATTAGCATTGAACAAATCTCTTTTTGTTATCAACTCGCCTGGGACCATTGATAGCCAATACACCGGGCATATTATTGTTTTGTTATATAACTTAGGAGCAAAGAAAGTTATTTTGAATAAAGGTGATAAAATAGCTCAGATGGTTATTCAAAAGATTCCTGATGTTGAACTTGAAGAAGGTAATATTAATCTTGAAACAGAACGTGGGGAAGGTGGTTTTGGTAGCACGGGATGAAAGTTATATGTGATTCATATGATAGATTAAGATGTTTACCATGTTATCATGGTATTTTGCATGAGAAAACTTCTGAATGTAAAATTAGGTATTGTATAGCTGATCATTCAAGGTGTATTTCTGCTGATTACTCTATTCCAGAATATTTATTTAGAATAGATGGCATAGAACCCAAAGTAGAGCGAATGCTTAATCTTCTTGATGATATGATAATGAAGTGTGATAAGTGTGAAATTTCAAGAAATGCTAAGTCATTTCCCTTTTGGACTGTTAATTATAATAAAATGGCTATTATTAATAGTTGGTCTAAAATAAATGAAACATCATACAAAATGCCAGAAGCATTTGGAAAAACATTAATTGATATTCTTGAAAATCATAATATATCAAAAGATGAGTGTTTGATAATGGATAGTGTTAATTGCCGACTTATAAATGGTAAACCATCATCTATCAATATAGTTAGATGTAATTCATTTATTAAAAAATATTTTAATATTTTAAAACCGAAGAAGGTTTTGCTTCTTGGTTCATATCCTGTATTATCATGTCTTGATGAAATATTCACATTATCTAAAAATGCTACTATGATAGAAATTGATGGTATTAAATATGTAAGAAGTATTAATCCAATTTATTGCTTTTATGATAAAGAACGTGGTATGGAGATGCTAAATGAAAGTGTAAAGATTTTTAAGGAGATATAGTAATGAAAAGAGAAAATATTGATATTATTGTCAATGGTGGTGTTTGGTCTAATGTATCACAGTCGGGGATAATTTCTGGCGTATCAGAACTTGCCATGGAACATATTAAATATATGTCAAAAGAAGCAATGATTACATGGCTATATGAAGCATGCAATTTAGCTGAAGAAACTTTAGAATGGAAGAAAAATGCAACATTATCAAGGAGAATTAAGAAGATTCGTGAATATTTTAATCATCATGATCCAAACAGAGGAATGGTTGTGAATATTTTGGTAAACACTATTCTTTCGGGGCAAGGATTAAGCACTTTGTCTGGATTTGGATATAGTAAGATAGGATCGTCGTATCGAATCAATCCTGAAACTATTGCTATGAGAGATGTAAAAGAATAATTTGACATTTTATAAAAAATATGTTATACTTATTTAAAAGGTGATTTATAATGATTGAAAACTTTATTAAGATTATTGAAACTGACAGATACCGTATTAGGTTTAATGTAATGACTGGTTTTGAAGTAATGGTTGGTATAAATGGTCATGATGATCCGTGGGTTCTTGATGTGCCAAACCTTATGGATATTGGTATTATGGGAACTTGTTTCAATAGGTGTTCTTTTTGTTATCAGGGTGATAATCAAGAATCAAACATGAAAATAGAAGATTATAAAAGACTTATATACAATGCAAAAGATCATGTTAATCAAGTTGCATTGGGTGGTCGTGGGAATCCTGATGAACATTTTAATTTTTATGAAATCCTTGCTTATACTAAACAGTGTGGTGTTGTTCCTAATTATACTACTGCTGGAAATACATTTACACCTGAAAAGGCTGAAATATCAAAGATGTGTGGAAGCGTTGCTGTAAGTATGTATCATCAGGATTATACATTTTCAGCATTGAAGATGCTTATGGATGCTGGTGTAAAGACTAATATTCATTGGATTGTTTCAACAAATACATTGCTTACTATTTTAAGATTTATAAGAGATAAGGAAGATGTTTTTAATGGAATGGTTGATGTAAAACGATTAAATGCTATTGTGTTTTTATTGTTTAAGACTTGCGGTCGTGGTTCTAATCATCCAGAATGGATTGTTCCAGATGATGGTGTTAAAGAATTTATAGATGCAGTAAGAAAACATAAAGGGCCTTATAAAATAGGTCTTGATTCTTGTATGGTAGGGCGAATATCTAATGTTGCGGGTCTTACAGAAGAGGAAAAAGTATTTTGTGATACTTGTGAAGGTTCTCGTATGAGTGCATATGTAACACCTGATATGAAACTTTTACCATGTTCATTTGGTAAAACTATTGTAAATGGTGTTGATTTAATGACAAACACTCTTAAAGAAGCGTGGAATAGTGATTTATTTAAAAAATTTAGGTCTAAACTTGAAGAAAAACCATTTGAATGTCCGTGGGGGTCTTGGTGATAATATCTAATAAAGCTAAATGTTTAAAATGTGGTGATGTAATAGAATCGAAAAGTGTGCATGATTTTGTTACTTGTTCTTGTGGTTCTTTATCTGTTGATGGTGGTAAAGATTATTTAAGAAGAGTTGGAAATTACGGTGATTTTGAGGATTTAAGTGAAATACAAGATAATAAAAAGTAAAGATTTAATAGAATTTATG
>ERZ795058.6069-NODE-6069-length-10629-cov-3.469453_pt1 | contig 10629 bp, 9 predicted proteins | sample MGYA00375142_ERZ795058 | MGnify/ENA primary metagenome ERZ795058 (study PRJEB30187, sample SAMN05720210) | activated sludge metagenome | isolation source: anaerobic digester from wastewater treatment plant | place: Japan | collected 2015-04-20 ...
GACCTTGAAGAGTATCGAGATAGAGCGGGACACTCTGATTGACCGTTATCTCTCCGATTATGGGGAAGAGACCAAGCAGCAACTCCGGACCAGCCTACGAGCTTGCTTGCGGAAAGCCTCGAACAGGGAACCGGAGAAAAAGCGTGCAAACCTTGACCGTACCGGTCAGAAAAGGGCACATTGATACAGTGACGCAGTCGGAGAACGGAAGAATCGGATCTTTCTGGGAAGAGCAAGGCAAGGTGAAAAAACTTGCCTCCGATCAGCGGTACGGCTAAAAAGCTTATTCTGAAAAAAAAAAGAATCAAAATCAAGCCGGATAAGGAGGAATACACATGAAAAGGGCATTAGTCGCAGGGGGAGTATGTTTGTTGTTTGTGATTGGGTGTGCCGCACCCCAGACAAAAACACAAAAAGGTGCGGTTTACGGTGCTGCCGGAGGTGCGGTGGCGGGAGCCGTCGCGGGTCAGGTAATTGGGCGTGATACGAAGGGAACTCTGATCGGTGCAGCCATCGGCGCCGCAGTGGGTGGTCTTGGCGGTGCTGCTGTTGGTAGAATGATGGATAATCAGGAGAAGGACATGCGTGAAGCCATGGAGGCCTCCGAAGCGGCACAAATTTCGCGGGAAGGGAATATGCTGGCCGTCACTTTCAAGGGGGATGTGACTTTTGATACCGATTCCGCGGAGGTCCGGCCTGGATTGCTTTCTGAAATCGACCGAGTTGCTAATGTTCTGAGGTCGTATCCTGAGACATACATTCGAGTTGAAGGCCATACCGACAGTGTGGGGTCTGAGGAGTATAACATGGGACTGTCCGAGCGCCGTGCTCATGCGGTAAAGAATTTGCTGGTGCAAAGAGGCGTAGGAGAGAACCGCATCGAAGCGGTGGGATTCGGGGAGGCGTTGTCTGTGGCGACAAACGATACTGAAGCGGGCCGCCAGAAGAACAGAAGAGTTGAAATCAAGATCGTGCCCAAATCTCAGAACCAAGCTCCTTAAGTCCGGATGCGACTTGGAAAACAAGAAAAAAGCATCAACCGGAGAGGCCTCTGCTCTGGGTTGGCAAAACGCTACGGTCTTGCGCCTGTGCTGATGAGGGGCCATGCCCAAGGTCCGGGATTGGTGCGATTATCGGCGGCAAAAAGAGTTGAGAAACCTCGTTGATTCAGATAGATATGTATCGTCAACGTACATATCACAACCAAACCGACGAGGTTATTTGCATGATAGAACAAAGCGTGTTGTCATTCAAGTCGGAATCGAGCGAGCAACATGACCACATTCCATGCCGGCCCTGTTTTGTTGGGGAAGTCTGCCGTTGTTTTGGGATTACCTCAGTTCCAGGACGCACAGATGCCGAAGCCAGGCTGTGGTTCGGGGCATAAGGTTGCAAAGCTTGTCAAGCCCTTGATATTGGGGCTCAACGGGGGCGTCAGGAGTTTGGAGGATGTTCGTCAGATCACATTTGACGATGGTCTATGCGAGCTGCCGGTGATGCGACGGGTTCCCTCATCGGATGCCATGCGGTCAGTTTGAGGCCAATGCCGTCTTTTTCCGCATGGGTGCACTGGCCTGTAACGTCGGTCGGCTCTTTGTGCTGAAAACACCGGACGTCTCCCGGCACCATCACCAGATATAAACATTGCGTTGGAGGTTAGATGAGACGGCAGGCAAGATTCTTTTTCATGACGATGCATCATGATTGAATTTCAGACATCATCTGCGTCATTTGTTTTCGGCAATAGGCTTTCAAAGCTGGTAGCTTTGCTACAGGATGAAAAGCTTACATGGACGGGGATGTTGTCATGCCGGCGGACAGGTGTGTCCGGAGAGCAGCAAAAACCTGACTCTTGTTATGAATCACACGGATTGGTCCTGATTCGTGCAAGTGCTCGGGAAAATGTGCTGGCTGACTTATCTTGCGAACCCGCTCCGCCCATAAATTATCTCTATCCAAAACCAATCGCGGATCTTGGCGTGCCTTTTTTCTTGACAAAAATTCTCCTTTCCGCCATCGTTTTTCTAAGCTCTGTTACGCAGAGTATATCCTTTTAGATAACAATATTGGTCATGTAGCAAACAGGACGTGACCAGGATCACCGGGGGAATGACATTCACGAGTCACCGATTCACAAGATCATTCAGAAAACCGAACCATCAAGACCAACCGAAGGAGGGAGTTGAATGTCCAGAACGAAACCGGTCCAATCCCGCGTAATGGGCCATGTTGCTTTCTTTAGAGAATTTCTGAAACATCCTCTGCAGATCGGGTCGGTGATCCCCAGTTCGCGCTTTCTCGAACGGCGCGTTCTGGAAGCGGCTGGGGTGGCCTCGGCCACGACGGTCGTCGAGCTTGGTTCCGGCACCGGCGGCACGACCCAGGCCATATTAGAGGCAATGAAACCGTCCGCCAAACTGTTAAGTATTGAAATTAACCCGAAGTTTCATAATATGGTCCGCAAGATCGAAGACGAACGCCTGATCGCGCATTTAGGCAGCGCCTGTGAGGTGAAAGACATTCTGGCCATGTACGGACTTGGCGCCCCGGAAGCTGTGATTTCCGGAATTCCCTTTTCCACGATGCCGCATCATATTGGTTGCCAGGTTATCGAGGCGGTTTCAACGATGCTGGCCTCCAACGGATGCTTTGTGGCCTACCAGTTCAGTGACCGCGTCGCCAGTCTTTGCTGCCCTCACCTGGGTGCGGCGCAGGTGGAACTGGAATTCATCAATATTCCGCCGATGCGTGTTTACCAATGGAAGAAAGACGATAATCACTGCGAGAAGGCCGTGCAGGCAAGCGTTTAATAAACGGTTTCTTGAGGATCAGAAGGTGCATAAAGAAGCTCATCGATGAACACATTTAAATCTCACGCTTTGGAATTCGGTAGAAATAAAATTCAACAAATAACCCTCCTCATTTTATCCGTTGTCTTGGCCCTGACCGTCGCATCATGTGGGACCGTGCAACGTGGGCCTTGCGGCGGCTCCTTGTGGGATTCGGATGTCCTGGTGAGGGGGAACGCAGCCAGGGTAGAAGCGCTGATTGATTGTGGGATCAATGTGAATCAGCGTAATGCGGCCGGTGAAACGCCCCTGCACCGTGCGGTCGATCTGGGAGATGCAGGCGATGTAGGAAAAGGATCGGTCGGCGCACATAAGGGGACCATCGGCGATCCGAAAATCGTCGAATTGCTGCTGGAAAATGGCGCTGATCCCCGCGCGGTAGACAGAAATTACGTCACACCGCTACATTATGCCAATCAGGCAAAGATTGCCGAGAAGCTTATTAGCCGGGGTGCTCGCGTCAACGCCCTGACCGTCACCGGCTGTACCCCGCTCCATTATATCGCCGAAAGAGGTTATGGCGTTCATGGTGCGCAGTCGGCAGTGAAAACCGCTGAGGTGCTCATCAGTCACGGGGCAAACATCAACGTCATCGCTAAGGATGGATCTACCCCCCTGTACAAGGCTGTCTTCAATAATAAGCTCGACATGGCCGAACTGCTGCTTCGGCATGGTGCTAATCCCAACATCGGCAACGGCAGGTCGCAAAATTCTCTTTTGCCCTTAGCGGTCGCCGTATCGACCGGCGGGTACGGAAATGCGGACATGGTGGCATTACTGTTGAAATACAGGGCCAATGCAAATGTTGTGAGCACATACGGTACCACGCCACTGCATTATGCCTGTCAGGCAAAGATTGCGGCCCTGCTCATTGATTATGGCGCAAACGTCAACGATCCGGGCAGGGCCGATGTGACCCCCCTGTATGCGGCAAGTTATCGCGGAGACAAGGGTGTTATGCAGGTGCTTCTCTCTCGGAAGGCGGATCCGAATAAACAAAACAAAAAGGGGTCCGCGCCGCTGCACGTTGCGGCCAATCGTGGCCACAGGGATGTGGTTAAGTTGTTGATCGCCAATGGCGCCGATGTGGGCATTCAGGACGCCAATGGCTGGACCGCACTCCATCATGCCGCCTACCATCGACGGGCCGGGGCCGCTGAGGCGCTTCTTGCAAATCATGCCGAGGTGAATGCCTTGACCCATCAAGGCTCCACACCGCTGCATCTGGCTGTCGGGAACGGAAAAGAAGCCAGCGATGTTGTCGAGCGTAGGGATATCGTTGCCGTCCTTGTGGCTCATGGCGCCGATCTGGACAAGAGCAACGGTGACGGATTAACGCCTCTGGTGATCGCTTCCCGTCGATGTGCTGTGTCCGACGTAAAATTGCTGCTGGCCGCCGGCGCAGATGTGACTGCCGCTCGAGCGGATTGGCGGACAAGCCCCACTTCGGGGGATGGGTGTCAAGAAACCGGCGCTTTACTCCTCGGTTCTTCTGTCAGGTAGAGAGGATAACGGGTAAGATTTGTGCATATATATCCGAACTGCCAGATAAGTCATCCCCGCTGCAGCGTCGCCTATGGCGAGATGTTCGACGACGTCAAGACGCAAAAGCAGCGGGAAACATGTCAGGATAACCGCAACAGTGTCCCGAGGGGTTGTCACGAGACCTGCCGGCAAGATCGATTTTGATGGATAGAAAAACCATTATTCAGCGATAACACATAAAAAAAAATGATAAACCGCGGTTGAAGGAGGTTTCTCCAACCGCGGTTGGGTTGCTGCTGAAAAAAGAATCAAATTATTTGACGGTAAACGATGTTTCCCGAGCGTCGCTGTTCTGGCCCACCTGGATGATCGTCAGGACGGTGTATTTTCCCGGGTTGGCGTTTGTCGGTAAAGTCACGGGAATTTGGGACGTATAGGTCCCTCCCTGTTTCTGAAGCGTTACCTGAGGTCTGCCGGTCAGGTCTCCATTATAACGTATTTCGCGGGTTTCCATGACATTTATCATCGCCCCCTGCTCGGTCAACACAGTGTAGGTCGCCATCAAGTTGATCGTCCCGCCTGGTTTGACGATATTGGGTGTAACCGAGGCATTTTCAATTCGGACCAGGGCCGTTTGGCTCTGGTCATAATTGTAACCGTACTGTTTCTGTGCCGCTTCTTCGTTGCGCACCCGGTCATAGGTATAATGTCCGATTGCCGCCCCCGCCAAGGCACCCAGCAGTCCGCCGATGACAGCGCCCGTTGTGGCATCGCCATGCTTTTCACCAACGATTCCCCCGATCACGCCGCCGACGGCGGCTCCTGTTGCACCTCCGACGGCAGCACCCGTGTTTTGTTCGTACTGGTCAGTTGCGCAACCAAGCACAGTGAAAAGAAAAATCCCCGACGTAACCAAACAGACCAGCCTGCTCTTTATCTTATCCATAAACATTGTCCACACCTCCAGATCATTATTTTTGATTTTCCACGCACCTCCCAGGCATGCGTATCAGATTGCCGCCGGAATCTTTAAATCATCATATCCGGGTTCGTTTTCTTTTTCCAGCGGCCTTTAGTCTCGCCCGTAAAGTTCGGTCCATCCGGCAAGTCGGGCGGCTAATTGCGGCGTGAGGGATCCGCCTGAGTGCCGCCAAATCCAGTTTCCCTTATGGGTTCCCGGCCGATTCATCCGGGCTTCCGCACCCAGACCAAGGACGTCCTGCAAAGGCAGGATTACCGTATCGGCGACGGTCATCATGGCCATCTGAATCATCACGGGTGCAACGGCTTCGGCGGTGATTTTTCTCCCAAGGTAACGAAAAAGAAGGGTTTTCTGCTTCCTGGATGCCTCTGTTTCAAACCACCCCCGAAGTGTATTCAAGTCATGGGTCCCAGTATAAACCACGGTATTTTGCTCCAGGTTATGACAGGCAAAGGGAGTCGTCGCAAGGGATTCGTTAAAAGCGAAGGTTAGGGGTCGCATGCCCGGGAACCCATAGGCGTGCATCGTCTCCCGGGTGTCAGGGGTGATTTCTCCCAGATCCTCCGCAATAAACGGAAGTTTTGTCAGGCGCCGACTGACACGTTGGAAGAATTCCCGCCCGGGCCCCGGCATCCACTGACCGGCCAGGGCGGTTTTGGCGGAGGCGGGAATCGACCAGTACCGGAAAAAGCCCTGGAAATGGTCAAGCCGCAGCCAATCGTACAGGAACAGACTGTGGTTCAAACGGGCTGTCCACCAGTGGTAGTCCCGATCCCGGTTTGCATCCCATCGGTATAAGGGGTGCCCCCAGCGTTGTCCCTGAGGATTAAGAATACCGGCAGGGCTTCCTGATACCAGGGAGGCTTTCCGGTCATCGCCCAGGTAAAAAAGTTCCGGATGAGCCCAGACGTCGGCGCTGTCATGGGCGACGTATAAGGGGAGATCGCCGATGAAGCGGATTTGTTTTGTCCCGGCATAATGTTTAAGGGAGGACCACTGGGTGAAGAACAGGTACTGAAGAATTTTGATCTCCTCCAGCTCTTGATGAAGCGAATGTCCGATTTTTTCCAAAGCGTCGGGGTGGCGGTCCCGAAATGCCCGCGGCCAGTGATGCCAGGGTTTGCCCGCGTGATTTTGCTTTAGAACACGAAAGAGGGCATAGTCGTCCAGCCAATCGGCCTGCTCCCGGCAGAACCGGTCAAAAAGGAGCCTGTTTTTGCCTCTGCGGAAAGCCGGAAAAACCCGGGAAAAGAGTTTTTCCCTCAGGTGCTTCGCCTGGGTAAAATCAACTTGATCGCCGGGTAAAGGATCGGGCAGGTTTCTGTGTTGAAAAAAGCCTTCCGCCGCCAGCCGTTCGGGACTGATGAGCAGGCTGTTTCCGGCAAAGGCTGATGATGAACTGTAGGGAGAAAAACCGAAGAGACCATGGACGGGATTGAGCGGTAGAACCTGCCAGTAAGTCTGCCGGGATTCAGCGAGGAAATCAATGAACCGGTAAGCCTCAGGTCCCAAATCGCCCGTCCCGTAGGGTGACGGCAAAGACGTCACGTGATTTAAGATGCCGCTTCCCCGGAAATGCATCAGGTCCTCCCGTCCGAATTTTCTAAATCAGATCGTGTAACCACTCAGTTTCCCGCATCCCGGTTTCTTAAAGAATCTCCCTGTACGACGCAAGATCCGTATCAGCGTGCGGCGTGCATGAAACAAGTTTATCCATAAAGAAAGATCAACCGTACAGCTTTATCAGAACGTAGGCCATGTTCCGGCCCAGGTTTTTCATGGTCAAGAGCCCCTCTTCATCATTCAAGACTTCGCCCTTTTCCCGGCCGATGCCCATGTTCCAATAACTGGAGCCGGGAACGACCATCTGGCTGATGAAGAAGAGATGGTTCAGCGTGTCGAAGACATGGGTGCTGCCCGCCCGTCGGACGGCGACAATCCCCGCGCCGACCTTCAGACGGAACATGTCGCCGTTTACTTTGGCGACCATACCGGCCCGGTCGATAAGGGCCTTCATTTCTGTGGAGACGTCCGCGAAGTAGGTGGGTGATCCCAGAATGATCCCCTGAGCGGATTCCATTTTTTCAATACAGAAGTTGACATCATCCTTGACGGCGCAGCGACGATCCTGATTATCCCGGCACTTGTAGCAGGCCAGGCAGCCGAGAAGTTTTTTCCCGGAAAGATCAACCAGTTCCGTGCTGATCCCTTCTTTTTCCAATTCTGTGAAGACCTGCCGGATTAATATGGCCGTGTTGCCATCCTTCCGGGCGCTGCCATTAAAACCGATAACCTTGATCATCGTGGACGCCTCCCGCGCATTTAAGATTTTTTTGCCGGTGTCTGTTGGTTTATTCCGCCTGGTACCGATCATTCCCCGGGAAGGGGAGGTTTCAGGATTTCGGTTTGAAAATAGCATTGAACCTTTCCCGTGTCAAACGGGCGACCCAGGAAAGGCTATAGAACCGGAGAGATATGCATCGTTCACAACGGAAAAGGGCTGTTTCCTAACAGTTTCAGACAGAACAATCCTGGTGGAATATAAAATCGATAGTCAACGGGAAAGTTTTTTGCTATGGGGAAAGCGAGCGTAAAGATCAGGAGGTATGAAAGAAGAGCAATGGGAGACAAAGCATTACTGATTGTCGATGGGAAGACCTACGAACTTCCTATCCTGGAAGGTACGGAAGGTGAGCGGGGTATTGATATTTCCCGCTTGCTTAAAGATACGGGATTGATCACTCTGGACCCCGGATATGTGAATACAGGCAGCTGTATAAGCGCAATTACTTTTATGGATGGTGAACGGGGAATCCTGCGTCACCGGGGCTACCCGATTGAACAGTTGGCGGAGCACTCAAGCTTCGTCGAAACGGCTTATCTGCTCATCAACGGTGAATTGCCGACTCAAGAGGAGTTAAGCGCGTTTTCAAGTATGCTCAACGAGCATTCACTGGTCCATGAAGATATGCGGGCCTTCTTCGAACATTACCCCAGCCGTGCCCATCCGATGGGGATCCTGTCATCCATGGTCACGGCCCTGCTGGCTTTTTATCCCGATCTGAAGGACCGCAGCGAAGAAGAGCGAATGACCATTACCGTGGCCCGTCTCATTTCGAAATTGCGGACCCTGGCGGCCATGTCTTACAACATTTCCCGAGGGCACAAGGTGACATATCCGTCGCACCAGTTGAGTTACTGTGCAAATTTCTTAAGGATGATGTTCGAATCGCCGGTTAAACCCTATGAAATCGACGAAGATCTGGTCAAAGCTCTGAATGTATTCTGGATTCTCCATGCGGATCACGAACAGAACTGTTCGACTTCGGCGGTGCGTCTGGTCGGCAGTGCCCGGGTGGATCTCTACGCGGCCATTTCCGCCGGAATGAGTGCTCTTTGGGGACCTTTGCACGGTGGGGCGAACCAGGCCGTGATTGAAATGCTCCAGGAAATTGACCGAAGCGGCGGCGATGTCAGTCCGTTCATCAAGCGGGCCAAGGACAAGGAAGACGAGTTCCGCCTCATGGGCTTCGGTCACCGGGTTTACAAAAGCTACGACCCCCGAGCAAAGATCATGGAAAAGATCGTCAACAAGGTGCTGAAAAAACTTAAGCGAAACGATCCTCTCTTGGAGATCGCCAAACGCCTGGAGGAAATCGCCCTGAAAGATCCGTATTTCGTCGATTACAAACTTTATCCTAACGTCGATTTTTACAGCGGTATTCTCCTGCGAGCCATGGGGATTCCCATCAACATGTTTACGGTGATGTTTGCTATCGGGCGGCTGCCCGGCTGGATAAGCCAGTGGAAAGAGAGCCTTGACGATCCTGACTGGAAACTCCACCGTCCCCGACAGATCTATGTGGGATTGAACAAGCGGGACTATGTGCCGATTGAAAAACGGGTCAGTAACTCGAATCGAGTCTGAGGTTTTGGAGAACAGGTTTTTTAAAAACATTTCGGGTAACCGGGATGCTCAAGCCAAGGAGGCAAGAAGATGAGAGTCAGGGTTTCCGCCGTATATGAGCAGGCGAAAGAAATTTTGTGCATGAAATATGTTTATGGCGGGAAAGAAGTTTACGCCCTGCCCGGTGGCGGCGTTGATAAGGATGTACCCTTTCATGACGCCGTGAAAGACGAATGGAAAGAAGAGCTGGGCGTTAAAATCAAGGTCGGGGATGTCATCATGATGGGCGAGGCCCCGGGGGACAAACGCCACCCCCAAACCCTCCATGTGATCTTCTGGTGTACGGAAGTGCATGGAACCCCGAAAATCCGGACGGACAACACCCGGTCAATCGATATCGTCTGGCTTCCCGTTGATAAACTCAAGGATTGTCCCCTCTATCCGGATGTGGGCAAGCAGCTTTACGCTTATTTCAAGAGCGAAAACCGACGTTCCATTGAATTTATCGAGAACTGCATGGAGCGGGGCTACTGGTAACCCCCCGTCCTGTCTACGAAATGCGCGGGTAGGACGAATAGATTCAAGCCAGGGTAAACCTTAAGAAATACATAAACGGGCACCGGGTCTCCTGCCATCGTTGGGAGCGATACCGGTGCCTTTTTTACGGAATCACGATGACGGATCGCAAACCACCTTTTTTCTGGGGCTGGTACGTCGTGCTGGGGGCCTTCCTTGTTCTGGCCGTCAACTATGGCGTCCGGTACAGTTTCGGGATTTTCCTCAAGCCCATGGTGGAGGAATACGGTTGGTCCCGTTCCGTCATTTCTCTGGGGGCCTCTTTCAACATGCTCGTCTATTCCATCTGCTCCATCTTTGTGGGCAAGATGGTCGAGCGGGTTCCGCCGGGGCGGATCATCATGTCCGGCGCCCTCATCGTTTCCCTGAGCCTTTTTTTAACCGCCTTCGTGGCGCATCCCTTCACCTTCTACCTGGCCTATGGTCTGCTCGCCGGCATCGGGTCCTCCGGTCTGGGGCTGGTGATCTGCATCTCTTCCGTGGCGAAATGGTTTCATAAACAACGGGGTACAGCCGTGGGACTGGCCGCCATGGGGATCAGCGCCGGGGCGATGGTTGTCACGCCCCTTTCGGGGTGTATCGTGAAGGTTTATGGCTGGCAGATGGGATTTCTGTCTTTGTCGGTGGCGACCTTTCTGATCGGCGTCGTGCTGTCCCGGCTTTTTTTTAGAAAAATCGCCCCCGAAGCCTGCGGTTTATTCCCAGACGGGGAAGAAATGGTCGGGCGTTTTGTGGAAGAGAAGGCGGACAATCCACCCGTCCCGGTTTCGCGGCGCATGGTCATGAAGGACTACCGGTTTTGGATCATCTCCCTATCCTTCAGTCTGGCC
>ERZ795058.6070-NODE-6070-length-10627-cov-22.114264_pt1 | contig 10627 bp, 7 predicted proteins | sample MGYA00375142_ERZ795058 | MGnify/ENA primary metagenome ERZ795058 (study PRJEB30187, sample SAMN05720210) | activated sludge metagenome | isolation source: anaerobic digester from wastewater treatment plant | place: Japan | collected 2015-04-20 ...
AAGCGTGCGCCCGCCAGCCAGCGGCCAGCGTTGCGCTGGCCGCTGGCTGGCGGGTTATTCAACCAACGGGTCTTTTGTTCGAACACAGAGCTGTCACCAGGATTGACCGGCATCCACAAACTCCATATCTTGGCGGAGAGTGTCAAGCAAGTGTTTTTGTTCAACCGGATACGGTAAATTTTTACACGATTTCACTTCATGAGGGCGGCTCTTTCTTGTTTTACGACGGTTGCTTCACTGATTTTTCTAGACATACAATGCGCGAGCATGGTGTCAATGGCCCTCACGCTGTTTTATCAACAGTAGAGCATGGGAAAGGATCTCCGTGTTCGATTCCTGATAATTACGGCGGAGCTTTTATGATTGAGACTAATGACAACGGTATCGCCTACTGGGAACTTGATTGGTCATACACTGTTGATGACGGGGACAAAGTTTTCATTGAGCAACTGAGGCAGTACAACACTCTCGCGACAACCAACGCAACCTCGGTTTGGACAACGACCAAGGATGCCACAGGGTTTCGCATTTCGACGGGTGACTCACAACTTACAATTATCACACCAAACGGGAACTAAAAGTGAGACATTGCACAAGCGGGATTTTTTTCGGATTGACCATACTGGTTCTACCGCCTTTGTGCGGGGGCGTTACAAATGGTTTTGAGAACGCCTTGATCGAACTGGAAGAACAGGCGGCATCAAATGTCCTTGCAGCCGTCACTACGGATGATGTCGAACCGTTGCGTGCGGCCACATGGGCGTTCGGGCAGTTTCTGACCAAGTACGGTAAAGCAAGACGCGAGACATGGGATGCCGCGACCTTGACACGGCTGAACAAGCTCCGGCTCGTGTTTGCACAAGCCGCCTTTTCCATGAGGGATCGGCGTTTCGATGCCGAAAAAGAAAAGGAGAGAGTCCGCGATCCCTCGGTGTCTTCCCAAGACCACGCGAAATGGAAAGCCGTTTTCAATCGCGAGGCTCAACTGGAGATGATCCACAAGGGCTTCGTTATGGAGGCGCGTCGCCATGGAGGCGTGACCGAAGGAGTGTCTGGGGACAAGACCCAAGCATTCAAGCGATTGGTTGAAGAGACCGTCAAAGACGAGGAACTTAAAGGGGAGCTGCTTGCGCTGTCTGCGAAACAAACTCCCGTTGAGCCCCCCGTGACCATCGAACCTTTCTCCAGTATTCGCCTTGACGGTACCAATGTCATTTTCAAAATATGGTCCAAGCCCAGTCGCTATATTCTACGGAAAGCCGCCGGGGAGGCGTGGCTGAGTTCGCCGGGCGAAGAGATTAGCGTTCCCCTCGGAAGCAACTTTACTGTTATCATCAAGAACACGGTCTTGACCGTCAAGCCGTTGCCTGAGGGATTTTCGCGCGCGGGTTTTCAGATGCAGAAAGCGGTCAATCCGCGTTCGGCCAGCGACCACGCGCATCCGGAACAGGAGGCTGTCCTGCTTTTGAGGAGGTGCCTCAAAAATTCCGCAGTTTTTCCGCCAGACACACCCCTGCTCACGGGGCTTGTTCTTACGAATATCCCTGTTCATGCCGCATGCAAATTGCTGCGATCTCCATAGAAAAAAAGCCCGCCAAGGATTCACGTGAAATCGTTACGGACGGAGAGTTAAAGCGGAAACTTCTGGAAGGTGTCAAACATAACGCGCAAACGACACAGGAAAATGAAAACAAAAGGTGTTCACTTTTTTGCGGCGATTCTTTTTGCGGCGAACTGCCTCGCGATTGATTACCGTCAATACCTTGCAGAAGAAAACAACACATACGCCTTGATCCCGGAAAAGCGCGGGGAGTTGCTTGTGCTGCGCAACACGGGTTCCCAACAGGAGCGGCGTGGCGCGAATGCCCTGCTGGCCTTCGAGGCGGTGGTTAAAGCGGAAAAGACAGGGACATACGATTTTGATGAGGCGGAACAATTCGCAAATGCAGCAATTATTACCACCACAAACGACTGGATCAATATTTGCGCGCGACTGACATTGATTTCATCACATAATCTCAAACGCAATCAAGACAGTCATGCCAACGTGACGAATGCGCTTTCCTTGCTTCAAGATGCCGTGGATTCCGTATGGGAAGTTCCAGAAAACCCATTCTACTCTACGGGAAGAGGTTCGGGTCATGCAACAGCAGCCGAATTACGCGAAGTGCTTGCGATTGTCGTCATCGGCAATTATTGTTCGCTTTATCGTTTCGACGAAGCAGAGGCTTTTCTCAAAACATTTCCAGACTCGCATTGGAGACGCGAGGCCGAAAAACAACTGGTTTTACAGAGAGAACAACACGCCTTTTCCCGCGAGGAGGCACGACGGATTCGTTCGAGGGAGAAAGCCCGCAGAGAGAGGACGCCGTGAGCTGGGGGCAGAAAAAAATATCCGGTCTGGGCGCGTTGGCTGTGTCTGTGGCGATGTGTTGTGCGCTGGCGGCGTGGAAATGGGATTTTCTGATGATGGCAAAGGATGCCGTTTCCAATCGGATGGCGAAGCGTTGCACGGTTGAAGAGCGGCTCGAACAATATGGCACGGTTGTCCGGGAGCGTCTGTCGCCTTTTTTTGAAAAGGCAGACGTGCCGTGGCCTGCCCGGCGGCTCGTGCTTGTCGGCCTTAAAGAAGAGCGGCAACTGGAGGTCTGGGGTGAGGACGCGACCGGAACGCTGAAACTTATTCGTGTCTACCCGGTCATGGGCGCGAGCGGCACGATCGGCCCAAAACTCGTAGAGGGAGATGGCCAAGTCCCAGAAGGGATTTACGGCATCGAATCACTGAACCCCAACAGCGCATTCCACCTCTCTCTCCGTGTCTCATACCCGAATGTGTTCGACCGTGAGAGAGCCAAGGAGGATGGCCGACAGCGACTCGGAAGCGACATTATGATCCACGGCGGCACCGCTTCTGCGGGTTGTCTTGCCATGGGCAATGAGGCTGCGGAAGACTTGTTTGTGATGGCCGCGCTGGCCGGAACCGCGAACGTGGAAGTGATTTTATGTCCCTGTGATTTAAGGGTTAAACGACCTCGCCCCCCTGCCAACGCCCCCGCATGGACGGCCCTGCTGTATCAAATTTTGGAAGCGAAAATGAAAACCTTGCCTCGGCCTTGACAGTTCAAAATGGTGGTTCTGTGAAGCAGTCAGGGTGTACGTCTGATAAATCAAGCTACGACGACAGCCCCGCCTGGGACGCCGACGGCGACAGGCTCGGCCTGTTCGACGAGTACCGCTACTGCACCGACCCGACCAATCCGGACACCGACGGCGACGGCGTCCGGGACGGTGACGAGGTGCCGCACAGCCCCGGCTCTGACCATTTGGGCACGTGTTCTGCCATAACGTGCCTTGCGCTTCAACGCCCAAGTTATTATGGCAAGGTGACGCGGTAGAAGCGCGAGGGATAGGTGCCGAAATCGGTGTCGGTGAAGGTGACGGTGCCGCCGGCGGGGATGGTGATGCGATCAAGGATGACCCAGTCCGGGGACGTGAGGCTTTCGCTGGCTTCGATGTAGACGGTAAGGGAGGCGTTGGCGTTGCCGCTGAGGGTGAGGTTGAACGCGCCTGAGGCGGGCGACGCCGAACTGAAGACGGGGTTCCAGCAGACGGCGGGACGGCCGGCGAAGGTAGAAGATGTCCAGCCGTTTTTGCCGGGCAGGTAGTAGACCGTGGCGGGAGTATCATAGAAGGTGTGCCAACCCGTATCCGGGGCATCGCCGGTGAAAAGGACGGCGGTGAGGATGGGACACCGGTGGAAAGCCTCTTGGCCGATGTGGGTGACGCTATTGGGGATGGTGACGGATGTCAGGGGCGAATGCCAGAAGAAAACCCAGTCGCCGATTGCAGTGACGGGATAGCCGCCGAGTTCGCTGGCGATGGACAGATCGCCCGAGTGGGAACTGTAGTATGAATGGTCGAAGCCGGTGATGGTGGCTTTACCGCCGCTGACGGTATAGGTGTAGGGGAACTCGACGATCTGGGCGGATAAGACGAGGGGGAGGAGCAACAAGGCGTGCGCGAGCGCGAAAACGCGGAGACGCAGTGAGCGGGGCGAGCGCGTGAAGAGAGAAACAACGTAGTTCATGGCCGTCCTTTCGGTGAGTCATACAGCAAACAAAGAATCTGCGGGCATGATAAGATAAGAAGGGGAAATTTGCAAGGACAGAACGCCGGACCGCGAATGTTCAACGTCCAAGTGGACCATGAAACACATGAAACTCCATGAAAATCAGGGGTCCTCCTTGGTCGTTTGCTCAGGCGACTCGTAAGGACGCTCGCCCTCCCCAAAGGGAAAGACGAATCTTTGCCGTCCGGCTATTGAATAGTCATGACGGTGCCGCGCTGATTGGTCAGGAGAAGGGTGCGTCCGTCGGCGGAATATTCGGCCTTTACGGAGTTCGGGAAACCGACGAGCGTGATCGATTCGAGGGGCGTCCCGAGGGGCGCGTCTTCCGAAACCAAGACCGGCCAGCGGGCGGGCGGTTGGCCGCTCTGCGCCGCCATGATCGTGAAGGCGTCCGGCAGGACGATTCTGCCTGCGGTCAACGTGCCGCCCGCGCCGACGGCGTTCCAGTCCCAGAGATACGCGGTGCCGGTCGCGAATGTGACCGGACCGGTCGTGAGCGGGGCATCGTTCGTGAATGCTGTGCCGAATCCGCCTGCGGCGATGGTCATCGGACCGTTTGCAGTCGAGGAGCCGGTCAACATCAGGCCGCCTGCGCCGCTCTTTGTCAACGGGGCGGGACCGGCCAACGTGCCCGCAAAGGTATCGGTGCGGTCTGCCGGGATAGCGACCGTCAGGCCACCGTCCGTCGCGTCCGAGTCGCTGAGGTCTTCGTTGGTCAATGCGTAGAGGTGCCAGCCGTTGTTATTGGTCGTGTTCGAGACACGGATGCTCAGCGTGGTACTTTGCGGAACGTAGCGGTAAACCAGCGCGTTGGGTGCCAGCGCGTCCGGGTTGAAGAAGAAGCTGTCGCGGTAACTTCCATCCAGTGTGCTGCAGAAGTCGATAAACTGCTGGCGGTTGCTGTTCCAGCCCCACGAACGGTTATAGATGCGCAACTCGTACGGACGTCCCGGTGTGAGTCCGGCGATGGTCAGTGTCGTATTCTTGGGTGCGGGATCAGCCCCGCCTACATAGCACATGTCGAACAGCAGTGTGTAAAGGGCGGAGTCGGCCGGGACGGGGCCTCGTGCTGAACCGGTGAACGAGGCGCCGCTGTGCGACTGGAGGGCCGGAGACGCCGAGAAGGTGCCTGTATTGCCGGTCACCTTGGTGAACGCGACGCCGTTGATGGTGGCGGGATTCGCGCTGCCTAGATCGTAGAGGTGGGTGTAGGTCTTGTCCGTCGAAATGCCGGTGGAGGCGTCCGTCGAGAGAAAGACGAGATAGGGTGTCGAGGGGGCGGTGTCACCGGGGGCTGGCAGGCCGAGGGCGAGCGCGCCGTTGCCGCTGAGTCCGTTGATCTCGACCGGACCCGCAGTATGCAACGCGCCCGGAGTTTGGACGGAGGCAGAGCTGTCGATGATGGCGCCGGCATGTAGCGCGGCAGCACCGCCGGTGATGGTGAGGCCGCCGGAGGAGATGTTGGGGCCGGAGAAAATCTGGGTGCCGGGACCGGCCACCGTGACCGCACCGTTGCCGACGACCGCGCCGGCATAATGGGCCGACTCGTCGGCGGGCGGCGCGAGCGTGAGCGTGGTGGTTGGCTCGGGAGACGCGATGCTGGTCGGCACCTCTTCGTTCGTGAGCCCGTAAAGGTGCAAGGTGTTGTTGTGCATATGAGGCGTGAGCCGCACGCGCAGTGCACCGGAGGGCGACGGGCGGTAGCGGTAGGCCACATAGTAGGCGGTGTTTGTCAGGTCGGCGCTGAACGAGAACTGGTGATCGATCCGGCCGATATCGTTGACGATGAAGCCGAGGAGTTGGTTGCGAAGATCGTTGACACTGACCCCGTTCCACGAGCGCTGGTAGATGCGCAGTTCGTAGGTCTTGTCCGGTGCGAGTCCGTTGAGTTCACAGGTCAAGTTTCGCCCCTCTATGTTCATGTCATAGAGGAGCTTGTGCAGGTTGCCGGAGGCAGCGGTGCTGGCGTTACCTGCGTGGCCGAACGATGGCATGCTTTTGAATCCGTAGGTACGACCGTCCGTGCCGGTACAGGTGCCAGAGGCAGCGGACGTGGAGAGGAAAGGAACACCGTTGATGTCGCCTACCGCGAGACTGCTGTTGCTGCCGAAGTCGATGGCGTGCGTGTAAGTCTTGTCTGCTGCGATGCCGCAGTCAGCGTCGTTGTGGATGATTGTGATCGTAGCCGGTGCGCCGAAGGAGAGACCGCCCGTGCCGGAGAGGGAGGCCGCAGTTTGGTCGGCGGTCAGCGTGAACGTGGTGTCATCGTACAGCGAGATTCGGGCGGATGGGGCCAGAATGGCGGGCGCCGCGAGTGTGGTGCGTCCCGCGCCGTTTACGAAGCGTCCCGCGAAACCGTCTGCGGCGGCTGCGGCGAGGGTGACGATATCCAGCGTGCCCTGCTTATTGAACACGGTGGTTGCATTGCCGGAGAGGAGGGGGCGCACGGCGGAGAAGTACGGGATCGCCGAGCCTACGCCACCGGTCTGCGGATAGCCGGCACCGCCGTAGGTGAGGCGCAGGTGCGCGTCGTTCGCGATATTGAGAGAACCCGCGCCGCTGACAGTCGAGAGCGACGAGAGCGGTGTGAGCCAAGCGGTCGGGAGCGCGGTCTTGGACGTGAACATGCGCGAGGTCTGGATGCGCAGACAAGTGTTGCCCGTGTTCTGCGCGAGGCCGATGAGGATGTCGTGAGGACCGGCCGTGAGGTAACCGGCATGCGCGTGGGAGAGGCCGACCGGTGTCTTGGTGGCAATGTCGCGTCCGTCGATCCCGAGATAACCGTAGTCGTCGGCCTCGATATGGAACAGATAATCGCCGGCTTCGGGGATGTGGAGGGTGCCGCGCAGTACCAACAGCCACCACTCATTGCGCGGGGCCAACGGCCGGAGATCGGAGAAGTCGAAGACGCCGTCTGTACCCGAAAGGATGGAGACGGCGGCTGGCGTGCCTACGGCGGCCGCTTCGAGCGCCGCGCGGCCGAGCACGGCGTTGGTGTAGTTGCCGTTGTACCAGAAGGCGGTCAGACCGTTGGTCGCGGGGGATGCGACGGCAAGGGTGGTGCTGGATGCCAGCGTGGCTGGCGCGTTGAACTGCGCGGCGTCCAGCGCGAGCGTGCCCGCGTTGACCGCGAGCGGCGTTTGCGCGAGCGCGGAGCGGTTGGCCAGTGTCTGGGTCGCACCGGAGGCGTCGAGGGTCAGTGTGCCCGTTCCCGCGAGCGGTCCGTCATGGGTGGCGGAGAAGCCGCTGCCGGTCAGAGTAAGCGCCGTGGTTCCTGCGAGCGTGATTGTGGGCGTGCCTGCCAGTCCGCCGTGTAAGACGGTGTCCGAGAAGGTCAGCGAGGCACCAGGTGTCTGGGTGATGGGGAGCGGTCCGGTGCCGGACGGCTGGAGGTGCGCGCTGATGGTGTGGCTGCCGTCATCGATGGCAAGGCTGCCGAGTGTGAGCGGCGTTGCGGCGCTACCGGCCACTGTGTAATGGGCGTCGGGATGCACGATGCGCAAAGAGTTGACAGCGGCGGGCGCAGTGAGCGTTACGACGGCGTTGTTCGTGATCGCCGAGCCGAGCGTGGCGTCGGCAGCGGCGTCGGGCACGGTACCGCCGCTCCAGTTGGCGGCGGTGGCGAAATCGCCGGATGTCGGATGAGTCCAGAAGGTGGCGGGGTTGCCGGCATCGGCGTTGATTGTCAGCATGATGTTGTCGCCTACGCGGTTGAACGCGTAGGTGAACCCTTCAACCGGATTGCTGACCGTGAACGCGTCCGGATTGGCGGTAAGGCTGGGGGCCGTGAAAAGGAGATACGTGCCGGGCTCCGAAAACGGCAGGTCGGTACCGGCATACATCGCTTTGACGGTCACGTTGGACAAGACCAGCGCGTTGGCGACCACGGTGTCGTTGGTAGCGGAGAACTCAAAGGTGAAATCGGCGCGGTCGGCGGTCAGCGTGTGAAACGCAGTGGGTGCGGCGGTACCGGGTGAAAGGGCCAGGGTGCGGTCGGCGAGGTCCAGCGTGACGCCGGAGGCGTTGTTCACGGTTAGGCTGCTGACTCCGTCGAGGAGTAGCGGTTGCGGCGCGATGGGCGCTGAAAGCGTATTGAAGGTGACCGAGGCGTTTGCGGGGGCGCGGAGTCGGAGCGCGCCGTGCAGGGTCACAGAACCGGTATAACGAGCGGCAGACACGGCGTCCAGCGCCAGCGTGGCCTGTGCGGATGGTACGTCGGTAACGGTGATGTCGTGGGCGACGAGCGAAGCATTGCCGGCCAGTTCCAGTGTCGGGGCGTCGCCGGCACCGGTGAGCGCGTCGCCGAGCAGGATCGGGACAGAAGCCGGGGCCTGGCCGAGCGCACCGCCGTTGCCGGCCGGGTTGTCATCCGCCAAGATGCGGAGCGTCCCGGCGCGGATGATGGTTTGCCCGAGATAGCCGGGGATACCGGAGCTTGGCGGCACGCCGCGCACCTCCAAGATGCCGGTACCGGTTTTGAGCAGTGCGCCTCTACCAGTGGTGTCGGAGACGTAGTTGTTACGCGCGAGGCAGGCAGTCGAATAGAGGACACCGTCGGCGATCTGTAGCGTGTTTACGGTGGCATGCAGCAGGGTGCGTCCAGTGTTGTACACAGGGGCGAGGATGTTCAGCGACGGTGCGCCGTCGCCGCCCAGCACGATATTGCCGCCGCGGAACTGCGAGTCCTGCGTGAGCGTCAGGGCGGCGCGGCGGGCCGGCAATGCGTGGATGAAGGTTTCATTGGGTGTGGCGCTACTGGTGACAAACGCAGGCAAGATCAGTTCGCCGTCGAGAACGGTGAATCCGGCTTGCGGTCGGTCCGTGTTGGGGGCGCTGTTGAGCGGCTGCTCTAAGGTGACAGCGGCGGAGCCGGTCTTGACGAAGGCCGCATAGCGGTGGTTGGTGAGTGCGTTGAGGGTCACCGGCGCTGCGGCATCGATGAAGAGCGAGAACGGGTGTATGTTCGCCTCGCTGATGATGTCCGGGTCGCCTGACGCGACCACCGGCACTGCCAACGGGAGCGCGAAGGTGGTCGGCGCGAATGCGGTGATGCGGGGCGTGGCATCGAAAGTGGCCACGAGATTGGAAAGCGTGACACCCGCTCCACTGATCGTAGCGGGCTCGGCAACCAGTAAATGACGGGCGAGTGCGGAGGGGACCGATGCATCGCCGTGGAACGCGAGTGTTGCGGAGACGTCATCGACTGGTGCCGACGGCGACCAAGCACTGTCATAGGCGTAGGCATGGGTCGAGGCGGACCAGGTGCCGGGGCCTGTCACGTTGCCGGCGACATCCAAAAACGCCAGCGGCAGGTCGCCGGCGTGGTTGAGCAGCGCGGCGGCGCCGGTCGCCAGCGTGACCGAGGAGTCCACGCCGAGTGCGCGGCAGGGTTGGGTGGTCGAAAGCGGGGCAATGATCGCGAGATCGATCATGGTGGCGGCATCGTACCAGGTGCCACAACCCTTGAAGCCGACGATATGCGTACCGGCACTCAGATAAACCGGCACCGAGGCGTAGTGGGCGGTGTCGAATTGGTCATTGACTGTCAGGATCGGAGGGAGGCATTTGCCGTCGATGGAGGGCGTGATCAGGTGCGGCGGAAAGCCGCGACGCCGGAAATGGTCGAATGCGAGCTGATAGAAGCCGGACGTGGCCACATGGAAGGACTGGGTGACTGAGCCGTGGCGCTGGACGATCAGGACGTGGTTGCCGTCGGGGACCGAACCGCCCGAGATCCAGGTGGACGTCGGCGTTGTCGGGTAGCAACGTGCGATGAATCCCCCGAGGGTGGTCCCCCATGATGCAATGACGCCGTTCCCGCCGGCGGCGACGTACTTGTAGGTGTTGGCATCCAGCGAAGGTTCTTCGAACGAGTCGTTGGCCAACAGATTGTGGGCGCGGTCTGGCGCGCCGAGCGTCTGCAACGTGCCGCCTTCGACATGGACGATCGCGGTAGCGAAATCCGAGGCTGTGGCCAGAAGGGTGCCGGATACCAGCGTCACGCGGCCGGACACGCGGCCCAAGGCGAGCGCACCGGGGCCGGTGACCGTGAGTCCGCTCAGCGCGGACAACTCGGTGGCGACGGCATTGGTGGCGGCGGCGTCGGCAACTGTGATGGCCGTGGCCCACAGGCGTCCCACACCGGCCAACGTGATACCCGAAGCGCCGACATCAAAAGAGATCGAAGAGACGGTGAGTTCCTCGGTGACTTCGATCAACGTGCCTGATGCGGCGGCCGGAAAGACGGCATGCGCGCCGGCCGTCCAGGCGGTAGGCGTACCGTTTTCGAGCCAGTTGAGCGATGTGGAATCCCATGCCGTGTCCGGCGCATTCGGGTTCCAAGTGAGGGTCTGGGCGCACGCGCGCCACGCATTTTGTGCCAAGGCAAAACAGGCACACACAGTCACGATTCGCAGAACGTTCATGTTTGGGCTCCAATTAATCGTATACAAAGCATTTCCGTCAGTGTCGTCTGAAGAATACCATGCTATGGATGAG
>ERZ795058.6080-NODE-6080-length-10615-cov-12.950473_pt1 | contig 10615 bp, 10 predicted proteins | sample MGYA00375142_ERZ795058 | MGnify/ENA primary metagenome ERZ795058 (study PRJEB30187, sample SAMN05720210) | activated sludge metagenome | isolation source: anaerobic digester from wastewater treatment plant | place: Japan | collected 2015-04-20 ...
TGATAAGAATAATAACCCGAGAAAGAAAAAGAGTTGGGTTTTTTCCCGCCCAGCCAGGGTTCCATAAACGAAAAACTGTACGATTGGTAGTATTGCCCATTGGTGCGGCCGGTAATACTGAAGGTTTGTCCGTCTCCTTGAGGCAAAACTCCTTCACCCAGCCTTAGCAAATTTCGCATGGAAAAGTTGGTAAATTTCAGACCGATCGATCCCACTATACCTGTGCTTCCCCAGCCGAGAGAAAATTCCACCTGGTCGTTCGATTTGGAGGTAAGGTTCAAATCGATGTCTACCGTACCGTCTTCGTTGGGAATGGGGTTGATGCCCATGGTTTCCGGGTCGAAATGCCCTGTTTGGGCGATTTCACGGGCCGAACGCATTAAGGCGGCTTTGTTGAATAACTCTCCGGGTTTGGTGTAGAGTTCTCTCCGGATGACGTGTTCATAGAGCCGGTCGTTGCCGTTTATGTTTATCCGCTTTATGCTGGCCGGCTGGCCTTCGCTGAGCCTGATTTCCAAATCAATGGAGTCTTCAGCCACAGACACCTCCACAGGTATGGCCTGAAAAAAGAGGTAGCCTCTGTCCATATAGAGGTCGGTTACGGCGTCTTCGTTGGGCGACTGATGTAAGCGTTCGTTTAATCTTTTTTGATTGTAGACATCGCCTTTTTCTATCTGGAGCCTCATGTTCAACTCTTCGGAAGAATATAAAGTGTTGCCCACCCAGCTTATGTCGCGGATAAAGTATTGACGTCCTTCGTCGACTTTCAGATAGACGTTCACCGTATTGTCGTCGAAGCGGTAAACGGTATCTTCTACAATGACGGCATCGCGGTATCCGTATTCGTTGTATTTTTCGATCAAGGCGATTTTGTCGTTCAGGTATTCGGTATCGACAAATTTTTTGGTTCTGAAAAAGTTGATCAGCTTATTTTTTTCGTTGGTCTTTTTCATGGTCCACTTGACTTTTCCATCGGGAAAAGCCTCGTTACCTTCGATAATCAACTGATTAACCTTGACTTTATCTTGTTTATCAACATTGATATCAATGATGACTTGATCCTCTGATTCAGGATCGTCGCGTTGCAGTACATTGACATCGGCATTTTTGTAGCCTTTGCCGTCGTAGTGTTTTTTGATCAGTATTTCTGCTCTGTCGATGATATTGGGGGTAATCTGATTGCCCACAATCATATTCAGACGGGGTTCAAGTTCCTCAATCTCGGATTTCTTCATCCCGTTGTAATTGATTTTCGAAATTCGGGGCCGGGGGCTGAGAACAATGCGGAGCCATATTTCGTTGCCTTCTATTTTGTCCGCTATTATTTTGACATCCGAAAAAAGGCCGTGCCTCCAAAAGCGTTTTACGGCTTCGCTGGTTTCGCTTCCGGGGACTCGTATTATTTGGCCGACAGACAATCCGGATAGGCCAATCAGCACATAATCATCGTAATTATCTATACCTTCACCTTCGACGGCAATGTCGGCTATTTTTAATTCTCTGGGATAGGAATAATATATCTCCGGCAAGGCCTCTTCTTGTGCAATAAGCGGAGGTAAGGCGCAAAAAACACATAAAAAGCCGGCAAGTAGCCTGTATATTATTGAGTAAGTCTTGTTCAATGTCCTATTTTGTTAGTTGTTCACTTGTTTTCCCAAAGCGTCTTTCTCTGGACTGATATTCGATGATGGCTTCATAAAAAGCTTCTTTCCTGAAGTCAGGCCAGGCCGTTTCGGTAAAATACAATTCGGCATAAGCAGCCTGCCACAGCATAAAGTTACTGATACGAATTTCGCCCCCGGTGCGGATTAATAAATCCGGATCGGGAATGCCGGCGGTGCAAAGATGTTTCGAAAAACAATCTTCATCCAGCTCCTGTTCGAGAATTCTTCCCTCGGATAGGCCTTTGGCGATGCTTTTGACCGCTTCCATAATTTCCCAGCGGGAGGAATAACTCAAAGCGAGTACTAAATTCAGTTCATTACCCTGAGCCGTATTATGCATAAATTGCTGAACTTTATCCTGAATGTCTTTTTCTAATCTGTCTAAATCTCCTACCACCAATCCCCGTACGCCATTTTTGATTAAATCGTCGGTTTCGCGGTCGATGGTTTCCGTCATAAGCCGCATCAATGCGTTGACTTCTTTTTGAGGACGATTCCAGTTTTCCGTCGAAAAAACGTATAAGGTTAAATAAGAAAGTCCCAACTCACGAGCCGCTTCCACAACGGCACGAACGGAATTAATCCCTTCGGTATGGCCGAAAATGCGGTCTTTGCCACGGCCTTTGGCCCAACGTCCGTTGCCGTCCATTACGATGGCCACATGTTTGGGCAGAGTTGATTTGTCTATTTTTTCTAATCCGGACATCTTATTTATAACATTTCGATCCTATATAAAACAGGTCATAACTTAGGTAAAAGGCCAGGACAAAATAGCCGTCCTTATTTTTGTTCCATGCACTTTGAGCAATCCAGGGATCATCCAAATGAAACAAATTTGATTGAGGCGTGTAATCCAGCTTATCGGAAAAGCTCATGCGATAAGTGCATTCCAGCCCCAAATTGAAACGGGCAGGTAATTTCAGCTTAATGCCCAATCCCAAAGGAATATTGGCGGTAAGGGCGTTTTTATCGGTTTTATATCCGGTTAGTCCTATTCCGCACAATACGTAGGGGGAAACATTACCGGCCCCGGGGTAGTAGTCTGCCGCCCCGAATTCATAAAAATTGAATTCAAACTGCAGGCCTCCGTCCAGGAGTCTTCGGGAAAAATCCAAGGCTTCGGCTCCCGGATATTGCTCCAGCTTGTCCGTGGTTGTGCCCGATATCCCCGCACTCAGGAGATTCCCCTTTATGGAAAAACGCCGGTTTAGGTGATAGCGCATTAACACCCCGTAAGCAGGATGCACTTTCTCGAAAAGCTTAGTCTGGTTGGCATCGCCCGTGTAAAACGAAAGGCCTCCCAGACCGCCGATTTCTATGCGATAACTCTGTCCGTACATTGCTGCTGAACAGAGTAATAAACAAATCGAAAAGAATGCTCTTCGTCCTGTCATGCTGATTAGTTGCTGTTACATCTCCTATTCTAACGCAAAAAAGCCGAATTCATTTTGCAGATACGCTTATTTCCCGGGAAATAATTTTCTGTGAATGTTGCCTTTCCACACTTTATTTGAGATGTTGCTGCCGGATTCTCCGCCGAAAATCCATATATACTTGCCTTCTTCTACAAAAATATCCTGGTAAGCCAATCCTCCGTCTATGCTGTAAAATTGAAGCAGGGTATCGGCTGCCGACCAGGTCACGCCGTTATTCCCGGAAACATACAAAGTATTGTCGCAAAGCCCCCGGCTGTCGAGTCCCCCGTAATAGAACATTTTATCGTCGTAATGAAATAAGGAAGCACCTTGTCTGGGTTCGATATGCAGGGGTTTAGTGTTGACTTTAATCCAATACAGGCCATCCATGGTACTCCAGCTATCTCCATTCAGGGCACCTGAGGCGTTTTTACCCCCCAGCAGGCTGATATAGGGAACATCGGTTACTGTTTTGTATTTGGTAAGGGCATACTCGCAGAGGGGGAAATTTTCGGGAACGGCAGTGCCGCATTCCCAACCCTCAGACTCTCCCTCGAAGCGGGCAAAGCGTAAATCTCCGCTGTTGTCTGCTACGATTCCAACCAAGGCATCTTCGCTGAGAAACTTGCGTCCTTCCAATTTAGCAAAGAGGCTTACAACTTTGGTGCTGTCTGCAGATCCGGACCATTGATTCAGATCAGCGGAATAATACAGCCTCCCTTGCTTCCCAAGGAGGTAATATTGTCCCTTGAATTCAGTGAGGCTCTGAATGAAAATGGTGTCGTTCAGCCCGGATACAGGGGCATCTGCCGACCAGGTAAGGCCTTGATCGGTCGAAGTATAGCTGATCACAGAGCCTGTATCGGGAGCAAAAAAGGCTTTGAACAGGCCATTGTATGAAATGGTTTTATTTCGGGCGGCAATAGTTGGGAACCGGCTGCTCAGGACATTCATTACCATGGAATCGGGATTGATCTGATGAGCATTTACCCTAATCCGGTATTTCTTTTGGTGTTTGCCGTCGTCGGATGTATTTGTCAGGGATAAGGGACGGCTGAAATCCAATACGTCGCCGGGCTTCCAGAGCATAGTGTCGTTGATAAATACATTACCGTTGGAGGAAAAAAAGACGATGCTGGGAACCAGCGAATCAATCCGTGTTTGATATGGCAGCGAATCATTATTGTAAATGAGCCCGGCAAAATTGTCGACGTAAAAAACGTAGCGGGTAATTCCCGGCACCGAATCAAACCCGAAATGTTGCACATTAGCCAGGGAAAACGATTGATCCTCAAAACTATGGCAAGAGGAAACCCCCAGCAGTACAGGGCTGAGCAATACCAGCAAGCAGACTTTTTTCCCGATACTATATAGTAGTTTGTTCATTCAGCTCCAAAAATTAAGCGCAAAAGTAAGAAGAATTTCAGCTTTAAATACAAATAACTGTTTTTTTATGAATAATTAGTCTGATAACAGCCTTTCTGCTCAGTGTTTGCGGAGATAATGCGTTATGGTCCTGTTTTCGGATGGAATACTTGTGCTTGTAATGCTACAGGCTTTCAACTGATCTTCGGGAATGCGCAGGGCCCTATGTCCGTTTTTTATGGTATGATGCCAGGTTTCTGTCTGAATTTCATCCCAAAGACCGGCATCCAAAAAGGCTTTTTGCAGGGTGCTGCCTCCCTCAACCAACAGGCTGTGAACATCGCGTGCGTGCAGTACAGCCAGCACATCTTCGAGCATACTGCCGGAGTTGTGTCCGGTCAGAGCCAGCCATTCTTTGTTGCCGCGGCGATCCGAAAAATTTTCCGTAAAAATCAGGCTGGGAAATTCATCGTTCAGCAACAGCGAGTCTTTGGACAGGGTGTTTTGGCGATCCATTACTATCCGCAGGGGATGTCGTCCGGGCCAGTGCCTCAGCGTCAGACGGGGATTGTCCAGCAATGCCGTACGAGAGCCGATCATAATGGCGTCGGATTCTGCCCTGAGTTTATGAACCAGCATCCGGCTGTAGGCGCTTGATATTTGTAAGGGTTTTTGTCCGTCTCCCGGTTGACGAATGTAATCTGAATAAGCATCGGCCGTCTGAGCCCATTTGAGGACAATATAGGGACGTTGCTTTTGATAATAGCAGAAAAAACTTTTGTTCAGGTAGTTGGCGGCCTCTGCCTCCAGACCCAGTTCCACTTCGATGCCGGCGGCTTTTAATTTGGCTATGCCCTTTCCGCAAACTCCGGGGAAAGGATCCGGACAGGCAATGACTACTCGGGGAATTTTTTTTTCGATGATCAGATCGGTGCAGGGCGGAGTTTTTCCGAAATGCGAGCAGGGTTCAAGGTTGACGTAGAGTGTTGATTCCTTGAGCAACTCCCGGTTTTTTACCGACTTTATGGCCTGGGGTTCTGCATGTGCCTTGCCGGCACTGTGATGCCAGCCTTCGCCGATGATGGTGTTTTGATGCACTACCAAGGCTCCGACCATGGGATTGGGAGAACAACTGATGCGTCCGTTGGCTGCCAGTTGCAGGCAACGTTGCATGTAGAGAGCCTCAGGATTTTTGTCGGCACTTGTGTTGTGGAGCAAGGAGAAATGCATTATTTTTGTAAACAAATTGTTAACCATGCAAACATTTTTCAGCTATGCGGCTCAAAGCCTGAAAGAGCAATACCGGCCCGAAGAAATCAGGCAGTTGTCGTATGCTTTGCTGGAGGATTGCTGTGGCTTCTCGAAAAACGATATTTATGCCGGCAAAGATACTGAAATTTCAACTAAACAAAGGCGGCAGTTGCACGAAAAACTGGGACGTCTGGCAGAAGGCGAGCCTTTGCAGTATATAACGGGAGTTGCTTATTTCTACGATCTTAAACTCAGTGTCAACCCTGCGGTATTGATTCCTCGGCCCGAAACCGAGGAGCTGGTGGAATGGATAATCAACGATAACAAGGGCAAAACGGGTAGGATTTTGGACGTGGGTACCGGCAGTGCCTGCATATCGCTGGCATTGGCCAGACACCTGCCCGGTATGCAGGTTGAAGCCTGGGATATATCGCCCGGTGCTCTGGCTTTGGCCCGCAAAAACGCTGCAGATCTCGGGCTGGATGTGGCGTTTATTGAACAGGATTTGTTCCGTTTTAATCCCGGAGACCGGGCTTCGGTGTATGATGTTATTGTGAGCAATCCTCCCTATGTGACCACGGCCGAAGCCCTCAAAATGGAAAAAAGGGTGCTCGAACATGAACCGGCTTTGGCTATGTTTGTGCCCGACAACGATGCCCTGATCTTTTACCGGGCGCTGGCAGCCCTGGCAGCCCGAACTCTGAAACCCGGGGGAAGTTTGTATGTGGAAATCAGCATTTATTACGGCAGGGAGATTGTGCAGCTATTTGAAGAGGCCGGTTTCGAAGAGACAGTTCTCCGGCAGGATATTTCCGGCCGTGACCGAATGATAAAAGCCGCTAAATACCATGGATAATTATTCGCAGGCGCTTAATTGGGCGCAGCATTATTGCTCCAAAGCGGAGCGTTGTTCCGGAGATGTCTTGATCAAGCTGGGAAAATACAAGCTGGACGAGGCTTCAACCAAACGCTTGCTCGAAAACCTGCGCAAGGAGAATTACCTAAACGATCTGAGATACGCCAGGGCTTATACCATGGATCAGTTCCGCTTCGGCCGATGGGGAAGGATTAAAATCCGCTATATGCTGAGGAGAAAAGGCCTTGCCGAAGCCGACATTCAGCAAGCCTTGGAGCAAATACCCGGCGATGAATATCTCGACTTGCTGAAAGCTTTGATCAACGAAAAACAAAAACATTATGCCGGTTTGGAGGCTTACGAAAAAAAAGCCAAGCTCTTTAGGTTTGTCTACAGTAAAGGCTTTGAACCCGATCTTATAAACCAATGCCTGGATTTATCAACGGATTATTAAATCTGCTTTATCCCCCTCTCTGCGTTGTGTGCGGCAGAAACCTTATTGCTGACGAAGAACATCTTTGTTCGGCTTGCCTTTATGCTTTGCCGCGCACACGTTTCCATTCCGAGCGTCAAAATCCTGTCTGTGAACGTTTTTGGGGAAAATTGCCTTTCGAAAAGGCTACGGCAGCCTTTCATTATCAAAAGGAATCGCATATGCAGTTGCTGATGGAGAGTTTTAAGTATAAATCCAACCGGCAACTGGCTTTCTATCTCGGAAGTTACGCCGGAATGCAACTGGGCAAGCAAGACTTTTTCGAGCAGATAGACCTGATTCTGCCGGTGCCCTTACATAAAAACAAAGAGCGACGGAGGGGTTATAACCAAAGTGAACTTATCGCAAGGGGCCTCGCTCACTGCAGCGGCTTGCCCGTTGATACCGGTTCTCTCGGTCGTGCCGTGGAAAATCCTACCCAAACAAGGCGCAGCATTTGGGAACGAAGCCTGAATGTGCAGCAAATTTTCAGATTAAATAGTTCCGAAAAACTTGCCGGTAAACATGTTTTGCTGGTGGACGATGTTTTAACCAGCGGCTCCACCATGGAGGCTTGCGGGAATGCTTTGCTGGAAGCCCGTGGGCTTAGACTGAGTTTTTTTGCCCTGGCTTTGGCTTAATTCTTTGAGACACTGTCTTTGTATATTGCAAAATATCTGTACTTTTGTCCCTGATTTAAAACAGCTTGAGAAGATCTGAGCAAAAAGGTCAACTCCCTAATTATGACCGCTATGAAAAAGAAAACGATCCTGACGACCTTTTTGATTTTTGGTTTGCTTGTCCATTCTCGTGCAGAAGACATTGTTAAATCGGGATTCAACCTGGGAGCATTGCCGGCCATATCTTACAATTCAGATTTAGGTTTTCAATACGGAGTTATTCTGAATTTGTTTCACTACGGGGATGGCTCGCGTTATCCTGCTTTTGATCATTCCATGTATCTGGAAGTGTCGCGATATACCAAAGGTACAGGCGTATACCGGCTTTACTACGACTCGGACCGTTTGATAAAAGGAGTGCGAAGTTTTATCGATTTGTCGTATATGACCAATCTGATGCAGGATTTCTTCGGCTATAACGGGTTTCGTTCGGTTTACAGTGTCGATTCGGTGGCAGCCAATTCGGCCTTTTATAAAATGCATCAAAATAAATTTCATTTAATGGCCGATTTTCAGGGAAATCTCCCGGTGGACAATTTAAAGTGGTTGCTGGGTTACGGCTTGTATAACTACAGCATAGCTCCGGTCAACCTTGAGAAACTCAACAAGGGTAAATCCCCCGAAGAGCAGATTCCCGACAGGCCCGGCTTGTATCAGAAATACGTGGAGTGGGGGCTGATCAGTCCCGGTGAGAAGCATGGCGGAATGCTTAACCTGTTGAAGGCCGGCCTTATGTACGATAGTCGTAATGCCAAAACCAATCCGGATAAAGGCATCTTTACGGAAGCGCTGCTCGAAATGGCAGCTCCTTTGCTGAACGAAAGCCCCTATGTCAATTACATTGTGATGCACCGTCAATATCAGTCGCTGATCAAAAATCGGCTGAATGCAGCTATACGAATTGGTGTGCAGGGCAAGATCGGTAATAAGGCAGCTCCTTTTTATCGTAAACCTCAATTGATTTCCACTTTTGCTACCCGGACCGTTACCACCGGTTTAGGCGGAAACTCAACTCTGCGCGGCATTTTGCAAAACAGGGTGGTGGGCGATGCCTTTGCGCTGGCCAACGTGGAATTACGCTAGAAAATGATTAATTTTCGCTGGTTTAACCAGAATTTTTACATCGGGACCAATTACTTTTGGGATGCCGGTTATATCATTGATCCCATCGATTGGGATGAAACGGTTTTGACGGCCAATCCTGCGTATTTTGCAGACAAGGACGGTTTGCATCACTCAGCCGGTCTGGGTCTCAAGATTGCCATGAACGAAAATTTCGTACTCTCGGCCGATTTTGGCAAAGCATTCAACAAACAAGACGGGGCAGGACTTGGAACTTATATAGGCCTGAATTACCTGTTCTAATTACATAAATCCTTAAGATGAAAACATTGAAAAAACTAATTGCGGAAAAATTATTGAAAATTAAGGCTGTCAAGTTGCAGCCTTCCAATCCCTTTACCTGGGCTATGGGCTGGAAATCGCCCATTTACTGCGACAATCGTAAAACTCTTTCATATCCTCAACTCAGGAATTTTATCAAAATAGAACTGGCTCGCATCATTCGTGAAAAATACGAACAGGTGGATGCCATTGCCGGTGTAGCCACTGGAGCCATTGCTCAGGGCGCTATGGTAGCCGAAGAACTGTGCCTGCCTTTTGTTTACGTTCGTTCTTCGCCCAAGGATCACGGACTGGAAAACCTTATCGAAGGTGACTTAAAGCCCGGCATGAAGGTGGTTGTTATCGAAGACTTGATTTCAACCGGCGGCAGCAGTCTCAAAGCGGTGGAGGCTATACGCAAGGACGGCAGCGAAGTAATAGGAATGCTGGCCATCTTCACTTATGGATTCGATGTGGCAATTGAGCGTTTCAAGCAAGCCAAAGTGGAATTGACCACTTTGTGTGATTACGATACCATTTTAGAAACGGCCCTGGAAACAAATTATATAAGCGATGCCGATGTAAAGACTTTGCAAATCTGGCGCAAAGATCCGGCTAACTGGAAACCCAGGATACAATAGAGAAACCGATGACCGAATTTAAGACACAGACCGGTAGAATTGCAGCCCCGGCCTGCAGGGTTTTTGAGGTTCTTTCCGATTGGAATCAGCTCGAAAAGATCAAAGAAAAGATCCCTGAGAGTAAATTGAGGGGCCTTGAATTTGATGCCGACTCCTGTCGGTTTGTGATAGACAGCTATGGTGTGGGCGAAATCGCCTTGTGTATCTCGGAACGAAATCCCTGTTCTGTGATCAAGATAAAGGCAGAGCAATCGCCCATCGACTTTAACGCGATCATCAGCATTGAAGAAGAGAATCCCGAAGTTTGCCTGTTGACAATCGGCTTAGAGGCTGCTCTTCCCTTTATGTTGAAACATATTTTGTCGCCTTCCATTCAAACCGGCTTGGACAAAATTCTTAACTTATTGACCGAATACTCATATTAATAACTATGAAACTTTGGCAAAAAAATACCGAAGTAGATAAAGACATCGAACGTTTTACTACCGGTAAAGATCGGGAGATGGATCTTTATCTGGCCGAATTTGATGTGTTAGGCTCTGCGGCGCATGCGCGAATGCTGGAACAAATCGGACTGATTTCGCCCGAAGAACTTCCTTTGTTGCTGCGAGGATTACGGGAAATTTACGAACAAATACAGGCCGGCAAGTTCACTATTGAAGAGGGTGTGGAGGATGTACACTCCCAGGTGGAGCTTATACTCACACGTAAACTGGGAGACCTCGGAAAAAAAATTCACAGCGGGCGTTCCAGAAACGATCAGGTCTTGCTCGATCTGAAACTTTTCACCCGCCACAAACTGGAAGAAGTTCTCGAAGCCGTTCATGCCTTATTTGAGCTGCTTATAAAATTGAGCGAACGTTACAAAAAAGTAATGATGCCGGGCTA
>ERZ795058.6090-NODE-6090-length-10602-cov-3.975254_pt1 | contig 10602 bp, 9 predicted proteins | sample MGYA00375142_ERZ795058 | MGnify/ENA primary metagenome ERZ795058 (study PRJEB30187, sample SAMN05720210) | activated sludge metagenome | isolation source: anaerobic digester from wastewater treatment plant | place: Japan | collected 2015-04-20 ...
GATCCTCGAGGACTTCCGACTGAAGCGCCACGATCGCGCGGCGTTCTGGATCACCATGAAAGGGCGCTTCATCCATATCGAGTACTTCGCGCTCCGCGGACAGGACGGCGCGTACCTGGGGTGCCTGGAGGTCAGCCAGGACCTGACGGACAAGCGCGCCCTCGAAGGCGAACAGCGCCTGCTGAGTTACGCCGATCGCGGGGACGGCGATGGGAGCTGAGACCGCGCGGCCGCCGATCGCGCCCGAAACCACGGTCGGGAGCCTGCTCGCCCACTACCCGGAGCTCGAGGCGAGCCTCCTCGCCCTGTCGCCGGCCTACGGCGCGCTGAAGAACCCCGTCCTCAGGCGCACGGTGGCCAAGGTGGCGACGCTCCGCCAGGTGGCCAAAGTCGGAAACGTGCCACTGCCCACCCTCATCAACCGGCTGCGCGCCGATGCGGGGCAGGCCCCGGCCTCCTGCGTTGACGAGGCGGATGAGACAGCGTTGGAGCGGCCGGACTGGGCCGATCCGGCCTTGGTGGCCCGCACCTACGACGCCCGTCCCGTCATTGACGCCGGCGGACATCCCATGCCGCAGGTCATGCGGGACTGGGCCGGGCTGCGGCCGGGAGAGGTCTACGAGCTCGTCACTCCGTTCCTCCCCGAGCCGCTCGTCGCCCTGGCCGCCGAGAAGGGATACCGGGCCTGGAGCGTCCGCGAGGGGTCGGACCTGGTTCGCACGTACTTCGCAAGGGACGAGACGAGGCGCTGAGACCCGGACGCGCCGCTACGGCCGGACCCTGAACGTGCGCGCGGCGAGCACCGCGAGGACGACCGCCAGCGTCAGCAGGATCCCCAGGTGTGGCAGGATGTCGCGCAGGCCGCCCTGGAAGAACCTGAGGGCGTGCAGCGCGTCCATGGCCCAGTAGGCCGGCGAGATCATCGCCAGCTTCCGCACGGCCGGCGGCACGATCTCGTTCGGCCACCAGCAGCCCCCGAGCCCGGCGAACATGTTGGCCAGCAGCACGGACACGCCCACGATGAGATCCTCGCGGGTGAGCAGCGAGCCGGCGAAGACGCTAAGCGCAGCCACCGCGAGGGCGAACACGGCGAGCACGAGCAGCGCGAGCGGCGCGCTTCCCAGGTTGAGCCCGAAGAACGCCTTGCCGACGGCGAAGAGCATCAGCGCCTGCAGGACGCCCATCGACCACCGCCCCAGGAGCTTGGCCTGGAACAGCTCGCCGGTCGAGAGCGGCGAGCAGAGGAGCCTGCTCAGCACGCCCTTCTTCCGATCCTCCATCACCGAGATCCCGCCGTAGATCATCACCATCATCATGATGAACTGCACGGTCGTTCCGGGAATCGAGTGGTCGAACCCGCTGGGCACGGCCGTGACGGTCTTCTCGGGGAACCGCGTCTCCACCCGGACGAGATCCGCGACCTCCGGGTGGCCGTCCAGGAACGTCGTCAGATCGCCGTCGCCGTAGAGCACCAGCTCGCTGAGGACCCGGGCGATCGCCTGGAACAGGCGGGTCTCGACGCGGGCCGCGGCTCTCTCCGACGCGCCGGCGCGCTTCTTGAACGCGAGGGCCTGATCGCGCCGCGCCTCGATCCTCGCCGAGAAGTCGGGCGGCAGGACGATGAGGCGGGTGAAGTCGGCCGGCTCCGCCTTGACGACGGTGATCTCGATGTTCGGCGCCTTGATCTTGTCGACGAAGTACGCGCCCCAGCGCCCTTCGTCCTGGTTGACCACCGTCAGCGACGCCACGGCCGGCGCGGCGTCGCCCGCCTTGAACAGCATCCCGAAGACGACGATGAAGAAGATCGGGAACGCGAGGGTCCAGAAGAAGAAGGGCCTGTCGCGGACCATGCGCCACACGTCGTTGCGGGCCACGTGCAGGACGCGTCCCAGCCTTCTCATGACGCGCTCCGGGTCTGCCGCAGCAGGGCGGGCACGGCGAGGGCGAGCAGAGCGAGCCCGCTCGCGCCGAGCACGGCGACGGCGGCGAGCGGAAACCGGCCGTCCCGGACGAGGGCCGCGCCGTCGATGAACCAGCGGTTGGGGGTGAACAGGCCGATCGGCCTGAACGCGGCCGGCATCGCGTCGGGGCTCATCATCGACCCCCCGAACAGGCTGAAGACGAGAATGACCGGCGCGCCGATCGCGCCGGCCTGGTTGCGGTTGGCGACGAGGGCGTGGAAGAGCGCGAAGAACGCCGCGACCCAGAAGGCGGCCGTCGCGCCGAGCAGGAGGAAGTAGCCGAACGGCCCCCACGTCGCGCCGAAGAGCAGCCTCCCGGCGGCCGCCATGACGAGGAGCACGGCCAGGCCCATGAGCCAGCCCCCGAGGATGCGCGCGCCGACGAGTTCCAGCGGGCGCAGCGGCGCGCTCATCATGCGCCGGAGCGTGCCGTCCTCGCGCTCGGCGAGGATGTCGCGCATCACGGTCTGGACGATGAACAGCAGGAACATGATCGCCATGCCGGGCAGGACCGCCGAGAACACGTCCGCCCGGGTGACGGCGGGGCGCGACCCGGCGGTCGTCACCTCTTCCGATTTCAGCCGGATGAGCAGCGGGTCGAGGTACTTCGAGGCGGCGATGACCTTGCTCTGGGCCTTCGCGAGCTCCGGCCCGAGCGACGCCCACGGAAACGCCTCGAGCGGGAGATCCATCATCGTCCGGATCCCCCTGACCTCGTCGCCGAACGCCCGCACGGCGCCCGAGAGGACCACCGCCAGCGTGTTCACCGCCTCCTCGGCCACGTCCGGCAGGAACTGCTCGGCCGGGTTCTTCACCACCGTGAGCGCCACCGGCTTCCATTCCATCAGGTCCAGCGTGAAGCGCTCCGGCACGACGATCATCGCCGACGCCCTGCCGGCCTTCATGCGCTCCCGGCCCTCGGATTCGCCGATGACCGTGACCTCGAACATCTCCTTCATCCGGGCCGAGTCGAAGGCCCCGAGGAGCAGCTTCGAGGCCACGCTCTTGTCGCGATCCACGACGAGGACGGCGATGCGCGGCAGCGCGTTCGCGCCGGGCTTCGGGCCGAAGACGGCGCCGATGAGCGCCGTCATCGCCAGGGGAATGGCCATGAAGACCACGATGACCAGCGGCGCGCGGAGGTGCCGGCGGACGTCGTTCGTGAAGACGTGGAGGAGGCGGCGCATCGATCAGTCCCTCAGGCTGCGCCCGGTCAGCTTCAGGAAGACGGTCTCGAGGTTGGGCGACTTGATCGTGAGATCGGTCACCGCCAGCTTGCGGCCGAAGAGCCGGTCCATGACGCGCGGGATTTGATCGGTGTCCGAGACGGCGAGCAGGGCCAGGTTGTCGCCCGCCGACATGAGCTCGACGCTGGGCGCCGGCATGTCCTGGATGGCCTCAGAGAACGCGCCCGCGCCGAACTCCCCGCTGATCTCGACGAAGGTGCGCTCGCCCACGATGCGGACCAGCTCGTCCAGCGTGCCCTGGGCGAGGATGCGGCCCTTGTCCATGATGGCGACGCGCGAGCAGGCCGTTTCCACCTCGGCCAGCTGGTGCGTCGTGAAGATGACCGCGGTGCCCGCCGCGCCGACGTTGCGGATGATGTCCAGGATGCTGACCTTCGCCTGGACGTCGATGCCGACCGTGGGTTCGTCGAGGAGCAGGAGATCCGGCTTGTGCAGCAGGCCGATGGCCGTGTTCAGGCGCCGCTTCATGCCGCCCGAGAACTTCTTGACCGGCTCCTTCGCGCGGCCGGCCAGCTCGACCAACTCGAGGATCTCCGCGGCCCGCCGCTTCAGCTCGGCCCGGGGCACGTCGTACAGCCCGCCCCAGAAGAGCAGGTTGTCCATGGCGCTCAGGTCCTCGTAGAAGGCCATGTCCTGGGGCACGATGCCCAGGCGGTTCTTGAGCTGGCGGCTGGCGAAGAGGCTCTGCCCCTGGAAGGTCACCGTGCCGGTGAAGCCGCCCAGCGTGCCGGCGAGGATGGAGATGAGCGTGGTCTTGCCCGCGCCGTTCGGGCCGAGCAGCCCGAGCACCTCGCCCTTCGCCAGGTCGAGCGAGAAGCGGTCGAGGGCCAGGACGTCGCCGTAGGACTTCGTCAGGTTCCGAATCTCGAGCATGGCCACCTCCGCGCGGCGCCCCGTCGGCCGCCCGCTGGCCTCAGGAGACAGAGACGAGCGCCGGGGCGCGGAGGTTCGGCGGGAACGGTCCGGGGGCGGCGCCGACGGGCCGTTCGGATGCGGGGCCCGCAGCCGCGACGGCAGCCCGACGGGCACCGCGACGGGGCTGGAAGCGCGGGGCGGAGCGGGAGTGGCGGGGAGCCGCCGACCGGGCCCGCCGCGCGATCGGCCGCGGAAACCGCCGCTCCGGCGCCGGGGCGATAGTAAGATGATCGGGCGCTCGGGCGGCCGCCTGCCGGCCGGGCTCAGGCGGCGCCGCCGGGCGCCGCCGCTTCGGCCGCGCCCCCCCGCGCGGCGCCTGGAGGGTGGCGATGAGGCACACGCGGCTGGTCTCGCTTGTCGCAGTCACGGCGCTGATGTCGTTTGCGGCGTCAGCGGCGGCGGCGGTCTCCGGCGCGGCGCCGCCGAAGGGACAGACGCCGCTGCTCATCACCAATGCCGGCCAGGGGCCGGGCGCCAAAATGGCGAGGCTGCTCCTCCAGCGCACGGGGGCCGTGTCGGACTTCGACTACAACGCCGAGCCGCAGCCCGCCGACCTGGCGGCCAAGCCGTACAAGACGCTGATGGTCGTCCTCGGGTCCACCGCGAAGGGCCTCGGCGCCTCCGGCATCACGATTGACGACGAGATCGCCCGGCTGAACGCCATGATGGCCGAGGCGAAGAAGCTCAAGCTGCAGATCGTCTGCGTGCTCCTGGAGGGCAAGACCCGCCGCGGCAAGCCCGGCGGCGCCGACGAGCGCTGCATCGACGCCGTCGCGCCCTTCGCCCACGCGCTCGTCGTCAAGAAGGACGGCAACGAGGACGGGCGGTTTGACGCGATCGCGAAGAAGACCGGCGCGCCGCTCACGTTCATCGACGATGCGGTGGACTTCGGCGACGTCGTGAAGGCGATGTACGCCAAGTGAGCACGTACGTCACGACGTCGTACACGCTGGCCGCGATGGTCGCGGCCTTCACCCTGAGCAGCTGGCGGTTCAAGTCGCCGGAGCTGGCGATGGTCGTCACCGCGCTGGTGGGGGCGCTCGTCGCCGGCCTCGGGTTCCCGGCGCACCTCTTCGTCGAGGGCACGTTCACCTTCCTCGACCTCGCCTTCATCTTCATCACCGCGTGCGTGTTCATGAACGCCTACTCGGAGGTGGGCGCGATGAACGCGCTCGTGCGGGCGATGGTGACGAGGCTGTCCCGATGGAAGTGGCTGCTCCTGATGGTGCTGGCCGCCCTCATGCTCATCCCCGGCGCGCTGACGGGAGCGGGCGTCGTGTCCGTGCTGGTCGTCGGCGGCCTCGTGGCGGCCGTCCTGCGCCTGATGGGCCTCGCCGAGCAGCGCGTCGCCGCGTTCGTGTTCATGCTGGGCATCCTGTCGGCCGTCGCGCCGCCCATCAACGTCTGGGCGATGCTCATGGCCGCCGGCGCGAACATGCCCTACGTCGGGTTCGACTGGGTGCTGCTGGTGCCCGTGCTGGTCGTCGCGGCGGCGACCGTCGTCTACCTCGGGTGGGGCGCGGTGCCGCAGTCGAAGGAGGCCATCCTGGCGGGCCTCCCGCCGCTCTCCCCGAAGATGACCTGGTGGCGGGCGGCGGTGCCCCTCGGCATCCTCCTCGCCCTGGCCCTGGCGTCGAAGTACGCCGCGTTCGCGATCCCGACACTGGGCTTCCCGCTGATCTTCGTCGTCTGCACGATCGCGACCGTGGCGATCGACCCGGAGCGGCGCCCGTTCGGCCGCTGGCTCGCGGTGACGAACGACACGGTCGAACAGGTCTTCCCGCTCGTGGCGACGATGGTGAGCGTGGGCGTGCTCGTGAACATCCTGGCCGCGACCGGCGTGCGCGGCCTCATCGCGATCAGCTTCGTCGCGCTGCCGGTCGTCGGCATCTACGCGACGTCGCTCTTCGTCTGCCCGATGGCGCAGGGCGCGCTCGGGTTCGGGAGCGCCGTCATCCTCGGGACGCCGCTCATCTTCGTCTTCAACGCCGTCGGGGCCAACGTCACGGTCGTGGCGGCCGCCTTCAGCATGCTGTTCGCCCTCGGCGACTGCCTGCCTCCGTCGCGGATCGTGGGCAGGACCGCCATCGAGACGGTGGGATACAAGGGCAGTTACGCGTCGTTCCTGAAGGCGACGGCGGTGCCGTGGCTCGTCATGGGCACGGTAGCACTGGCGATGCTGATCTTTCCGGGGAAGGTCGCGTTTCTCGTGAAGTACTAGGCGCCGGGGGCCGGGCGCCGGCCCGACAGGGGGCAAAACGGAATTCGGTCGCGATCCGGAGCACCGGTCAGCCCGCGTGCATGGTGTCGGTTGCCGCATTCCGGATTCTGGATTCCGGATTCTGATGAGTGAGCTCGCCAACCATGATTCTGCTGCAGGAGATCATCCACCAGCTCTACTTCCTGATGTCGGCGGCCGTGGCCGTCCTGCTGGTCGGCCGGCTGTTCCGACGGAAGACCCGCCCCGGCCTGGCCTACGACATCGTCTACGCGTACGCCCTCATCCCGTTCGTGCTCCGCGCGCTGCACATCAAGTGAGGTGACGAGGTGAGCCAGGCGCAAGGGGAGCGGCGGGCGGCGGCGACGGGCGGATCGGGGGCGCGGAGGCTGCTGGCGAGGCGCCTCGGGCTGCTCGCGGCCGCGTTCCTGCTCATGATCGTGGGTACCAGGGACATCCGCGCGCTGCGCGCGGATCGCGAGACCGTCGTCGTGTCCGAGGCCCTGACGAGGCGGGTGCCCCTCAGCACGTACTTCGACGGGATCCGCGGGACCCTCATGGACGCGCCCGTCTTCCTGTTCGACTCGGGCGTGCCGGGCGGGTCCGTGCTCATCCTGGCAGGGACGCACGCCTACGAGCCGGCGAGCCCGGTGATGGCCTACGTCGTGATGGAGAACATCGCCGTGACGAAGGGCCGGGTGTTCGTGATTCCGCGGGCGAACCCGAGCGCGTCGCGGCTGGGCATGCTCGGGAACGCCTATCCGCCGTTCTTCCGCGTGAAGACACCGTGGGGCGAGAAGCGGTACCGGATCGGCGACCGCGAGACCCACCCGCTCGAGCAGTGGCCGGACCCGTTCACGTTCGTGCACTACCCGTCGAGGCAGAACCTGGCGTACCAGGACAGCCGCAACATGAACCGGACGTTTCCGGGCCGGCCCGACGGCAACCTGACGGAGCGCGCCTCGTACGCGGTCAGCGAGCTCATCCGCCGCGAGCGGATCGACATGACCATCGACGTCCACGAGGCGTCCATGGGGTACCCCGTCGTCAGCACCTACGTGTGCCACGAGCGCGCGGAGGACATGTGCATGATGGCGGCGATGGTGCTGTCGGCCGAGCAGTTCCCGATGAAGACGGAGACGTCGCCGAAATCGCTCCGCGGCCTGACGCACCGCGAGGTCGGCGACTACACGCAGAGCTTCGCCGTGCTCATGGAGACGCCCGAGCCGTTCATCGACAAGTTCGTGGGGCCGATGACCGAGGAGCTGATGCTGACGGGCCGCGACGAGTTCATGCAGACGGCGGCCGATCGGGGCCTGCTCTACGCGGACTACGACATCAAGACCGGCGCGACGCTCGACTACCGCGTGGGGCGGCACCTCGCGGGCGCGGCGGAGGTCATCAGGCAGATGGGCGAGTTCCATCCCGAGAAGCGGATCGAGGCCTCCTGGCCGGGCTACGCCGACATCATGAAGCACGGCGTGGGGTTCTACCTGCACGACCCGTCGAAGGCGGACGCGCGGCGGGTGTTCGTCAACTAGGGCGGGGACAAGGGACACGGCCCGCCTTTGCCGAAGCCAGCCGGTCGGCTCGCGAAGGCGGGAGCAACGGGTGGAGCCGGCACCCGGGGTTCGGAATGCGGAACGGCGGCCGGGGCTCCAGCGCCGGCGGACAGGAGACAGTCATGAACACGCGCTCGCGGGTGACGGCGTGGCTGATGACGGCGATCGTCGTGCTGCAGTGGGGGCCGGCGCTCGACGCGTGCACGATCCTAGGCGTGGGCAGGAAGGCCACCGCCGACGGATCCACCTTCGTGGCGCACAACGACGACTCGAGCGTGGCCGACTACCCTTTGCGCATCGTGCCGGCCGCCGACTGGCCCAAGGGCGCGAAGCGCAAGATCGTCGCCAACGGCCATACGCGCGAGGGCGGCAACGTGCTCGGGGAGATCCCGCAGGTGCCCCACACGTACCGGTACTTCATGTCGCGCTACTCCTTCATGAACGAGAAGGGCGTGGCCATCACCGAGTCCACCTTCGGCATCGACACGAGCACGGACTACGGCAAGAAGCTCCGCGACGTGATGTACACGAAGGGCGACGGCCTCATCGATTGCTGGATGGCGCAGGACGTCGCCCTCGAGCGCGCCGCCACCGCGCGCGAGGCGGTGCGGATCATGGGCGATCTCGTCAACGAGTTCGGCTTCCTCACCGAGACCGGCGGCGGCGGCGAGGTGATGACCGTCACGGACGGCAACGAGCTGTGGGTCGCCGAGTTCTACGGCCGGGACATCTGGGCGGCCGTGCGCGTCCCTGACGACCACCTGTTCGTCGGCGCGAACCGCGCCCGCATCGGCGAGATCGACCTCGCCGACACGGCCAACGTGATGGCGTCTCCGAAGCTCGTGTCCTTCGCCGTGGAGCAGGGGTGGTTCGATCCGAAGGCCGGCAAGCCGTTCGTGGTGAACAAGACCTACGCGCCCGACAACGGGATCGGCCTGACGCGGCGCGAGTGGCGCGTCATCGACCTGGTCGCGCCCTCCCTGAAGCTGTCCGCCAGCCTCGAGGACTACCCGTTCTCCGTGAAGCCCGAGCGGCTGCTCACCATCGAGGACCTGCGGGCGATCCAGTCCGACTACTACGAGGGGACGCCGTACGACCTGACGAAGGGCCCGGCGGCCGGCCCGTGGGGCAACCCGATCCGCTACGGCAATCGGGGCGCGAAGGGGGCCTTCGAGCGCGCCATCAACACGATGCGCACCTACTACCTCCACATCGGCCAGGTGAACGCCTCGCTTCCCGAGCCCTTCCGCGGCACGAGCTGGTTCGGCTACGGCGCGCCCGACACCTCCTACCTGACGCCGCTCTGGCCGGCGATGAACGAACTGCCTGCGCATCTGGGCCGGGGCGACCGCTACGGCCCCTTCGATCGCGAGTCGGGCTTCTGGACGAACATCTACGTGCAGCAGATGGCGGAGCTGCACTACAACGAGGCCATCAAGCACGTGCGGGCGGCCCGCGAGCCGCGGCTGAGCATGCTCTACGCCCTCACCCCACGGGTGCTCGAGGCCGCGGCGCAGATGTACGCGAAGGACCCGAAGGGCGCCATCAACCTGATCACGCAGTACGGTTGCGCCAACGCCGTCGCCTGGCAGCAGGACTGGCTCAGGCTGGGCGACACGCTGCTCGGCAAGTACGCCATGGGCATGGTGGACGGGCACCCGACCGGCTATCCGCAGTGGTGGAACGAAGTGATCGGCTACAAGCCCCTGGTGCGGTAGCGCCACCCGCGCCGCGCCGGGTCGCGCGGCGGGCCTTCCGGCGGCGGCGGCCGCAGCGAAGGCCCCGCGGCCGGATTCCGGGCCCCCGATGGAGAGGCACAGGCGCATGGAGAACGCACTGACCGTCGTCGTCGTCGGATGCGGCAACATGGGCTCGGCGCACGCCCGCGCGTACCGCGCCGACCCGGGCTTCAACCTGGTTGGGCTCGTGGACCGCGTCCCGGAGTTGCGCCGGCGACTGGCCGCCGACCTCGGCGCCGTCCCGGAGTACGACGATCTCGGCACGGCGCTCGCCGGCGCAGCGCCGGACTGCGTCGCGATCTGCACGTATCCCGATACGCACGCCGCGCTGACGCTGCAGGCCTTCGAGGCCGGCTGCCACGTCTTCGTCGAGAAGCCCATCGCCGCCACGGTGGCCGAGGCCGAAGCCGTGGTGGGCGCGGCGAGGCGGACCGGGCGCAAGCTCGTCGTCGGGTACATCCTGCGGCACCACCCGTCCTGGCTGAAGTTCATCGAGCTGGCCCGCACGCTCGGCAAGCCGCTCGTCATGCGCATGAACCTCAACCAGCAGAGCGCCGGGTCCGCGTGGGCCACGCACAAGAGCCTCATGCAGTCGATGTCGCCCATCGTCGATTGCGGCGTGCACTACGTGGACGTGATGTGCCAGATGACCGGCTCCACGCCCGTGCGGGTGAGCGCGATCGGCGCGCGGCTCACCGAGGACATCCCGCCCGGCATGTACAGCTACGGCCAGCTGCAGGTCGTGTTCGCGGACGGCTCCGTCGGCTGGTACGAAGCCGGCTGGGGCCCGATGATGAGCGAGACCGCCTTCTTCGTGAAAGACGTGGTCGGGCCCCTGGGCTCGGTCAGCATCACGTCGGCGCCCGGGAGCGGCGGGAAGGCGTCGGCGGACACGAGCTCGCACACGAAGGCGGAGTCGCTCCTGCTGCACCACGCGGGCCTCGACCGGCACGGGGCGTT
>ERZ795058.6091-NODE-6091-length-10601-cov-4.608951_pt1 | contig 10601 bp, 12 predicted proteins | sample MGYA00375142_ERZ795058 | MGnify/ENA primary metagenome ERZ795058 (study PRJEB30187, sample SAMN05720210) | activated sludge metagenome | isolation source: anaerobic digester from wastewater treatment plant | place: Japan | collected 2015-04-20 ...
TGCCACTGGTTTTAGTGTATTTATGCGAAAAATCCCGAATCGTCCAGGCGCCGGAAAGCAGGTTAAGTTTGTACGCCTTGGTTACGAACTCCGAACCATTGGGCACTATGAATATCCAGAGGTATTTACCTTGCGGCCCTATCGCCATCCATGACCGAAAGGCGAATTTCGGGTCAATGTCCCGCTTGAAAAACGATGCTATTTCCCCGCCGATATTCTTTTTAAGAGTACCGCCCATGTAGGCGTAAATATTAAAATCATTGCCTACAAAATAATGCGTATTGCCGGTAGATAAAAGCAGTCTTGGGCCAAGCAGTCCTATGTCCGTCATTAAAATATCAGGGTAAAAGACCGTCGTCCCTCCGACATACCGCAGCTGCCAGACACTATGCTGCTGATAAACTATGAGATTGGAAGCCAGTTTTTCAGCCCAAACATTCATATCGCCGGTATCGCGCAGGTCATAGAACCCTGAACCAGTGCCTTTCCATGCGCTTATTGTCGCCGTGCCCGTTGCGTCGTTGCCGACCCATGTATCTGTGATTTCGAAACTGTCATCGGTTACATTGGAAACCGTAAACGTGCCGTCGTAATTTGTGGTCCCTGTTACTGTTACGCTGTCGCCTTCGGCAAAGCCATGCGAAGGACAGGTAACGGTTACTTGCCCGCCGCCTCCGTCGGCAAAGCCCGAAATGCTTCTATCAAACTGCTTTTGGAGTCTGCTGATCTGCGGCCAACGCACTCTCTGGGGGTTGGCTATCCAGCCGGAGCCTGCGTTCTCCCACGGACTTATGAGGATTACGCGGTTCTGAAATGACGTAACCTGCAAAGCCCTGTGTCCGGTAACGCTCGAATTGTATCCCTCCGAACCGGCCAGTGCGGCTATCGATTCACCCTCTCCAGCCCAGTGCATAATATCGCCCACGCCGTCGCATATCAAAAGATGCTGGTATTTCCCGCCTATCGCATCCTGATGAGGTATCGTAACGAACGACATGGGATTAAAGATATTTCCCGCCAGACTGGCTCCGTCAATTTCGTTCCACCGGCCATTGACAATATCATGCCGAAACGCTTTTGTGCGGCCCACGGCGACAATATTCTTGTTGTTGTTTTCCTCGACATGCTGGGTAATTCCCAATATCGGTTCGGCAATAATCGCCTCATCGCAATCCAGCCGGTCAAAGCCCGTTGTCGAACGCAAAACCCCGTCCTCGAAATCTACGTTCTGGGAGCCATCAGCCGCCGCCCTGTTGTCAATCAGGTTGACCGGCAAGGTCGCGTTAAGTCCAAGCGATGGTGATGGTATAAGTATGTCGGGCATATTAATAACCTATTGCCTGCCAGTAAATGTTTGAGGTCGTATCGTTTATGATTCTGAAATTGAAACCAGTTTTCGCCACATCATATATTCTTATACTCTGATCCGAAACGGCATTAGAAGCGTTGCTTGCTATCGTCGCCACGACGTTATAGCAGCCGTTCGCAAAAGCCGCCGGAAAACTTACCGTTCTTGCCCCGCCGGACGTTGTGCCCCATTTCAGGGTAATCGGGCTGGCCCCATTGCCCACCGCAAGGCTTACGCTGTTCGAGGCGCCTGTCTGGGGTGTTATGATTGCCGTTGCCTGATCGTCAACGTATTTTTTTGTACTGGCTTGCATATCGGTTGTGGGCGCAGGGACTATCGGCGAATCACTAAATGTTTTTACCCCCGCAATCGTCTGTGCTCCCTTTAATGCCACATATCCTATTGCCTCCCATGCCGAACCTGTCCACCGATAAATTATTCCGCCATGTGTTGCATCAGTATCCAATGCCAATCTTCCCGCATCGTCCGCATCAAGGTCGGTCGTTCCGTCCGGTCGCTTGGTCGGCAGCGCATCACCGGCGGCGGCACTGGAGTAATCGCCTGCGAAAATTTTGGCCGAACCGGCTTTGTGCTCCCCGCCCACGCCGGCAGCGTCGAAAGCGACGTGCTCCTTTTTGATTCTTATGTCAATGGCCTTTTTTGTTTCCCTATGCTCGTTATAATCGTTGCCGTGCGGTTGTGCATTATCGGGAATATCGGTATCCCATCCTAAGCCTGTCGCCGGTACTACTGTCCCTGCCATATCAATACTCCTATCTGTTTAAGAGATTATTGCACTCTATCATATACAAGCTGTCTTTTTCGGCCCGATACGCTTCAAGCCAGTCAAGGAACCTGTTTTTCCATGTAATCGATTCCTGCTCCTTATTGCCAACCGCCGCCCAAGCCTCGGAAACAGCGTAGTATATAAGCCCTTGGTCGGCGTCCGACATATCACACGTTGCAGTCGTATCGTCAGAACTGAATGCTGTCGGTTTTTTTGTATAATCAAGCCGTATGTATTTTCCGGCTTCGCCAGAGGTCGGGACCGGATAAACTTCGATCGTACTGCCTCTCCGAGTAAATTCGGTTGGTATTCCTGTCGCCAGATCGGACGGGCTGGGATACTCCTCGTCGAATTTATCTGTATCGAGATAATCAAGCTCCCTCGATGCACTGCCGTCAATCCAGTAGGCATGTAATAAATAATGAATGGCCGGACTGATAGATGAAAAATCGTAAGAATACGTATCGGCAACCAATTCGATCGCGTCGGCCTTTTTGGTTTCAAGGTCAAGATGGCCATAGCACCGATTTATGATTTTATTCTGTGCCTCATTGAGCCAGCGTATAACTCTGGCCGATGTTATGAGAACCGTATCGCCCTCTCGCCCTGTAAGGGCCTGTACTTCTGTAATCAATTCCGATAGTGTCATAATATTATTCCAAATTAGGGGCGGCCGCTAAACCGCCCCTTTGTAATTAGTAGCCCAGAGCGATGTAATCGAAGGTCGCATCAGCCGAACCGCCCGCAGGGCGAGTAATCGTTAATGCTCCATTCGTTACAGTTTTATCACTGGTGCAAACCGTTCCGTCCGAGGTTGTACCAATGAACGCCAGTACGGTACTAAGAGTAATCGGCAGTTCAACGGTAACCTCATCGCCGGTAAACGCGTAACTGCCAAAATCCACTCTTGCCCCGTACATTCCCGCAGCCTTCTGGATACTTAAATCAAAGCCTGCCATAATCAAACCTCACTTTCTTTTGTTTTAATTAACTGTTAAGGTTGATTACGCGCCGTCCGCTTTGAGGGCATAGCCCGCATCGACTTTGGCGGCAGCGTGGATAATTATCCCTGCCTTATCCGCCGTCAGGTCGCCGGTCGTGAACGAACAGCCGGCGGTAATGGAATCGTCGGTTGCCGTGGTAGTCGTCGCCGTCATGTCGCCGTGCCCTACCGGACACACACCGCCGCACCAGAACCAGCCGTAATAGCTGTTGGTCATTGCGCTGATTGCGATAACCGCAGGCCCGCCGAGAAGTCCCTCGTCGGGATCTGCCGTTACCTTGGTCGGGTAGTAATTGGCGTTGTTTGTAGCATCGTCAATTACCATAACCTGACCCGCCGCGATCGCCACTGACGGCGCTACGCCGTTCTGGAGATATACCAGAACCGAATCACCCTTGAGCGAATCAATGTAAACCTGCCGCTTCTGGCCGACAGGGAATGCCGGAGAAGCTACATTGTGATGGCTTGCGCCCGCGAATCCATCAACCGGGATTCCGGTATTGAAATTCACGTCGCCAGGCATTTTGTCCTCGAGAACCAGATATATTGACTTGATTGTTGAATCTGCCATATCTTTTTACCTTTCGTTAATATGGTTAATGTTTAGGACACGTTACTCAAAAACAGATTTGCGTTCGGCTGCCAGCAGCAGAGATTGCCGGCCAGCAATATGCGGGCGAGGTAGTAATCATAGCCGTTCGGCAGTTCGCCAGCCCACTTGAACGAGGTCATCTTGAAATTTCGCGCCTTGTTGAAATGCAGTTCCCATGTATCAAGGTTGATAATGAAAACCCACTTCTTCATTGTGCTGGAAGTTTCGAGATAATCCCAGTCCGCGATCTGGTGTCCGTCAACGTACATCTTGTTGAATCCCACGTTTGCGGTATCCTTTGACGGCTCATAGATCATCTGTGCCTGGCATTCCGCTTTCAGTTTATTGAACAGTGTCGGGCACATTACGACCATGAGGTCTTTTTTAGCCCTGATACTGTGCTGAACAGGAATGATCCACTGCCGCAGATTGGCAAGCGTAAGGTTTACCGCCGTCGCCTGGCTCGAAGTTGCAGGAGCCGTGCCCTCCGCAACGTTCTGGATGATCTGCCCGACATCGGCGCCCTGCCACCAGTTGTTTTTGCCTGCGGTAATTCCGCGAGCAATATTGCCGTATTTCTCTGTGGTGGTTACATGCTTCAAGGCGTGAACCATCGAATTGAAATTCGCACCTGTGTCGTTGTAGTCCGTGGTGGTCGTCGAACCCGCATTGGCAATCATCTTTTCGAGTTTGAGCTTCATGCCGCGAGTGGCCTTGGTGGCCAGGTATTCGGCAAGGTCGATCAACTGTTCGTCGCTGGCGGCGCCCATGTTCTGGATTTCAACATCACCGTCATACTTGACTGGTATCTGTGTTTTTTTCCAGTTGAACGAGGCTTTTGCAAGCATCGTTTTTTCGCCGTCCGTCAATGCCTCGCCGGTCTTATAGGACTGCGCAAGGTCATCGACTTCGGCGTAATCGACGTTCTTGCTTATCGCCGTGCCGCCCGCAGTTATGATTTGCTTGCGTTTCTGGAGTTCGTCAATGAACGCCATCCTGCGATAAACTTCTTCCTGTACGCCGCCGCGAATCAGGTCTCTTGTTGCTACTGCTAAATTAATAGGCATATTTAGTCTCCATTATCTTTCATAGTTTTTGTTTCATTTTTCGTGCAAGCTCACGAATCGAGCCTGTACCTAAAGTTTCTTCCGGAATGGCTCCGCCGCCTGTTCCGGTATCGGTGGGCACAGTTTTTTTGGTTTCAGCAGGCTTGGACTTCGCGGCAAGCTCTTTGTAGCAGTTCCGCAGAATCTTATGTGCCTCGTAACGGTCTGCCGGAGAGTATCCGCGCTTTGCACAAACCTCATCAGCCATCTTCAATGCTTCATTGCGAAACTTTGCCGGAAACTCCTGCTCGATATCCTCGATTATTTCGGCCTTGGCTTTTTCGATCTGTAATTCAATTTGCTTGTTGCGCTCACTGGCCTCGTAGGATTCCTTGACCTTTTCGAGTTCGGCAGCGCGGGAATTAGCAGCCTCGATCTGCTGCTTCATCACCTTAAGCGCCTTGACTACCTTGGGGTCGGTGATATCCTGATCGATTTCATCAAGGTCGATATCGTTGGCCTTGGCAAACTCTGAAAGCTTGGCTTCCAGTGTCTCCGCTTTCTTCTGTGCATCGACAAGCCTGGCTTCCATCGCCTGGCGTTCCTGCTGTATCTTTCGCAGATTTGCCTCGGCCTGATCAGCGCGCTGCTTTTCCTTGTTCCATTCCGATTCCTTTTCTTTTTCCTGCTCACCGACTGGCGGTGTTTCGGATTCAGTTTCGGATTCGGGTTCAGGTTCAATGCCCAGTGATTGTTCGAGTTCGCTCAAACCGTCTTCGTTTTCCAGTGTTCCGTTTTCCAGCATTTCGTTTTCTGTACCCATTGTTCAATCCTTTCTTTTGGGGTTTTTGAGCACTTTGTCTCTGCCTCAAGAGAGGTCTATTCGGCCTCGGGCTGGCCCTTTGGCGCTTGTCCGTTTGGCTGCCCTTGGCAAATAAAACTGTCTTTTTCCAGAAGTTTTTCGATATAGACGGATATTTTCTGCTTGCTTTCAATATGCTGCTGCGTCAACATTATCCGTTCCTTAAACCATCCGCCCAGCTAACCGCCTTTTCCGTGGCGGCCTTTTTCTTTTTCAAAATCTTCATGGCTGCAGATTTGAGCTTACTGTCGGCCATTATCTCCTGCGCACGCATCAATATTTCTGCGGCGTTCTCGACTTTGTATTTATCTATTCCGTCAACTGTCTCTGTCGTTGGATTGGCTTTCATTTTAATTAAATCCTAATTCCGGCAACTGAATCAATCCCTCATCCTCCGGGTCAGCCTCGTACAAAACGTAAGTTTTTGTGGCAATATCGATTTCGGTCCTAATAAGTCTATCGGTATAATCTGTCTCGAAACCCACCTTATCCATTGTCTGGCCGCATTTATCGCAAGAAAGTTTTCCGTTGTAGTGGATTTTATTCCCGCACTGGCAGAAAACCTGAACGTTGCCCCCAAACAGTTTACGCATATACTGCTGGGCGTACCTATTTGCTACGCGAAAATCTTCCTCTCTGGTCGTATCGAGTAATTTGATCATGCCGCCTGTCCTCCATTACCTGCCTGTCCTGCTCCAAATTCCTGCATAGCCGCCTGAATAAGCATTTCTACGGCCTGCTCCGGTGCTATCTGTCCGGCCTTTACCTGCTCATACAACTGAATAAACGCAATGTATTTCTGATACGCGGGCAGTTCGGCCAGTATTTTCTTGCGATTCGGTATATCGAGAACGCGTAGCATTTCCGGCAGCATTGGATTGACGGTCGGGTTTGCCAGAAGCACATACGCCTTTTCATATTTTGCTATCCGTTTTTCCTCGTCGAACGGCAAGGTCGTGCCAGGCTCGACGGTCATATCGTATTTCACCGATTTTTCGCGGCTGGTTATCTGCTGTGCTCCGACAAACTTGTCCTCGCCTACGATACGCACCCACCTGCCCTCATCGTAATTGGCCTGCATTATTTCGGCCATCAGTCCGGCCAGCTCCTTAACCCACTCGTCCTCGTACACACTCTGGAGAAAAATGCGGTCGTTCGAGTTTATTGCAAGGTGCTGCGCTTCTGTTGCCGTCGTCCCTGATTTGAGCTGCTGCCCCTGACTGATCGCCTGCATTCCGGTAAGGTTCTTAAAGTCCTGCGAGAACAGGTCGTATAGTGCCGCCGCCGCCGGAGATATGGGCATCGGGGGTTCGATCTTGTATCTATTAAGCCCGCCCTTAACCAGTCGCAATAACGCGCCGGCGCCAGACCTTATAGTCCATGCTTTTTTAGTCTTTGGATTTAGCGCGATCGCACCATCCTCGACGGCTATTCTTGGATCGCCGAACTGCTTGAGGTTGTTGACCATGTGTGAAACAGATATGTTTATCATGTCCTGCGTGCTCTTGTAGAGCGATACCGCATTCAAACCCTGCCACATAAACGGCAGAAGGTAGTGCGGAGTAACAACGAACGGCCATCGCTTAAACTGCCATCGCTGCGTTTCGTAATCCGGATTCAGAATAATCCTTTCGTCGCCTTCTCCTGCACTTAAAACATAACGGCCATACGGATATTTCGGCTCATCCCATTCTCTTATAACAATGGTCGGCCATTTCTCGCCGCCGAAAAGTTCACCGGTCGCCGCATCATAGAGCTTGTTGTCCATGCCCTGAATCGCAAGCCCGCTGGCAACAACCTCCTCTGCCGTCATGTCGCGTTCTTCTTTTTGGTGCACTTCCTCGTAATCCTTAAAATAGCATTCCGATATTCGCACCATTTTTACATCGGAATCACTTTCTTTATTATCTCCGCCCCTTATCAGCGACATAAGGCGCGAAGGTTTTATTTTTTTTGCATTGCCGTCGTCATCACTGTCGCCATCACTCTGGGTCAAAGCTCCCGCCGAAATCCAGCTTCTGAATTTAACCTCGCCGCTCGATGCGTCATTTGATTCCTTGCTTGAAACAGCTATGCGCTCAAACTCTTTCTTGAATTTCGGCCATCGCGTCTGTGCGTATTCCAAAGTTACCCATCGAACGGTTCCGCAATTACCATCATCAACGGATTCGTCGCCGTCGGCCCAGAAAAACGCTGGATGCCAAAGTTTATAGCGAATATCGCCGACCCATTTTTTTTCGTCGTCGTCCCATGAGCATTTATCCTCCCAGTAAATCTTGGAGACACGATAACCGAATATCTTGCCGCAAAGCACCGCCGCGATCTGGTTCTTCCGCATCTTAAGCGGACCCTGCCATTGCCATTGACATGCGTTCTGCCAGACCTCTGCCGCGTCGGTGTCGTCCTCGGACCACGGCTGCGCTATTATTTTAGGGGAATTTTTCGAGAGCTTGGCAATCTCCTGCATCGAAGACGGCCAGATATAGTTCATCACGATAAAATCCCAATCGTCATGCTTGCGTAAATTCCGGTCGTGATCCGAAAAGAAATACCGCATCGCCTCCGACCATATATCATACCACTGGCTGGTTGTCTTCATGCCCGATGTTTCGAGGCCGTCTATTTTTTTCAGAAGCTCTGCGTTATTCATTCTAGTACCCGCTTATTTCTGCCGAAATACTCGCTACCTGCGACGCTGCCGGAATATCTATCTCGACATGAACCCATCGGTAACCGCGAAGGTCGAATTTCAGCCGCGCAATCCTGTTGCTGCCTGAATCAAGCACACGGCACGTTGACCAGTAATCAGTGATTACAAGCGTATCGGCATAGTACGTACCTGTGCTATGCAGTGCCGTCCCAAGCGTTGCAACTCCGGTGCATACCAGTATTGCAGGCCCATTGGCACGGTAGGCATATACCTTGAAATTACATGTCTCGTCGGCTGCATCAGTGCCGTAAAATAATATTTCAACGCCATTTAATTCAGTGCCGACTTCTTTTGCTGCTGCCGGTTTGTCGTCAAATTGAAACGTCCGGCCCGCCGTCGTGCCGTCCAGTGCCGTATCATCGGCGGTTACGCCCGTTCTTAGGGGCGACCAGACGATGTTTCGCGTTTCGAGATATGCGCCCATAACGAAGGGCAACGCGAACAATGCGACCAAGAAACAAAATACAATCCGTTTTGTCATTATTCTTCTCCTGTATAAGCCTGTATTTCTGCCGGAGGCTGCTTGTCCAAGGGCATTCCGTTCGCTGCCCTCATGGCAAGTTTGTATCCAACACTTATCCCGTATCTGACGAGAACAACGCCGATGATAATCCCAAGCACTATGAGGACTATTGTATCAGTCATCATACCGTATAAACTCCTTCCTCTTCATCGCCAAACATATCGCTTTCGTCGTCGATAACACCGGCCATTGCAAGGCTATGCCGATGCTGTTTTTCGATTCTGCCGGTATGAGACGATGGATAACTCAATGCCTCAAGCGGACATCTCGTATGAACCTGTATCGCTATCATCAACCCGAACAATAAATCATCGTGTTCGCCCGGCAAGTGAATGGGCTTGCCGGTCTTGTCGCGGATAAAAGTCCGCATCTCTGCGATAATGTCGCCGGAGTAAATCACAAGGTCATTGTCTCGCATTATTCCGATAAGCCCATCCACCAGCCAGGGGCGGGTCATTAGCGTTGTTCTCCAGCCGTAATCGTCAGTATCGTCTTCAACGTCCTGCAGATCATGTATCTGCCGGCGGAACAGGTTCGGGTATCCGGCCAGCTTGAAAATATCAAGCACGGTTTTGCCGTTGGGAATTTCTATTGCCGTCCATGCTTTATTATAATACTCTGCTGCAAGCAAACACTGTTCGCCAAGGTCATGCTGTTCGCACCTGCCCTTGTACAGTGCTACTACCTCAAACGTAACTCTGTCAAAAATAACCGCACCGTGATAATCAGGGTTACTTCTGGGATTGGCCTGATCTGAAACTCTGCCCTCCATTGTGTCGATTCCAAGGGCGTACTGATGGCTGGGATTGGGCTTTCGCCATATCTGCCAGCATTCGATTTGGCGTTCTACATCTTTTATTCCAACCTCGTCGCCTTCACGATAGAACAAGCCTGTTCTTGGCTTGGTTATTCGTCCGGCGATTTTGTCAAGTGTGGATTGAGAAAATACGTTGCGTCCTGTCGTCTGGAACGCTTCGCGGGCGGTTGCGGGGTATTCCTGTTTGAACAGGGCTACGTCGCCGCCAAGCTCCTGAATTTTGAGCCTGCGCCAGTAAAGCTGTTCGTCCGAAAGATTATAGCGACGGATCAAGTCTGTTTCGTCCTCGTCCGGCTCAAGCACGTAACCTTGCGGCAATGCTGTTTGATATTCTGGGAATTCGTACCATGCGAAAAATACCGGAATAAATCCGCTATAATCATGGGGATTTTCTTTTATCCGCTCTACCGCCTGCCAGAACATATCATAAAACGCGCCGCCCACGCCGTTGGCTGTTGATTCCAGGATTATCGTGGTATCGGGCTTGCTTGGGACCATCTGGAACAGTGCGGCTAATTGTTCCTTGGCATTGGCCCAGAATGCGACCTCGGAGCAATGGAGAAAATGAACCGTCGAACCACGGCCCAGTACATCTTTGCCTGCTGTTTGTGCAATAAACCGGCTCCGGTGCGGGGCGGAATAAATAAGTTCTTTTCGGTTCGAGTTATCCTTTGGCCGCTTGATACTGGGCGGGAGTTCAGCTTCGAAAAGCTGTGTCATTTTAAAAATTGAGTTGGTTGCGTCCGCGTCCGCGCTTACTGCCATCGCCGACCGGTTCGGCCTGTTATGTACCTCGCCAAAACCTTCGGCCTCGCTCCATGTTGACCAGCCAACCTGTCGCGGTTTAAGAAGGAGTATTCGAACCGGCAAGCCGCGAGACCTCTGGAGATTGATTGTATTGTGCAGTTTTAAC
>ERZ795058.6095-NODE-6095-length-10599-cov-4.928490_pt1 | contig 10599 bp, 6 predicted proteins | sample MGYA00375142_ERZ795058 | MGnify/ENA primary metagenome ERZ795058 (study PRJEB30187, sample SAMN05720210) | activated sludge metagenome | isolation source: anaerobic digester from wastewater treatment plant | place: Japan | collected 2015-04-20 ...
CCAGTTGGCCAAGTCAGAACGGGATATCGTCGTCCATATCGTCAAAGCCGCTGGCCGGACGGGGTGGCGGCGCTGGAGCCGGTGCGGGTACCGGGGCTGGCCGGGCCGCCATCGGGCGAGGCGCCGGTGCCGGGCGGGAATAACTATTGCCTGCACCACTGCCAAAACCGTCGTCATCGCCAGATGGCGCACCCATGCCCTGGCGGCTACCGAGCATCTGCATCTGCAGGGCCTGGATGTCAGTGGTGTAGCGCTCGATGCCATCCTTGTCGGTGTATTTGCGGGTGCGCAGGCTACCTTCAACATAAACTTGCGAGCCCTTGCGCAGGTATTGCTCGGCGATTTCGGCCAGTCGACCAGTGAACTGGACGCGATGCCACTCGGTCGCCTCACGCAGCTCATTGGTCTGCTTGTCTTTCCATTTGTCGGTGGTGGCCAACGCGACATTGGCCACACGGTCACCGCTGGGAAAAGTCCGCACCTCCGGATCGCGCCCCAAATTCCCCACCAAAATCACTTTGTTCACCGATGCCATGTTGCTTCCCTCGTCAAAAGGTTCAGTTTATCCGGCTTTGCTGATCGGCTCGGTGGCTTTTCCTTGGTTGGCCTGCATCGGCCAGGCCACCAGCAGCCACAACAGCATCAGCCCGGCACAGGCCGCGAACAAGGCCTGGGCACCGCCATGTTTGACCAGCCAGCCGCCGCCCAGGCCACCGGCAAAAAACCCCAGCGACTGCAGCGTGTTGTAAACCCCGATGGCAGCGCCACGTGCATTGGCAGGGGCCTGGCGCGACACCATGCTGGGCTGGCTGGCCTCAAGCACATTGAACGCGTAAAAAAAGACAAACAGCAAGCTGCCCAGCGCCAGCAGGCCGGGGGTTTTGTGCGTCAACCACCACAACCCCAGTTGCACCAGCACGGTCAACCCGATCGAGCTTAAAAACACCGCCCGCAGGTAGCCCCGCTTTTCGAGCTGAAACAAACTGCCGCCCATCAGCACAAACGAGCCCAGCACGGCCGGCAAATAGACCTGCCAATGGTCGTCATGAGGCAAACCGGCTTGCACCAGCATGGCGGGCAGCGCCAGCCACATCGCCAGTTGCACGGCATGCAAAATAAAAACGCCCAGGTTCAGGCGCATCAGCGCGACCGACCCGAGCACATCGCGCAACTTGCCGCGTGGCAGGTTCTTATGCTGTTGCGGCTCGGCCGGCACCCACCAAACCACGGCTGCTACGCCGAGCAGCGCCAGGGTGGCAGTCAGCGCAAAAATCCCCACCAGCCCGATGCCAGCGGCCAGCACCGGTGCCGCCACCAGCGACAGCGCAAACATCAAGCCGATGCTGGCACCAACCAGCGCCATCGACTTGGTGCGCACCTCGTCACGGGTCTGGTCAGCCAGCAAGGCGGTCACCGCAGCCGACACCGCGCCCGCGCCCTGAATGGCACGCCCCACCGCCAGCCAAAACAGCGACGGCGCCAGTGCCGCCACCGCCCCCCCGACCGCGAACACCAACAGCCCGAACACGATCACCCGTTTGCGCCCGACCCGGTCCGAAGCCAGTCCATACAAGAACTGCAGCATGGCTTGCGTCAACCCGTACATGCCCATGGTCAGGCCGACCATGGCCGCATCGTCGCCGCCAGGATAGCGGGCAGCTTCGGTGGCAAACACCGGCAAGATCAAGAACAGCCCCAGCATGCGCAGGGCGAAGATGGATGACAGCGAAAAGCTGGCACGCAGTTCGGTCGCTGTCATCCTGGTGGACAGTGAAACACTGGCAGATTCCAGCGGGGCATTCGCTTGAGGCAAAAAATATCTCCGGGTTCACACAATCAGGCCGCGTTGGACGGCAGATGCCGGATTGTCCCTTATCACCTGCAGCAGTACCGAACCGACCCGCTGCAAGCTGCTGATGCCATTTCCAAACCATCCAGGTCATTGTCAACTTGCCTTGCCTTGCCTTGCTTGCGCAGTATCTGCGCCAGACTTGCAGGCACGAATGACTAAGGATGTGGTCAGAAATAACTTCCCCTATTTGCACCGGCGGATTTGGGCGCACAGCGTCGTTGCAAGACGCTTGTTTAGCCAGCTAAACGGCGCGTCTTGCGCCTAGCCGCGCATCCCAACTCCTTGGTGCAAAACGGGGAGTTATTCCCGACCACATCCTAAAAAGGGGTGAGCGCTCACGCACTTGCGTTCAAACCGCTGTCGATGGTCGTCCGGCACTGAAAGTCTGACCACGCCAACAATGCCACCGCAGCCGCCTTGACAGCAACCAGGACAGCGGTGATCGCCGCACTGCGCGCAGCGCAGGCTGCGCCAGCTTTGTCGGCGATGATCAGGCATTGACTATCATGCTGGGTTTCCCGGTGCATTTTCACCGTCACCTAATTGAGTCCCATCGCCTTGAACACGCCTGCAGACGGCAACCACCTCGAATCCGCAACCGATGGCAAATACCTAGCTGCCGCGCTGCAGCAGCAGACCATCAGCATTCGCGGTGCGCGCACGCACAACCTGAAAAATATCGACATCGACATCCCGCGCAATCAGTTGGTGGTGATCACTGGCTTGAGTGGCTCGGGCAAGTCCAGTCTGGCCTTTGACACCCTGTACGCCGAGGGCCAGCGCCGCTATGTCGAGAGCCTGTCCACTTACGCGCGCCAGTTTTTGCAACTGATGGACAAGCCTGATGTCGATGTGATTGAAGGCTTGTCGCCGGCCATCTCGATCGAGCAAAAGGCCACCAGCCACAACCCGCGCTCGACCGTCGGCACGGTGACCGAGATTCACGACTACCTGCGCCTGCTATTTGCCCGTGCTGGCACGCCGTTTTGCCCGCAGCACCAGTTGCCACTGCAATCACAAACCGTCAGTCAAATGGTCGATGCCACGCTGGCCTTGCCGGTGGACACCCGGCTGATGATTCTGGCACCGCTGGCGCGGGAAAAAAAAGGCGAGTTTCTGGACGTGTTTGCCGACATGCAGGCGCAAGGCTATGTGCGCTTTCGCGTCAACGGCGTGGCCTATGAGTTTGACCAGTTGCCGGTATTGAAGAAAACCGAGAAGCACGATATTGATGTGGTGATTGACCGCATCAAGGTGCGTCACGCGCCGCCGGTTGCTACGGCGGCGGCAGGCGCTGTCGCGTTCGATGACCCCCTGGCCGACTCTGCTGACACCATGCAGACAGCGCGGGCTGATTTTGATGCCCTCAAACAGCGCCTGGCCGAGAGTTTTGAGGCGGCTCTACGGCTTGCCAACGGGCGCGCCATTGTCATCGAAATAGATAGCACGCAGCGCAATCAAGACGGGCTATACAAGCCAAAAGAGCACTTATTTAACGCCAAGTTCGCGTGCCCGGCGTGCGGCTACTCGATTGCCGAACTGGAGCCGCGCCTGTTCTCGTTCAACTCGCCAACAGGGGCCTGCCCCAGTTGCGACGGTCTGGGCATGCAAGATTTTTTTGACCCGGCACGGGTGGTGGCTTTCCCGACCCTGAGTCTGGCCAGCGGGGCCATCAAGGGCTGGGACCGGCGCAACGCCTTTTACTTTGCCATGCTCGAGAGCCTGGCTGCGCACTACAAGTTTGACGTCGAGCAGGCCTTCGAGTCACTGCCGCAAGCGGTGCAACAAGTCGTGTTGTCGGGCTCGGGTGAGCAAGAGATCAGGTTCTACTACACCATGGAGTCCGGTAACAGCGCGGGCAAGCGGGTCAGCAAAAGTCACCCGTTCGAGGGCATCATCCCCAACATGCAGCGGCGTTACCGCGAGACCGACTCCAGCCTGGTGCGCGAAGACCTGGCGCGTTACCGGTCAACCCAGCCCTGTGCAGACTGCGGCGGCAGCCGCCTTCGGCTGGCGGCACGCCACGTCAAGATTGGCGAAGGTGCCCAGGCGCGCGCCATTTTTGAACTCAGCCATCACACCCTGGCCGAGTGTTTTGATTACTTCAGCAGCCTGCGCATGCTCGGTGCCAAGGGCGACATTGCCGCCAAGGTGGTGCGTGAAATCAGCTTGCGCCTGAAGTTTCTCAACGATGTGGGCCTGACTTACCTCAGCCTGGACCGCAGTGCCGAGACCTTGAGCGGTGGCGAATCGCAGCGCATCCGTCTGGCCAGCCAGATTGGCTCGGGGCTCACAGGTGTCATGTATGTGCTCGACGAGCCCAGCATTGGCCTGCACCAGCGCGACAACGACCGGCTCATCGACACCCTGAAACACCTGCGCGACATCGGCAACAGCGTGCTGGTGGTCGAGCATGACGAAGACATGATGCGTGCGGCTGATCAGATCATCGACCTGGGGCCAGGTGCTGGCGTGCACGGCGGGCGGGTCATGGCACAGGGCACATTTGAGCAGGTCAAGGCCAACCCGGCATCGCTGACTGGCCAGTATCTGGCGCACATCCTGAAAATCGATGTGCCGGGCCAGCGCACCGCCTGGCTGCCCAGTGAAGTCGCCAAACCGGTTGCAGACAAGTCCAAGGCGCCGCGCTTTGCCCCCAGCCCGGCTGCGCTGCGCCGCGCCGCACGCGAAGCCGTTCACCTGTCCACGCAGGGCGAGATGCAGGCGCTCAAGGTCATTGGGGCCAGCGGCCACAACCTCAAAAATGTGACTGCTGCCTTTCCGGTCGGGCTGTTCACCTGTGTCACCGGTGTCTCGGGGTCAGGTAAATCGACCTTGGTCAACGATACGCTGTACAAGGCGGTGGCGCGCACCCTGTACCGGGCGCATGACGAACCGGCGGAGCACTCGGCGATTGAAGGCATTGAGTACTTTGACAAGGTCATCAATGTCGATCAGTCGCCGATTGGCCGCACGCCACGCAGCAACCCGGCCACCTACACCGGCCTGTTCACGCCGATTCGCGAATTGATGAGCGAGGTACCCACGGCGCGCGAGCGCGGCTACGGCCCCGGGCGCTTCAGCTTCAATGTCAGCCAGGCGGCAGGCGGCGGGCGCTGCGAGGCTTGCGAGGGCGACGGCATGGTGAAGGTCGAAATGCACTTTTTGCCCGATGTTTACGTGTCCTGCGATGTCTGCGCCGGCAAGCGCTACAACCGCGAAACCCTGGAAGTGCTCTACAAGGGCAAAAATATCGCGCAGGTGCTGGATTTGACGGTGGAAGCGGCGTTTGAGTTCTTCAAGGCCGTGCCAACCATCGCACGCAAGCTGCATACCCTGCTCGATGTCGGCCTGAGCTATATCCGCCTGGGGCAGGCGGCGACGACCCTGTCGGGTGGCGAGGCGCAGCGCGTCAAGCTGGCGCTCGAACTCAGCAAGCGCGACACCGGTCGCACGCTCTACATTCTGGACGAACCGACCACCGGCCTGCACTTTGCCGACATCAAGTTGCTGCTCAAGGTGTTGCACCAGTTGCGCGATGCAGGCAACACCATCGTGGTGATCGAGCACAACCTCGATGTCATCAAGACCGCAGACTGGCTGATCGACATGGGCCCCGAGGGTGGCAGCGGGGGCGGCACGGTGGTTGGCATCGGCACCCCCGAGGCGCTGGCCGCCAACCCGGCCAGCCACACCGGCCGCTACCTGGCGCGCTTGCTGTAATCGCTGGACTCGCCGTAGTAGCGCGACTGTTGCAATGGCGCGGCGATGGATCGGTGCAAGTCGCCTCTGAAAATGCCGACAGTGCGCCATAACGGTTTGGCCAGACCGTCCTGATATGACTGGAATTTGATCGGCGCATCGGCACTGCATGGGTTTGCTGCGCGCTGGGCCAACTTGCAACAGGCCAGCCGGGTTCAGTAGTGACGACCTGGAAACGCAATTAGACTAGCGTCATGAAAAAGCTGTTGCGCGACTTATCATTTCTTAGCGGGCTGCGTGACCGCCAGGCGATGGACTTCGCGCTTGTCAAGCTGGTCGCGCAGAGTGACTTGTGGTGCTTCAGCGTGGTGCGTTTGCTGCGTGCCGTCGGTCCGGAAGACGAGCAGCACTGGGTCACCCTGGGTAAACTGGACCGCCAGCACAGCATCCCCGAGCGCGACCGTTTCTGGTTCGACTCCAGCTCGCTGCCACGCCTGTCGGACTTTGCCCAGCGCGAAGCGGCCATCGTTACCGAGGAAGTGGTGCGCAGCGGCCACGGCCCGTTCATCACCGTTTTCCCGATCGACACCCAGGCCAGCGTCTGCAGCGTGCTTGAAGTCGAGTCGGCCGAACCGGTGTCCGCTGACACCGAAGCCCTGATCGACAGCGTGCTGCATCTGTACGAAAACCTGCAAGGCTTGCTGGACTATGGTGAACGTGACACCTTGACCGAGCTGCTCAATCGCAAGACCTTTGACGGAGCCTTTTTGCGCGCCGCACAAACCCAGGACGAGCCGCCTGACCCCGAGCGGCCGGACCGACGGCTGATTCAGGCAGCAAGCACTTACTGGCTGGCCGTCATTGACATTGACCATTTCAAACAGGTCAATGACAACTTTGGCCACCTGATTGGCGACGAGGTGCTGCTGCTGTTAGCCCGGCAAATGCGCAGCAATTTCCGCTTTCATGACCAGTTGTACCGGTTTGGCGGCGAAGAGTTTGTCGTGCTGATGCGCTGCGCCGACCATCCCGATGCGCTGGCTGTGCTGGAGCGTTTTCGTTGCCAGATCGAACAGCACGCGTTCCCGCAGGTCGGGCGTATCACCATCAGCATCGGCTTCGCTCCGCTGCGCGACAACGACACCCCCAGCGGCGCTTTTGACCGCGCCGACAAAGCGGTCTATTACGCCAAAAGCCATGGCCGCAACCAGACCTGCAGTTTTACTGCGCTGGTCGAGGCGGGCGAGTTGGTGGAGTCGTCGGACGGCGGCGAAGATATTGACTTTTTTTAGGAACATGTTGTGCACACCCGACTCGAAGACCTGAAATCCACTGGTGCCCGGCGCAACAAAGTCGTCAGCGCAGCAGAAGCCGTGCGACTGATCCACGATGGCGACACGGTGGCCACCGGCGGCTTTATCGGCATCGGCTTTGCCGAAGAAGTGGCAGTGGCCATTGAGGCGCAATTCTTGCAGTCACAAGCCGATGACGGGCAGGGTTCGCCAAAAGGCCTGACCTTGATTTATGCCGCCGGTCAGGGCGACGGCCAGACCCGCGGCCTGAACCACTTTGGCCATGTCGGCCTGGTGCGTCGCGTCATTGGCGGCCATTGGGGCCTGGTGCCTTCGCTGCAAGAACTGGCCATCAACAACCAGATCGAGGCCTACAACCTGCCGCAAGGGGTGATTACCCACCTGTTTCGTGACATTGCGGCTGGCAAACCCGGCACGTTGACCCATGTCGGCCTCGACACCTTTGTTGACCCGATCTTTGGCGGTGGCAAGATCAACCAATGCACCACCCATGACCTGGTGCGCCGCATGCAGATCGACGGGCGCGACTACCTGTTTTACCAGGCCATGCCGATTCATGTGGGCATCATCCGCGCCACCACGGCCGACCCCGATGGCAACCTGAGCATGGAGCGCGAAGCCCTGACCCTGGAGGCACTGGCCATTGCCATGGCGGCCCACAACAGCGGCGGCATCGTGATCGCCCAGGTCGAGCGGCTGGCCGAAAGCAACACGCTGCATTCGCGCAGCGTCAAGATTCCCGGCGTGCTGGTCGATGCGGTGGTGGTCGCCACCAACCCGGCCTACCACATGCAAACCTTTTCCGAGGCCTACAACCCGGCCTACTCGGGCGAAATCCGCGTGCCAATGAACCTGATCGAGCCAATGGCCCTGAGCGAGCGCAAGGTCATCGCCCGCCGTGCTGCGCTCGAACTCAGGCCCAACAGCGTGGTCAACCTGGGCATCGGCATGCCCGAAGGTGTTGCCAACGTGGCCGCCGAAGAGCGGCTGTCTGACCTGCTGACCCTGACCGCCGAGCCCGGGGTGATTGGCGGCGTGCCGGCCGGGGGCCTGAGTTTTGGCGCAGCGGTCAATGCCCAGGCGGTGATTGACCAGCCCAACCAGTTTGATTTTTATGACGGCGGCGGTCTCGATGTGGCGGTGCTGGGTCTGGCGCAGGCCGATGCCCAGGGCAACCTCAACGTCAGCAAATTCGGCACTCGCCTGTCAGGTGCCGGAGGCTTCATCAACATCAGCCAGAACGCCAAGAAAGTGGTGTTTGTGGGCACCTTCACCGCGGGCAAGCTGCAATTGCAGATCGCCGATGGCCAGCTCAACATTGAGGTCGAGGGCCTCCAGCACAAGTTTGTCCAGCAGGTGGAACACCGCACCTTCAGCGCCCGCGAAGCAATTGCCCGCAAAAGGCAGGTGGTTTATGTGACTGAGCGCTGCGTGTTCCGCCTGGCTGGCAGCGTCGAACAGCCAGCGCTCGAACTGGTTGAAATTGCGCCAGGTGTTGATCTGCAACGCGATGTGCTGGCGCAGATGGACTTTGTGCCTTTGATCAGCCCGCAACTCAAGCTGATGGATGCCGCGCTGTTCCAGCCCGAGCCGATGGGCCTGCGCGAGCGGTTGCTGGAGACACCGCTGACGCAGCGGCTGGACCTGAACCGCGAACACCGCACGCTGTTCATCAACTTCGAGGGCCTGTCGGTGGACAGCGCCGAAGACATCAACGCGATTGAGACCCACGTCACCCACCTGCTGGCACCGCTTGGACACCGGGTGGCGGTGGTGGTGAATTACGACAGTTTCACCATTTTGCCGCCGCTACTCGATGCCTATACCGACATGGTGCAGCGTCTCAAGCGCCAGTTTTACAGCCGGGTGACACGTTACGGCACCGGTGGCTTCTTGAAGGCCCGGCTGGAAGCCAGTGGTTCACCACCGCTTGCCGACAACCCCTGAAGCCAGCCATCAGAAGCGGCTTTTTGATATTGTTTTTATAGCTGCCAGCGCACATTCCAAAAGGGATAGAGGCCTATTTGGCACTTATTTATGCCGGTACTGTAGCCCCACGCTGCTAGCGCGCTGCAGCCAGCATCGCACGCGCTTGCAGGGCTTGCTGGCGCGCTGCGGCGGCAAAGTCTTCGCCGGACGATGCGTACAGAATCGCCCGCGAAGAATTCACGATGATCGGTGCGGTGGTGTCGCTGACACCTGAGGCGTCCACCGATCCACGCCAGCCCGCCCTGACGGTGGCCAGCGCATCACCCCCCTGGGCTCCGACACCTGGTATCAGCAAGGGCAACGTGGGTGCCAGCGCCCGCACCCGCTCGATTTCGGCCGGGTAGGTAGCCCCCACCACCAGGCCCAATTGGCCGTTGATGTTCCACGGCCCCTGCGCCAGTTGGGCGATGTGCTCGTACAGCAGCGGGGTGCCAGCCACGCTGGCCAGGCGCTGCGCCTGAAAATCATCGCCACCAGGGTTGGAGGTGCGACACAGCAAAAACGCCCCCTTGCCATGGTGCTTGAGGTACGGCTGCACCGAGTCAAAACCCATGAACGGCGACAGCGTGACGGCATCAGCACCGTAGCGCTCGAACGCCTCAATCGCATACTGCTCGGCCGTGCTGCCAATGTCGCCACGCTTGGCATCCAGAATCACCGGCACCTGGGGTGCGGCCCGGCGAATATGCGCAATCAGGCGCTCCAGTTGCGGCTCTGCCCGGTGCGCGGCAAAGTAGGCAATTTGCGGCTTGAAAGCGATCACCAGGTCGGCAGTGGAATCGACAATTGCAGCGCAAAAGTCGTAAATGCGGCTGGCATCGCCTTTGAGCACACCTGGAAAGCGGCCCGGTTCGGGGTCGAGCCCGACACACAGCAGGGAATTGTTCCGGCGCTCAGCCAAGCGCAGCAGGTCAGAGAAGTTCATGGCCCGATTGTAGGAATGCCGGGAATCGCCCGGCCAGCGACCGGGTCAACCCCAAGGCGGCGCCAACGCTGGCAGCGCAAAGCACCTAAACTGCGCGCCTGTTTGCCTATCCTGTGCTTTCCATGCCCCACGACCCGATCTCTGACCACCACGACCACAGCCAGTTCACACAGGCTGAGCGCGCCCGCGCGGCATCGCGCAGCACCTGGGTCAGCGTGGTCGTCAATCTGGTGCTGACGGTGGTGCAGATTGTGGTCGGCGTGCTGTCGAAATCGCAGGCGCTGGTGGCCGACGGCATCCACTCGCTGTCTGATCTGGTGGCTGACTTTGTCGTGCTGTTTGCCAACCACCACAGCCAGAAGGATGCCGATGCCGAGCATCCCTATGGCCATCAACGCTTCGAGACGGCGGCCTCGCTGGCGCTCGGGCTGCTGCTTCTGGCGGTCGGTATCGGCATGTTGTGGCAGGCGGTGAGCAAATTGCAGACCCCCGAGACCATCGCCGTGGTGCATGTGTCGGCGCTGTGGGTGGCCGGGGTGGCGCTGGTTTGCAAGGAACTGCTGTTTCGCTACATGCTCAAAATCGCCAAAATGGTCAAAAGCAGCATGCTGGTGGCCAATGCCTGGCATGCCCGCTCTGATGCGGCATCGTCGCTGGTGGTGGGGATTGGCATCATCGGCAACCTGGCCGGTTACCCGATCCTGGACCCGATTGCCGCGGCCATTGTCGGTTTCATGGTGACCCGCATGGGCTGGAGCTTTGGCTGGACCGCGGTGCACGACCTGACCGACCATGCCGTTGATAAAAACGAAGTGCAG
>ERZ795058.6101-NODE-6101-length-10590-cov-8.523019_pt1 | contig 10590 bp, 9 predicted proteins | sample MGYA00375142_ERZ795058 | MGnify/ENA primary metagenome ERZ795058 (study PRJEB30187, sample SAMN05720210) | activated sludge metagenome | isolation source: anaerobic digester from wastewater treatment plant | place: Japan | collected 2015-04-20 ...
CCGCCAAAAGAGACAAGATTAGAATTTTGGGGCTGTAGGTCCAAAATCGCTCTGAAAAACGGGCTAAATACGGTGTTCGAATAACCATTTCGGCCATATGGCATTCCAGAGGGGAATATCGAACACAGGAGCATTCTAATCTGTCCGATATCTGGTTCGGGATCTTTTTTCATAGATGTCTCAAAGGTTTTTGGTAGGTCTGTAAGCTTGGTTTCAACAAATTTTGTAATAGGTCCAAGAGCATATTTATCAAGTAATTCGTCGTTTTTAGTGAATTGGATGCTCTTTATTTTTCCCTCTAGCATATTGTTTTGTTCTTTAAAGATCTCGTCGGAATAGATACCGGTCAGATTCTTATCGATTAATGCCTGGCGCGTTTCGTATGACTTTTTTAGCTCGTCATCGGCCTGCTCTCGTCTTTTTTGTAGGGTTTTAGCTCTGTTGAAATAGGTTCTTCGCAGAAAAGCGTTAAACAATTTTGCGGTGTTCTCCTTTAAGGATATTTTGCCTAAGTAGTTAGCCGTGTCCTCAACTAGCTTCTCCGAAGCAACATTCGAGTCTTTGCATCTGTTTCGGCAAAAATAGTAGTCGTAATGTTCGCGTTTACCCTTGCTTTTCCCTCCAGTAAACGAAGTGCCGCAGATTGCGCATTTGACGATACGGCGTAGAGGGAAATTCGGGTTATCCCGATGGCGTTTAGCCAACGGTCTTGAGATATTGTGGTTTCTGCCGTCTAGAATCGCCTGAACTTTGTAGAATAATTCCTCGGTGACCATCGGCGGATGTTGGCCTCGGACTTCCTGCCCATATTTTTTAGATATGACGTAACCGGCATAGAATTTGTTGCGAAACATTCTGTTGACCTGCTGTGGAAGCATGCGCCCGCCTTTATGTCGTTGGGCAACTCCTTGTTCAGTTAGAATATTGGCAATATCTCGCAGTGTTTTCGTGCCTGTGGCAAACAGATTCCAAGAAGCTTGAAGCTTATCAAATGTTTCGGGATTTTTTGTTGTATAACCGCTTTTATTATCATAGCCCATCGTGACATAACTGGTTAGACCGGCCTTGAATCTGGCTCTAAGGCCATTCTTGGCTCGTTCGCTTCGAATATCGTTATCCATCTGAGCAAAACCGGCCAGCATCGTTTCAACGAACTTTTCTGTCGGGCTGTTGCCAGTTGGCTCTGTGGCTGAAATTAGTTCTATTTCGCATTCCACTAGTTTTCTTCTAATCACCAAATAATCAGATGTTTGACGTGAAACTCGATCCAGCCGGTAAACAATCACCGAACTGATTTCTCTTTTGTGTTTTCGGCAATACTCGAGCATTTCAATTAGCGTTGGCCGTCCGGTAATCGTCTTAGCGGAACGTCCCTCTTCGCGAAAAACCTTCACGACCTCAAGCTTTCGTTTCTCGGCTTCTTTTCGGCAGATTTCTTCCTGAGTTCCGAGTGAATAGTTTTCGACTTGTTCTTCGGTCGATACTCGAATGTAAACGACCGCTTTTCCTGATTGTTGTTCCCCTTTGTTTGGCAATGGAAAGTCCATTTACCCCTCCTTCATTAATTCTTTTAATGTTTTGTTATTAAAAACTTGTTTTTCGTATTCATCCAACCAGCAGTCAATCAGATATTGAAACTCGGTAAGAAAAACCTCTAAATCTTCATCCGATAAATCTTTTACATCATCACCCATAATCAGGCGTGCTTTTTGGATTCGGGTTTCCTCCTGTTTGCCGGGAAATATCTTGCTCAAAGTGCTTTCAAAGATTTTGCTATGATTAGCGATTAGAGTTTCCGGCCCTGATCTCTCAGCTTTGATATCAACAGAGGGAATAACCTTACCCGTCGAAAACAAGGTGTTTTTTTGATCTGTTAATTGTAGATGAGAAGTTTCCGTATACCCTCCAAATTGTGATTATATACATAGTATACTATTGATATATTCACAATGTCAAGAGAGTAAAAGTTTAAAAAGGGCTGTTGACAAGACAAAAATTCTGGTATTTAATTGTATCGGTGAGCTGATACTGAAATATGTTTTATATAGCCTTAAAAGGTAAGCTCTTTGTGTCACTTACCTTTACAAATAGAGGTTTGGTTGGTGTAGGAAGTAATGGTATACACGCAAATTAAATAAACAACTAATTCAAAACAATGACCAACAAAATAACTACGAAACAACAAGAAATACTTAAACTACTATACAAATATAAATTCTTAGACCGAAAACAAATTCAAGCATTCCTAAATCATAAATATCACAAAAGAATCAATGACTGGCTAAAAGACCTAACACAAAAAGAATACCTTAATCGAATCTATTCCAATAAGTTTGGAGAAAATACTAAACCGGCTATTTATTATCTGGGACTAAACGGAATAAGATACCTGAAAACACAGGATGATTGCTCTCGAGAAGTGTTAAGAAAGTTCTATCGGATGAAAGATCGCTCAAATGATTTCATTGAGAAATCTCTACTTGTAGGCAAGATTGTTTTAGATCTAAAAGTTGCTGCAAATCACAGTCAAGATCCCAGCGAGGAGTATGCCCTTTCCTATTCAATTGGAACAGCAACCGACATCGCTAATCCCGAATACCGTTTTAATTTCTTAACCGAGTATAAACCCGATCTGCTCGTCAAAAGATTGAAGAAAAAGAAAACCAGCAAACGAACAAAATCAGATTACTTTCTTTTTGCCATAATAGCGCCGACTTTGCCTCACTACTCAATTAGAAAGCTGGTTAAAGATTTTATCGAGCTCTACGATGGCTACGAATGGGACGAAATTAGTGACACCTTCCCTGCAATCATGATAGTTTGTCCAACCCTAGCCACCATGATCTATGCCAAACGGGTGACCAAGGGATTACTGGAGGACGAGGACGATCCAGATGATCTCCATATTCAATTTACAACCACCGATAAGATTAAGGAACATGGTATTACTGGAGAGATTTGGGAATAGGATTAATAGCATTTTGCCTATATAAATAGTCCCAAATATGCTATAATATATCTGTTAAACAAGTAATTTTTAGGAATGGTAATTAAAGAAAACATTCCAAAATCTGTTGCAAATGTTCTCTGGTCTTATGATATAAATAAGATCGATTTAGATTTACACAAAAAATTAATTATTTCCCAGGTTTTAAATTATGGCACCGAAGACGCCACAGATTGGCTATTCGATACATACCCTCTGGATGAGATCCAGAAAATGGCCGAGCAGATTCCGACTGGTCAATGGAACAAAAAGTCTCTGGCTCTTTGGTCGCTTTATTTAAATATCAAACCCATTTCTAAGCTGGAAAGAGTACTCCATGGATAAACAATTTTATTGGGATATTCTAGATCAAAAGCGTATAAATATTCTGCCTCTTTTTAAAGATTTTAAAGAGGACTTTATCTTGCCGGCGGCACTGCTCTAGCATTACAATTGGGACATCGAGACAGTATAGATTTTGATTTCTTTTCTGAAAACTCTTTCTCAATAAAAGATTTAACTCAAAAAGCTGAGAAGATTTTTCAGAACCATAAAGTCGCCAAAATTCAGGAAGAAAAAGACACGCTGACATTTGTTATTGATGACAATATAAAAATCAGTTTCTTTGCTTTTGCATACCAGCTAATCAAACCACTCTTAGATGAAGACAACTTCAAAATGGCTTCACTCGAAGATATCGGCGCGATGAAACTCTCAGCAATTACCAGCCGGTCTGTTCTTAAGGATTATATTGATTTATATTTTATTCTTCACAAAATAAGCCTCGGAGAGCTTTTCAAATTAACAAAGGAAAAGTTTCCAACAATTGACATCAATTTAATTCTAAAAAGTTTAGTCTATTTTGATGATATTCAGGAAGAGCCAATTCTTTTTAAACACGAAGGTGACATCAGTTTCGAATCAGTTAAAAAATATCTCTCAGAAACTGTAACAAAGTATTTAGTAAAAGCTGATAAATAGTCTGATCTCCCTTCAAATTTTCAAATTCTCGCACTAAAAAAAGCCCCCGAAGTGGTCGAAACCTCAGGGGCTCTTCAGTCCAATACTCCTCAGCTAACATTACCGTAAGCACTCTGTGACAACTGCCAATTAACGGATCCTCCCAAGAAGAAACTTCAGAGTAGGTTGACCCGAAAAACAGCAAAGGTGTATACTTAAAATAATCGTTTCAGAGTTCGAGTTTTCTATAGGAGGAGGGATTATTAAACATAACTGTAGAGAGTTAAATTTCAATCGAGTTCGTTCAACCGAACTCGAGAGAGAGAGAGTTAGGGAACCCTCGGGTTTTTGTTTGCCAAATAAATCGAAGCACTCATTTGGAGTGTCTTTTTTGTGATATCCACAATGAAAAATTTTAAGATTTCGAAAAATTCGACAGTTATTTTTTCCATCATAGCGGTAGTTATTACTTCCATGGTCGTCTCGATGCTTTATATGAATAAAAAAGCCGATGCCACCGCTATAGATCTCGAGGGGCGAGCTCAAATCCTAAACACCAATGGTTATCTTAATTTTACTGATTACTCTGCAAATGTCACCACTTCCAGTATTGGTTGCCAATTTGATGGCTATGCCTGGTCAAGCGACATCGGCTGGGTAGCTTTTGGAAGCACTGATAATCCTGACGGCCCGGTCACCTGTAATTTAACAACGGGTATTCTTTCCGGTAAAGCTAGAGTTATAAATGATGGCTCGATTATTGACTTTAATTCCGCTCCATATGACAGCAATGTCCGCATACTTTCTTCGGGAAATTTTATCGGATATGCATGGTCAACCGCTCTCGGCTGGGTTAATTTCACGGGCGTTTCAGCTCCCGGTATTTCGCTCGTTCCGCCAAATGCGCCGCAAAATGTTCGTATCTACGATACTTCCGACCGAGACTTGGCTGAATACTCAGTAACTTTACGCTGGCAAGCCCCCACATCTTTAGACGGAGAGGCATTTGAGTCATACCTTGTTGAAAGAGGGACTAATGGAATTACCTTTGTTCAAGTTGCTTCGACCAGCTCACTTGGATATCTTGATACAGCCGTTTCAACCGGCACCACTTACTATTACCGAATTAAAGCAAAATATACCAGCGGAACTATCGCCTCGTCGGAGATCGTTTTCCAAAACCCAACCGGCAGATTTACAACCCCACCAAACTTAGAGGGAACACCGGTTATCGAAGCCAAACCCAGCTCGGTTGATTTTTCCTGGCGCACCGATCGCGAAGCTTCAAGTTACGTCAGAATAACACAAGGTAATACCTTTGTTTCCGAGCAAGGGCATGCATCACTAGAAAAAGCCCACGAGGTTTCTGTTACCGGTCTCAAGCCGGGCATCAATTATAATTATCAATTAATTTGGCTCGATCAGGATGGAAATGAGGGTAAGAGTAATATTGAAGAATTCAAAACCGCTGATGCTCCGTATATCTCCGAAGTAAACATTTCCAACATTACCTTAAGCTCGGCGCTGATTACATGGAAATCCACATCCGTTGCTCAAACAAATCTTTATTACGGTAAGGACACTACTTATGGAACTTCGATAGCCGAGTCGTCAACCAGCGGAACTACTTCACATTCCGCATTCTTGGATAACCTTGAAACAGGAACCACTTACCATTTTAAAATCAGGGGGACTGATACCGAAGATAATGACCTTGTTTCTGATGACTATTCTTTCTCAACCTTGCCTCTACCTCTTATTTTAAATGTTACAACTCAACCGATCACCGACCGTCCGGCACAAGCACTTAAGATCAACTGGACAACTAATGTTCCGACTTCTTCGACAATTACATATGCTTCGGCGGGTGGCAAATCAAGCGAAGTGTCAAAATCAGAACTTTCAATAGCTCATGAGCTTGAAACCGGTCCGCTTGAAGATAACGCAACATATACCTTTACAATTTCCGGACGAGATCAGTTTGGAAACGAAGCAGTTTCAACACTCTCGGGCATAAATACTAAAAACGATACCAGACCACCTGTTATCTCAAACTTCATCGTCGAGACAGAGACCGGTGAGCAGGGAGACGATTCCATAAAAGTTATCGCTTCGTGGGGAACTGATGAACCTTCAACTTCTAAAGTCGAATTCGGTGTCGGAGCCGGAGATGCCAATCTAACACAATCCTCGCAAGAATCGACAGCTCTGGATACATCTCATGTTGTGGTTGTTTCCGGAATCGAGCCATCGCAGGCTTATCAATTTAGAGCAATCTCAAAAGACGCTAGCGGCAACATTGCCAAATCAACCTCTCAAATACTTGTTACAAATCAGAAAACCCAGTCCATCTTCGACCTCATTACCAGTAGCCTATCAAAAGCATTCGGTTGGATGGGAAAATTATTTCAATAATATGCCAATAATTGAGATTCAAAATTTAACAAAGACATTTGACCTACCGGGACGCAAAGTCGAGGTTCTTCGTGATATCGATCTAAGTATCAAGGAAGGTGAATATATTTTGATTTTCGGACCTTCCGGTTGTGGCAAAACCACCCTGCTTAATTTAATACTCGGCCTTGAAACACCAACTTCCGGCAAACTAAAAGTAAAGGATAAAAATATTGGCAAGATGACACCAAAAGAACGCTCGGCTTTTAGACACAAAACTTTCTCGACAATTTATCAAAGCTCAGTCTGGCTCAAATCGTTAAATGTGCTTGAAAATGTTGCCCTGCCACTTTACCTTGGTGGGCTTAGCGAGAGAGAGTCAAAAGAAAAAGCCGGAGAAGCGTTGAAAACGGCTCATACCGAAGAGTTTGCACTATCTAGGCCGAATGAGCTGTCTTCGGGTGAACAGCAAAGAGTCAGTTTGGCTAGAGCGATGGTAACCGATTCCCAGATTATTATTGCCGACGAGCCAACAGGCAACATGGATACAAAAGCCGGACACCAGCTTATGAAGACACTTGATCATCTGCATGATCTTGGAAAAACGATCATTCTTGTTACCCACAATCTTTCATATCTGGTCCACGCCGATACAAAGGTTGCGATGAAAGATGGCCGAATAATAGGCCGATTCACAGCAAATGCTTTGCCAAACAATATAAAAGAAGAATTGGAAGAAGAGTAAATGAAATTTTTGCTACTGCTAAAAATAGTCCTTCGCAACATGCTTTCCAGGAAGCTCCGATTTACCTTCACCCTACTTGCCACCGCCATTGCGGTCGGCTCGATCATTTTTCTATTCTCGCTAGGATATGGCTTAGAGAGTATTTCAACAGAACAACTCGTCAAATCAGATGCGCTTTCTCAAATCGAAGTTACCTCCTCCAAACCGACTGACATCAAACTCTCAGATGAGTTGATCAGCCAAATTAAATCAATCGGAGAGGTTGAAGACGTTGCCTCGTCAACATCGTTGGCGGGTAAAATCACTATCGACGATAAAACTCTCGATAATCCTTTCTATGCCGTCTCGAACAATTACTTTGATCTTGCGACAATTGAGCTCTCGGAAGGACGTCTCCCAAACCAGCAAAACAAAAACTATATCTTGATAAGTGATAAAGTCGCTTTAGCTTTTGGAATAAGTAGTCAGGATATTATTGGTCGGAAGCTTCAGTACGAACTTATTGTTCCGCCAGTCCTGGGCGGGTCAGAGTCTACCAAAAAATCTTTTTCGGGAACTGTAATCGGAACGATTTCAGATAGTCAATCGGCTTATGCTTATGTTCAGGATTCCGATGCCGTTTCAGCCGGCGCTATCAGTAGATCGCTTTTAAAAGTTAAGGCTACAGACAAGAATGAAATTCCTGCTCTTCGCAAAAAAATCGAGGATTTGGGACTGAAAACTTCTTATGTCGGCGACACACTGGAACAAATGAACAAGTTTTTTAATTACTTTAGGATGATTTTGGCGGCGCTCGGCGCAATCGGAGTTATTATCGCAATCCTCGGGATGTTTAATACGTTGACAGTTTCCCTGATGGAGCGAATCCGCGAAGTTTCTCTGCTTAAAATCCTGGGTTCAGACGAAAAAACGATTTTTTGGATGTTTGCACTCGAGAGTTTAATCTTCGGCTTTCTCGGATTTCTTTCCGGAATAATTATCTTTCTCATCTCAAAATCAATCATTATGGGTCTTTTCTCCCGACTGGCGGAGCGACTCAATAACGAAATGGTCAACATTTTTAATACTCCGACAACCCTTATAGTGATCGCCTTTATCGCAACCTTAACGCTGGCATTTTTGACCGGACTGTTTCCCGCCCGCCGAGCCCTGCGAGTTAACCCGCTTGATGTGCAAAAATTCGAATAATTTAATAATAGGAGGAATATGAAAAAACTAAAAGTAATCATCCCCATAATCGCCATCGCAGTAATTACGGGATTCATTAGCATCAACTATGTTTTGGCTGAGAAGCCGACAGATGATACCCCTGAGTCTGGAGCTACAAGCTATATTAAAGCCACTTACGACTCAATTGTAGCCCTGTCACATGGCTCAGTCGCAGCCGGTGCCTGGGGCGACTGGGGCTCGTATTGGAACCGAATCCGCTCGGCCGCCGAGTGGGTGCCGTCCGGAGATGCTGAAGTTACCGATGTTGTAGAAGGTAAATTGTTTTACAAAGACTCCAGAACGCAAGCCACCGGCACCAAACTAGTAGCCGAACCTTGTCCGACACAGGCATATCATGACAGTCATGGTTCGGCAAATCCGGCAGATAACTGCTCGAAAACATGGGAAACTGATACAACCGTCCCCGGAGCGGAAAAAAAGGATCCGGTCACCGGACTTATCTGGAGTAATTTGCTTTACAGAAACGGTACGACAATTGAATTTTCCACTTCGCATAATACCACCTTTTCATGGGGGGCAACTCATGCCAATAACATTGGTATCACCGCTCCGGTAGCAGGTGATCGCACAGCCATCGAGCTTTGTGCCGACCAAGGGAACGGTTGGCGACTGCCAACCCAAAAAGAGCTGATGCAGGGCTACATAGACGGTTCTTACTGGAACCTGACTCAGCCTTCCAACACTTTATGGTCTGCGACGGAGACCATTAGCACGTTTGCGTGGTCCGTGTACTTGAATAATGGCAACACGAACAACAACACTAAGTCGACTACCTACCAGGTTCGCTGCGTCAGGTAACAGTTTGGTAATTTAATTATTTAATTATTCCGCCAAGGGCGGTCGACGGAAATTTTTAGGGGATTTTCTTGTCATGCTGAACTGATAATGGACAATCTGCAGAGATTTTAATTTTTTAGATAAGGGTTTACAATAATAGTGATTTAACTGGTTTTTGTATATGACAAACGAGATATTAGAACAAACGAAAATTGCCGTATTTAAAGGGCAAAAAATCCGTAAAACTATTTATAAAAACGAATGGTGGTTTGTTGTTGAAGATATTGTTTTGGCTTTGATTGACTCTAGCGACCCAAAACAATACATACAAAGGATGAAACAACGCGACCCAGAGCTCGGCAAAGGGTGGGTACAAATTGTACATACCCTTCAAATCTCAACGACTGGTGGAAAACAGAAAATGAATTGTGCCAATACAGAAGGCGTCTTTCGTATCATCCAATCCATACCATCACCCAAAGCCGAACCGTTTAAGCGCTGGCTAGCTAGAGTGGGTTATGAACGAGTACGGGAAATCGATGACCCCGAATTGGCAACAAAAAGGTCAAGGGCTATTTATAAAGCCAAAGGTTATTCTGAAAGCTGGATTGAAAAGCGAATGCGCGGAATTGCTATACGAGAAGATTTGACCGAGGAGTGGCAAAACAGAGGTATTGAAAACGAGAAGGGCTATGCGATTTTGACCGCGGAAATCTCAAAAGCAACTTTTGGAATGACGCCGAGTGAGTACAAGAAATTTAAGAGTTTAAAGCGAGAAAATCTGCGCGATCATATGGACGATATGGAGCTCATTTTATCGATGCTCGGTGAGGCTACAACCAACAAATTTACCCAAGTAAGAGATTCTAAGGGTTTTGCGAAGTTAAAAAAAGACGCTCGTGATGGCGGTGGTGTTGCCGGGCGAACAAGAAAAGACATCGAAGAAAAATCAGGCAAGAAAGTGTCGACAAAGAAAAATTATCTTAGTGAACCACAAGACAAGAAAAAAATCGCCAGGAAGTGATGGTTTATGGCCAAATATGAACACTTACCGCTGTTTAAGAAGGCTTATGACTTTAATCTGTACTTTGCCAAACTCTCAAAGGGGTTTCCTAAGGATTTTAAGTATGGCATAGCAACTGAAATTAGAGAGCTATGCCTGTCGATAATTGATAACATAATCTTGGCCAATAACTCACTGGAGAAAAGCGAATTTCTCAAGAAGATATTAGTAATAATTGAGCGAATTAAAATTAAAGTAAGGTTGCTCAAGGACCTCAATGCAATTAGTTTAAAAAGCTACAAATTTATTTCCGAGAAATTGGTCGATATTTCAAAACAAACCAATGCTTGGCTAAAGTGGTCAAGTGATACTGGCTCTGACGCTCATTATGCCAGCCCCAGCGCTTAATTATTAACCGAATACAAATAAGTATTTGGGGCAAGTTGAAATCAAGGTTTTTGTCAAAGAAAGGCATCTGCTAGAGCCGGTCGTATT
>ERZ795058.6106-NODE-6106-length-10586-cov-4.967524_pt1 | contig 10586 bp, 16 predicted proteins | sample MGYA00375142_ERZ795058 | MGnify/ENA primary metagenome ERZ795058 (study PRJEB30187, sample SAMN05720210) | activated sludge metagenome | isolation source: anaerobic digester from wastewater treatment plant | place: Japan | collected 2015-04-20 ...
TTTATTTTTCAAAATGTTACAAGATACACAAGTTCATGAGTTCAGTATGAACGATATGAAGTTGGGTAGAAGGTAACAATTTGAATAATAAAAAAATACCATAGGAACATAATACCGCAGTAACAAAGAATAAACATGTTAGTTTTTCTTTTTTTGGTTTTCTTTTTTAAAATGTAGCAAAGATAACATAGCATAGTAACAGTAGCAGAAACACTATGCAAAAGCTCTAAATAGTATCAAAAAACAAACAATCAAATAGAAAGTATACTAATACACCAGAACATAAAGAAAAACACATAAATCAAAGGAAAGAACGCAGAAGTAGAAGAGATACTATGCGATAGCAGAAGGGGGATATACCTTCTCACTATACCTACTCTATTGTAGGTATATGGGGCGAATTTACACTATACTATAAGCATGCTTAAAAGTATGTTCATAGTATAGTGTAATTAGTCCCCTATCCCATTCTGTGATATGTATCACAGTGCAGTAATACTACTGTATTGTAATATGTATTATGGAGGATATTATGAAAGCAATAGCAACAAAAGACTGGTCCAGTAGGCTAATGGATGCCTATATGGATGGGTATATAACAAGGGCACAACTAAAGAACTATTCTAATATGCTGCCAGACATGAAAAAAACGTTTGGCGAAACAATGGACGCCATCTTTGAAATGACAGAGCAATTAATAGATGGCGTAATAAAATTCCAAAAAAAGATCCCAACCGACGGAAGTATCTCCGAAGGAGCCGCGAACCAAGCCGTGATCGAAGCGGTCAAGACTGGTAGTGCCCAGATCAGAAAAGTATCGGGTCTAATGGAAGGGGGCATTTAAGCCCCTTTTTTCTTTTTAGTCCTGTATACCTAACTTTAGAGTATGCAGTCTACTCTATTGTGATAGGATACTATGCTATTAGTATGACTATCATGTTCTTGGTTGAACCCTAATAACTTAGGTTTCAATCAAGAACGAAGTCTTGGAATGACTTAAAACTTATCCCGTAACTTGTAGTACGAGACCTACAAGCGCAGCCTGTGAAGCGTAAAATCACAGGAGTGAGCTATGGCACTAATACCTATAGCCGTTGGGGACTAACGGAAAGTCCTGATCAAGCGCCTTAATGTCTTAAATATTAAGGTATACTCTTGTCGTTACAGGGACGAGAGATGACAACGCTTCGAAGAAGAACCATCGGGTGACCGATGTGTTTCGAGTAGTCTATAACGTCTGTAGGTTTAATCAGGAGAAGGTACGTTAACCCTTCGATCAAGCGCCCAAGGCTGCTTCCCTTATGCATGGAAGTAGTAGGGTATTCCTTCGTCGTTATAGGGATGAAGGATGGAGATCCCAACTTTAAAAGTTGGAGGACTATGGTCTCTGCTTCGAAGAAGATCCTATCGGGTAACTGATAGAGATCGAGCGGTCTATAACGTCTGCGGTGTTTATACACGTAAGTCAGGAGGGTACGTTAAACCCTTTATTAATAATTTGGAGGTAAGAAATGAACAAATTTGTAAAAGAGATTAAATGTCCACATTGTGGAGCAGTTGATATCACAACTGGCATAGCCCTTAATAGTTTTGCCAAAAAAAATGCCCAAACGTTTGGGCATTGTTACGAATGTCTAAAAGATTTTAAAGTCTCTTATGAGGCTGTAAGATATAATAAAACTGTAAGATATGATAAAATTGGACAAGATAACATATTATTAGAATACAGCGTAACAGCTATGGCAAATCCCGGGTTTAAAACAGTTACAAAATCATATAATCCTGTAACAGGAGAATATGAAACAGCAGTAACGGAATACAGAGTAACAAGTATAGATATCTGGGATTATCCAGATATCTACTAACACAAATAACATAACGTTATGAAGGGAGAGAGCAATCTCTCCCTTTATTTATTTAATTAAAAAAAACTGACAGGTAACTTAACTTGTCAATAAAGGAGTTAAAAAGATGATTTGGAGTAACAAAGCACATTGTAAAAAGGAAAAAGAATTCCCTTTTGGGAAAATCAATGTAGTTGAACTCGGAGAAAGCGGTAGAGGAAGGAAATTGATAGTCCTACCTTCTGAGGTAGATATACAAAAAGGGTTAAACCCCGACATAACAATAGGCTTAAGCAAATCAGGTAAGCCTAGAATCAATCGATTTAAGGATGATAAATTATTCCTTATTATCGATACTGCGGATGGATACACTCGTAGAGGAGATGGCGAAGCATGTATTCACCGAAGCTGTATGAAAGATGTAAAAGTATTATCCTATGGCAATGGAGCCGATGGCTTAGCGGGAAGAATAGGAATTTGGGAAGTCTTTGTTATAGAGGTCCTAAACAATAATACAATTTGGCTGGAAGTCACACTCTCCGGAGGAGGTAACTCCGACGTGTATAAAATTGATAATAAAACAGTTAAATATGTTGGTCGAAATGAAGACCAAGGACTGAGTTTGTATCAAGATACAACAGGTGACATAATACCTGGTTTTACTAATGACGAAGAAGGACTAAAAGACTATTTCTCACTCGAACAAATGTTTACGGCATAACAATAGACAGAATGAAAGAAAAGGAAAAAAGATTATGAAAAAGATTTTAAATACTATGAATCATGTACTTAACAACGAACAAATTATTGATTTAAATAATATGTTCGATAATGTAGAAGTCTTAGATTTAAGAGATGAAAATAATGAATTATTCAAACAGATTAGTAACATTTCTGTAGACGCAAATTTAAATGATTTAGCAGAACAATTGTTAAATGTTGCTAAAGAGTTTGACATGGTAATACTGCCTATAGGTAGTCCAGCATTTATGTTTAAGTTTGCTACAAAAACACACGCAAATATGAACATTACATTCTTATTTGCACATAGCGATAGAAGCGTAATTGAAAAAACAAACAATGATGGAACTATCACTAAAACAAGTGTATTCAAACACGTAAAATTTTTAGTGATGTAATAGAGGTCTCTCTTAACGATCTCAGGTTAGTTGAGTACATACTCTACTAACTCTGAGATCGTTTGTTTTTAATACCTTTTTTTAATCAATACCGCATAATGTAACTTATTCATATATGCTTTATCCCAATCTTGCTACGCATGATAAGTACATTATGCTACCACATACTGTTTACAGGTACTGTATAATGGATCCTATACAGAGAGACTAATCATCTCGTTACTTGTCAACATACTCGAAGAGTGATTATCTTCATGAGATGTTGCATGGAGTTTTAATTAATTGTCTTGTTTCCATGTAACATATTGCCGTGTAATTTTTTACTTATTCGCTTTCTACACGGCTTTCATTAATTAAAAAATATAATATTAATAACTTGGAGGAAAGATGGGAGATTATTATGAAAAAATATACTTATAGAAAGGCTATGTATTTGTTCGAGGAAGAACTCATTCTAGCCGGAGAGAATGAACCGAGATATTTCATTGCCTGCGTCTTCGAAGACGGAGAGACAATAGACTATGATGGTTCTCCAATCGTTTGGCTGGATGTTGATTGGGACAAAACAAATGAATTGTGGGAGTCCCAAGGAAAATGGCCTTTAAGTTATTGTGATTTTAACGAAAATGTAAGAGTCGATTTTGTAAACGGCTCTTGGAAGTTAATTTCTGAAGAAGAAGATAACGAATAATTAAGTTTCACCCCTTGATTTGGAGGAATAAAATGAAAAAAAAGCAAATTAAAATCTATTATGAGTATATCGACAGTGATACAATTGAAAGCTTTGAATGCTTTCATTGTAAAAAGGAATTTGAAATGGAAATATTATTCAACTTATCATGTAGTGTTGATTATGTTGCGGGTATTTCAAAAATACTGGCAACAGCATCTTGCAAGCATTGTAAAAGTCCTTATAAGTTATACTACTACAATAATAGTATAGTTACAGGACTTAAGCCGTTTGAAAAAAAATTTAAAATCAAAAACGGTTTGCTTGTTACCACTACAAATGGTGGGTATGATGAAAAAACAGGTAAATATAATCAAATTGAAACTATATTCACTTGTAACAAGGTAACAACATTTGATTATGACACAGTAGCTATTGAACCAACTAACGAAACCAAAACAAAAGTTTATGATTATCTTAGCTCCAGCATGCAGCCTAAGGGAGCTAATGTTTTAAAATGCTCTGATTATCGAATTATTTTATTCAAAGCTGCTTGCAATATTATTGACAAGCTTGAGATAAAAAAACATTTAAAAAGCTATACAGATGAACTGGACATTCAGTTTAAGGACAAGGAAACTTTTGCAAAAACTGAAAAATCAGATATCATAATATACAATCAAAAAAAAGGTGGCTGGAAATATTATCTTATAGCAGATGCAAATAACATTTCATACAGTCAATATTCATATGGTTTTAACAATGTTTATGAATTGTGCGACATTATTGACGATTGTCAATTGTTGGCACGAATTCTATGCAACATCGATAACTATTAACAACTAATCAGCAAACCTTGTTAAAAAGCTTGCCAAAAGTAAAGCAAAATAGGCGGCATGGAAAAATGGTGAAAAACGTTGTATGGAATAAAAGGAAAGGATATAATTAAATTTTAGGTTAATAATATGAAATCAATTGAAAAAAAAACTCTTTTATACAAAACTGGAGTTGAGTACGGAGATTACACAATAAATCATGTTCTTGGATGTTCACATGGTTGTTTGTATCCATGTTATGCATTTATGTTAGCAAGACGATTTGGTAAAGTAAAAACATACGAAGAATGGTGTGAACCAGCTATTGTGATAAATGCACTCAGCCTTCTAAGGAAGGAAATTCCTAAGCTTAAAGATAGAATAAAATCAGTACATCTTTCATTTACAACAGATCCTTTTATGGTTGGCTATCCAGAGATATCTGATTTAAGTTTAAAAATCATAGAATTGCTTAACAAAAATCAGATTAAAGTTACTGTTTTAACAAAAGGTGTTCTCCCTGACGAATTAGAAAACTATTCAAAAGATAATGAATACGGTATAACATTAATATCTTTAAATGAAGATTTCAGAAATAAAATGGAACCATCCTCTGCGAAGTATTCTGACAGAATTGATAGTTTAAAAAGATTGCATGACAAAGGTTTTAAAACTTGGGTAAGTATTGAACCATATCCAACGCCCAATATCATCACTCAAGATCTTCAAGAAATTTTAAATGAGATATCTTTTGTTGATAAAATAATTTTTGGAAGATTACACTATAATAACCAAGTATTGAAGTATAAAGAATACCAAAAGTTTTATAATGAATTAGCTGATCTGGTCGTAAGTTTTTGTAATGATAAAAAGATTGATTATCACATTAAAGAAAAAACTATTGTTAAATAAATGTTGAAGTGATTTAACCTCAACAGTTAATATACAGGCAGTGTCCCAAAGACACAACAGGTTTCTTTACAGACACATAGAGTGAACAGAAAAATCATCAAACGAAAAAATTACACATGCAACTGCATTGTAGGCAAATAAGCATTGCAATAAAGTAAGAAAAAGCTTGCTAACACAAATAACATATCAATTTCTCACGATCTATAATTAGATGAGTCTTTACTCTACTAAAGATAAATCGTTTGATTTTGATATGTTTTCTGTTTAAATTCAATAAGTATAGGAGAACTTATGAAGAAGACAAAGTTAAAGATGATAACTCAGTATAGTCATATGCCTATCACACCATTCATGGTGAAGAAATGTGATAGACATTATGAATGTCAGACGTTATCTCTAACACAAATACTGAGAGTTAAGAGAACTTCAGTGTTTAATCAAGCATTTGACGAAAACAATATCGATTTATTCTACAACATATATAACATTTCAACTAAGAATAATGAGATTGTAAAATGGGCAGAATAAGAAAGGAATAAAAAAATGAAAGAATTTACACAAGGACAAAAAGAATATATCGAGGATATATTTTATGACTTACAAAAAGAATATACTGATATGTTAGACGAATACGAAGGATTATCGAAAGAGTACAAAGAATTGAAACAGCAATATGATGAATTGTTAAAAAAAATTACAGAATTAAAAAAGAAAGGAATCAAAAATGAGTAATTTTACAATAGACCAAAAAGAAATGCTGGACGATGAATACAGCAAGCTGATATACAGGAATGAACAGTTACAGGCTGATTACAATGAACTGGGCGAGCTTTACGATAACCTTATGGAACAATTTAAAGACCTACAAAGGCAATATAATGAATTAAAAGAGGCAGGGAAATGAAAGACTTACAAGAAAAATACGATGAATCTCAACCTGATCAAACAACAAGAAATGATAATCTACATCCATTGTTCCAAAACATCTTAAAAGGTATAATACCTATACCAAATAAAGATGTTACAAATAATAAATCAAAAGAAAAGGAGAAAAAACTTGACAAAAAAACTAAGTAATATATCTAATAATTCGTTCAAGTAACACTCCTTATATTTGTGGGAGACACGGGTTTCTTTCTAACTGTGTCTCCTTTGTTATTGTAAATTGCCTACAAAATAGACATTCTGACCCCCATCAGATAATCTCCTTCCTTTACAAAAGGAAGGGGATATTTTTTATAAGATTGGAATAAATCTTGCATTATAATAAATTAATAATTAAGGAGATGATATGGAATTATTAAAAATATCATTAAGAAACACTAAAAACATTTATTGGGAACTTATATTTGTTTTCTCTAATAAAATAGAGATAACTTTTACTGTTCCTATCAATAAGTTACCAGAAGAACTATCAGAGATTAAACAATTTATTGATGAGATATTATCATTAATAACATTCTCTGAAGTCATAGAAGAAGAATCCATTAGAGAAATATTCTCTAAGTATATCTATATTAAATTAGGGAAATATTGTCAGAATGAACAACAGATCTATCTCGATAAGATAGCTGACTATATTCTAACAAACATCTCAGAAGTATTCAGAGTAATGGATAAACTATCTCAACCTGATACTAACGCAAACATACCATTCTAAGGAGACACAATGGACTTTTTATTAATATTAGGCATAATGGCAATCATATATTATGCTGTAGATAAAACAAAATAGTGAATGAAGACAATAAATTAATTGTCATATTCATATAGAAAGATAAAACAATTAAAGCATATGTAACTAATGTACAGAATAAAAAGTTAAGAGTCACCCAATTAGATGATAGAATTATGATAACATTTCTCTATAAGAATCCTGAGTCAGGACCAACAGGGGTGAGTATAACTCTATCAAAAGATACTATATATTCTTTGAATTATTATGATAAATTTATGCAAGGAGGGTTAGTGAGCTCTCCTATTAAACTTACTAAGTCATCTTAGATTTGTAAAGTTACTGGCTTTAGAGATATCATAACAATAGAATTTAGTAAACCAAATAAAAATCAAACATATTTCTTAATAACTTAAAGGAGGAAAGAATGGAAGAACAATGGAGCATTGAAACGATTGAAGAGCTATTAGAAGCTATCAATCTATCAAAGAAAGCAGCTAAGAATCATAATGATCAAGCTGCATTATTAGAACTTGAACTGAAGAAACTGATTCAACCTGGTACTCAAGCTAAATTTGGTCGGTACAAAGTTAGTTATAGTACAATTACAACTAAAAGATTAGATCAGAAATTGTTGAAACAAGAGAAGCCTGAAGTGTTCGAAGAGTATTCTGTTGAAACAGAGTCAACAAGATTACTTATTACTGACACAGAAGACAGAAAGAAACCTAAACTTGACTTCGATGTTAAGCTTAGAAGACCAGAAGAGTGGTAATGGATACAAAAAAGATTAAAATAACATAGGAGAAAATATGATATTAAGAAACGCTGAGATTAACTGGAACGTCGTACCAAAAGGCATGACGATCCTATTCTTTGGTCATCCAAAGACATGGAAAACTACTGTAGCATCTTCATGGGCTGAAGGTGGAAGAGATAGTGTATTACTAATTGATACAGAATTAGGTTCAGACTTTGTACCTGGTATCAATAGAATAATATGTACAAGTCTAAGACCACCTCTTGAACATGTATATACTGAAGATGGTAAAATCGAAACAGATGGCATGGGGATTCCAAAAACGAAGATTACAGAGCCTAAAGATAGAGGCTATGTATATACTACCGGAGACTTAATCGGACAGCCTATGCCTACTTATTCGCTTCAGGAAATTATAGATTATATCTTTGATCAGATATATGATAATAACTTTCCATTTGAGACTGTTGTAATTGATACAGTAGATGAAATTAATACATGGGTTGAGCAAGAAGTAATTGCTGAACTTAAAATCCCTGCTATGGGAGCAGGAGAATATGGTTCAGACTGGGCTCTTGCTCGTGATAGAGTTATCTCTATAATTAGTGAACTTAAAAAATTACTTAAACAAAGAGGCATTAACTTGATACTTATATCTCATGCTAAGAATACCTCATTCATTGAGAAAGGTAAGACTAAAATAATACAACAAGGTGCTGACCTTCCTCGTGGTATAGCAAAGAAGATTATGGGTATGTGTGAGCTGATAGGATACGTGGTTAAAGATGGTAAAGACCAAGTACATCTATCATTCGATGGATTCGATGAGGTACAAATGGGTTCAAGATTAAGACCATTACAAGGTAAGAAGATTAAGTTCTCATACCAAGATTTCGTAAAAGAAATCACAAGTTATAAACAAGAGAAGAAAGGAGAGAAACATGAATAACAGAATAAGAGTGGGAGCACTACAACAACAAGAATATAGCAAGTTAGATTTTACTAACAAATTTCTAACAGGAAGAATCGTTGAAATAATTGATAAAGCAAAAGAAAGAAACAGAGATATCTTCTGGGAAATCATTATACAAGGGGACTCACAAAAGTTCCCTGATAAAATGTGGATAACAGGAAACTTCCAAAAGGCTAAAACAGGTGAAATTGAACCTAACTGGCTTATCGAACGTATAGGAAGATTCCTTATGACGATTAAATATGATGGAGGATTCTTGTTAAATGGAGAATTTGAAACACCAGCTAAAGAATACTTATCAACTCCAGAATCAATTGCAGAGAATATTAATAACCATTTATATAATAACAAAATTAGTGTTTGCTATTACAAGTATGCTAATAAGAATCAAGAGACAGGAGACATCTTTTATAATAATATTTATAATAATATGTATGATGTAGCAGATATGCCACGTCTACAGAATGATGTAAAGAGATCTATCGATAATGGATACTTAAAAGTATATACTAAAGAAGATGAGCAAATGGATTTAAATAATATACAAGTACCATTTGGTGGAGCTCCTGCTAAACCACTTCAACCAGCAACACAAGAAGTTAAACGACCAGGAAGGATTAGAATCTAATGTATTACGAGGTGTGTATAGGCTCACTTAAAAAGAGAGCGAACTTTGTTCATGAAGATAATATATATAATTTTATTATGAAACATGGAAAGACTACACCTATGTATAAATCTGTATTCTTGTACGAAGAAGAAGATGCAAATAAATTAGCTGAGAAGGGATCTGTCTCTAACCATATCTCTAATAGGATAGCAAGATGGATCCCTATTGATATAGATAAAGGTGATAATACTGACGATTATACACTACAGAAAACAAGAGACATATTTAATATGTTTATTTATACTGAAGACTTAACAGAAGACAATATATTAATATGGTTCTCAGGTACCGGATATCATATAGATATTCATTCTGACTGTTTCGGATTAGAAATGTCAAAGCATTATGCTTTCTATATTAAAGAAGCAGTTAAAAATATCATGGGAACAGCACTCATTGATTATAGTGTATACAACACAACAAGTGTTATTAGATTACCCTTTACTGTTAATCAAAAATCTAAGCTATATAAAATTCATTTAACTGCAGATGAACTTTTTAACTTATCACCTGCTGAGATTAAAGAACTTGCATCTGATTATAATACTGTACTGTCGAGACAAGAGTTATACTTTGATGAACTTGAAAATAAGTATGGAGAGAATGAGCTTAAACATCATGTTGTAACAGCACAGAAACCTCGTACTGTATTCTCAACGTCAATAATAGAACCTCGTAATATAGCATCATGTATCTATACTCTATTCCAAGATGGACCAGAAGAAGGTACTCGTAATAATGTATCAATGAGATTAGCATCACACTTTAGAAGACATGGATTCCCAAGTGAAGTAGCTAAAACTGCTATACTTGATTGGAATAATAAATCATTAGAAGATGCTGTAATCATTAAGAACGTAGAGAATGTATATAATAAAGGATATCAGTATGGTTGTAATGATCCTATTTTGAAATCCAAATGTATAACATCATGCCAATACTTTAAACATAAGAATATGGCACTTGAAATATTCTCTATGGAAGATATGCAAAAAGCATTGATACAAAGACTTGAAACAAATTATACTAATAAAGTAATACATTTAGATACCATGTTAGGACTTGATCCTAATGTTGATTGTAAAATATATCCTGGTGAACTTGTTACATTAGTTGGAACAACAGGTA
>ERZ795058.6113-NODE-6113-length-10577-cov-14.003326_pt1 | contig 10577 bp, 9 predicted proteins | sample MGYA00375142_ERZ795058 | MGnify/ENA primary metagenome ERZ795058 (study PRJEB30187, sample SAMN05720210) | activated sludge metagenome | isolation source: anaerobic digester from wastewater treatment plant | place: Japan | collected 2015-04-20 ...
CGGCATTGGGCAGATCGAGGTCATCTCCACTGACCCATCGACGCCCTCATTTCGCTTGATGGGCGTCAAGGATCCCCGCAAAGTGCGCGACTTAATCTGGAGCGCCGTCAACCAGCGGCGCAGCGCAATGGGGATCCGCCCACGCGAACTGCTATGACCGGCACTCTGCTCAGCGCGACTCCAGTAGCCTTCCTCGTTGCCATGATAGTGGCCAGGGTTGGTGGTAAAATCTAGGTGTCGATTTTGTGAACACATTTTTGCCGACGTGTCGACAAAACGGACAATGGGTGGTGCATAATTGAGCGTATAGACGTATAGGGCGATTGAGACTGAAGAAGCCTAACAGGTAAATCCATTTGGCCTAGCGCAAGCTGGCATAGACTAGCACCAACCCCCATCGGCCATCCATATTGCCCCATTGCTCGCCGTTGCAGCTACCAGATAACCCCATCATCCGCTTTTATGCGACTATACGTCGCTTTATGCATCATCTATTGTCCGGATTCGCGACACATTCGGGAAAACCCGTCCATGATATGAACGCATCGCAAAAGGCCAGGCAGATAGGCATTTCGCGGCAAGCGCGCAGCGTATGGGGCATATACATTCCCCACGATCGAATCCTAAGCACTCATTCCCACATCGGATCGCTCCTATCAGCCCACCACCTGGTGATGCTGGTGCTCCTTCCTCTGGGCGGATGGTTTGCTGATCAGGTGGGCGAGCGCGCTGAGGTTGTGCTGAGGAATGACGCGTTCGTCGCCAGCCTGGTCGCGGCGCTGCTGCTCTGGGTGAGACTGAGCCCAGCGTGCGACCGACGTCTAGCGTGCGACGGCGGCGAACTCTTCGCGCGTGATGCCCATGATGATGACGTCCCAGTAGCGTCCGTTGTAGAACCGCTGCTCCCTGATGCGGCCTTCCTCTTTGAACCCGCACCTAGCGTAGCATCTACGACCGCGCTCGTTGTACTCGAAAACCGTCAGGTTCACCTTGTGCATGTTCAAGAAATCGAACGCGAAGCCCAGAGCAAGCCGTATCGCCTCTGCGCCCAACCCCTTGCCCAGCAGGTCCTCACGGCCTATCACTATCCCTAGCTCGCAGTGACGGTCGCGCCAGCTTATGCCATGAAACCCCACAGCCCCTATGTACTCCAGGTCGGGATCATTACGAAGGGCGATGACGAACACGCCTTCATCCGGCGTGCCTTTTCTGACCAGCTGTCTTTCGACGAAGGATGTAGTCTCCTCCAGCGATTGGGGGAACATTACAAACCCGAGATACCTTGTTATCTCCTCATTTCCCACCCAGGCCTGGATGGGCGCGACGTCTTCCTTCCGGAACTCGCGCAGCACAATCCGCTCACCGTGTATCACCAGGATCGCCTCCCGTTAGCCGAATAATGGGACTATCATACCACCTACGGCACGCTTCCGTCCACGCCACCCAGCAGTTTAGCACTGTAAGGCAGTGTTCGGAGTGTAAGCGCCCGGTCAGGCGGTTGGGTAGGAGACCCCCGAGTCCCCGGGCACTACAAGCGCTGGGTGGAACGTAAGGGACAGCGTTGATGTCAGCACCATCAGTCCGAGCATCCCGAAAAGCAGGTTTACATTCACCTTGTCGCCCATGACTCCGGCGATTGATGTGGACAACGGAATCGCACACAGAACCAGGGTGGACCGAACGGCTGATATGCGCCCCATCATGTGGAGAGGGGTGGACTTCTGCATAAGGGTGGTGAAGCCTGTGTTCGCGAAGGGCAATGCGAAGCCCAGCACTGCCAGACACGCGATTGCAGCCGGCACGCTGCCGGCCATGTACAGCAGTGCGTAGCCCGCCCCTATGCCCGCGAAACCCAGGCGCAGGCACCCTACATCGCCGATCGCAGCGGCCAATGACGCCGCTGCCAGCGAACCGCCGACCATGGCTAGAGTCTCGATGGTGAACACAAGCGACAGAGCCGTCGCCCCGGCAGCAAGCCGGTCTTTGACGAACACAGGCAGGAGCACATTGAGCGGGCCAAGAAAGAAGTTGGTCAGTCCTCCGAGTATGATGCAGATCAGCACCGCCTTGGTGGCCGAGATGTACCGCAGCCCGGCCTTGAGCTCAGAGAAGAATGCCGATGGCGTTAGCCCGCCGGCGTCTTCGGATGCGGCGCCTTGCGGGAGATCGACGCCGGCAATTAGGGCGGCGGCCGCGAAGAAACACACTGCGTCTACCGCGATCGCGCCTGGCACTCCAAGCTTGGCTATCAGGCCGCCTGCCGCGGCCAACCCTACCACTTGCGCCGAGGATTCGCCGAACCGGTTGACAACACACGATAGCCAGTACCTGGCAAAACCCGGATTGGATCTGAGCAGTCTCATTCCTGCATTCTTCGCCGTGCCGTCCTCTATCCGTCGCCGCATCCCGTAATCCGCCCCTTCTCATCGATGTTGCCCCTGGGAATAGACACAGGATCCCCCAGATTCTCCAGGCACACTATAGCAGCGATTGGCGCCGCAGACACCGGCCAGATGGCGGGGATGGCAAGACGGGGGCAGGCAGACGAACTGGGGCACTGTCCGGCATGGGGAGTGGCCGGCACGGGGAGACGAGAGGTATCATGATACCGAAAGGCGAATATGGGACTCACAAATGGCGCGCAAACGAGTTGAATGAGGCATGGGGGGCAAGGGATGAAGACGGGACTGGACGCGTTCAGGCTTAAGCTGCTGGCCATGGGGCTAATGCTCCTGGACCACATCTACTATTTCATTCCCGGCACTCCTATCTGGTTCACGTGGCTGGGACGCATTGTGGCGCCCATCTTCTTCTTTTTCGCGGTGGAGGGGTTCTACTACACCCGAAGCAGGCCACACTACATAGCCAGGATGTTTGTATGGGCCGGCCTCATGTTCGCCGGCACGCGCCTCATCATGCACCGATTTCCGCCCGTTCACGCTCCGATCGTCAACAACATCTTTCTCTCGCTGGCTCTCTCGCTTTGCCTGATGAGCGCGATCGAATGGACGCGCACGACAGGCAACCGAGGTCTGGGCGTGCCTGCCGTGATAGGCGTAGGCTTTCTGTCTCTGTTCACCGAGGCCAGTCTGTACGGGGTTGCCATGACTTTAGTGTTCTACCTGTTCCGCGATGATCGCCGCAGAATGGCTGCGGCGTACGTACTGGTATCGCTGGCTATATCGCTGCTGGCCTCGCCCGCGGCGCACACGATCAGCGTGGAGCGACTGCTTTACTATGACTACCAGTGGATGATGGTGTTCTCGATCCCGTTCATCTTGATGTACAACGGCCAGCGCGGGCCGAAGAATACCTTCACCAAGTACCTGTTCTACGTGTTCTACCCGGCGCACGTGTGGGCGCTGTACCTCGCCGGCCGGGCGATGGTGCTGGGCATGTGGCGGTGAGCCAGCGGCGGTCACCAGATCGCCAGCGCGGCGACGCCGAGCGCCATGGCTGTTGCCGCGATCAAGCGCCGCGTACGCAGCCGGGGGTTTCCCTCCAGCAGAAGACGGTTTCCCGCCAACGTTCCCAGGAGAATGCTGATCTCTCGCGCTGGCGCTATGTAGGTCACAGGCGACACGGCCAGAGCCGACAGGACCATCATGTATGATACCGGCGACAGCAGGGCGACTATCACGGCGGGCCTTCGCTGATCGCGCCATGCCTGGGCGAGCGATGCGCGCCCGGCGCGAGTGAGAAGGAACCACGGACCTAACATGACGAAGCGTCCTAGGCACGTGCCCCATTCCAGGAAGAGGGGGTTGACTCCTCCCAGCGAAAGCGCGCGCTTGTCCCATAGAGTGTAGGCTGCGATGAACACACCGGTGAGCAACCCGTAGAGGATCGCAAGGCGTTGTCGAGGGGCTACGGCAGCCTGCGGTACTACGGCGGCTTGCGGTGTTACGGCGGCTTGCGGTGTTGCCGCGGCCCGCAGTGCATCGCTCGCGCCGACAACTTCGTCGCCGCTTCCGCCGCCGCCTTCGCCGTTTCTGGCGAGGAAGAATGCCCCTCCTGCAATGAGCAGCGCTCCCAGGAAAGCCGGGACGGACGGTCGCTCTCCGTACAGGATGATTGCCAACATAGTGGAGAGGAACGGACCCGTGCCGCGCGCCAGCGGGTACACTAGCGATAGATCGCCGCACTGGTAACCCTTGAGTAGGGTGGAGAAGTAACCCAGGTGCAGTAATGAACTGCCTGCTATGTATGCAAATGCTCCAGCGGCCGACGCTCCCGGTGCAATGGCCCGTCCGGAAAGCAATAGCCAGATGCCCAGCGGACCCCAGAACACGGTGGCGCACATTCCTACCAGATACACGTAGGGAATCCCGCCGCTAGACTTCTTGGCAGCCAGATTCCAGGTTGCGTGCACTACCGCTGAGCCCAGCACGAGGGCCAACGCGGATCCTGTCACAAGATCGCCTCCCAGTAAAATTGCCGCATGCGGTGCCCATCGCCTTCCGCTGCATCTCTGTCGGGCAGACCTCTATGGTTTCCGCCAGAATCCCGGGACCAGCAGACTGAGGACTGTGTATACCTCGAGCCTGCCTACGAGCATGCAGAAGGAGAGCAACCACTTGCCTATGGTCGGAACCGCGGAGTAGTTGCACGTCGGCCCGACCAGCCCAAACCCTGGGCCGATGTTCCCCAATGTCGCCGCGACAGCTCCCACGGCGCTCATGAAGTCCAGTCCCATGGCCGACAGAGCTAACATCGACAGCAGGAACACCGACAGGTAAAGGATGACGAATGCCAGCACCGCACTGGACACTTCCTCCGGCACTGCCTTGCCGTTCAGCCTGATCACAGTCACTCGCCGCGGATACACTGCTCTCTTGAGCTCTCTGACGGAGTGCTTCGCCAGTACGTTCATGCGTACGACCTTGATCGCTCCTCCGGTGGACCCCGCCGAACCGCCCACGAACATCAGGAGCAGCAGGACCGCTCGGCTGAGCGGAGGCCAGACGTCGTAGTCTACAGTGGTGAAACCTGTTGTGGTGATAACCGACACCACCTGGAAGGATGAATGCCTCAGGGTGTTCCCCAGGCTGTAGCGTGAATGGGCCAGGAGATCCATGGATACCAGGGCTATCGCGGCCAGCACGATTCCCGCGTACGTCCTGAGCTCGTCGTCTTTCCATATGGGCTCGAAGTCGCCGCGGAGCGCCCGGTAGTGCAGAGTGAAGTTCATGCCTGCCAGGAACATGAAGGCGGTGACGGTGAGATGTATTGCCGGCGAATTCCACGCTTCCAGGCTGTTGTTGGCCGTGGAGAATCCGCCTGTGGCCACGGTGCCGAATGTATGGGCGACAGCGTCGAACAATGACATCCCAAACAGGCGTAGCAGCACGGTCTGGCCGACTGTGAGTATGATGTAGATCCCCCAGAGGCGCTGTGCCGTCTCGCGGATTCTCGGCTCAAGGCGGTCCGGGAGCGGCCCGGGCACTTCAGCCCGGAACAGCTGAGAACCCCCTACTTGCAGGCCCGGCAGGAGCGCGATGGAGAGCACGACGATCCCCATACCGCCCAGCCAATGAAGGAACGACCTCCAGAATAGGATCGCGTGCGACTGCGCCTCAACGTCCAGCAGAACCGTGGCTCCGGTAGTGGTCAGGCCCGACATGGTCTCGAAGACGGCGTCGGCCGTCCCGCGCAGAGACCCGGTCAGAAGAAAAGGCAGGGCGCCGAAGAACGCACATGCCGTCCACCCCAGTGTGGTAATGGCCATGCTTTCGCGATTGCCTATGCGCCCGTCGGTTCCGGGCTCTGCGAGGAATGCGCCGGCGACGCCGACGGCGGCAGTCACGATCGACGATATGAGGAAGGCGGTCCAGTCGGACTCGCCGAACAGGAGCGACACCGCAGCCGGCGCCAGCATCAGGGCTCCAAATACTGCCACGATGCGGGAAACCGAGCTCACGACTGATCTGATGTTCAACGCATACGCCTCTATCGCAGCTCGAACAGGCGAGCCGTCTCTTCTCTTGCTGACTCCACTGTGAACACGATTGCGTGGTCGCCCGGTAGTATTCGGGTGTCGCCACGAGGCACAATGACCTGCCCGCCTCGGACCAGTACTCCGATAACGGCGCCTGCCGGTACTCCCAGGTCGCGCAGGGGAATGTGACATGCATGGCAGCTTTCCGAAACCAGCACCTCCAGCACTTCCGCCTGTGCCTCCTTGAGCAGCGCAAGGGAGAGCACGTGGTCGCCGCGGATGATCTTGAGTATGGCGGCGGCAGCGCTAACCCTCGGCACTACCGTGGCATCAAGATCCATGGGCCCGGTGAAGGGCAGGTACTCGGTTCGCTTCAAAGCTACGACCACGCGAGGCACGCCCATGCGCTTCAGAAGATAGCCTGTCAGCAGATTCGACTGGTCGCTATCGCCCACTACCGCAGAGGCGTCGGAACCTTCGGCGTTCTCGTCTTGCAGGACCTCCAGACTGGATGGATCGCCCTGAATCACCGTCAAGCGCGGGAATGCCTCCGCCAGCGCTCTACACCTCTCGGCGTTCTTTTCGAACATCTTCAGCTGCACTCCGTGGGCAGCCAGAGGCTCTAGTGCGCGCACAAGGTAGTAACCGATGCTGGAACCGCCGATTATGCTCACTGTTCGCAGACGAGTGGCTTCGCGACCGGCCCGCCACCCGAATACGCTGGGCACTCCGCGCCTGCCGACGACGAACACTTTGTCGCCTGGACAAATGGCCGTGTCGCCCCTGGGGATGAGCACATCGCCGTTGCGCAGGATAGCCACCAGCGTGGCGGTGGCGATGTTCAGCTCACGCACGTGGGTGTGCGCTACCGGCGAACCGGGCTCTACTGTGTACGACAGGATCTGCACTTTTCCGCCGGCCAGGTAGTCGAATTCCGACGAGTCAGGGTTCTTAATCAGACGCGCAATATCCGCCGCGGCCTGATGGTCGGGGTTGATCGTCACATCTACGCCGGGATACGTACCATCCGAAGCGAGGGCTAGATCAGTATCGTAGTCAGGGTCGCGCACTCGCGCGATCGTCGTGTGCGCGCCGGCCTGTTTGGCCAGAATACACGCGAGCATGTTGACCTCGTCCAGGTCGGTGACCGCTATGACCAGCGACGCGTCGGATACGCCGGCTCGCTCCAGAACACGCAGAGACGCGCCGTTCCCGTGAATAGCCATCACATCCAGGTTGCGCTCGACTTCGCCAAGTCTTCCGGCTGCTCGGTCGATTACAACTACGTCTCGATTCTCCTGGCATAGCCGGCTGGCAAGCTCAAATCCCAGTTTGCCTGCGCCAATGACAATGACTCGCGTTTGATATCACTCCAGACCTGATCTGTTCGGCATGCCTGACCATACAGTCGGGTTTGCCGCTTAGCTAAACCGTATTTGACGTCGAATGCTGGATATCCTGCAAACACCAGCTGTAAGTGACGGATGGGAGTCGCCGGTTTGCTGCGGCGAAGGCGCCGGTCTGCCGTAGGGAAGCCGCCGGTCTGCCGTAGGGAAGCCGCCGGTCTGCCGTAGGGAAGCCGCCGGTCTGCCGGAGGGCAGGCGCGGGTCTTCCGGAGGAGGGGTTCAGGTCTGAAGGGAAAGGCCCTGCTTGAGCAGGGCCTACCTCAGCTCGGCTTGCACTCAGCCTCTCCCATGGCGAACAGAAGCTCTGCCTCTGCAGCCAGCGCACCGTCGGGCAGGCGGGCGGTGGAGTGAGCGCGGCCGAAGCTATGCCAGGACTGCAGTATCCTGGTCTCGATGGTTAGGGTGTCTCCTGGGCACACTTGGCGGCGGAACCGCACGTTGTTCGCTCCTGCGAAGAGGGGGAGAGCATCGTCGCCTCTCTGCGGCATGCCCATGAAGAGCGCTACCGCGCCGACCTGAGCCATTGCCTCGACTATGAGAACACCCGGCATGACTGGATGGCCGGGGAAGTGCCCCTGCGCCCAGAACTCGTCCGAACGCACGCGCTTGATGCCCACCGCCTGCACTCCGGGCTCTGCCGACACAATCTCGTCTACGAGCACAAATGGCTCCCTGTGAGGCAGGAGGGATATCGGGTTGGCCCGGGCGCCGTGTCCGACCTCAGCTCGATCAGCACTTGTCTCAATCCTGCGCTCGAACTCTGCCTCCGGGCCTCCCCCCGGGCCGTCGCAGCGCTTGAACACGAGGCAGCAGTTGTGCCCGCCGAATCCCAGAGAATTGCTGATGGCTGTGCGCACCGCGAGCGGGCGTCCGTGGTTCGGAACATAGTCCAGGTCACACTCGGGGTCAGGCTGCGAGTAGTGTATGGTCGGATGGACGAATTGGTCGACGATGGCCCCGATGCAGGCGATGGCCTCCACGGCGCCGGCCGCGCCGAGCAGGTGGCCGATCATCGACTTGGTGGAGCTTATTGCCACGCGATGGGCGTGTTCGCCCAGGGCGGTCTTGATGGCCTGCGTCTCCGTGGAATCGTTATAGGGCGTGCCGGTGCCGTGGGCATTCACATAGTCGATGTCCTGCGGCGACACCGAAGCGTCGCGCATGGCCTCTATCATGGCCCGGGCCGCTCCCTCGCCGCCCGGCGCTGGGCTAGTGATATGGTAGGCGTCTGTGGAGAGACCGCACCCCGCGATCTCCGCGTACACGCGAGCGCCTCGGGCGAGCGCCGAGTCGAGGCTCTCGAGCACCAGAGCGCCGGCGCCTTCGCCCATCACGAATCCGTCACGCCCTAGGTCGAAGGGGCGCGGCGCGGAATCCGGATCATCGCTCTTCGATAATGCCTGCATGTTGGCGAATCCGGCAATGGTGAGCGGAGTGATGGCCGCCTCTGCGCCGCCGGCTATCATGGCGTCGGCCCGCCCTTCGGCTATGAGCCGGAAGGCGTCAGCTATGCTGTGAGCCGACGCGGCGCACGCCGTAACCGGGCACGTGCTGGGGCCTTTTGCGCTGAGCATTATGGCGATATTCCCGGCAGCCATATTCCCGATCATCATGGGCACGAAGAACGGGCTGACCCATTCGGGTCCGCGTTCGCACAGTCGGGAGTGCTGCTCCTCGAAGGTTGCGACACCGCCCACGCCGGAGCTGAAAGCCACTCCCAATCGTTCGGGCGGGTAGAGACCGGCGTACGCGCCGCCTGTCGCCAGCCCGGCGTCTTCCATGGCCTGAGCGGCGGCGACCACAGCGTACTGAGTGAACCGGTCCATGCGCTTTCTGTCCTTCCGATCGATATACGGATCGGGGTCGAATTCCCTGACCTCCGCGGCAAGCTTCGCCGGACAAGATGGCGAAAGGCTGAACCGCGTGATTAAGCCTATCCCGGATCGCCCGGCGCGCGCGGCTTCCCAGAACTCCCTCCATCCGCATCCTAAGGGGGTGACCGCGCCCATCCCGGTGACTACAACTCGTCTCCTCAAATGAGAACACCTCTGTTAGGCCCGCGTGACCCGGCGCAGTGGGTCGATCACATGGTGAGACCTCCATCCACGCGCAGGACCTGGCCTGTGATGTAGCTCGCCTCGTCCGAAGCGAGGAAGGCGACTGCCGCAGCCACTTCCGCTGGCGATCCGATTCGCCGCAGGGGCGCGCGGGCAGTGCATGAATTGCGCATCTCTTCAGGTAGCGCCGCGGTCATGTCGGTGTCGATGAACCCCGGGGCTACTACGTTGACAGTGATTCCTCTGGATCCAAGCTCACGCGCGAGCGACTTGGCCAGGCCCACCAGGCCGGCTTTACTCGCTGCGTAGTTGGCCTGGCCTGCATTGCCATCGAGGCCGACTATGGACGATACCAGCACGATCCTGCCCTTGCGCTGCTTGAGCATGAGACGGGCGGCCTCCTTTGCACACAGGAAGGCGCCCGCTAGATTAGTCTGAAGCACTTCCATGAAGGACTGGGGTTCCATGGACACGGCCAGACCATCACGGACTATCCCGGCGTTGGCCACAAGCACGTCGAGGTGACCGAACTCCGAGACTACCTGGGCGAACATCTGCCGAACCTCGTCGGGGTTCGCCACATCGGCTGCGATTGCCTGGACCCGACTGCCGGGCGTTGCGGGGGACGCGGCCGACTCGCGTGACGCGGCTGATTCGCGTGACGCGGCCGACTCGCGTGACGCGGCTGATTCGCGTGACGCGGCCGACTCGCGTGACGCGGCCGACACGGCTTCGACTGCGCTTTCCACGATTTCCGGGCCTGACGATCTGTAGTTCAGGACCACTGATGCGCCGTCCGCTGCCAGCCTGCGCCCGATCGCTAATCCGATCCCGCGCACGCCGCCGGTAACCAGGGCGACTCTGCCTTCTTGCGCCGTCACCACGTACCGCCTCCAGCGCCTGCTCCGGCGGTGACGGCGACGCTGGCGACACTTGCCGGGGCCAGTGCCGACGCCGCAGCAACCCGGTCCGCGCGGGCTCGCGAGACCGCGGCTCGCAATGCTTCCAGTGACGCCAGGTCCTCGACGTTCATGGCTGCGGCCTGGGGAAGCGTCTTCTTGACGAGACTGGTCAGCGTCTTGCCGGGCCCGATTTCGATGAACGTGTCTATCCCGGCGCGCGCCATGTTGACCATGGTCTGCTCCCACAGCACCGGGCTTGCCACCTGCTGCACGA
>ERZ795058.6119-NODE-6119-length-10570-cov-4.470946_pt1 | contig 10570 bp, 11 predicted proteins | sample MGYA00375142_ERZ795058 | MGnify/ENA primary metagenome ERZ795058 (study PRJEB30187, sample SAMN05720210) | activated sludge metagenome | isolation source: anaerobic digester from wastewater treatment plant | place: Japan | collected 2015-04-20 ...
CGAGCAGTCCGCTCAATTGGGTTGGCCTATTGGACACGGTGAACACCTTTCCAGAGAATGATTGGGTTGATATGCTTGCTGCCGCGCCCGCTCCCCGACCCGGGCCGGGGAGCGGGTCGCGCCGTCAGTTGCCGAAGCCCTCGGGCCGCTGCGGCCCCCATCGTCCGATCGTGCCCGGGCTGATGGTGCCGTTGGTCGGGTCGTAGGGGAAAGTCCAGCCCTGGCCAAGCGGACCCCAGGACTGCAGGTAGTATTTGGCGCCCTTGCGATGTTCGATGACCCAGTACTGGCCGGGGTCCGACGCGCCATATTGCGCCACGTAGCTTTCGACATTGAGGTAATAGTAGGGGTAGTCATGCCGGCCCATGGTTTCGCGGTTGACGACCTGGCTCGAGGACCAGGGGCTGATGATGGTGAAGATGTCCCAGGGGTACTTGGTCAGGTAGGCAATCGGCGTGGTCAGCTCGGTCGGGCCGGCGTTGGTGCAGGCGCGCAGGCTGTTCTGAATGCTGTTGCCGGATTTGGCGGCGGTTTCGCCCTGGAAGATGGCGGTCTGGGCGTACTTGTTGTTGTCGACGTAATAGCTTTCGTTGGCGACGGTGATGATGCGGAAATCGGTGCGGACGCGGGCGACCTTGGCCCGGGTCTGGGCTTCGAGGAAGTTGGGCACCGCGATCGCCGCCAGGATGGCGATGATCGCTACGACGATCAGCAATTCGATCAGTGTGAAGGCGCGGCGCGAGAACATGGGATTGTCCTTTCTCCGGGAGCGGCCGGATAAGAATGGGGGACCGGGCCAAGCCGCCGGCCGCACCCGGGGGATTTTCAATCAGGGATACTCGAGTGTCCATTCCTCAGGATGCATGTCTTTTCGGCAGCCGGCCCGATCGGCCGGGTCGGGGATTATTGATACGCCGGCCAGGTCGTGGCGGCGTTGACTACCTCACCGAGCTCTGGATGGAGCGCCTGCTCGGAGGAGCGGATGTAGTCCAGTTGCGCGTTGGTCACCTGGCCGGCATGGTTGGCATAGAGGTCCGCCGCCGGGAACGAGCCGCCGGTGAGATTGAGATGGTCGACGAAGTTTTCGGCTTCGCCGTCGACGTAGGCCGAAAGCTGACCCCCCTCGACGACCACGCGCAGGCGGCGCAACTGGGTGAAGTCGGTGACGATCGCGGCATCATCCTCGAGGCCGTAAAACGAGACGCCGTTGGGATTGATGCCGAAACTGATCCGGCTGTCGCCGTCGCCCGCGATGAAGAAGATCACGCCGGTGGTCACGCGGATCTGCATCTCCATGGTCATGACGCCGGTGGTGGTGAAGTTGGGCGGATTGAAGGCCGTGGTGAAGCGCAGGCCGTCGTACTGCGGCAGGTCGGTGAACGTCAGCAGATTGCCGTCGGTCGAGGTCTTGGCAATGGTTCCGTCGGTATTGTAGACAATCGGGGGTTCGTGGTCGGCCGGATCGATATCCCCCTCGTAGGCGTAAAAGTCGCCCACCAGTTCATCGAAGGCCTGAGCCGGCGCGCCGATGAGGGCCAGCGCCAGGCAGAAGCCGAAAATCAGATGGCCGTGGAGCAGATGATTGGGCTTGGACATCGCGAGTCCCTCCTTCAGGTCAATTGGGGGTTTGCAAGGCGTGATTCGGGCATGGGTTGCCGGTCAGCCGCCGCGCCAGGCGACTGGACGTTCTCTGGCGCGACGGCGAACGGCGCGAGCAGGGGGGATTTTACTCCACAACAAACGAGTTCAGCTCGACGGGCAGCCACCACTGCTCGGGATGCAGGACTTGCGTGGTGGAACGGATGTAGTCGAGCTGGCAGTTGGTCGCCTGGCCGGCGTGATCGGCATAGAAATCGACGGCGGGGAACGCGCCGCCGGTGATGTCGGCGCCCTGGATGTAGTTGGACTCATCCTGGACGTAGGCGGAAAGCTGGCCGTTCTCGATGACGATGCGCAGGCGGCGGAACTGGGTGAAGTCGGCGACGATCGCGCCGGTGGGATCAATCCGCGAAGGGAAGGTCACCCCAGTGGGCGTGATCCCGAACTGGAAGCTCTTGGAGGAATCGCCGACGACGAAGGTCATGGCGCCGCTGGTCACGCGCACGCGCAGTTCCATCGTCATCGTCGCCGCGGAGAAACCGGTCGGGGTGAACGCCGCCGTGAACCGGATGCCGTCATATTGCGGCAGGTCGGTGAGCGTCAGCAGGCTGCCGTCGGTGGAAGTCTTGTCGGCGGTGCCCGCCGTATTGTAGTTGATCGCGGGAACGTGATCCGGGGGCAGAACGTCGCCTTCATAGGCATAATGATCGCCCGGAGTCTCGGTCTGGCAGAAGCCTGGCGTGACGAAGCCGATCCAGGCCAGCGCCAGCGCCAGCAAACAGCCTTTGATCGTAAGGTTGTGGGTCATCGTTGCTCTCTCCCAATTCGATTCAAACAGTGGTCCAGTGGTGCACGCCCCTCTCGCATACAACACCTTCGGAAGTGGCGCCCGAGCATTGATTATCCGTGTGTGCGTGGAGCCCTCCTTTGCGGATGGAATGCCGGGTGGACAGTCGGCCGCGGGGCCGGGCGGTCGGTGGCCGCACCCTGCCCCGCCATCTGGCTGCCGAAGTGACAGGGCGCCGGCGCTGCGTGTGCTGTCGGTCGGATCGGATGGGAAGAGCCGCGCGCTTGCATGGCGGTGGTTCCTGCCCGGAGAATGAGGTTCTGCCCGGTCGGCGAGGCAGCCGATAGACAGGCATGTCATTTCGCTTAAAATTAAAGATACATGTCATGTTTCTAGTCGTCAACCATGAATCCACGCGGCGCGCGGGGAAATCTTGCGGCCGCGGGCAGATTTCAGACGTGTTGGTCGTATCCTGAAACGGCGGTCGGTCATTGGCGAAAGTCGAGGGCACGGCTTGATTTCGCGAGCCGAGGACGAGGGACAAGAGCCGGGAGCCGGATTGTGGGGGAGCCGTTGGGGGCGAATACGAGGACGAGAACGAAGGACGGATTCTGAGAGAGGGATGAGTTGGAAGAATCGGGGGCGGGGTGACATAATGGCGGCCAACGAAAGGCAACTCGTGAACGACAAACCCCGCGCGACGAACAGGACGACCGAAAAATCGGCCCGGGACGAACTGGGAATCATCTACGAGGAAGGGGCGGATACGCCCGCCGGGCGGGGCGAGTTGGGCCCGCTGGCGCTGTTTCTCGTGCTGATGGGAGCCGCCGGACTCGTCGGCTATCTGCTGGGGGGCGGGATGCGGGGCGACTGGTACGGCGGGCTGGCCAAGCCGGCCATCACGCCCCCCGCGGCGATCTTCGGACCGGTCTGGACGATCCTGTACATTCTGATCGCGATCGCGGGCTGGCTGGTCTGGCGGCGCCGACGTGAGATTATCATCCGCCCGGCCATGACCGCCTGGGGGGTTCAGCTTGGGTTGAACGCGCTCTGGCCCGGCCTGTTCTTCGGCCTGCAGCGGACCGGGTGGGCGTTCCTGGAGATCCTGGCGCTGTGGATCGCGATCGCGCTGACGGTGCGGCAGTTCGAGCGTATCCGCCGCGCGGCGGGTTGGCTGCTGGCGCCCTATCTGCTGTGGGTGACCTATGCGGCCGTGTTGAATTTCGCGATCTGGCGCATGAATCCGTAGCGGGGCGACCGAACGGCGTCAGGAAGTCGGCGCCGGCGTTTCCTCGGCGCTCCCGGCCTCCGGCGGGATAACCTCGGGCAATTCCTCGGGCAGCGCCTCGAATTCCTTGCGCAGGCGGTAGAGGACCTCGTTGCGGCGGCAGCGGCGCCACTGGTTGTCCTTCATATATTCGCCCACCAGTTCGAGCGAGCCGGTCTGGATGTAGTATTCACGGGCTTCGGCGTACTGTTCGGGGGGGACCCAGCATTTATCGTCGCGATAGAGGGCGCATCCCGACGCCGGCAGGAGCGCCAGCGCCAGCATCCCGGCGGCCGCGTAGGTTGCCGTCAATCGAACCCGCATGGTGGACCTTTCCGTGTGGTGCCGCCGCCCGTCACCAGCGCCAGATGCTGGCGCCGTAGGTGAGACCGCCGCCGAAGGCGACGAGGGCGAAGAGCGTGCCCGGCTGGAGCCTGCCGGCGGCGCGGGCGTCGCCCATGGCCAGGGGGACGGTGGCGCCGGAGGTATTGCCGTAGCGGTCAATGTTGACCACAAAGCGGTCAATGGGCAAGCCGAGTTTTTTGGCGGCGGCCTCGATGATGCGCATGTTGGCCTGATGCGGGATGATCAGTTCGAGGTCCTGGACGCACAGGCCGTTGCCGCCGTTGCGCAGGGCGTCTTCGATGGCGGGGGCGACGATGCTGGTGGCGAACTTGTAGACTTCGCGGCCGGCCATGCGCATGTACTGGCGGCGATTGTTCAGCGCGTCCAGGCTGAACGGCTCGCGCGAGCCGCCGGCATGCATGATGATCTGTTCGGCGCCGCGGCCATCGGCGCCGATGGTGTGGCCGATCAGGCCGCGGCCGGGCTCAACGCGGCCGAGGACGACGGCGCCGGCGCCGTCGCCGAACAGGACGCAGGTGTTGCGATCCTGGTAGTCCAGCACCTTGCTCATCGCGTCGGCGCCGACGACCAGGACGTGGCGATACATGCCGGTCTGGACGAAATTGACGCCGACGGACAAGGCATAGACGAAGCCGCTGCAGGCGGCCGACAGATCGAACGCCGGAATCGGACGCGTCACGCCGAGATTGGCCTGCACGATGCAGGCGGTGGGGGGGGTCAGGTGGTCGGGGGTATAGGTGCCGCAGATGATCAGGTCGATCTGATCGGGGGTCAGGCCGGCGTCGGCAATGGCGGCGCGGGCGGCCGCCGTGGCCATGTCGGAGGTGCACTCATCGTCGGCGCAGATATGGCGCTCGCGGATGCCGGTGCGCGTGACGATCCATTCGTCGCTGGTCTCCACCATCTGTTCCAGGTCGTGGTTGGTCAGGACGCGTTGGGGGACGAAGGTGCCCAGGCCCAGAAAGCCCACAGGAATCAAGTCAGGCATTCCGCTACAGCTCGCTTTGGGGAAATCGACATGACTGGAGAGAACCCGGCAGTGAGGGACAGGGCGCGCGCGGCCGCCCGATCAATCATGCCCGCAGGCATGCCAGGACAGCAGATTGCCAAGTCCTGAATGCAAAAACAAGTCAATCTTTCCATGAAGAATCGGCCTGGGTTCGGGCGGTTGGCGACGCGGGAAATGCGCTCTCGTCTGTCGTTCTCACGCTGAATCCGTCCGATCCGTCGGATCCGACGGATTTCGCGGCGCAGGACGGCCGTGCGGGTTGTTTGACTTCGCGCGCGCCATCCTCCTACAATAACGGTTCCGTCCGGCGCCGGCGTGGCCCGCTGCGCGACCGCCGGCGCAGTTGTTTCCCCGGTCCGGCCCCGACCGGCGCGCAGTCCTCCGCGAAGGCCCCCCGCATGACCTGGTTCCGCAAAAGGAAGTTCACGACGCTGCGTCCGCCCAGTCAGCGCAGCCGGATCCCCGAGGGGATGTGGCTCAAGTGCAGCAACTGCCTGGAGATCATCACCAACAAGGACTGGGAGGAGAACCTGAAGGTCTGTCCGCGCTGCGGGCATCATGAGCGGATCGGCGCGCGCGAACGGATCCGGCAACTGGTCGATCCCGGCTCGTTTGAGGAATACGACGCCGGGCTGGTCTCGACCGATCCGCTGCAATTCGTCGATCTGAAGCCGTATCGGGAGCATATCGAAGAATCGCGGCGGAAGTCGGGGGAGAACGACGCGATCGTCTGCGGGATGGGGCGGATCGAAACGATGCCGCTGTCGCTGGGGGTGATGGAATTCGCCTTCCGGGGGGGCTCGATGGGATCGGTGGTGGGCGAGAAGGTCGCGCGCACGCTGGAGCGCGGGCTGGAGCACCGCGTTCCGGTGCTGATTGTCTGCGCCTCGGGGGGCGCGCGGATGCAGGAAGGGATCCTCTCGCTGATGCAATTGGCCAAGACGTCGGCGCTGATCGCGCGGCTGGGCCAGGCCGGCCTGCCGTATTTCGTCCTGCTCACGCACCCCAGTTACGCCGGGATCATGGCGTCGTTCGGGTCGCTGGGCGACGTGATTCTGGCCGAACCGGAGGCGCTGATCGGGTTTGCCGGACCGCGCGTGATCGAGCAGACGATCAAGCAGATCCTGCCGCCGGGCTTCCAGAAATCGGAGTTCGTGCAGGAACACGGGTTCGTCGATCTGGTGCTGCCGCGCAAGGAATTGCGGCCGACGCTGGCGCGGCTGATGCGGTTTTTCGGCAGCGAGCCGGCGACGGCGAGTGAGACGCGACCGGCGGAGGCCGAACGGGCCAGTGAGAACTCCGCGCGGATTATTGAATCGTTCGGGCCGTAGGGGCGGTGGGTTTGGGGACTGGATCGGATCGGGATCGCGATCGCAATCGGCATCGGAAGATGGTTCCGCAATTGCCCTGACGCACATGAAACTGGATGTCTACCGCCTGTCGATTGAGTATGTAGCATGGGGCTTTGCCGCAGCCGAGGACTTGACAGGGAACTTTTGACACGCCCGAGACCAGTGGCTGAGAGCCAGTCAGTCCATCCCACTCAACGTCGCGGAGGAGAACGGCAAATTCGCCGAAGCGGACCGGCGGCGTTCTTTTGAGATCGCGCGAGGATCGGCCTTGGAATGCGCCGCGATTCGGGATGTGCTGATGGTGGGGAATGCCATGGATGAGATGGCGCACCGAAAAGGCAAGGACCAACTGGACCGGATCGTCGCGATGCTGACCCGAATGGGCGGGCGAAGCTGCAGCGTCAGGGAAGAGCAGGCGAGTTACCTCGATTCGGGATCCGATAGCGATACCGATACCGATGCATAGCAACACCGACTCGAAGGGAAGAATTTTGTGAGCGAGCAGACGCGTTTTGCCCCGATGGAATACCGCCGGTTCGGCAAGACCGAACTCAAGCTGTCGGTCATCACGCTGGGCGGGATGCGCTACCCGAGCAGCGGGGCGGATCCGCAGACGACCGAGACGCTCCCCGACGAGGCGCTGGAAGCCTGCTATCAGTGCACCCAACGGGCGCTGGATCTGGGAATCAACCATATCGAGACGGCGCACGGCTATGGCCTGAGCGAGCGGCTCTACGGGGCGACGTGGCGCCGGCTGCGCCAGCGGCGCGACGAGTTCTACCTGATGACCAAGGGGGCGCCGGCCACCTGGGACGACGCGATGCGCCAGGTCGAGGTCCAGCTTGGCCGGCTGCAGACCGACCGGATCGACCTTTACGGCTGGCACGGGATCAACACGCCGGAGATCAACCAATCGGCGACGGCGAAGGGGGGACCGGTCGAGGCGCTGCACCGCCTGCGCGAAGAGGGAGTGATCGGCCACGTCGGGTTCTCCACGCATGGACCGGTGGGGGTGATTCTGGACGCGATCAATACCGGGCTGTTCGAGTTCGTCAATCTGCACTGCTACTATTTCTTTCAGCGCAATCTGCCGGCGGTGATCCAGGCCGGCCTGCGCGACATGGGGGTCTTCATCATCTCGCCCAACGACAAGGGGGGGCAGTTGTTCAACGCGCCCGACCGGCTGCGGGGGATCTGCGCGCCGCTGACGCCGATCCAGTTCAACGCCCGCTTCTGCCTGTCGCATCCGCAGATTCACACACTGAGTTTCGGCATCGACAAGCCGGAGTTTTTTGACGAGGCGATGGGGGTCCTCAACGGCGGCTACTACCTGAGCCCCGCGGACCGCCGGACCAAGCTGGAACTGGATCGCCAGATCGAGCGCCTGGGCGATACCTACTGCACGGGGTGTTATGCCTGCCTCCCCTGCCCCGAGGAGATCAACATCCCCGAGGTGCTGCGCTTCCGCAACATGTGGAAGGGTTACGACATGGAGGCGTTCGGCCGCTACCGTTACAACATGCTGCAGCAGAAGGGGCACTGGTTCCCCGGCTCGTTCGCGTCGGCGTGCAACGACTGCGGGGACTGCCTGCCGCGGTGCCCGGTGCGGTTGAACATTCCGGAGCTGCTGCGCGAGACGCATGCGGGGCTGGCGACGACGAACTGAGGGTTGGGCAAGCGGGATGCGAAGTCGCAACAGCGTGCAACATGATGCGCAAGTAAGGTTTTTCCCGACCCGTCGGAGACGGTGGCGACCGGCCCTTGATCACCTCTTCCATTCCTGATTTCATTTAACTTAAACGTGTCCCGAGACCCGGCCCGGGCGCTGGTATGCCCCTTGCATTCAGCCCCCGGCGACGTTTTCCAACCCGGGAAGGGATAGAAGCATGACCCATGGACTGAAGAAGACGGCCGCCACGGCCGCCTGGGCGCTCCTGGCGATCGCGGTCGCGCCCTCGGCGCAGGCGCTGACGCTGCAGGGAGGCTCGCTGTTCGCAACAGCCGACGAGGAGATCACGATCACGCTGAGCGGGATCAGCACGGCGTATCGCGACCGGTTGACGCTGGCGGATTCGGACGACGTGCTGTTCGATTCGCAACAGAGCGCCCTCGGCGCCAACCGCAGCCTGGGCATGATGCCCAGCGGCGGGGAACTGGTGTTCCGGCTGAATGTGCGGGAACCCGACGGCGACAGCTACGCGTGGTTCAGCGGTCCGGCCAGTCGCAACGCCGACAACACGCAGCACGCGCGGATCCTGGATCTGGGAGGCAATCGCTGGCGGCTGTCGTGGGAGGATCTGTCGCTCTTCGATCCGCTGTTCGACGGCGACTTCAATGACTTGATGTTCATCGTGGAGAGCCGGCCGATCCCCGTCATCCCGGAACCGGCGACGCTCAGCCTGGTCGGCCTGGGGCTGGGCGCGACGGGATGGGTCCGCCGCCGGCGGAAGCGCCGCTGACAGCTGATCCGGCAGGCTTTGGGTAAGAGGCCCCGCCCGATTCCCGGGCGGGGCTTTTTGCATCGCGGGGGAAGGGACTTGAGGGACGAAAGGGATGTAGGGACGCGGAGTTGGGGGGCGGGGGAGTGACCGGCCAGGGCGATCTCGATCCCGGTCCCGATCCCGATACCGATCTTTCAGGGCCGGGGAATGTTGCAATTCAATGCACTATCGCCTGCAAGCGGTTGACACCGCGCCGAACGGGACGTGAACGGGGCAATTCTGTGCGCTCACTAAATTCAATAGACACAATGGAAAACGGTCCGAATACAAATTCCCCGGATGCTGGAACAGCTCTTGCCATCTGGTCCTGAGCGTAAGCCGATCCTGAATTTACCAGGCACGGTAAGCGGAGCGAGCAAATCGCTACCAGATTCCAAGGAGTCAAAGGAGCCGCTATGCGTTCCCTTCCGAAAGTTCTCCTGGCGCTGGCGTTGATGTCGGGTCTGGTGCTGCCGGCCCACGCCTTGACGCTGTCGGGGAATTCGCTGTTTACCTCGGGGCTGCCCGAGGTCGTGACGGTTACGTATTTAAGCTCGGAGGCAGCTTATACCAACCTCATGTTTGAAACCCAGCCCAACACGCAGCTGCTGTTCGCGACGAACACGGCGACCTCGGGCCAGACGGTCAGTCTGGGTGAGATCGCGGCCAACACCGAACTGGTGTTCCGGCTCGATTCGTTCTTCAACGGCAACCAGGTCGAGCAATGGTACTCGGGACCCGGCTCGCGCAACATCGACGGGACGGTCCATGCGCGCATCACGTTCATCGGCAACGATACCTGGCAGTTGGCCTGGGAAGACCTCAACTTCAACGAGTCGGGCTATGACGGCGACTTCAACGACATGATCGTCAACATCAAGAGCGCGGTGGTTCCCGAGCCGGCGACGCTGGCGCTGGTCGGACTGGGCGTGGGCAGCCTGGGGCTGCTGCGCCGCCGCAGCCGCAAGCCGGCCAAGGCCTGATTCACGACTGACCGGTTCCTCCGCCCGCGTGGCCGGGGAGGATGGCTTGGACCCCGGAGCGACCCATGACGGATCCTCCGGGGTTTTTCTTGTTCCTCAAGACGTCTCTCGCCCCTCGTCCTCGTCCTCGACTCTCAAAAGCGGCCGAAACCTGGGAGCGCCACTCTCCTGAGTGGCCTCGCCCCCATCGGCCTGCCCAAGATTCGGCTCCCCTTATCGTCACCGTGACTGAGTCGAGCGGTTCCGCCGTCCCTGCGGGACTCGTTCGATTCGTTGTTCCCGTTTACCCGCCACTGAAGTAGCGGGCTGAAGTCAGCCGTCGCTGACGGGACTGGCCGGCGGATCGATCCGGGATGGCCTGGGCCGTAGGTTTCGGTGGCCGATCCATCTTGTCTCCGCTTCACCCATTTCGCCTTCCGCGCCTCGGCGTCTCCGCGTCTCGGCGTGAGATTGCGCCTTTTGGTTCATGGCCGTCCGGTTCAGCGCCGCGCAGGGATCGTCGGCCGCCTTCCCCCGCCCGGACGCGCCAGGCCTCACGCCGAGACGCGGAGACGCGGAGGAATTTCCCAAAGGGGTCCCGCGCGCTGGCGAAACACGACGGGGCGACCACTAATAAGATACGTATATCTACTGTTGTTAATGCCGAGCAGGCCGCCGTCCTAACCTGACTCTTAGGAAATTGATCTCACCTTGGGCTCTGCATCACGTTTCGGTCTCGCGGTCGCCG
>ERZ795058.6121-NODE-6121-length-10568-cov-4.140683_pt1 | contig 10568 bp, 1 predicted proteins | sample MGYA00375142_ERZ795058 | MGnify/ENA primary metagenome ERZ795058 (study PRJEB30187, sample SAMN05720210) | activated sludge metagenome | isolation source: anaerobic digester from wastewater treatment plant | place: Japan | collected 2015-04-20 ...
TTCGTGATCGTTGGGCGGTGGGGGGTGCGGGGGTCCCTGGGCAGTATATTGGCACGACCGCCGGATTGGGCGGATTGGGGGAATTCTTACGCCGAGGGGGATTCCAGCGAGTATGGGTCCGATCTGCGGGCCGGGATCGCCTATACCAACGTCACCAGTAAACCCTGGGTTGACCTGGAAGTCTTACCCGGAACCGAGTCCCAGTTGCCGACCTCCGAGGTCGACTTCTACCTCTACGCGACCAACGCCTGGTGGTCGGATGACGCCCCGCAGTACATCCCCGTCAAGCGCCAGACGGCCGCCGGCGCCCCAGGCATGGGGGTTGTGACGGGGGCCGTGGAGTACGCCAACGAGGCGGCGCTCGTGGTCGGAGGTCCGACGACGGGGTACCTGCCCCACATCGATAATTATGTGTCAGATGTGTGGACTTCGTCCGCCGAGACCAACGTCAATTTTGTCGCGGAGTTGGGCGCGACGTTGATCCCCACGTCCTGGTGGTTCTGTGTCACGAACCGGTACCATGATCCATCCATCACGGAGAGTTGCGTTTATACCAACGGAGCGACCAACTGGTACCAATTTTCCACCAATTATTGGAGAATCAGCAACAGCATCCCGGTCTGGGTGTGGGATTGTGACGGGACCGTTTATTCGGCTATCCCCAACCCCCTCGACCCGGAGCCGGAGTTTACGTTCACTTACGACTGGATTCCTCACGATTATGACCCTCCGGATACGTGTTACGAGTGGCTGGAGGGGACAGTCATCGTGGCCCAGACTCACGCGATTCTGGAGAGCGACCATTCGCAGTGGGTGACGACTGTCTATACGGCAGAGCCTCCGGGATGTGCCGATTTCTTGGTACGGCGGGCCATGAGCCGGGAATGGCTGGAATGGTGGGATGTGCAGGTGCCGACGAACTGTGTGGTTGGGCAGTGGGAGCCGGTGATTCGATGGAATTTTGAGTATCTTTCGGATTGACATTTCGTGGGCAATGGTTCAGAATAAGGTACATTTTTAGAGGAGGTGTTTCATGGCGCAAGACGGACAATCCTGGGAACCGAACTGGTTTGAGCGTTTGGGTGGTGTTGAACCGCCGCGCCCGGCCGTCCGTAGGGCGAAATTTCAATCCCCGGGACTCGTAAGCATTCTCTCGGCGTTGCGGGAAGATCTAAAGACGGAGTTATCCGCCGCGCCCACCCCGCCGCGAGTCCCTCAACGTCGGGGAGAAGGCCCCTTACGCACCGCAGCCCCTACTCCGCCCTCCCAAGCGATGCTCCCTCGTCCGACGGGTGCTGTGGCATCGTCTGGTGGGGTGGCGGCACCAGCCAGCCGTTTTGTCCCGGCGGTTGGTGGGTGGGATGAGACGACCGGCGCACCGCGCTTCGCCCCGGGTGGCTTACTCGCGATCGAAGGCGGGGGGATCCCGACCCCGCCCCCAGCGAAACCGGCTCCCCCGCCTAAGACCCGTTCTCGCTTCTTCCGTCCTGGCGACGACGCCGCGGACACCCAGTTGGCGGCCGTCCTCGAACATTTGAGACAGTCCGGGGTTCCCCAGGAGCAGTGGGATTCCCAGGTGATGGAACAGCTCTCCGGACTTTCCCAGGCGGGTTATGATACCCGGGAGGCGATGACCCGGTGGGCCAATCGCGGCCTGGTGGGCGGTCCCCGGCGTGACTCGGCGCCGATGATGGGCACCAATGCCCAGCAGAACGCCGACGCGCTCGCCGCATGGCGCGCGTTCCAGGACCAGTCCGCCCAGAACTACTCCCGGATGACCGGGGGCATGGCCCAGGGTGCCAGTATTGATCCGGCGACCGGGCGCAAGGTCCAGTACGGCTTGGAGGGGTCCTCCGAGCGGTTGCAGGGTTTGACTCGCAACGTGGTTGATCCCTTCGGTGGGTCCGAACGCCGGGGGCGCGCGGCCCGCGGTCTGCGGGACACGGAGCTTCGTGAGGGGTACGCGGCCCGGGCGCGGGCAGAGCAAGCCGCGGCCCGTGGGTTGCCCGGCGGTCCCACCCCCGAGACCCAACAGAAGCTCATCCTCAAGGCGTTTGAACAGCGGTTTGCCGCGCAGCAGGGCGCCTTGGAACGCGCATTGAAGGTTGCGGATACGAAAGAGAAGCGTGCCGAGGTGCGGAATGCCGCCCGGGATAGCATCTTGAAGTCAATCAATGACGAAGCGGAGCGTTCCGTACAGGCGGCGATGAAGGACGGAACTACCCCGATGTCCGCCGCCGACGCGGAAAAGATTCGGGCGCGGGTGAAACAGCGCGAGTTACAGATGTGGGTCGGTCGACTTTCCGAAAGTGACCCGGAGATGGTGCGTCTTTTGGGGGTTCAGACCCAGCAAGCGGGCGCCCAGGGCGGGATCAAAGCGAAGAGGAAGCCGACGGCGGCGGAGAAGGCGGAATATGAGCGGTTGCGGGCGATGGCGAAAACCCCCGGGTCGTTTACCCCGGCGGATACCGCCCGCAAGCGCGAGTTGGACCAACTCGACTGGGGTTGATAGGACACAAGCCGATAGTACCGGCATGAGGAGGTTTTATGGCGTGGAACGATGACGCTATGTGGGTGGACCCTTTTCAGGATTTTAACCTCGAGGAACCTCCTCCCGAACCGGATTTGATGGATATGCCCCCCGAGCCGGAGAGCCCCCTCGCCGGCATTGAAATCCCCGACATGGACGAGATCCTGGCCCGGGCCGGTCTGTCGACCCCGGAAGAGCCCGAAGACCTGCCCCTGCTGGAGACCCTTGAACCCGCGCCCCTGGACCAGTACCGCGAAATGCGTGACGCGCCCCAGGGCCTCACAACCCCGCCCCAGCCGACGCCCGCCCCTTTGCCGTTACCCGAGCCCCCGTCGGAACCCGAACTCCCGAAATTGCTCACGGTCCAGGAAGCCCAGGCCAAGGCCCGGGAGTTGCCCCGCTTGAATTGGGAAGAGCGGGCCGCCCAGTCCGCCGGGGGCGGGCAGTGGGTGGAGCGGATGCCTTTCGTAGGTGCTGTCCCGCAGATCCTGGATTCTGTCGATCTGGTTCGGGAGATTCGTCGGTTGGAGGACCCCACCACGCCGCTGGCGGAGAAGCAGGCCTTATCGGCCAAGTTGATCGCCGACACCAATGCCCGGCTCATCAATGAGATCCGGCGCGGGGACGCCACGGTGGGCGCCCATGTGTGGGATGCCTTTGAACAGGTCATCCCGCTGGCCGTTGAGTTTGCGATTACCGCAGGGTCCTATACCGCGGCCAAAGAGGCCGGGACTGCGGCCGGGCTCCGGATGCTGGGTAAGATGTCCGCCGCGGAGATCCGGGACCGGGTCGCGAAAGCGCTGCCCAGCCGCATGGCCTCTGCGATAGAGACTCGGACCGCGCAACTGGTCGCCGGCGGATTGGCCGAGACCGTGGCCCGGCAGGAAGCGACTCGGATTATGACCCCCATGGTCCAAAAGACCGTGGCGCGTGAGATGACCCAGGCCGCCCTTAAGGAGGCGATGGAGAGCCAGGCCCTCTCGAAGGGCGCCAAGTGGACAGCCGAGGCGGTCGGGACCGCGTTTGCCGCCGCCAAAGTCACCCCGGCGATCATGGGGGACAACATCGTGGCCGACACCCTTCAGCGGGTCGCGCCCCGGCTTATCGTCACGGAAGAGGGGCTCGCGGCCCGCGATCCGGGATTTGACCCCAACGTCGCGGTGGAAGCGACCAAGGCCTTGGTCAGCGGATACCTCGAGGTGTTCTTTGAATCCGCCGGCGGGCTGCTCCCCACCGCGGCCGTCGGCCGGGTCGCCCGTAAAGCGTTCTCGGACCGTGTAATGCCGTTCGCGGTCCAAGCCGCCAAGAAACTCAAATTGCAAGGCCGCCCGCTGACCGAGATCCTGAACCAGTCGTCGGTCCGGGCCCGGCTGGGCGCCGGCGCGGTGTGGGCCAAGAAATGGGCCCAGGCCACCCAGATGCACGGCGCGTTGGAAGAAGTGGGCGAGGAATGGGCCACCGCGATTGCCCAATCCGCGCTCAATTTGGACGCGCCCTCCGACTCCCGGATCGCGTCCCCCTGGGTGGAGCGCATGGCGAACTCCCTGTTGTTCCCCATCACCCGCCCCAAAGAAACCGCCGCCATCGCCATCGTGGGTGCGGCGCTCCCTCTGTCCTATCGTACCGCCGGCTTTATCGCGGGCGCGCAGTCCCCGGAAGTCATGGAGCGGAACGCGGAACTTTTGAACCGGCTCCTGACCACCGTAGTCACCGTGGAAGGGACCGCCAAAGGGTCATTTGAAGAGGCTCTGGTGGTCCCGATTGCCGATACCATCGGGCGGGAGAATCCCAATTCCTGGCCGCGAGCGCTCCATAATTTCGTCAACCAGCTGTTTGGCCGGGCCGCTCTCCCGGAGGTTGCCCGTCCGGGGTCCTTCACCGATGTCATGCAGCGGGCGGGGATGCCGGAAGCCACGACCCAGAAGGTCCGGGACTTGTACCGAACCGGCCGGATCGAGGAAGGCCGGGCGGTGGTGCGCGAGAGCATTGACCGGATCCAAGGTATGCTCTTCGTGGACCAGGCTACCCTTCCGACCTTGACTTCCGCCCTGGAGAACGCACGCAAAGCCGGCCTGCTCCACGTCGGCGCGGAAGAGAGCCAGCGCCGTTGGAACCCCCTCTACCGGGGACAGGCGGCAACCGAGGCCCGCCAGCTTCTGGGGATCCGGTTGACAACCCCCGAGGCGCGTGCCGCGTTCGCGGCCATGCCCCCCGAAGAGCGCAAGGTGCTCCGGACTCACGCCCAGATCATCCTCGGCAACCTGGACAAGGTCTTTGAATCCGCCAGTTTGATCAATGACGGCAAGGCCCTGCCGGCATCCCAGGCGGTCTCCCGCGCGAAGGAGATCCGGGATTTCCTGTTGCAAGAGACGAAGCGGGCGCCTTTGGTGAACGCCCAGAAGCGGGAAGAGGAAGTTGACGATGTGATGACCACCCTCAAGATCCTGGCGGAACAAGCGCCCGAGATCTCGTCCGAGGTTGGGTATATGGCTTTGCCGGACCTGTTGCTGTCCACGACCGCCGAGAAGGTTCAATCCATGGCGGGTCCCGTGGAACAGGGTGCGCGCGTCCTGCGCCGAGTCTTCGCGGCAACGCAACAGGCGCCTGAACCTGGGCAGCTCGCTGCCCTGGTCGGCTTCTCCCGGAAAGCGGTGATGGGCGACATTGTGGAGGATTACGGGGAGGCGGCGGTCAAGCTGCGCGCGGAACAGGATCTGAACCAATTAACCCAGCCTCTGCTGGCTTGGGTGGATGCGGCCATGACACAAGCTGGGGATGCCAGTGTGGTGAACGATCTTCTCGTGCTCCGCCGGATGTTGACCTCGGGGGACGCCGCGGGGGTTCACATCGGCACGCTGGAAGTGGCGTCCCTCTTCCTGCGACAGATTACGGGGGCCACCATCGCGGCCGAGGACCGGGGGGCCGGGAATCTGGCCGTCAATTACCTCTTGACGGAGGCCAAGAACTCAAACGAGATTCAGCAGGCCATGGACCAGCTTTACAGCAAGGCGTTCGGCGGACCCCAGGTCTGGACCGCGTTGCGCACCGCCCTGTCCAAGGTCCGGGGCGGAGCTATCTCTGCCGCCCCCGTCGCTGCCGCTCCGGCTGTGAAACCCGCGGCGCCGGCTGCGAAGCCGGCCGCTCCGGCTGTGAAACCCGCGGCGCCGGTTGAAAAACCCGCCCCCAAGGTGCAGCCGTTCTCAAAGACGCTGGACGCGGTCCCCGAAGTCGATCGCCCGGAATTGGATCAGTTGGCCCGCAAGGTTGCCACCATGCGAGTCGGTACGGAGTTCTCGGAACGGGAGCAGGAGCTGGCTGCCAAATATGTGGATGTGTTGGAAGCCCGAGGCGCGGAACTCCGGGGCGAGGCGCCCCGGCGTAAGGCCCCCGCTCGGGAGAAGCCCCCGGCCAAAAAACCTGCCCCCGCACCCGCGCGGGAGCAGATTCCCGAGGCCACCCAGATGTTCTACGCGGAAGGGCGCACCGGGGTCCCGGTCCTGGTTCAACGTGACCCGGCGGTCGATTGGGTGGCCATGAACGAGCAGACCCAGACGATGGAACTGATTACCGAGGACCAGGCTGCGGCGTACTATGCGAAGCGGTTCGTGGAACCTGTACCGGAAGCCGAGCAGGGGCGAATCGCGACTGAAACCGATGAGCAGATCAAAGCGCGGACCGCCGGCCAACCCCCGATCGCTGAAGAGAGCGCCAAAGCAGCCCGGGAAGACGCGAAGGCGGACTTGAAACAACGCTTCCGGAATTATCATCGGGCTCCGGGAGTGGCGTCCGCCCGCGAAGATTTGACCGGGCGCGCCCCCATACCCGGCCCGGTAACCACGGCCATGAGCCCCGAAGACATTGAACTGGATGTCGGGGCACGGCCGGGGCAAACCATGGACCATGAACGGGCGCAACTCAAGTTCCTGGACCGAATGCTGGAATTCATGCCCAATCGCGATGCGGCCCAGGCCATTTTCTATAACGCCCAGGACGATTGGCCTGAACTCATCGCCGCGGCCCGGGGTACGGAAGCCGACTGGGCCAAGTTCCTGGCGGATCCGACCGGACCCCGCGCGCTCACCATCCGGACTTTGGCCGAGAACAAGGTTCCCCAGTCCCAGATCCGGGGGATCCTGGCCTTCTTTGATGAAGCCTACCTGGCCGAAGGGCGCGTCTTCTATCGAGGGGGTGTGGCCCGCGCGAAGGGTTCTGCCACGCGGGATGCCGCGCGCCGTGTCCGGCATCTCTTTACCAAGATCGTCGCCGACCAAGCCCCCACGGATGCCCTTGCGGCGACAGTGATGGCTGACTATCTTGCGGGGGCGCGGGCCATGGTCGAGGAACAAGCGTCCCGTTCCCCGGCCGGAACTCCGGCGGCCCGCCTGTCCCAGTTGAGCCCGGACTATCTCGCCTTCCTGGCGGATGCTTACGCGCTCGCCGAGGAAGACATCCAGCGCGCCATGCAAGGGCCGGCCTGGGGGTCGGATTTTGCCACCTACCACGCGCAGCATCTCATGGCCGTGATCGCGAAATGGGAAGCCCGTATCGCCCGGAAGCCGGCGACCCGCGCCGTCTTTACCAAGTTCCTGGGTGAGCTGGCCGAGGCGTTCAATAGCCAGCCTCTCAATTTGACGCTGCGCAAGAAGTCCCGGATCAACATGACCGAGATCCTGATGAACGCCCTGGTGGGCACCCAACAGCGGGCCAGCTTCTCGGTCCGGCAACCCGGCGGCACGCTCAAGCGCATGGTCCAGTCCCGGAGTCTCTGGACCCGGTTCGCGCGCCATGCCGAGCGGACCTGGAACCTGCGCCCCTTCCGGTGGTTGGGCAACGCGGACAAACGCCAGGACTGGGAGGACATGACCGCCACGGCCCGCGGGCAACTGTTGCGGGACGCCTTTGACCGGGCCTTCGCCAAGAAGGAGGCGACGCACTTCCCGCTCTGGTTGGGGCTGGAGGATTTCGGGATCGACGCGCCCCTGTTGCGCGACGAAGACTTGACCCAGGCGCTGGACTCCTACGCCGCCTACCGGACCCGGTTGATCGCGCTCCGCCCGGAGATGGAACAACTCCTGGCCCCGGTCACCCCCGCCGTGGCGAAGGATCCCTATATCGCCAACACGTTGATCTGGGTGACCAAGTTCCGCGAACAGATGTTCGGGGACCTGTCCCAGTATCCGACCGAAGGCGACATGGGCAAACGGATGGCCGCCGGCGGCACCCCCAATATCAAGCCTTTTGACCCGATCGGGAACAGCGTCCGCACCCTGGCGATCGTGGATCCGACCGACCCGGCGCTGGCCCGGCTGGCCACCGGGATGCCGGACAATTTCAAGTTGACCGACGGCTTTGAGTTGTGGTCCAACGCCTTCGCGAAACGGATGGTGGACTCTGTGGGATCCGGATTCTTTGGTGGAAAGGTGCCGAGCGCGTTCAAGTTTCTGCAATTCTCGGTGGAGGGCAACTATGACCCGAACCTGGCCCCCGGAACGCTGTTCGCGGACCGTGGACCCCGTCCCGCGCTCCAGCGGAAATCCTCCGCCGGCCTCACGACCGATCAAAGTTTGCAGGGGTACCTCAAGGACCTGGCCGATGCGGTGGAGACCTGGAACCGGGAACACCCCGGCCAGGAGATCGACCGGATCGTTTTTGAATCCACCCGCAAGGTCGGGCGCAGCAATCCGGCCCGGGTGATTGAAGACGGGACGCTGAAGTTCATGCCGGAGGCGTTCCTGGCCGCGGTCCGGGAGAATGTCCAGGAGGACAACATCCAGAACATCGGGTTCCTCTCCAACCCGGACTACCCGTTGACCCCTCATGTGGAACCGGTCCCGGTCCAGGTAACAGCCATCGGGGCCACGTTCTCGGACTATGAGCCGGCGATTCGGGCCCTGGCCGAAGGGGTTCTCGCGGATATGCCCAACATCAAAACCCTCCAGGACTTCCTGGAAGGCGTACCCGCTGACCAAATCCCCCCACGACTCCAGGCGTTGCTCAAGGGCGGCGGAGCCCCCGCGGCGGTGGACTCCACCCCGCTTTTGCAGTTGATGCGCAATGCGGTCAAGCGCATCACGGCCCCGACCTTGCCGTTGTATCATGGCGTGGCCCAGCCCATGGGGACAGCCACCCGGGATACGACCCTCCACCCCATGGAACTGGTCTGGCGGGTTGAGGGACAGTGGACCACGGAAGCACGTCCGGGCGTGGAGTCCCGCGTCCGCGCCGCGTCCGCCGCGGCCAAGATTGCCAAGGCCCGCTATACCGGGGATGTCCCCATTGGCGTCAAGGCCGCCACGGAACTCCGGGCGGCGACCCGGCAGGAAACCCTGGCCAAGGCCGTGGCGCTTATCAAGAACCACCCGGAGTTCTATGGCGACCTCATCCGGGCGGACGGCACGGTCATGGATCACGAGATCCTGGTGGATCCCGCCCCCGCGGGCGCCGCCGGGTTCATGGCCCGGATCCGTGGCGAAGCGGTCCTGGCGTCCCGCGTCCCGGCGGATGCGCCCCATTCCATGGTCCTGGCCCGGCTGGATCAACGGCTGCCGGACACCTCCTCCGCCACTCTGCGGCTCCACCCCCTCCATGTCTGGGCGGCGGGCGAAGACTTCGACGTGGACATCCGGTACACCGCCCTCTGGCGCCGGGACGACCGGGGCCGGATCGTGGATCATCCGTACAACACGGTGTTACGGACCTGGGTGGCCATCGGGGAGAACCCGGCCAACTTCGGCCGGTTCCTGGAGGGCACGTCCTCCGGGCTCTACGACAATTTGATCAAGGAACGGGAAGCGGCCGGCACGCTGGTGCAACAGCTCGGGGTGGGGTCCACCGCGCGGTATTTCAACACGCCGGACGGCGCGGCGGTCCTGGACTACTTGATGCGGACCGGGCAGGAAGTGCTGGGCGTGATCGCCAGCATGAACCGCCAGTTCAGCTACCTGGACCGGGCGGGGATCACGGGGAGCCTGCCTGCCCGGCAACTGCCCGGGGCACGCGGACCCTGGACCTGGAACCTGCACCGGGTACGGGCTGCTAAATGGGACTCGACCCGGTTCACGCACGCCTGGTCGGGGCTCCTCCAGCTCGCCGTGGATAACCCCAAACTGCTCAAGATCGGGCACCTGGGGTTGACCCGGAAGAACGCCTCCCAGATCGGGCTCCTGCTCAAGGGGCACGAAGGGCTGGCGCTGGGGACGGCGACCTTTGAAGAGGCTCTGCGGGATGTCCTCCATGTGGTGGAGCAAAACCCCGAAGCGCTCCCGCTCAAGGCGATTGCCTCCGAGATGTATGACCTCGGGCAACTGGTCAACCTGGCCGTCACGGGGCCGGCAAATGAGAGCGACTATCGCCGGATCTATATTCTCTGGCACAAGCTCCGCGGCCGGGATTTCGAGTACTTTGATACTTCGACGGCATTCGAGGACGCGGAACGGAAGAAACCGGTCCCGATCCTGATGCCGGCCCAGGTGTCCCTGGACTATTTCACCAAGTTCCGGACGCCGGTGACCTCGCGCCTTTTCAACACCCTCTGGATGAACCAGGCGTTCGAGCCGGTTTACCGGACCGACCCCAAGACCAAACAGCGGGTGATCGCCTATACCAAGGCCCGGATCAACTTCCGCGGCCCGGCGGAGTATGACGACGATGGCCAGCTTGGGTTGAGCGGCTCCCTGCTCGATCAGAACCTCCGTTCCGTGTCCTGGCTGGACTCCGTCCTGCGGCACACCACCGGGATCGGGATGATCGGGCCGCGGAGCAATCCGGACGCCTTCTCCAAAGGCCGGACGCTCAATCAACGTTTGATGTTGTCCGGGACCGTGGTCGGTCTGCCCGGAGTGGAACTGCGGCCCCTGGAGGAGATCCTGGAAGCCCTGCTGGATTCCGACGCGCCGCTGGCCCGGAACCCCGCGCTCCTCGCCCTGGCCCCGGACAGCCGGAGCAGCGAGGCCGGGTTCAATCCTCTGCTTTCCCTGGGCGCTCAGTATGCCGACCTGGCGGACGACGCTCCGGAGTGGGCCGACATCCGCAAGGGGTG
>ERZ795058.6130-NODE-6130-length-10548-cov-15.400934_pt1 | contig 10548 bp, 10 predicted proteins | sample MGYA00375142_ERZ795058 | MGnify/ENA primary metagenome ERZ795058 (study PRJEB30187, sample SAMN05720210) | activated sludge metagenome | isolation source: anaerobic digester from wastewater treatment plant | place: Japan | collected 2015-04-20 ...
GGCCGGCCCGAGGCGATTACCGACAAGAGTGAAATCAACCTTCGGGTGCGCGACAATAACGCCCGAGTGCTCACTGCGGCTCGCAAGCTGGGGGCTGATCTCATCTTGGTGGGCAACCTCGATTTTCTCAGCGTAGCGCCCGTCTATGCGCTTTTGGATGCAGGGTTCTCCGTACTACATGCGGTGGCCAATGCTGCGCCTGGCTATTCCATCTCGGATCAGCCGCTTTCCCCAAATTACTGGGTGGCTCCATGTAGTAATTGGAACGGGGAGGCGATGCGGTCGGCTGGATTTACTCCGGCTCGAATCGAGACGCTTTATCCAGGAGCGCGTGTTGATCGCTTCTTCCGGTTTTTCCTCCCGGACTCGTCTCGTTTGCGCATTTGCTACGCGAGCTTGGTTTTGCCCTATAAGGGCGCGCATGTCTTGGTCCAGGCGCTCTCCATCTTGCATCGAGCGGGCATTGATTTTTCCGCCGAGATTGCAGGCGACGCCCCTGATGCTGCGTTTTTCAAGCAGCTGCAGGATACGGTGGCGGCTCAAGGCATGGAGTCGAAGGTCCGCTTTACAGGGTTCCTCGACCGGGTCGGCTTGGCCGCCCTATTCAACCGCAGCAACGTCCTCGTGTTTCCAAGTCAATTCCCGGAGCCGTTTGGCATCTCCCAAGTGGAGGCAATGGCGGCGGGTTTGGTCGTGGTCACCAGTGGCACAGGCGGAGCGAAGGAGATCGTGCGTCACGATGTCGATGGCCTACTGTTTCAGCCGGAGAGTGCCCAGGACTTGGCAGACAAGCTCTACTCGCTCACGGCCCAGCAGGGCCTCATGGATCGGCTGCAAAAGAAGGCTCAAAGCCGGGCGGTGGAGTTTTCTGTCGACCATGCCGTTAGCAAAATTGAAGCACTCGTGCAGGAGATGAAAAGTGCTCAGACATTGGATCTTCCACCGATTTTTTCGGCTGAGTAATACTCTCTCCAAAAAACAAAAACACCCGCCTCGAAAAGGCGGGTGTTTTTGTTGAAGATATGAGCCCTGGGTGGCGTGTTATTTGCCCATTGCGGCGAGGTAGTTTTTCTCGGCGGCATCCCAGTTTACGACATTCCAAAACGCGGCGACATAGTCGGGGCGGCGGTTTTGGTAGAGGAGGTAGTACGAGTGCTCCCAGACGTCGATCACGAGGACGCGGCTGCCTTCGATGCCAGCAACGGCTTTGCCCATCAGCGGGCTGTCTTGGTTGGGCGTCGACGCGACCGTGAGCTTTTTATCCGGGGTGACAAAAAGCCAGGCCCAGCCGGAACCAAAGCGGGTCGTCGCGGCTTTGTTAAATTCCTCCTTCAGCTGTGCGAGGCCGCCAAAGGTCGCGTCGATAGCCTTCGCAAGTTCTCCATGCGGCGTCGTGCTGTTGGCTGGTGCGAGAATGCTCCAGAAGAAGACGTGGTTGCTGTGTCCGCCGGCATTATTGCGCACGCCGGTGCGGATCGCCTCTGGAACTTGGCTGAGATTGGCGATGAGGGTGTCCACCGGCTGGGCGGCCAGCGCGGGATGGTCCTTCAGGATCGCGTTGGTGTTATTGACGTAGGCTTGGTGGTGCTTGCCGTGGTGGATCTCCATCGTGCGCGCATCAAAGTGCGGCTCGAGGGCATTGTAGGCATAGGGGAGTGGTGCGAGTTCGTAGGCCATAATGAAGATTGAGTGTGGTTGGTTGCGGGCTAACAGATGCGCGGAGTGGTGGGATCGTCAACGTGTGGTGGGCGTTTATGCGCCAGTCTCGCCGGTGCCTGGTTGTGTGGAGTCGCTCTCGGCGGCGGTCTCCGGTGCGAGTCGTTTCAGGCGAAAGAAGGATTGCAGAAGGCCCAAGCACTCCGGCTCCAGTACGCCGCCTTTCGTGATTTCGAGGTGGTGGTTGACCCGTGGCAGGGCGTTGAGATCGGTCGCGCCCCCGAGGCACCCCATTTTCGGGTCCGGCACCGCGTAGCAGACTCGCTTGACGCGTGCCATGAGCAGTGCGCCGGAGCACATGGGGCATGGTTCCTTGGTCACGTAGACCGTCGCTTCGGAAAGGCGCCAGTCCGCGATCTGCCGGGCCGCCTGTGTGAGGGCGAGCATCTCGGCGTGGGCTGTGGGATCGTGTGCACTTTCGACGGTGTTGTGCGCTGCGGCGATGATGTCGCCATGCAACTCAATGACGCACCCGATCGGCACTTCGTCCTGGCGCCACGCGTCGATGGCTTGGTTAAAGGCAAGGCTCATGAAAAACTCATCATCGCGGAGTAGCTGCGACGGGAATTTTTTCTCGAAAGGGCAGGGAGGCGGATTGGGTTTGAGCTCAGCCATAATCGGGGACGCGCAGGCGCATGCGCAGCAGTGTGGTCTGACTAAAACCTTGACTTAGGCCGCATGATTTCTGCCTTTCAAGGGCTTTATTGTCAGATTTCTCTCTATCACACGTGCGTATGCAACAACCTATCTGCGGCCTAGCCGTCTCTTGTTAACCCATGGCCGACGGCAAATCGATTGAGGTGGAGGGCCGCATCGTCGCGGTGCTTCCTGGCACGATGTTCAATGTAGAGCTCTCGAATGGGCATACGGTCCTTGCCCACATTTCGGGTAAGCTCCGGAAGCACTTCATCAAGATCGCCGCAGGCGACATGGTGAAGATGGAGATGAGCCCCTACGATTTGGAAAAGGCGCGAATCACGTATCGCATGAAGGATGCGGCGCCGGCACCGCAGATGCCTCGTCGTACGCGGCGTTATTAATTGGAGGGCGGAGCGTGTGGTCTTCTCACGCGCTCCTTTTTCTCAGCTCTCTTGAGCGGGACGTTTAGTCGATGGCCTCGCAAGAACGCCCAAGCTCTGCTCCGCCTGCTTTCGCGTCCGATGCCGATGAGTTCATCGGATTTCTTGCACTGGAGCGTGGGCTTTCGGCCCATACCCGCGACGGGTATTTGAGCGATTTGGATCAGTGCGCGAAGTTTCTCGCGCGTAGGGGGGCGTCCGATTGGCGATCCGTGGATGGCGATGCGGTCTTGGATTGGATTAATTCGCTGAGTGCGTCCGACTATTCCGTGGCGAGCTTGGCGCGCAAACTAGCGGCCTTGCGCGGGCTCGCCCGGCACTTGGTGCGTGAGCATCGGCGTCCAAACGATTTTTCGGAGCAGCTGGTCGGGCCGAAGCTGGTGCGCCGTATTCCAGGGACCTTGTCCATCGAGGAGGTGTCGCGTTTGTTGGCGGCGCCAGCTGGGGCCGATCCATATTCCATCCGGGACCGCGCCTTGCTTGAGCTGTTTTACTCAAGTGGGCTCCGCGTGAGTGAACTGGCGAAGCTGGCCTTGCAACAGGTCGACTTGGATCACGGGTTTGTCCGTATCTTTGGGAAGGGCGCGAAGGAGCGGCTGGTCCCGATCGGGGGAAAGGCGGTGGCCGCGCTCCAAATTTACCTGAGCACGGCGCGGCCTCATTTTGTGAAATCCCACACGGGGAGTGCGCTGTTTTTAAGTGAACGTGGCCGCGGACTTTCCCGGATCACTTTGTGGGTGATCGTGAAAAAATACGCGCGGTTGGCGGGGATCACCCAGAACGTGAAACCGCATTTGTTGCGGCATTCGTTTGCGACTCACTTGCTCAGTGGGGGCGCGGATCTGCGGGCGATCCAAGAGATGCTGGGGCATGCCAATCTCGCGACCACGCAGATCTACACCAGCGTGGAGCCAAACCGGCTGCTGGCGCAGCATGGACGTTTTCATCCACGCAATCGCGTGCAAACCTCATGAGATCTTGCGTTTTCCAGGGGCGAGTTTTTCGCGCGTGGCAGGGGGCGCAGAGCGCATTGCCGAAATTAAGACGATTGCAAATCGCCAGAGTGCAATTTTTTGCGCGCGAGCGGATAAACGAGTATTGAAGATATGCGAAAAGTCCAAGGGATAGAGCTATGAGTGATCGTATCCAACACGAGTGTGGCATCGCCATGGTGCGCCTGCTCAAGCCGCTCAGCTACTACCAGGAGAAATATGGTTCTCCGCTTTGGGGCTTTTTTAAGCTGTTTCTCTTAATGGAGAAGCAGCACAATCGCGGGCAGGATGGGGCCGGTGTCGCCTGTGTGAAGTTGGACATGGCTGCGGGGCAGCCGTTCATGTTCCGCGAGCGATGCGTCAAATCCAATCCGTTGGATCGCATTTTTAAGCTTTTGCTCGGCTCCTACCAGGAGTCAGTCGACAAGGGGATCATTCATCCGGAGTTTGCCGATACGGTAAAGACTCACTTTGACTTTGGTGGTGAGTTGTTGATGGGGCATTTGCGCTACGGGACGAGCGGCGGGTACAGCATGTCGTCGTGCCATCCGTTCTTCCGCCGCAGCCCGTGGCCGACGCGCAACCTGGCGCTCTGCGGTAACTTCAACATGACGAACACGTCGGCGTTGAACGATTCCCTGATCGCGATTGGCCAGCACCCGATTTTTGCCACGGATACCCAGGCTCTCCTCGAAAAGATCGGATTTTATTTGGATGAGGAGCATGAGGACATTTTCCGCTTTTTGCGGACGCGTGGATTGACCGGCGCGGAGATGTCGCGCCGCATCAGCGAAGAGCTCGATCTTTCCCGTGTCATCACCCGCTCGGCGACGAAATGGGATGGCGGCTACGCGCTCTGTGGGCTGGTCGGCAATGGCGACGCCTTTGTGGCACGTGACCCTGCAGGCATCCGGCCCGCTTATTATTTCCAAAACGATGAGGTCATTGCGTTTGCCTCTGAACGTGCGCCGTTATGCACGGTGTTCGACCAATCGGTGGACCATGTGCATGAGGTGGAGCCCGGCCATGTGATGGTGATCAAGAAGCGCGGCGCGCTCACTTGCACTCGTTTTACCGATCCGCTGCCGCGGGCGTCCTGTTCCTTTGAACGCATCTATTTCTCGCGCGGCAACGATCTCGATATCTACCGTGAGCGGAAAGCGCTCGGGGCTGGCCTTGCCGATCAGTTGCTCAAGTCCGTCGGCCATGATTGGGCCAACACCGTTTTTAGTTTTGTGCCCAACACCGCCGAGGTCGCTTACTACGGGCTGATGTCTGCGTTGCGCGTACGCCGTCGCAGCGAGGTCAAGGCCTCGATTCTTGAAGCGGTCCGAGATGGCAAGCTGACCGAAGAGCTCCTCGACGAGCTTGTGTTGCGCAATTGGCCGCATGGGGAAAAGGTGGTCAGCAAGGACGTCAAGATTCGTACCTTTATCGGTAAGGAGAGCTTTAGAAACCACTTGGCGAGTCATGTTTACGATATCACCTATGGGACGGTATTACCGAAGGATCACTTGGTGATCGTCGACGATTCGATCGTTCGGGGCACGACCTTGCGCCGCTCCATCCTGCGCATTTTGTCGCGGCTGAACCCGAAGAAGATCGTGATTGCATCAACCGCTCCGCAGATTCGCTACCCTGATTGTTATGGCATCGATATGTCGGAGCTCGGAAAGTTTATTGCTTTTGAGGCCGCAGTCGCCCTGCTGAAGGAGCGCGGTAAAACCGATCTACTCCAGACCGTATATGAACTTTGCCAGGCGGAGGTTTCGAAGCCGAGCTTGTTGAGCGTCAATCATGTCCGTAAGATCTACGAGCCTTTTACGCCGGATGAGATCTCGGCGAAAATCTCGGAGCTGGTCCGCCCGAAGGGCATCGAGTGGCAGGGGGAGGTCGAAATCATCTTCCAGACAATCGAGAACCTCCACGCGGCGGTGCCAAACCACACTGGCGATTGGTACTTCACGGGTAAGTATCCGACACCAGGTGGTTATCGTGTCGTAAATCAGGCTTATATTAATTATTTCGAACAATCAGAAGGCCGGAGCTACTAATCGACTGCGTGCCTCGAATCTACAAATCTAGCTAACCATGGCCCTCTCATACGAATCCTCCGGTGTACGGTACGACCAGCTCGACGCATTTAAACGGGCATGTCAGCGCGAGGCAAAGACAACGGCAAACTTGCTGGAGTCACATGGTTATCTCGAGCCTGCAACCATTCGTGGCGAAAGTGCCTACCTGATCGAGGCCCCCGATCACTACCTCGCCCACGTCGAAGAGGGCCTCGGGACCAAGAATCTCGTCGCCGATGCGGTGTATGCTCAAAGCGGCCGTTGCTTTTATCGCGAAATCGGAATCGATACTGTCGCAACCATTGTAAACGATCTTGCAACCTGTGGGGCCTTGCCGATTTCCGTGGCAATGCATGCCGCGGTGGGGGACTCGAACTGGTTTGCGGACGAACATCGTGCTACTCAGCTCGTCTCCGGGTTCGCCGAGGGCTGCCGGCAGGCCGGTGCCGTCTGGGGCGGGGGCGAAACCCCCACGCTCCGAGGGATCGTCGAGACGCCGAGCATCGTTCTTGCAGGGTCCGCGATCGGAAAGATCGCCCCGAAATCATTGCGAATTGTTGGTGATGTGCAGGATGGTGATTCGATCATTTTCCTCGCATCGTCGGGAGTGCAGACCAATGGCCTGACGCTTTGCCGGAAGATTGCCGAGTCGCTACCTCAAGGGTACGCCACGCCTATCGGAGACGGACGCAGTTATGGCGAAGCCTTGCTTGCTCCTTCGGTGATCTACGTCGCGTTCGTTCACGAGTGCCAGCGTCGGGGTATCAAGTTGAACTATGTCTCCCATGTGACGGGGCATGGCTGGCGCAAGTTGATGCGCTTGGAAGAGCCTTTTGTGTATGAGATAACCAATCCTGGTCCGATGCCGACCTTGTTCCGCTTTATGATGGAGGCAGGACCGATTGCGATGAAGGAAGCCTACGCAACATATAATATGGGCGTCGGATTTGCCGCGTATGTCGCGCCTAGCCTGGTTGAGGCGACGTTGGAGGCGGCGCGTGCGTCGGGCTACACGGCATGGGATGCAGGACGGGTACATAAAGATGGCGTGCGCAAGTCAGTTGAGGTGAGCTCATTGGGAATTAGTTTTTCCGGGGAGAGTTTGCAGGTTCGGTAGTTCCTTCGGGCCACTTTGCCTGGCCGAGCGTTGCCGCCTGTTGGAGCCTCGGCAGCCGCCTCGGCACTTTGCCAGCCTCTGTGTGATTGCGCTTGCATCTAGCGCTTCATATTCTAGTTTTTCTGCCAACCCCCTAGGCGATTCCCCTGAGTCCGGGGCCCCACCTGCTTTCTCTTATCGCCCTTCGATTTTTTACAAAATCCGATGCTGTTTTCATCCCCCGCCAAAAGCTTTTTTATCGAGGAAAACGAGCACACCCGGCTGATTGCTCGCACATCTGCCGGCTGCGCTCCCTTGATCGTCGAAGAGATCCGCGAGGTGCCCAAGGCTGACCTTGATGGCTTCGCGAATATACTGAAGTCGCTTCAGCCCAAACGTGCTGCCAGTGGCTATATTCATGCGACATGCAGTGTGTTTCCTCAAAATCGCGTGATTCGGCGTGTCACCTTGGAGGCCAAACGCTTGAAGGAGGCGAATTACCTCAGTGAGGTCTGCTCACAACAGTTGCGTGTCGAACCCGATAAACATGCACTTTCCGTTTTGTTGCCCTCCGACGGGACTGACTTTGATGTTGCGGCCGCCGGGACCAAGGATGTCTTGTTCTGTGGCATGCCATCGGACGACGTCGTGGAAACCCAGGATGCGTTTTTGTCGCAAGGAGTTTATCCTGAAAGTCTCGAGATTGGCTCTGTCGCTTTGCTCGGCGCCTTGGTTGATTATGTGCAACTCACCAAGTGCAAGGCGCCGACCTTGGTCTTGGAGATAGGCCAGACTGTCACGCAGTCTCACATTTTGAGTCCCTCTGGCGTCGATGCGTCCCGCTCCATTCCACAAGGCATCGCGGCGATGGTCCCTGTCGTGCAAAAGGAGCTCGGCCTTAAGGATGAGGAGTCGGCAAAGAAGCTCTTTTACTCCAACACCTTTGATTTTGGTGGTATGGGGCCATTGCTCGTCAAGCGTCTGATCAAAGAACTACAATCCTCGATTGGGTTCTATGAAGTTCAGACCGGCCAGTCTATCGGGCAAGTCGTGTGCTTCCTTCTGCCTGCAAAGTTGGGTTGGCTGGAAAATGCCATCGCGAACTCCCTTGGTGTGGGAATCATGAAACTTGACGTGGCAGAATGGGCACGTTACCGCCGCATCACTTTCTCCGATCAGGTTTCATCCGCCATTGATCCACGCTGGTTTAGCCTATTCAGCGTCATGGCTCGCTATAACATTGCCGATTCCGATCATGCTATCACTGCTGAAGAAAAACAATGAGGCTGCGCAGCCGCAATTCGCGGCATGGCATCCCAATTTTCGTAATTACGAAAAGCTCCCAGATGTAAAGACGGTCCGCACCGCTTTTTTTGCCAACGCGTTGGCCGTTGCCGTGGCCATCTCTCTGATGCTTTGGGTGGCCTACCGCGAGTATTCTTGTGCCTTGATTCGCGCGGATATTGATGTCGCGCAAGCGGAGCTCGAGCGAGACAAGGGCCCTAGTGATCGCGCCATCGCGCAGTTTAAAAAATTCCAGGCAGACGAGAAAAAGATCAAAGAGATCTCTGCGTTTCTCGCCTCAAAACCAAGTGTCTCGGAGATGTACATTACGCTTGGAAATACTTTGGTCGATGATGTTTCGCTGACTCACATTGAAATTGCACCAACACAGATTGGTCTTCGTGGCGTCGTTCATGGCTCCTCGGATGTCGCGAGCTCCATTGCGAGTGCGTATATCGATGCGCTCAAAGCGGATGCGTCCATCTCTCAAATGTGTAGTGGCGTCACTCAGGTCAATGCGACCCGCAACCCACAAACCGGCTGGCTCAATATTGAGTTGGCCCTGCGTTTTAAGGGAGGTAAATAATGTCTATATCCAACGATAAATTCGTGGAGGCGGCCAAAAAGAACAAGGTCGTCACCGGAAGCATCGCATGCGCGGTTATTTTTGGAGTGGTGGCGCTCATTCGCTGGAGTGCGGTTGAGGATGCGCAGTCGGAGTTGGATGCGATTTCGACGGAGGCTGCGCGCTACGCAGCCAATCTGCGCAATGCATCCCAGTTACCTGCGGATCAGGCATTGCTTGCCAAGCGCGTTTCCGAGATCGAGTCACGCATGCTTAAGGTGGGCGCATTGATGGAGAATCAGCAGTTTTTCTTCGATTTGGAAGCTTCCACTGGTGTAAAGCTCGTCGAACTCCGCCCTGGCTCTGAAATCGCCCCCGCGGCGAGAAAAGGGGCCTATGCCGCATTGCCCTATTCGCTGACAATTAACGGTACCTATCCCCAGTTGTTGACGCTCATCCGCCGGCTCGAAAAGGGGCCGCAGTTTGTGCGGATCTTAAGCTCTAAGTTGTACCCGGCCCCCCTTGAAGCGTCGGCTCGTGGTGATGCTGGTTCGATGCTTGTTCTGACAATGGATTTAGAGGTTTTGGCACGCCCATGAAAACTATGCGGACACTTACTTTCGGGACCTTTATTGCATCGTGCGTTTCGCTGGCTGCGGCGGCTTTTGATGTCGATCCTCAGGCGAAGCGTGCGAGTGCTCTGACCGAAGCCGATCGGCTTGCATCCTCCCGCGAGCCCGGCGCATTGCCTCAAGAGCTTAAGCATCCATTCTTTCCAGGCACTCAAGCGACTTCCCAAGCTTCCGACTCAGCGAAAGTTGCGGCGCCCAAGTCGGACTTGAGTGTGCTGGAATCGATTGCGGCCAAACTCTCTGTTTCGGGTACGCTGGTCCTGGGCGATCAGCGCTATCTCTTGATTCGTCAAAAGAAGTTGAAAGTCGGTGACCGGCTTGCGATTACGCTTGATGATCGCGAGTATGAGGTCGTGATGGCGGCGATCACACGCAGCACGTACACGCTTCGCCTAAACGAAGCTGAACTTTCTCTCTCCATTGTTACCAAACCAGAAAGCCGTAATGAGAACTAAAAAACTAGCCCTAGCTCTAGCCGTCGCTTTTTCGGTCGGTGCATATAATGCATCAGCCCAAGACGCGGCCGCGACAACCTCTACAACTCCGACCGCCGCAGGCTCCGAGACTGTGACGATCAAAGACGATGCCGGCAGTGGCGGCACCGCAGTGAAGACCGGCAAGGATTCTGCTGGTCGCGACACCTTGTCCGTCGACTTCCCGGATGAAGAGATTCGCAATATTTTGCGCAACGTCGCAGATCTGTTTGAGTTGAACTTGGTCATCCCCGAGACACTCCAGGGCAAGACCTCGATCAAGCTCCGCGATGTCACTTGGCGCCAGATTTTCCAAGTCGTCCTCCAGCCGGTGAACTACTCCTATATTGAGGATGGTTCCATTATCCGAGTGGTCGACAACGCATCGCTCCAGCAGGAGCCCACGTCCACGGAAGTCTTTATCCTGAACTATGCCAAGGCGGCGGACGTGCAGCCTGTGGTTGCCTCAATGGTAGAGGCTAATGCCGGCGGTAAGCTCGTGGTTGATACGCGCAGCAATGCACTCGTCATCACTGAGCGCCCGTCCCGCTTTAATCGTATCCGTCCGATCATTGAAAACTTGGATCGTGCTACCGATCAGGTCATGATCGAGTCCAAGTTCATTGAAGTGGCTGA
>ERZ795058.6132-NODE-6132-length-10548-cov-3.987706_pt1 | contig 10548 bp, 12 predicted proteins | sample MGYA00375142_ERZ795058 | MGnify/ENA primary metagenome ERZ795058 (study PRJEB30187, sample SAMN05720210) | activated sludge metagenome | isolation source: anaerobic digester from wastewater treatment plant | place: Japan | collected 2015-04-20 ...
CAGAAAAACCTTGTACACGTCGCGAAGCGGAATTTTCCGGGGAGAAAGAATCGTCACCTTGCCTTTGACCTTGTCGTCGATGATGAAATTTTTCCCGGTCAGTTCGCTCACGAATTTCACGAACACTTCAATGTTGACGTTGTCGAAATCGAGCGTCACGTAACGGTCGCCGGTTTTACGGACCGGCGGCGCCGGCTTTTCCGCAGACGCTTTGTCCGGCAGTCTTTCGCGCGTCCGTTCCGTTTCGGGGGCGGCCGGCGGCGCTTCGTCCGCGGCTTTAACCGCCGGAGCGTCCTGCGGCGCGGCGGACAGGCGGGGAGAAGCGGCGGGAAGCGTTTCTCTCATTTCACCGGCCGGCGCGGGCTTCGGCGCCGAAACCGCCGGCGGCGCGGGCGCATCGTCGTCGATCCGCGCGGCCAGTCCCTGTGACGCCGGACTCAAGAGCAGCAGCGCCGCGAGGCAGATGATCGTTTGTCGAATGTATCTTTTTATAAAAGCCATTTTATTGATCCCGTGTCTGGAGGATGGAAGAAAATTCGGGCAGATGGGCAATATTGCGCAAATCCTTGTCCGCAGCCGCCCACTGTCTCACCGCCGGATTAAAATCCACCGCGTTTTTCAGATAAAACAGACTTTGTTTCGTATCATTTTTTTGCGCATAAAGACAAGCCAGATTATAGTGCGCATCCGCGTAGTCGGGCCGGATCTGGAGCGCGTCGTTGAGGCGGATTCTCGCCCGTCGGTACTGCTTCAGGTTCAGATACACGACGCCCAGATTGTTGAGCGCCTGGAAGTGGCGCGGCTCTTTGGCCAGAACCCGCCGATAGAGGCGCGCGGCTTCTCCGGGACGGCCTTCGCGCTGCTTCTGCAGGGCCAGCGCGTAAAGGCTTGCGGCATCATCCGGCGCGGCGGGCCGGACCGCGGGCAGGCCGTCGCCGGCCGGCGCGGCTGCGTCTTCTTTTGCCGCCGGCGCTGCGGGCAAAGCGGGCTTCACTGCGGCGCTTCCCGCCGCGGGCGGGGCCGGCGCTTCTCCGGCTGCGCCGGGAAGTGCGGCGGCCGGACGCGGCGCGTTTACCGCCGGCCCCGGCGCCGGCGCCTCCGGACGGACGGACCCCCACAGAGCCAGGCCGCCCGCCACAACCAGAAGCGCGACAAGCGCCCCGGCGCAGAGGGGCTTTCCCCACGGCCGGGATTTTTTCGTTTCGGCCGCAGCCGCAGGCGCCCAGGACGCGTAAGGCGCCTCCTTGTTGTTTTGAACCTTGTGCAAAGCGTCGTTGATGTAACTCATGCCCCCTCCGCGCTACGATGTCAGGCGCAGCCACCACTTTCTGGGGCCGCTCATCGTTTTTTGAAAATACTCCCGGCCGATGTCCCGCACGGCGTGGCGGATGATCCGGCGGTCGATTTTCGCCGTGGTCCGGGCGTAGGCAATGAGCAGCGCCCGGTCGCAAAGCGCGTTGATCCGGCGCGGAATGCCTTCGGAGAAATCGTAGACGAGGCGATAGGCCCCCCGCGTCAGACGGATCGCCCCCGGCCCGCCGGCCATGCGCAGGCGGTGGTCGATGTAGGCCGCGACGTCGCCCGCCGAAAGCGGCGCGAGGTCGTAGCGCACGGTGATCCGTTCGTTGAGCTGCCGGAGCGCCGGCAGCGCCAGGGCGGCCTTGATTTCCGGCTGGCCGACCAAAACGATCTGCAAAAGCTTCTCCCGCTCGGTTTCCAGGTTGGAGAGCATCCGGATCTGTTCGAGAACGCCGTGCGAAAGATTCTGCGCCTCGTCAATGAGGAGGACCGCGTTTTTTCCGGCGGCGTAATTCGCGAGGAGAAACGCGTTGAGCGCGTCCACGTAGTCCATTTTGTTCCGGCGCGCGGCGGGCGCGGCAAGGCCGAATTCCCGGACGACCGTCTCGAGCAACTCAACGTCCGAAACGGCCGTGTTGAAGATGAGCGCCGTTTCCACCGAGGAATCCAGCATGCCCAGAAGCTTTCGGCACAGCGTGGTTTTTCCCGTTCCGATGCCGCCGGAAATCAGCACGAAGCCTTTTTTCTCGCCGATGCCGTAAATCAGGTAATTGAGCGCGTCGCGGTGCTGCTCGCTCAAAAACAGGTAATCCGGCCGCGGCGAGAGCGTAAAGGGATTTTCTTTCAGACCGAAATATGCGGCATACATGATCCGTCTCTACTTTCCGCGCTCCTCATTGAAACGAATAATTGAGCGTCTGGTTTTGCCCGTTGCGCGTCAGACCGACCGTCACGCTGCCTCCCGACTGCATCACTTCCACCAGCTGCAAAACGTCGTCGGCCCCTTCCAGACGGCTGTTGTTCACCTCCACGATGACGTCGCCGTTTTGCAGGCCCAGCCGCGAGTACAGGCTGCCGGGCACGATGTTGGAAATGACAAATCCCTGCTGCGCGCCGTCCACCATGTACGGACGCACGACCGCCTGGCTCATGATGGATTTCAAATCGCCCAGGCTCTGCGTCACTTCCTCGCGGCTGACGGCGATGCTGCGGCCGCCGGAGGGAACGGCCGAACGCCCCGGCGCCAAACCGTCGGCCGCTTCCTTCACTTTCATCATCAGCTCCCGGCCGCCGCTTTGCAGGACCGCGGTGTTGCGCGTGACGCGGACCAGCCGCGCCGATCCGATCATTTCGCCGATGCGGTAAAGCTTCTGCTTGCCCTTGCCCTTTTCCTCCACAATCGCATAGCCCGTCCGGGCGTCGACCGCCACGGTGCCCTTCAGCTCGAAGTCCGTGTACTCCTCGCTGGGCAGGGAGCCGGCCGTGCTTTTATCCGGAATGGCCTTGAGCGTCGTGGCAAAGAGATTGCGCTCGGCAATGACCGCGTAGCGCTCCGCCGGTTCGCGCAGACTTCCGGCGGCGGCCCGCACAGGAGAGCCGGCCGCGGCCGCGGGCGCCCGCAACGCCTGCCAGACGAGGATCTTGTAAAAAACATCCACCGCCAGAAACGCCATGAGCGTCACGGCCAGAACCACCGCCAGCGGTTTGATCCACTCGGCGAGGGCCTCCCCGTCGAGCGCAAGATGAACCATGCGGTCGATGGCCGCCCTCACGCGCAGGGCTTCTTGGGTCAGAAAATCCTTCATGTCGTCTTGCGGCCGCCTTGCCCCTCAGATATAACGCAGGGCGGGATTGGCCAGCGTCCCGCCCACCGTCACGTTCATCTTGATTTTGCTCTTTCCGGCGATCTCAATCACGCCCTTCAACTGCAGCAGACTGTCCTCCGGACGCTCGGCCGGGAGGATCGTCCCGTTTAAAATGCAACTGATCTGCGGGCCGTGGAGCTCCAGCCGCTCCAGCGTCACCTGGTTGTTTTTCAACTGCGCCGAAATCTCGCCGCGGTCAAACGCGATGCGGCTCACTCCGAGAAACGGCTCCGGCAGCGGATAGGCGCCCCGGCTCAAAGACAGAGACAGCTTCCCCACAGGACCGCCGCCCGCCGGATTTTCCGGCGCATAAAAAAAGGACCCGCGCACCCGGCCGGTCATCCCCCGCAAAGCGGCAAGACCGCCGGCGTTGAGACGGCCCAGGTCGATGTCTTCAAAGGCCACGCTGCCCTCGACGGGCGCGCCCGGAAGCCGGAATCCCGCGCTGCCGTTAAAGCGGCCGTCATAGGCCCGGCCGGAAAAACCGATCCGCTTCACCTTGGCCGGCAGACTCAAAAGGCGGATCTGCACGTCCAGCCAATCGCCGCGGAAAACGAACTCCGGCCCGCCGTCGGCCCGGCGCACAACCGGCCGGTCAAACCGGACTCCCGCGGGCAGCGCCGGCCGGAGCGTCTCCGCCCGCAGGATCCAGCCGGCGGACCCGGCGGCCGATTCCAGACGCTCCAGAACCAGCTCCGCGGGAAACAGCAGGTACAAAAAGACGCCCGTGATGAAGATCGCGTACAGCGCCAGCCACAGCGCCCTGTTTTGAAAAACGCGCAGGAGTTTCATGGCCCCCCCGTCCCCGCGAGAACCGGCGTGTAGGAGGCCACCAGAAGCTGAACGCTCAGGTACTCCGGGCTGTCCTTCATTTTTTCCACCGAAATTCTGCGGATGCTGATCATTTCCTCAGGCGATTCGATCTGGTAGAGAAAGTCGGCCAGCTGCGCAATCGTGATTTTATCAAGCTTGAGGTCGATGAGATTTTCCTCGAAGGAGGCGGACCGGACTCCCGGCAGCGAATTCATCTGCCGGATGGACCCTTTCACGCCGGCCGCCGCCGCCTTTTTCTCCAGGTGGCCAAACAGCGTGAATTCCGGGCGGCGCGCGGCGACGGCCCTTTTAATGCGGGCAATCTGCGCGTCGGAAGCGGCAAATTCCGCATCCAGGACCTTCATTTCTTCGAGTTTTTTCGTATTGGCCGTGATGGACTTCCCGAGCCGGTCTTTCGCATCCCACAGCGGGAAAACCACCAGCGCCAGGAGAAGAAAGACGAGCAGACCCGCCGCCGCAAAAACGGCGAGGCGGCGCTGCCGGTCGTCCAGGCTTGTCCAGTAGGCTTTGATCATTGCAGTTCGATCCTCAAATCGAAATTCACTTTGGCGCCGTCGCGGCCGAGCGCCGTCTTGTTCACCGTGACCGTTTTAAAGTACTTCGATTTCGCCAGTTCGTTTTTGACGAGGGTGACGTCGTCGACTTTTTTCGCTTCGCCGGCCAGCAGGACAACCTGATTTTCGCAGTGCAGGCGGGTGACCACAACGTCGAGGGTAGGCGGAATCAGCCCCGACATGTCGCGCAGCAGTTCCAGAACGGGCGCCGCCGAAGCGCCGCCGGCAAGGCCATAGGTTTTTTTGTCCTCGGCCAGCCGGGACTTCATCTGCGTGACCGGATCGACCATGACGGCCGAGGGAGGAAAATGTTTTTTAAAAATGCGGCTGATCGAACCTTTAAGCGCGTCGGCCTGTCCGGTCTGCACGCGGTAATCCAGAAAAACATCCGCCGCCGCCAGCGCAAGAATGATGGAAGCCAGGACGATTCCCAGACGCAGATGACGCCCCAGATCGCTGCCCAGGCTTTTCGCCGCCAGATCGCCCTGGCGGAAATTGAAGGACTTGCGCGCGGCATGGGCCCTTTTCACACCGGCCAGGACGGAGCTCATTTCCGGCGGCGCCCACCGGCTGCCGATGGCCGCATCGACGCGAACGTCTCCGGGCTTTCCGGCATCGAGCGTTTCGACGGCTGCGCCGAAAGTCCGGGCCAGCTCCTCGCGAAGCGGGCCAAACAGCGAGCCGCCGCCTGTCACCAGAATCCGGACGGGCGCGCCCGAGAGCGTTTCATTGAGGCGCAGCAACTCCACCGTCGCCGAAAGCGCGTTGCAAAATTCGCGGCAGACGGCCGGCACCCCGGCGGCGCGTTCGCCAGACGCCGCATCGATTTTGATTTTTTCCGCCTCTTCCCGGCCGCACGACCCCTCCGCGGCCGGCGCTCCGGTGATCGCGTCGCCGCCGAAAGCAAACGAGCGGATCGCCAGCGGCGCATTTTTCTCGCAAAAAACGGCCGCGCTTTCCGTCCGGCCGATGTCCAGCACGATGCCCGCGCCGGAAAACGCCTTTTGCTCGAGCGCCGCGAGGGCCAGGGCGGCCGGACCGATGTCCACAACGGACACGGGGGCCAGATGCTGCTCCACGGCAGACAGGATTTTCCGGACGCGGTCCCGGGCAAGGGCCGCGGTCAAAAGGCCGCCGGACGGCAGGGGAATGTAGTCGGCCGCCACCTCCTCGATGGGCAGGGGCAAAAGCGGCTCCAGTTCGAAAGGCAGGGTTTTTTTAATCCGGGCCTCGTCGCGGAAAGGCAGGCGGACGAGACGGAACATGGCTTCCGATGCGGGCAGAAGGACGACACAGCGCGTCCGGGCGGACAGGGCGGGCCCGAGCAGGCCGGCCAGCTTTTCCAGTGCCGGGGCCCAATCGGCGCCGTCGGCCAGGGCGACGGTTTCGGAAGCGAGGACGCGGATGTCCGTCCGCCCCCGGCATTCGGCCAGCAGGGCTTTGACGGCATTTGCTCCGAGCTCCAGTCCCAGAATCGTCTCCGGCATTAATCCTGCCTCCAGCTCATGATTTGCAGGGGCGAGCGCTGAATGACGCCGACCACGCTGCTCTCCATTTTATCGATCACGCCGGTGGCCTGAATGCGGAAAAAATTGCTTTTGGCCACCTCAATCAATTCCGGGTTGATGGTGATCCCCCCCATCCCGGGAACTCTTTTATACCAGTCGGCGGAAGAAAGGTTGTTGATCGGGTTTCTCCGGTACTCATCCATCCGGTCGGCCTTCTCGGCCGTGATGTCGGGCGCCAGAGCCCGCAAAACCATCTTCGGCGCCGTGTTGATGTTGACCACGCCCGTGCCGTAAACAGTCACCAGCCGGCCCAGCGCGGGTTTTTTCCCGGTTCCCGCAAATAGTTCATTGGTGATGCCTCTTATCATAAGCATTTCCTCAATGCAATCCAACGGGGCGTTTTTGGCGGCATACGGTGCAGGCAAAGATGCGTAATAGGAGGTTTCCGCTCCCATGCCGGTCACCTCGGAATTTTCATCGATCCAGTCGATGAGCGCGTCCACGATCTGCGTCGCCCGGTATTCGTCGAGGTCGAATTCCGGCAGCAGAAGCAGCCTGAGCAGCATGCCTTTGACGGCTTCGTTCACCGCGCCGCCGGAGACCAGTTTGTTGAGTGGAATCTTTCCTTTTTCGTCTTCGATGCGGACGACGAAGCGTCCGTCGGCAAAAAGCGTCTGCGACCGGGCGGACAGGGCTTCGGCATCGGCCCAGTCGTCGCGCAGGGTTTCGTAAGCGCTCTGAGAATCGGCCAGAAGCGCCGCCGCGCCGTAAAAACCGGATTTGGCGATGCAGGACAGTTTGAGCCCGTCGCTCGCGTTGGCTGCGAAATACACGTCGGCGCGCGTCGAACGGTTGAATTCCAGGGCGGCCGCCAGCAGGATGCCCACGACCAGGATCACGGCGATGAGCGCCACGCCCGATTGATTTTTTAAAATGTCGCGCCAGCGTTTCATTTCTTCACCGGCAGAAAAACCCGGATAGAGAACCGGTAGGGTTTTTCCGCATCATTTTTGTTGACGAGCGCAAGCTCCGCCTGGATGCGCCGGGGCGGCTTGCCCTTCTGGCCCTCCGCGGTGGCTTGGGTGTCCCAGCTTTCGGATTCGCGGCCCTCCGCGTCAAAATATTTGAGCCGGAAAGCCTGAATATTTTCACACAGGATCACTCCGCCTTCCGCATCGGCATCCGGCTGAGGCCCGGCCGACGCGACGTCGGACCGCCACAGCGTAAAACCGCCGGCGTCGTCCTCCCGGACAAAATAGGCGATCATCGCCGGCGCGTTTGAAGGCGCGTTTTCATCGAAAGACAGGTGCGCCGCCGACCAGAAAATGAGCGATCCGAAGGACCGGCTGCCGGCGCCCGACTCTCCGCCGCGCAGAACGAAGGAATCCCCGTACCGCTGCAGGGAAGACAAATCCCGGCCGAGCCGGTCGAGCGCCGTCTGCGCCATGCGGTAAGCGCGCGCGTCGTCGTCCAGAACGCGGATCATTGAAAGAACGCCGCTGTAGGCGGCGTAAACCGTCGTCAGCACGATTCCGAGAATAAAGACGGCGATCAGGACCTCGAGAAGCGTAAATCCCCGGCCCCGGCGCAGAATATTCCATCGTTTTCCCATAGGTCACAATCCGCTGGTTTTATAGAGGACCAGCTGGTAGGCGTCGCCCTCCTCAGCGCCCTTGTAAAAAACCGTGACTTCGATTTTCATCAGCCGGGCGATCCCCGTGCCCGTCACCCGGGCGCTCCAGGCCAATTCGGGATGGTCCGGCGCAAAATCTCCCTTCTGCGCCTCCCGGGCCGCCCCGGGGTCCGCCTCCAGGTCGGCCATCTTGCCTGCCGCCAGAAGCGACGCCGTGGCCCGGAAACGCGCGTCGGAAGACATGCTGATGCTCTGCGACTGCATATGAAAAACGGCCACCAGCGCCAGCGCCAGAATGGACATGGCGACCATGACCTCCAGAAGCGTGAAACCGTTTTGCCGGGCGCGCATGTGTCCTCCGTCGCTAAGGGGCCGACGCGCGGCCCAGACCGTCGTTTACGGAAATGTCCACATAACGGTCGTAAATGCCGGTGACGCCCAGGTAGGGGTTCAGCACCAGCGTCATGCGTTCCTCGGCTTCGGCCAGATGAATCACCGCGGGCGTACCGATGGCGTTCCGGCCGAAGCGGAGACGAACCTCGTCTTTCGTCGTTTTTTCATTGCGCTGCGTGACGATGTCCAGAACCGACACGCCCTGGGCAAGCTTCCGCGTCTGGGTCTTTTCCACTTCCAGGAGCTTTTCCGGCGTCATGTCCGGCGTCACGACGCGGTAGCTGCCCTCGGGAATTTTCAGAATCAGAATGTAATCGATGGAATCGCGGACGGCCTCGGCCTGGAGCTGCCGCGTCAGACCGACCAACCGGCGCGAGGCCTTCCGGATGTCGTTGACGCTCAGGGCTTCGCGCGTGGTCGGCACCGCCAGCGCCAGCACCACGCCGATAAGCGCGATGACCACGAGCAGCTCAACGAGCGTGAAGCCTCTGCTATTCAACATCCCAGCTGTTGATGTCCTTGTCGAAGTCTTCACCGCCCGCTTCTCCGTCCGCCCCCAGGGAGGTGATGTCGAAATCGCCGTGGCTGCCGGGGCACACGTAAACGAATTCATTTTTCCAGGGGTCCTTGGGCACCTTGCCTTTTTCCAGATAGCCGCCCTTGCGCCAGTTTTTGGGCAGATTGCCGGCCGTCGGCGGCTCCACCAGCGCTTTGAGGCCCTGCTCCGTCGTCGGATAGCTGCCGTTGTCCAGTTTGTACATCTTGAGCGCGGTTTCCAGAATGGCGATCTGCGTCCGGGCGGTCTGCTGCTTGGCCTTGTCCGATTCTCCGATGAAGCGCGGAAGGATCAGACCGGCGAGCAATCCCAGAATCACGATCACCACCATCAGCTCGATCAGCGTAAAGCCGGCTTCCCGATGCCTCAGATTTCTTTCTTTTTCCATGGCAATTCCTCTTCTCATCCATAAGTTTCTGACGGTTTTCAAAAAAATGCCGCCCGCCTTGCGCTCATGGCCGGGCGCCGCGGCAACACGCCGCATCCGACACTTCTGCAAAATCGTCATTTGATCAGTTGGTTCATTTCAAAGATCGGCAACAGTATCGAAAAGACAATGAAGCCGACCAGCAAGCCCATCGCCAGAATCAAGAGCGGTTCGAGCAGCGACGTCATCACCAGAATGTCGGACTGCACCTCCGTTTCGTACGACACGGCAATGCGGTTGAGCATTTTCTCGAGCGAGCCGCTCTGCTCTCCGACCGCGATCATTTCCGTCACGAGCGGCGGGAACAAACCGCTTTCCGCCAGCGGCTTGGCCAGCGGCTGGCCCTCCTCCACGTCGCGCGCCGCCTGCGCGATGATCTCGCCGATGAAGACGTTGTTGACCACGTTGCGGACGATCTCCATGGCCGACAAAAGCGGGACGCCGCTTTGCAGAAGCGTCGCCAGCGTCCGCGCGAAGCGCGCGACGGCGATTTTCAGATTCACCGCCCCCCAAATCGGCGCCCGGAGGCGGACCGAGTCCCAGAAGCGCCGGCCGGCGTCCGTGCCCGCGGTGACGTAGCGGAAGCCGACTCCGACAGCCGCGCAGGCAAGCAAAAGCGCCCACCAGAAGGATTTCAGAAAATGGCTCACCGCAATGAGGACGATCGTCATCCAGGGCAGCGTCTGCTTCATGTCGGCGAAAATTTCCGTGATCCGGGGCACGACAAACGTCATGAGCAGAAGGATCACCAGCGTGCCGACGGCCAGCATGATCAGCGGATAGGCCAGCGCCGAACGGATTTTATTGAAGAGCGCCTGCTGGTTCTCGCTGAAATCGGCCAGGCGCTCGAGCACCAGATTGATGGTGCCGGACGCTTCGCCGGCCTTGACCATGTTGACGTAAAACGGCGGAAACACGCGCGGAAAATTTTCCATGCCGGCCGTCAGGCTTTTTCCTTCATTGAGATCGGCCCGGATCTGCGCCAGAATCTTTTGCAGCATCGGATTTTTGGTCTGGGCCAGCAAAACGGAAAAGGACGGAACCAGCGGAATGCCGGCGCCCAGGAGCGTGGAAAGCTGTCGGGTAAAAAGCGCAATCTCCTTGGGCGAGACTTTCTGCAGAAAGCCGACCTCGAGCGCGCCGGCCAGCGCCGCGGCTTTCTTCTCCCGGGCCGGCCGGATCTCTACGGGATAAATGCCTTTCTCGCGCAGCTGCTGGCGGGCCGCCGTGACGCCGGAGGCGTCCACGAATCCCTTGCGTTCGCGTCCCCTTTCGTCCAACGCCTCATATTCATAGACACTCATCGGCCCGATCTCCGCGATAAAACAATTAAATTTACCTGTGGCGACAAGGCTTAACACACTTTCGGGAAGGATTCAACGAAATGTGAGATCTGCCGCGGCGCCGCCGGCCGCCCCTGTCTCGTCACGGGCAGCGGAGATGATGCGGCCGTCCGGCGGTCGTGAAAAATCCTTGACT
>ERZ795058.6143-NODE-6143-length-10533-cov-6.238786_pt1 | contig 10533 bp, 11 predicted proteins | sample MGYA00375142_ERZ795058 | MGnify/ENA primary metagenome ERZ795058 (study PRJEB30187, sample SAMN05720210) | activated sludge metagenome | isolation source: anaerobic digester from wastewater treatment plant | place: Japan | collected 2015-04-20 ...
ATAGCATATGTTATATTGTTTGCAAGAAAAAACAAGATAAATCCAAAGCTTGAACAAGTTTATCTTGTTTTCGTGAATGAATTTCATCTTCTGTACTGGGGTATATAATACTTCGCCATGCTTATCCGGGAATGCCCCAGCTCTTCCGTTATGGTCGTAAGGGTCTTTTTCTCGCCCGCCTCATCGCTTTCCTCCTTCGACGCATTCAACCTGTTGTACCTGTCCTCAGCGTAGTTCACCCTGAACGCATGTGGTCCGCAGTATATCTCGTGGTTTGTCCTTGCGGCGTTTCGCACCGCATCCGTATACTCTTTGAGGTACTTAATCCAGCCCGTACTGTCCTGACCGATGTGTTTGATTAAAGCTTCAGATGCGCTTCTGACCCTGAAGAAGGCGTCCATCCTTCCGGCGTATTCCAGTGTGCGTGTTCGACCGCCTTTGGATTTCCTGATGAGGATAGTATACGACATTGGGTTATTTGCAACCCACTCAGCAACCTTTCTTATATCGGCTACTCTTGCGCCCGTCAAATACTGGATTATTGCCCCTTCCTGATAAGGATACCGCATCGAGCTGATAACCCTCTCAGGGTCAACAAAAGGCATTGTTCTGGACAAAGGCACAGCCGATGCCTTCCATACATACCTGTTGTTGTCTATGTGCTTTACAACCTCATACATCCTGAAAACGGTAAAGAACTTCACAAGTGCCGAAGCGTTCACGTCCACGGTGCTCTCCGAGCAGTCTGAATCCAAAAGATTCTCAAAGTGAGCATCGACATGTCCAACCGTTATCTTATCAAGCATAGTCACCCCGTCGGGAGTGACGACGGTTTCAATGAAGTTGTTAAATATGCCGACATAGCGCTTAAGAGTGTCGTAACCGTGTATGAACGGCGATACCCCCAGCCTTCTCTTATGTGCCCTCTTCGATTGACCTATGCCCTGCTTAAGGTATTCAACAGCCTTTGCAGTCGCATAGCTTATTGAGCTTCTCTGCCTCAAATCCGGTACAGCAGTGAAGTTGTTGCGCTTGGATGCGCTCTGGGCGTTTCTCTCATTGAGAGGTCTTTCCCTCAGAGGCGGCACCAAAGCCGGCAACAGCCGTGCCTTCTCCAGCTCATACTGCTTTAAGTCAACGATATTATTGTTATTATCTTTTTTGACCATCCGCCCTCCTAAAGGATATTAATACGAGAGTTGCTCAGGCATTCTGCGGGATTAGCCGTTTCCCTTCCCCACAAGCTTTAATTCCTTCAATCCCACAAGGAAGTCCGTCTTTCTGACCTCAGCCGAATTAAGGTCAAAAGTAGTGCCCTTAAGCGGCACAAGCTGCATGATAAGCTTTTTCATGGAAGGCTTGTCCGGGACAAGCTCATACTTCGCAGTGCTCATATCATGTTTGAGGCTGTCATGAACATATCCGCCATCCCGGAGGGCTTTCACTAAGCCCCTCAATACATTATCCCTCTCGGAGGGATAGAAGAACCTTATATCGATAACATTTACGTCCTTGCTCATATTATGAGCTGCCTCATACAGGTATTCAGCCTTTACATACACAACCCCGTTCAGAGAGAATGCGTTGCAGGTGTGCATCTGCGTGATGTTCACCTCGGGCTCAATATACTTCTTGATGAACTCCCCGCCGTTGAACCACCCCTCAAAGGGTCTTAAGTCTGTGCCTGGCATAGCAGCCGCCAGTTCATACCCCCTTGCCTTCATGTCCGCCGCCTTAAGCAGAGATGCTAACTGCCCTGCCGCTTCGCCGTGATGGACTGCAACGGCGTTTAACACCTGCCTCTTCCATGCGGCGTCTTCCGGTATCAACTCCGACAGCATCTCGGCAGAACGCTTGGGATGATTGCCTTCGTGTATCTTCCCAATATCATGCCCAAGCGCCGCTACCAATAAAGCGGGTATCATCTTCTCCCATTCCGAATACGTTTCCTTCCCCGTTTCTATCATCAGCCTCGTTACGGTTTCGGTATGTGTAATCAGCTTCGTATGGCCTAACATCTGGGCTACTTCCACAAGCTCAAGGTATTCCTCGTCGGTTTTGTCAACAACAATGGACGAAAGCCCGGCATGTTCCGCAAGAATGCCAAGGAGGTTCTCTATGACTGCGTCCGCCTTCTGCTCAGTTAAAAAGTAAGCATGGGGTTCGATGAACTCTTCCCTGAACGCAGAAATGCTGCGGTGTTCAACGCCCCCGCCTCGTGCCTGACCAGTAGGCTCATTCCCGGAATCAAAGCCGTCTTCATCGGGTTCGCTGTTCTCTTCGTCAGCTCCGTTGCCTTCGTCGGCCATTCTTTCCGTCCTGCTCTCATCTACCTTCTTCACAACCTTGAAGTCCGCCGCCACAGGAGAGTTGGCGCTTCCATTATCGCTCCCCTTTTCTCTATTGGCAGCGACCCTTCCGCTGTTCTTGAGCCATAGTTCGTTTGCGAGCGTTACAAGGTTGATAGGTGTCTGCGTTGAGGTTTTCCTGTTATCATTGATAAGCGACTTGATAATAAACAAACCGGCTAACGACAATCCTGCGAGCAGTAGAAACTTTATGAAAATCATCTGAAGTCCTTGCTGAAGAGGTCTATAAGCCATGACCTTGTGTATGATTTTATATAGGCAAACCCGATAACGAAGGCGCATCCCATGTGGATGCATGTCGAGTATATCGCAGAGCGGATCATGACACGCTTGACATCATAAAGCGTCTTGTATGTCCATTCGTAGACTTCGTTTGCACTTCCCTTGCTGAACCAGTATATGAGGTCATGAATCCATTGGGAAATGGATACCGCATTGTTGTATGTAAGCACGCTGTAGCATACTATGAGGAAAAGCATAAACATAAAAAGCGTAGCGGCGAGTTTGACAACAATATAAGGCGTCAGGTAGTACCTTAAAAGGTTTTTTGTTGTCCTGCCCTTGACGTATATCCTGTTGAGAACGAACGCAAAGAACAGCGCAAAACCAAGCGCCGGGGCGCAGGAAAGCAGTATGGCAAACACCTTGTCCAGAAACGACGGCTGGTTGCTGCCGAAGATGCGCATATATTTGTCGATTACCAGCATGGTAACGGGCGAGATGAGAAATGTAAGCACGGTTGTCTTCAATGCGTGCAGTGCGCCCCCGTTTGAGAAGCCGAGATACTCCTGCATCGGGTACGCCCCCGCGGGCAGATCCAGCTCGCAGGCAGACACCTGCTCAATTATGCCTACAGCTTCAAGGAAGCTCGGGGCTTTGGACGATACGCCCAAATGCGCCCCAGTGATAACCGTATTGTCTTTACTGCCGCCGTCTTTCCCCATTTATACTCCTAATAGTAGTTTCTAATGAACGGCACATAAGGTCCTGCATAAGCAAAGAACATTGCCAACATGAAGAACGCCAACGCCACTACGTCGGATATCCTGCCTCTTGCAAGCCCGTATGAACCGTATATTAAACAGCTCCATGACACAATGCGGGGCATGAGTCCATTGCCCAGCATCCTGTGAACGAACTGCGGGTCTCTCACGGCGCAGTAAAGAACATACAGCATACCTGCAATGGGCAGCGTTATTAGTAAGAATTTCATGGTCTTGAAAATCCTTCCAACATTGACCGCTTTGCGTATCCTTCTTAGTGTCTTGGTAAGGCTCATGCTTCGCCCCCCTCTGCCTGCATTATGACTCTGTCGTATCCCCTGAGTTCGTTTTCGTTCGCTTCCGGCATAATCACCCTTATTGCCGGCGGCGGAATAAAAGGCACTTTACCGTTCATGTAGTTATGCCCGTTCCTCAAGTAGTAGAAGGTCTGATCCAGCCCCATGATGGCGTCTTTGGTTATGAGGGGAACCGTTCCGGCTCTAAGGTTTATGTTCGGGTCTTTGCCGCCGCCTATTGTAACGACAGGGATCCATTCTGTGGTTTCCGGTGATGCGGATGCCAGGTATTCAGCCGTGTCCGGGTCGTTTGTCTTCATTACGCACCAGGTGTTTATGTTGTTGAGAATGCTCTTTGTTACATCCTCGCCCACAGTCTTTATGATTTCAGATACGCTCTGCGTAAACAGATGGAGGTATATCTGTGCCGAACGCCCTTTACCGAAGAACTCTTCAATGCCGTTGAAGAGTACGTTATGCCCTTCATCTACATATACCGCCAGAGGGCTGTTGAGCATCATCCCGTGCGCACCCGCCCTTCCAGCTGCAGCTATTATCATGGATATAATGGCTCTATTGATGATATGCGACGCCCTCGGCATAAGCGAGTTGTCCGTGTTGCACACGAAGACCACCCGTTTATTTTCTTCAAGGCGCTCTATGAATTCGTTTTTTCTTGCACAGCCTATTATCTTACCTGCAACGGACGTCGTAAGCGTTGTCATGACGGTACGGAGCGAAGAAGACACCTTGCTGAAAAAGTCCTGAGGGGAACGGCCTATCTGCCTTATAGTTAAAAGCCCCATCTCTATCTTCTCACGGATGTCGGGGTCAGGAAAGCTCTTGTAGTATTCTATGGAGTTTCCCAAAGCCTGCAGCGCTGCGTAGTCCACCTTCTCCTTCACGTCCATGAAGTTGATGTTGGGGTTCTTGCCCTTTATGCGCTCCTGCACAACAAGGCTCATTATGATGGCGGTTGACACCTCATAGGCAACGTTCTCGAAATACTGCTCTTTCGATTTTACGCTCGATATCACATGCTGGATAAGTTCGTCCTCTATCATGAAATGCTTGAGAGGATTGAGCTCAATCGAGCACTCAGGAAAAAGCGGCGTCACCACGAGCAAATCGTCAAGCCTCCCCGACTGGATGCAAGCCTGAATGATATATGACAAAAGCTCGTTGCCCGAGGTATCGTCATCCTTGCCCATCGGGTCAGACTTGGGGTTGAAGACCGCCACGTTGTACCCCTTCAGTATGTCCTGGTATATCATGTAAGTCATCAGCTTGGTCTTGCCCGAACCGGTGGAACCGAAGCATAAGAAATGCCTCAAGCGCCAGTCGTCGGGTATGTAAATTTCTTTCGGGACGAAGTTTGCAAGCTTTTTTTCTGAGATTTTCTTGTATGGTTCTTTCTTTATCCCTATCCCCATGTGCGTATCCCTATCCGGGATTATGCCTGCCTTTTTGTTCCTTTCATTGATTTCGTAAAGGCTGGCAAAGGACTGCCTTGCAGGTACGGTGTCCTCAATCCGAAGCTGCCTGTTGCGGTAGAACCACCATCTTGCGAATTTGTCCAGCAGGGACGATTTCTCAGTTAAATCAAGTCGGTCTCTCATGTCAGTTCTTTGCCTTCTTTACAGATTTTTCCGTTGCGCGCTGCAGATTACCTCTTGCGCCTGATTTTTTGATGTACTCGACAAGCTCTTCAACCGTTATGCTTCTTATTTCTCTTGTTAAATGGTTGACGACGGCAAACTTACTGAAGGCATTGTCTATCGTAAGTTTGTCTGACGATGTTTTTCTGATTGTTATATAACCCATAAGCGCTCCAGTTTGTTTTGTTCTTAATTAAGATTGCATTTACTATTGTATTAATGCACTCTCAAGGCTTACCCCCTGCCGGGCAAAGGCAGGAACAAAAACGGTTTACCGCCTCAAACCGTTGGCAGAAGCCATTCTGCACCGTATCCTCGTTTACCGGAATACGGAAAACCGGAACACGGAATTAATACATATCCAAACAGCTCAGTAGGAAACGACCAACCCCATGATGCAATCTTGGGGTTTTTTTTCAAAAAACAATCAAAAAAACAAAAAAAAATAAGGAGGTTTACCATGTCGAAAAATTTAGTCTTCGTTTATGGGAGCTTGATGAGGGGGTTCGTTAATCACGAACCATTCCTTTCTCAAGCTGTGTCCCTTGGGGAGGGAACCACTGAGGGTATTTTATACGCCGTCAGCGGCAGCTTCCCCGGGATGATTCACGGGGATGGAGTAGTTCACGGAGAGATTTACGAGGTGTCTGAGGATGAACTCAGAGACCTCGACCAGCTCGAGGGCTATAGGGGCACAGACACCGACCTCTATAGCCGTGAAAGGGTGTCAGTTAACCTCAGAATTGGGGTTAACATACAAGCGTGGGCGTATTTTTACAATCGCCCAGTTAAGCCAGAGGCATTAATACCGTCAGGTAGTTGGAGGGCGATAGGCCCTCACAAGTTCTCAAGGCTCGAGGTAAACGGGCACGAGTGCCTGTTTACCTTAGACCGCAACTTGGGACAGGTTGTGCTTGAAGGGTATCCCTTCAAATACGACGTCCGTCATGACGATGACGGATGGGAGCCGTGCAATGTCGAGAAGCACGGCAACGTCATCGTCAACTACTACGGGACGATTCTTACAAGGGAGGACGTGTTCCCGGGTTTGAAAAAACACGGTGACTATATTCCAATTGAAAGTCACCGGTTTCTCTACTATGCAGAGGCCTCCTAACGGAGGCTTCATAGAAACCGGAACACGGAATTAATACCTATATAGCTATGGTTTAGTAGGAAACGACCAACCCCATGATGCAATCTTGGGGTTTTTTTTCAAAAAACAATCAAAAAAACAAAAAAAATAAGGAGGTTTACCATGTCGAAGGATAGTGAAATTAGGAGAATGAGTTTGTTAAAAAGCAGCGGGGTCAGCCCATTTTCAGTCTTGAACCTCGCTCTTGAGGTTCTTAAGGCAAGGGCGGAGGACGTAACAGTCCCCGCGATATATTCAATCGCGGGCGAGATCATAATGCATCTCCCTGCCCTAAAGGGCACTGTGGATGCAATAAATCTCGGCGCCGCAAAGGAAGCCGAGAAGTGGGTAGTCGGCAACGACCTGCCCACACCAGCACCGGCACCTGTTGCATCAACATCCACTCCGCTGCCCGAGCCGGTTGCGGTGGAGGTGGACTTCTCCGCACCGGATGCACCATCACCGGTAACAAAAACCGATGACGTGAACACCGTTGTCGGGGAGGTTGCCGCCGTATCGAAAAGCGGCAAAGGCATTAAGATCGGTGACGTGTGGTACAACGTCACCACAAAGACCAAAAAGGCCATCGAGCCCGAAAGGGGCAAGATGGTGCAAATCAAGTATGTACAGGGGAATAGCGGATTTTTGGTCGATCAGATCGACCCCGCCTAATATCCCCAACAAAACCCACCCGGGGCTGACACGCCTCACAGGTGCATCATCAGCCCCGCCCTTTACCCCCGTTGCCAAGGACAATTCCTGAAGGATCGGGGGTTTCTTTTTTATCCCCCCTGCGGGGGTGCCAACCAAAAAAAATAAGGAGGTTTACCATGGTATGTGATGTTTGCGGATTCAATATGAATGAGGGGGCTGTAGTATGCCCCCAGTGTGAGAGGGTAATAGTTGATCCGACAGGTCTGAAGCGGAAGGCAGAGAACCGCCCTGCCGCAGAAAACAAATTTTCGATTGTGTCCCAGAATTTTAACGGGACACACATTGTTAAGCAGCTTTCTGACGGCAGCTTTGCCTGCACCTGCCCGTCTTTTTTACTCCAGCAGGGCACACAGAACGGTGTTACGCCGTTCATGACATGCAAGCATATTCGCCAGTATTTAGCAAACAACCCCACTCCCGATTACACGGGGAGGGAGCCCAGCGACTGGCAGCGTCTGCTGCTCAGGACGCTCGGCACAGGCACAGAGAGCCTGAGCAATGCTCAGGCGTACTATCTTGTAAGCGAACTGCTTCAGCTCCGGGGGGTCAGCTACCCGGAACTGACTTGGTTCCTGAAAAACCAGAAAAAACCTAATCTCCTGCCCCTCATACCCTTTGGGGTAGAGATAGAAGGGGGAATCAGAAATGCAGGCAGCTTCAGAACGCAGCTCGCTGAGGCAGGCTATGAAGTTGCCCAAACAGGGTACACCGGCGGAACTCGGGGCGCCAACGAGTGGCGCATCAGCAGCGACGCCTCAGTTCGTGCTGAGGCCGGGTACACCCCGATAGAGTTCGTCACCCCGAAGCTCTTAGGAGCAAGGGGACTTGACCAGCTCGGAAAGGCTCTCAACATATGGAACGACATTGGGGCAAACCATACCGCATCCGCAGGTGTACACGTCCATCTGGACGGGTACGAAGCCGAAACAGAGGGGTTTCGGCGTAGGTTGGCGTTTAACTACGCCAAAGTCGAAACGCAGTATTTATGGTTTTTAGTTGCGCCGTCAAGGAGGCGTAACACATACTGCTCTCCTTTAGACCTGAACTATTTTACGGACCTGCGAACCAACCTTTTAGGGAGGGGTAGTAGGTACTACTCCCTGAACTTCAACAGCTTACTCAGGCATGGGACTGTTGAAATTCGTCTAATGAATTGCACCACAGACTACAGCAAATTGTCGGCGTGGGTAATCCTGTTGCTTCGCCTCTACGAGGCAACGATTGCGGGATTGACCTATGATCAGATCCCCGACGGCAATTTTGAAGGGTTTCTGGCAACAATAGGGTTCAACGAAAACGCCTGCTCTGCCCTGCAAAGGGCAAAGGCAACACTGGTGAGCAGGTATGAGCATTGGAAGAGGGATGCCGAAGGGCACCCCAACCATATGCCGGCGTTCACGCCGGTCCCTCTGGACAACATAGAATCAATAGCTCGAATCCGAGCACTCAGCGATGAGTGCGAGGAGATTGAAAGGGTGCTGGACAGAATGCCGAACTCTTGCCGCTATACGGTAAGACCTAACTGTGTTCCGGCAGCCCTGTGGCAGCTTGCGGTGGGCAACACCCAGCGCGAAGTTGAGATGGAGTCTATTGTCATTACCCCCCCTACCGAAAGCGGCATAGTATGCCTAACGGTGGACGGGAGGTCGGTAATGCACAATCCTGCTGCTACAGACAGCCCGATTGTTTGCACGTGCTCATATGCACGTCGCAATAACAACCACTGCTACCACGCAAGATGGGCGGCGCGGTGGTTGGTCAGGAACATCCTGAGGGAGAGGCTCTCTGTCGCCAGGGCAGAGTTGCAAAACCTGCAGGGTCAGGGCACGCCGGCACCAGCAGCAGAAACACCAGCAGCAGAAACACCAGCAGCAGAAACACCAGCAGCGGCAGCAGCCTAAGGAGGAGGATATGTGTAGGATCGCTGGATACATAGGTAACAAAGCCACCCGCAAGGTGGCGACAATATTGAGGGGGCTACTGGTCGCCGAAGACCGCAGCAACCCTCACGGGACAGGGATTGTGGTGAGGGACAGCAAGTCCCCCCACAAATCTCATATCAGCAAAAGAGGCATTAGAGGGAGGAGCTACCTCGTTCAGGGGTATGCGGACTTCCTCTGGGAAAGACAATTTTCTATGGCTCTGCTCCATGTCCGCTACATGACAACGGGCGAGCAGAGCGACCGCTGTTCTCACCCCTTCGGCTTCAGAGTCAAGGGGCATTGGCACTTCGGGATGCACAACGGGGTCTTCTCAGACGCGTTGTGCACCAGGATGTCGGAGGAATTCGGCTGTTCCAAGTCCAATGTGGACAGCGAAACATTCTTCTGGGCATTACAGGCCCTCCAGAACGGGGGCAAGGGCTTGGAAGAGTCTATACAAACTCTGACAGGATTCATAGGGAGCGAGGGCGCTTACGCCTTCGCATACATGACGACAGACAGCGTTTATCTCTGGAGGTCCGAGGGGCGTCCCCTCTCGGTGTTTGACCTCCGGGAGAGCAACTTAGGCCGCTGGTTTTGCTCGACCCCCGAGATGTTCAAGAAGGGGTTGCAGATTGCCGGGGTTACAAAGCTGCAGGGCGGCAGCAGCTTTGACGTAAAGCCCTTCCGGTTATACCGGGTAGGGCACAAAACAACCCCCGCCTTAGAGGTGGAGGCGGTATGCGACCTGCCGAAACCTCTCCCTCCGCCAAAACCAGAAAAGCTGGTCACGCCAGCTTCTTCTTGGCGTGACCACGGCGTACCCTCCGGGGTGCAACCCTCCCTTTGGGAAGACGATGCACCTGAGGGATCCGAGGAGGATCTTATAGAATATGAGTTTCCCTCGGACCTCACTAACAGTGCGCTCAACAGGAAGATTCACGAGGTGTCGAGAGCGTGCGAGTACGACACGCTGTACTCCGACTACCTTGCGGAGCTCCTGTACGAAAGGGAGATGAGAAAATGGAAAGGAGGCAAGAAACATGCTTAGACTCCTTTCCAAACAGGAAGTAAACCACTTCACCTGCCGGGGGGCAAACCCCTATAGCGACAGGGGCAGGTACTTCGGCATTGAGGATACCGCCATTGCCCGCCTCATCAAAAGGGGCTGGGTGATTTCCGAGATTCGGGATTTCTTTGTTATCTCGGAAAAACGGCGTCAGGGAAACGGGAGAAGGCTTTTACAGCTTCTCCTTCAGGAAGTGCAAACGCCGGTTGTCTTCCTCACGGTGCGGCAGGAAAATGCGCCCATGAGGTGCTTGGTTGAGAGTGAGGGTTTCAGAAACATTGAAACCATCATCTCGCCAATAGGCAATGAGGTGGTTTTTTATGCGAAGCGGGGCTTGTAGCCCCGCTTTTTTTGTTGCTGCAAGTTTTTCTCATTTATACAAAATAG
>ERZ795058.6157-NODE-6157-length-10512-cov-7.969590_pt1 | contig 10512 bp, 7 predicted proteins | sample MGYA00375142_ERZ795058 | MGnify/ENA primary metagenome ERZ795058 (study PRJEB30187, sample SAMN05720210) | activated sludge metagenome | isolation source: anaerobic digester from wastewater treatment plant | place: Japan | collected 2015-04-20 ...
GCGGGGAACTGCCGCCCCCGCTGTCACCGTGTGCTGGCGAGCAGACTGGGCCACTGACGCAGTGGACAGGTTATGGAGCCAACCTGCCACGGCTACAGCAGGCTGCCGGTGTTGCCGGTTTTCTCAATGCGCCAATCGACCCCGACGGCGTCACGCGGCGTGCGCTGTTGCTGGCACGGCATGACGGCAAGATGTACGCAGCCCTGTCGTTGGTGATGGCGCAGATCCTGCTAGGCAATCCACCTCTGCAACTGCGCTTTGCCGAACCAGCTCCGGGGTCGACCGGGAACGGCACACTGGAGGCGATTGAATTATTGACGGCGCGCGGAGTGCTGCGCATCGCGGTTGATGCGCAGGCGGGCGTGCTGCTGCCCTTTCGGGGACCGATGGGGAGTTTTGCTTACCATTCGGCGGCCGATGTGCTGGCCGGCCGCGTGCCGGCCGACAGCCTGCGTGGCCGGGTGGTGCTCCTCGGAACGACCGCGCCGGGTCTGCTTGACCAGCGCGTCACACCGGTCGGCGAGGCCTATCCCGGTGTCGAAGCGCACGCGAACCTGTTGTCCGGCCTGCTGGCAGGAGACCTGCCACAGTCGCCCGCTTATACGCCGGCGGTCGAGGTCCTGGGCTTGCTGTTTGTTGGAACCGCGCTGCTGCTCGGCCTGCCGAGGTTTTCACCTGCGGGAGCGGTGCTGCTGGCGATGTTCTTGGTGATGGTGGTGGTGGCCAGCAATCTGGCCGCCTGGGCCTACGCGCGCCTGGCGCTGCCGATGGCAGCCATTCTTCTGTTGGTTGCGATGCTGCTGGCCCTGCATCTGTTCTTCGGCTATTTCGTGGAACATCGTGCCAAGCGACGTCTGACCGAGCTGTTTGGCCAGTACGTCCCACCCGAACTGGTCGAGGAAATGAACCGTGATCCCACGCATTACAGCATGGAAGGACGCAGTTCCGAGATGACGGTGCTGTTCGCCGACGTACGTGGTTTCACGACCCTGGCCGAGGGGATGCCGCCCGACGAACTGGCGCGGCTGATGAACGATTACTTCTCGGCGATGACCGATGTCATCCGCGCGCACCGCGGGACTCTGGACAAGTATGTCGGCGACGCGCTGGTGGCTTTCTGGGGTGCGCCGCTGGCCGACGCACAACACGCCCGGCATGCGGTCGAGGCCGGCCTTGCCATGCAGGCGGCGCTGATCGACGTCAATCTGCGTTTCGCGGGCCGCGCCTGGCCGTCGCTACGGATTGGCATCGGCATCAACACTGGCACGATGGTTGTCGGCGATATGGGTTCGCGCCATCGTCGCTCCTATACCGTGCTCGGCGATGCGGTGAACCTGGCTTCCCGCCTCGAAGGCTTGTCGGCGCAATACGGTGCGGGCGTTATCATCGGCGAGGCGACGTTCCAGGCTCTCGGCGAGTGGCGCTGCCGGCAGCTCGACCGCGTAACGGTGCGCGGGCGCACCACGCCGGTGGCGATCTACGAGCCGCTGTGATTGAACTGACGAGGCCAGTGGTCGAGTTGCGCCAGGCGGAAGCTCAAGGCGCGGCAAAAGATGCCGTAACGTAGTGAATAAAATGGATGCATATAACGATAAGGAGACGAGGATGAGGGGAGTTGCGTGGACGATACGCGTCGCGATGCTGCTGCAGGTGCTTGCCGCAGCATTGGCCGGCTGGTTGGGCCTTGGGCTGTTCGGTGGGGGAGTCTACGGCTGGCTTGGCGCCTTGGGGGGGCTGGTGGTGCTTGCCCTGCTGATCGGTCTGGTGGTCGAGCGGCGTCTGTTGGGTCGTCTTGAGGTGCTGCGCGAGGTGCTCGCGAAGACCTACGCAGATGGCGATCTGACCAGGCGCGCAACCGTAGCGGGGCAGGATGAAATTGCCGCCGTGGCGGCCGATTTCAATCGCTTGATTGGCGGATTCGCAACCATTGTCGGTAAGGTACTCTTCAACTCGGTCGAGGTCGGCAAGGCCTCCCGGCAACTGATCGGTGACGCCAGCCGGGTGGCATCGGGGTCGAATCAGCAGCGTGACGCCGCGTTGGCGACAGCCAGTGCCATGGGCGAGTTGACCACCAACATGCACGAGGTCAGTCAGAACGCCAGCGAAACCGCGAGCATTTCAGAGGCCTCGAACAGCTTGTCGACCGAAGGAATGGCGATCGTACGTAATGCTTCGGCAGAGATGGAACAGATCGCCGCTTCGGTGACCGAGTCCGCGCGGGTGGTGTGTGCGCTCGGCGAACGTTCCAGGGCGATCAGCGGGATCGTCCAGACGATCCACGAGATTGCCGACCAGACCAACCTGCTGGCCCTCAATGCGGCGATCGAGGCGGCGCGTGCCGGTGACCAGGGACGGGGTTTTGCGGTGGTCGCCGATGAGGTGCGCAAGCTTGCCGAACGGACCTCGCAGGCGACCGGCGAGATCAGCCGGATGATCACGGCGATCCAGGGCGAGACGCAGACTGCGATTGCCAGCATCGAAGCCGGCAGTGGGCAGGCACGCAGAGGTGCGGATCTCGCCCGGCAGGCGGCCGAGTCGCTGGAGCGAATCAACAGCGGCGCGCGTGAGACGATGGAGAAAGTGGAAGCGATCGCAGCCGCTGTGGTCCAGCAGAGCCGTACCGGGGAGAGTATCGCCGAGCACGTACGAACGATCAGGGAAATGGCCGAAGCCAACAGCGCGGTCACTGCGGAGACGTTGCTGGCGGTCGAGCATGTGGAGTGTCTGGCCGAGAACCTCGGGGAGGTCGGCAATGTTTTCAAACTCGGCCCGGCAGGTGAGCAGGCGGCCGCCGCACACGCCAGAATGCCGGCAACCGTCCAGCAGGCAGCGCGTGCTGTCGGCGAACTCTTCGACAAGGCAGTTGATTCAGGCAGGATCAGCGTGGAGGACCTGTTCGATGACCACTACCAGCCGATTCCGAACACGCGGCCACAGAAGTTCAAGACCCGTTTCGACGCCTTTACCGACCAGAACGTGGTCGAACTGCAGGAGAATCTGCTGAATCAGAACAACGGTCTGATCTACGCCGTTTGCATCGACCGCAACGGTTACATACCCACCCACAACCGGAAATTCTCGCAACCGCTGACCGGAGACGAAAAGACCGATTTCGTGAACAGCCGTGGGAAGCGAATCTTCGACGACCCGGTGGGCAAGCGTTGTGGCAGTCACCAACAGCCATTCTTGCTGCAGACCTATCGCCGCGATACCGGTGAAGTCCTGCACGACATCTCGGCGCCCATTTTCGTCAAGGGTCGGCGCTGGGGTGGCTTTCGCATCGGCTACGCGACCGAGTTCTGAGCTGGCCTGCTGATGCTCGTGTTGTAGTGGACGATCATGACGCGGCGCCACGTATTGGATTAAGATGTCGGGGATAAGGCGTGGGCTGTTCTTTGCGCGAGGAAGAGAAAAATGTCAGAGTTGCTGAAAAACATTGATGCCCGCACCAAGCTGGCCGGAACCAACAAGCTGGAGATCCTCCTGTTCTCGCTGGGGACCGATTCGCGCACGGGGCGACGCGAGACTTTCGGCATCAATGTCTTCAAGGTGCGCGAGGTGATGCGGACGCCGCCGATTACCTCGGCGCCGGAAATGCCCGCGTCGGTTGAGGGAATGGTCAGTTTACGGGGAGCGCTGGTGCCGGTCGTTGATCTGGCCCGCTATGCCCGGGTAGATACGGAGACTCCGCGCTCGATCATGATCGTCACCGAGTACGCTGGTCATACGCAGGGTTTTCTTGTCGAGGGGGTGGATACCATTCTCCGTCTGGACTGGAGTCAGATGCGGGTTCCCCCCGCCATGCTGCTGGCCGAGATGGGCGGTCTGGTCACGGCGGTGACCGAGTTGGCGGACGGCCGTCTGGTGATGATGATGGACGTCGAGAAGATTCTCTCGGAAACGACGAACTACGACGACGAGATCGTCTACCGGAATATCAAGCCACTCGACAATCCCGGCCTGACCGTATTTTTTGCAGACGACTCGACGGTGGCGCGCAAGCAGATCCAACGGACCCTTGAGGCGATGGGCGTGCGCTACGTGGCTGCGATCAATGGCCTGGAAGCCTGGGATGAACTGGAGAAGATGGCCGCCTACGCGCAGGCTTCCGGCCAGGAAGTGACCGACCTGATCAGTCTCGTATTGACCGACATCGAAATGCCCGAGATGGATGGTTATATCCTGACCAAGAAGATCAAGTCTGACCCTCGCTTCGCCGACGTGCCGGTGATCATGCATTCCTCACTGTCGGGGATGTCGAACCAGCAGCTGGGCAAGTCCGTCGGCGTCGATGAATATGTTCCCAAGTTCGAACCACAGCGCCTCTCGGAAACGCTGACACGACGGTTGCAGCGGGCTCTTCCGGCAGTGCAGTTGACCTGATTTCGCGATTTTTCTGGAGCGATACAATGGAGTTGGCTGAAAGGAAAAACCTGCTCGAGGGCGTTGACGCGCGAACCCGGCTCGCCGGTTCCAACAAGATGGAGATTCTGCTGTTCTCTCTTGGCACGCGCGAGATTTTTGGAATCAACGTCTTCAAGGTGCGCGAAGTCGGTCGGACCCCACACATCACCAAGACGCCGAACATGCCACGCGGCGTCGAAGGCCTGATTTCACTGCGCGGCAACGTCATACCGGTGTTGTCTCTGATCTCCTTTCTTGAACACAAGGATCAACACCACGAGCACGGCAAGACCATGATGGTCGCCGAGTACTCCAAGCGGACACTGGGATTTCTGGTACATGAGGTGGATCGGATCATACGTGTCGACTGGGAGAAGGTGAAGGCTCCCGAAAGTGTGTTGTCCAGCAATCAGGGACTGATCACGGCAATCACCGAACTCGATGACGGCAAACTGGTGTCGATTCTCGATGTCGAGCAGATTCTCGCCAATGCCTTTGGCGAGGCGATCATCGTCGATATTCCCCCGGCCAACATCGACGAGGATGTGGGCATATTTTTTGCTGATGATTCGATTGTTGCCCGGCGGAAGATTACCGAGGTACTCGACAAACTCGGCGTCAAACACAAGCACGCTACGAACGGAGCAGAGGCCTGGACCCGCCTCCAGGGAATCGCTTCGCACGCAGCGCAGACTGGCAGGGGTGTTCGCGACGAGTTGCGCCTGATCCTGGTCGATGCCGAAATGCCTGAAATGGACGGCTATGTGCTGACCAAGAACATCAAGAGCGACCAGCGTTTCTCGGGAATTCCGGTGGTCATGCATTCATCCCTGTCGTCCCAGGCCAACCACGCCATGGGCAAGGTGGTGGGCGTGGATGCCTATGTTGCCAAGTTCGACGCCGAGATTCTTGCCGACACGCTGCGCCCCTTGCTCGAGCGCTGAGAGAACCCACAGGAGTAGAGAATGGCTGATCCGAAGATGAGAATTCTGGTAGTGGACGATTTTTCGACAATGCGACGCATTGTCAGGAATCTCCTGAAGGAACTGGGGTTCTCTAATGTAGATGAGGCTGAGGATGGGGCGATCGCACTCCAGAAGCTGAAAAATGGCACGTTCGAGTTTGTCGTCACCGACTGGAACATGCCGAACATGGATGGCCTGCAGCTCCTGAAGACGATTCGTGGCACGCCGGCTCTCAAGCACCTGCCGGTGATGATGATCACCGCCGAGGCAAAGAAGGAAAACATCATTGCCGCCGCGCAAGCGGGAGCCAGCGGCTACATTGTCAAGCCCTTCACCGCGGCGACACTGGCAGAGAAGCTACAGAAGATCTTCGACAAGATGGGTGGTTGAGATGAGCACTGACGATCTGTCTGGGGACTCGCGGGAATTGGAAGCGCTGTTCGACAGCATTGCTTCGACAATCGCCGCCCAGTCGACTCCCTCTCCTGCGTCCTCTCCTGGGGTGTCGCTGCTGCAGCAACTGGTTGAGGGAAGCAGCGAAGGCGACGATAGCGACGAATTGCAGACGTTGTTCGATTCGGTCGTTGCTGCGCAGCAGGCGAGCGCAGCAGTTACTGGCCACTTGCCAGTACATGAGGGTGTTGCGGGTGAGGATTGGCAGGGGCAGGACCGGGTATTTCAGCGCGTCGGCCAAATGGCCAGGCAGTTGCATGACACACTCGGTGAACTGGGCTACCACGAACTCCTTGTCAGTACCGTTGCCGCTATACCGGATGCCAGGGACCGGCTTAATTATGTCGCCAACCTCACCGAACAGGCCGCTTGTCGGGTCTTGAACGCGACGGATGTTGCCAATCCCCTGCAGGAGGAACTGGAGGCCGGTTCGGCCGCGCTGGCGGTGAAATGGGATGCACTGTTTGCCAATCAGGTCGGCGTAGACGACTTCAAGCGTCTTGCCGAGGAGACGCATGCCTTCCTCAAACAGGGCCTGCCGCGCAGAACCCGAGCCACCAAGGCGCAGTTGCTGGAGATCATGATGGCGCAGGACTTTCAGGATCTGACCGGGCAGGTGATCAAGAAGATCATCGCCGTCGCCCAGGAACTGGAAGCGCAACTGATGGGGGTACTGATCGAAACGATGCCCGGCGCGCGGCGCACGGACTCGGTGATGAATCTGCTCAACGGGCCGGTAATCAGCGCCGAAGGACGTAGCGACGTCGTTGCCACCCAGCAGCAGGTTGACGAACTGCTCGGCAGTCTCGGTTTCTAGGAGGTTCAGGATGAGTGATTTTGCCGGGATGGAAGACCTGTTGCAGGATTTCCTCCAGGAAGCGGGAGATCTGCTGTCGGACGTCGACAACAAGCTCGTTGATCTGGAGAGGAACCCGGATGACCATCGTCTGCTCAACGATATCTTCCGCGGCTTTCACACCATCAAGGGCGGTGCCGGTTTTCTCAATGCCGGCGAATTGGTTGCGCTCTGCCACTTGACCGAGAACCTGTTCGACAAGCTCAGGAACGCCGAGATGACGCTGACGCCGGGCTTGCTGGATATCATCATGGCGGCGACTCAGAGTGTGCGCAACATGTTTGGCGAGATCGCGCAGGAACGACAACCCGCGTCGGCGGCCGCTGAAGTGCTGGAAGGTCTGCGAGCCGCGCTTGCGGGCAACGTTGTCGCGAAGGCAGATCCCCCGGGCGTGGCGGATAGTGCGAAGCGTGGGGAAACTCCGTCAGCCGCGGCCGCTGTCGCCGACGGCCCGGACTGGCAGGCTTTGCATGCGGCGGTGACCGGTCAGAAGATCGAGGCCTCGCCAGTGGTCGCGCGCAGCAGCGCGCCGATGCCGGCTGTTGCCCCGGCGAATAATGCGCTCGACCTGGCGCAGGTGCAGCCACATTTCCCGCCGGAAGGTCGTCGCGCGACCGACAAGCCAGGCGCTGCGGTAAGTGCGGCGCCTTCCGGTCGCCGCGTCGACGAAAAGGCTGCTGCACGCGAGGTGACGATTCGGGTGGATACCGCCCGCCTGGATCAGGTGCTCAACTTGTCCGGCGAGATCGGCTTGACCAAGAATCGCCTGACCAGTCTGCGGGCCGACATTCTCGCCGGCAAGACCGATTCGGAAACACTGCAGGCACTTGACCAGGCGGTCAGCCAACTCGACCTGCTGGTTTCGGATCTGCAGAATTCCGTAATGAAAACGCGGATGCAGCCGATCGGTCGATTGTTCCAGAAATACCCGCGCATTGCCCGCGATCTGGCTCGACAATTGGGCAAGGATGTCGAACTGGCGTTGATTGGCGAAGAGACCGAAGTCGACAAGACGATGATCGAGGATTTGGCCGATCCGCTCATTCACCTGATCCGCAACGCGGTCGACCATGGTGTCGAGTCACCCGAGGAACGTCGGGCTGCCGGCAAACCGGCCAAGAGCGTCATCCGCCTGGAGGCACGCCAGGAGGGCGACCATATCGTCCTGATCATTGCCGACGATGGCCACGGGATGAGCCCCGAGCGCATCCGGGCCAAGGCCGTCGAGAAGAACATCATCAGCGAAGAGGAGGCGAACACACTCGATGATCGCCAGAGCCTGAACCTGATCTTCCTGCCGGGGTTTTCCACGATGGCGCGGGCCTCGGCCGTGTCTGGCCGCGGCGTCGGGATGGATGTCGTCAAGACCAACATCCAGAAGCTCAACGGCGCCATCGAGATCCGCTCCGAACCTGGGAAGGGCTCGGTATTCATTATTTCCTTGCCACTGACCCTGGCGATCCTCCCCGTTCTGCTGGTCCTGCTTGGTGAGCAACCCTTTGCTCTGCCGCTGTCGATGGTTCGCGAGATTCTGCCGATCGACCACGACAGAATGCAGGAAGTGGGGGGCAAGGAAACCTTGGTTGTGCGTGGCGAGATCCTGCCGGTGATTGCCCTCGCGCGTCTGCTGGGCTGGCCGCAGCTGCAGCGCCCTGAATACGGCGTGCTGATGCAGGCCGCCGAACGCAGCTTCATTCTCGCGGTCGATATGTTTGCCGGCCGTGATGATGCCGTGATCAAGGCTCTCGATGATTTCCGTCCACGTGGGGTTGCCGGGGTGACGACGCTGTCGAATGGCCAGATCGTCCTGATCCTGGACATGAAGGAACTGCTGGGGGATCTGACTGCGAACGTGGAACGTGACGTGCGCGGCGTTGCTCCGACGCGTGCCCTGGAATTTTCCGCCTAGCCGGGAAGGACCACCTGGTGCGGGGGCTGCGGTCCCCGTTTGTTTTTGTAGCTCTGCGACAACTGTTGCTCTTTCGCAACTATCCGAGAATCCGTCTAAATAACAACCCATACGCCTTTATTTTGACTTCTGTTTTTTTATAATACCTTTGGCAGAGATGGAAGTTCGAAATGGCTGAGGAAAGCGACCTCGAAAGAACCGAAGCGGCGTCGGCAAGACGTCTGGAACAGGCACGTGAGGAGGGACAGGTCCCTCGTTCGCGAGAGGTCGGCGCGTTCCTGGTTCTTGTCGTGGCGGCCACGGCTTTCTGGTTGATGGGGCCCTGGATGGTGCAGCGGGTCTCCGGAATTGTCCGGCGCGGTCTGGTTTTCGACCACCAACAGGCGCGAGACCCTTCGTTGATGCTGGTTCGGTTGGCCGATATCGCCCTTGACGCCCTGTTTTCCTTTGCACCCTTGTTCGCCGCGTTGGTGGTCGCAGCGCTCTTGTCCCCATTCTTTCTCGGCAGTTGGAATTTCTCCGCGCAGGCGTTGCAGCCTGACCTGAGTCGCCTGGATCCACTCAAGGGTCTGGCCCGTCTCGTTTCCTGGAGTGGGCTCGCTGAACTGCTCAAGGCCGTGGCCAAAGCGTCTCTGGTGGGTGGCGTTGCGGTATGGGTCCTGTGGAGCGAGCGCGGTGAACTGTTGGCCATGTTTGCGCAATCGATCCAGGTCGGTCTGTCGAGCGCCGGCCACATGCTCAGTTTCAGTTTTTTCGCGATGGTTGCGGTCATGCTGCTGATCGTTGCGGTAGATGTGCCTTTTCAGCTCTGGCAGTATCACGACAAACTCAAGATGAGTCACCAGGAAGTCAAACAGGAAGGCAAGGAACTCGAAGGCAACCCCGAGGTGAAGGGACGCATTCGCCAGTTGCAGCGCGAGGCGGCGCGCAAACGGATGATGGCCGCCGTGCCGGCGGCGGACGTGATCGTCACCAACCCGACTCACTATGCAGTCGCGCTGGCCTACAAGAGCGGCATGAGCGCGCCGAAGGTGCTGGCCAAGGGAATGGGCGAAGTGGCCCTCAAGATCCGTCAGGTCGCTGCCGACGCGGGGGTTCCGATGATCGAGGCGGCACCTTTGGCGCGAGCGCTTCACCGGCATGTCGATCTCGACCAGGAGATACCGTCGGCGCTGTATGCGGCCGTCGCCGAGGTGCTGGCTTATGTTTATCAGTTGGCCAACTGGCGGCAGACCGGTGGCAGCTTTCCGCAGCCACCGCAAGCCATCCCGGTTCCGGAGCATCTTCTCGCGGAGGCCCTGAATGGCTGACGCGAGCATCGCACTGCAGAATTTCTTCGTGCGCTTTGGACAGCGGCAACTGGCTGGTCCGGTGTTGATTCTGCTGATTCTGGCGATGATGGTCCTGCCACTGCCGCCTTTTGTGCTGGACCTTTTTTTCACCTTCAACATCGCCATCTCGGTGATCGTCATGCTGGTCGCCATGAGCGTGATGAAACCGCTGGATTTTTCCGTTTTCCCGACCGTGCTGTTGGTGACCACGCTGCTGCGATTGTCGTTGAACGTGGCCTCGACGCGGGTCGTCCTGCTAGAAGGACACACGGGGCCGGGGGCTGCAGGGCAGGTCATTGAAGCCTTCGGTCATTTCCTGGTCGGCGGCAACTATGCGGTTGGTTTGGTGGTGTTCACCATTCTGGTGGTGATCAACTTCGTGGTGATCACCAAGGGTGCCGGACGGGTTGCCGAGGTGGCTGCACGCTTCACCCTCGACGCCATGCCGGGCAAACAGATGGCCATTGACGCCGACCTCAATGCCGGCCTGATCGGTGAGGATGAGGCACGCAAGCGGCGGGCAACAATTGCTCAGGAAGCGGATTTCTTTGGTTCCATGGACGGTGCGTCGAAGTTCGTTCGTGGTGACGCGGT
>ERZ795058.6175-NODE-6175-length-10491-cov-24.582120_pt1 | contig 10491 bp, 9 predicted proteins | sample MGYA00375142_ERZ795058 | MGnify/ENA primary metagenome ERZ795058 (study PRJEB30187, sample SAMN05720210) | activated sludge metagenome | isolation source: anaerobic digester from wastewater treatment plant | place: Japan | collected 2015-04-20 ...
TACACCCTGCACGCATTGAAGAAATGATACAGAAGGTGACTCGTGAGATCAATCAAAAGCTCTACGACGAAGGCGAAAAGGTTGTTTTCGATCTTGGCTTGCACAACATGGCTCCAGAGCTGATTAGAGCTGTTGGAAGACTCTACTACCGCACGAGTTATGGACAGAACGTACTGATGCACTCAAAGGAAGTGGCTGTTATTGCGGGACTTTTAGCAGCGGAGCTTGGCCTAAACCGCGAAATAGCAAAGCGGGGTGCGCTGCTTCACGACATTGGGAAGGGCATTGTTACAGATAGCGATAAGAATCACGCAGAGATCGGCACAGAAATCGCTAAAAAATTTGGTGAAGATACGCGTGTAATCAATGCAATTGCATCCCATCATAACGATGTAGAACCCAATTGTCCGGAAAGTGTAATTGTGCAGATTGCAGACGCTATTTCGGCTGCCCGGCCTGGTGCAAGGCGTGAGACTCTGGATAACTACATAAAACGTCTAGAAGACCTTGAAGCTGTAGCAGAGAGCTTTTCTGGTGTAGAAAAGGCCTTTGCTATTCAGGCAGGTCGAGAGCTTCGTATCATTGTAAGCAATGAACAAGTTTCGGACGATCAGGCCAAGGAGCTTTGCAAGGATATCGCCAAGAAAATAGAATCAGATTTACGCTATCCTGGAAGAATAAAAGTCACAATCATAAGGGAAACTCGAATAGTGGAATACGCGCGATGAGCTCTATGACTGCCAATGTACTTATGATCGGCGATATTGTCGGAGCGCCCGGCCTTCGGGCGCTCTTTGCTATTTTGCCGACTTTAGTTAGAAAGACCGAAGCAGATCTCGTTGTCGCGAACGGCGAAAATGCACTTAAGGGTTATGGAATTGGCCCGGACGAAATTGCAGCGATGCGTTCCTATGGTGTCGACATCATAACGAGCGGCAATCATGTTTGGGAGAGAAAAGAAGCAGCAGCTTTACTCGAAAGCGAAGCTCAGCTATTGCGTCCGGCAAATTATCCAAAAGGATTACCTGGCCGTGGGTTTGCTTATGTAGGTGGGCGAGTCTCTGCCGGACAGCAAGCCATTGTCCGAGCGAGTGGTGCAGCTGCTCGCTTCGAATGGCTTGTGGTGAATCTTCAGGGCCGCCGGAGCATGTACGATATAGATTGTCCCTTTACTAAGGCTGATCAGCTGCTTGCAGCAGCCGCGCGCGATCACCCAAATGCTCTCATTGTCGTCGATTTCCACGCAGAGTCCAATGAAGAAAAAGAGGCTCTAGCTTGGTATTTGGATGGACGTATCTCTGTATTTGCAGGAACTCATACCCATGTGACCAGTGCCGATGAAAGAGTGCTACCCAAAGGCACTGGATATCTCACCGATCTTGGAATGACCGGCCCAATCGATTCAGTGATAGGCATGAATGGTGATATCTGTATACGCCGTTTTATTACCCAGATACCATATAAGATGGAAACGGCAGAAGGGAGTTCCGCAATAATGGGGGCGATTTTTAGAATCGAACCAAAAAGCCATCGCTGTGTGGAAATAGAGAGAGTCTACCAGAGCTTATAAATATCGAGAGTGCAAAAAACTAGCAGATTGCTTTCATTATAGATATTTCTTACGGTTATGATGTCTATTTCTCAAGGCCTCTTGACATTTGAGTTCAGGCAGGTATATATAAACGAGCAAATAAACGAATAAGATTGCGGCGATGGTGGAATTGGTAGACACGCTAGCTTGAGGTGCTAGTGCTGAGAGGCATGGAGGTTCAAGTCCTCTTCGCCGCATTTCGTTACAAAAAAGCACAATAAGCATACCCAAAAAAGGGCGGCAAATTATGTTGAAAGGCGAAGTAATACTAAAAGTGATACTCTTGCCTGCTAAAAGAAATGAATTATGCGCCCAAAATATTGCCATTCGATCTCGTCCTAAGGATGATATTTGCCATTAAATCCAAGAAGATTATTGCATTCTGAATGATTCGGCGCTACAGTTCATTCACTCGATCATAGAAGCGAAAAGAGGAAAATTGCCAAGAATGACAACAATCGTCCTTTCAGGAGGTGGTGGTACTAGGCTATGGCCGCTTTCGAGACAAGCTCTTCCAAAACAGTATTGCGACCTTTTAAACGGGCCAACGCTTTTCGAGCGCACAATTAAGCGAAATATCAAGTTTTCTGACAACCTCATAGTAGCAATCAATGTCTCGCATTTCGATATAGCAAAAAGCCAGTTGGAAAAAGTTTGTCCTGATAAAAGCGCTCGCTTTATCCTCGAGCCTTGTGGTCGCAACACAGCGCCAGCGATTACCTTAGCTTGTCTAGCGCTCGATCCTGATGAGCTTGTGCTTGTTGTACCTTCTGATCATATTATACTCGATGAAGAAGCTTATGAAGATGCGGTTAATAGAGCTCTTGTAGCCGCAAGCCTTGGCTATCTTGTAACTTTTGGGCTAAAGCCAGAATACGCTGAGACAGGTTATGGCTACATCGAAGTAGACAGCGATGAAGAGGCTGCAGAGAAAGAGTTCCATCATGTACGCGCTTTTAAAGAGAAACCTGACAGAGCCACTGCTGAAGCATACATTGCAACAGGAAGATATTATTGGAATTCGGGAATGTTTGCATTTCTAGCTGGCAAATACCTTAATGAGCTGGGAAAGACGGCAGCAGAGATACTTATGGCTTCAGAAAAAGCCTGGAAGATAGCTCGAAGATCTATCTTGCCAGGAGGCATTGGAGAAGTAATAACCATTCCTCAAGAAGAAATGTTTTTAATTCCTGCAGAATCAATAGACTATGCGGTCATGGAAAAAAGCCAGAATGTTGCAGTAGTACCTTGTTCTTTTGGTTGGAGCGACCTTGGAAGCTGGGATGCTATCTGGAATATCCGAGAGAAAAGCGGCATAGAAGCTATAGAAGGGCCATCGATTATTTCTGTTGATTCAAAGAGAAATCTTATTATAGGCTCTGAGCGTTTAGTTGCCCTTGTTGATATTGAGGACCTCATTGTGGTCGATACTCCCGATGCTCTTATGATTTCAAGACGGGGTTCGAGTCAAGAGGTGAAGAAAATTGTCGAGATATTAAAAGAGAAAGGGAAGACTCATCTCTTGTAGAAAAATTTCCGAAATAGATACTACTATAGATAATTATCTAACTATTTATTTTGCTAACAATAAATTCTTACACAATAAATAATCTTTTGTATATTGACTTCTCAGAAAGCTTCCTTCAAAATAAGGAAAATATATGAGCAGAGAACGTCTTTTTGCGGATAAGAAAGATATTATTAACGCTGCAATAGAACTTCTAAGCGACAAAGGATATGAGAGTTTTTCTACACGAAGTCTTGCAGCGAGGCTTGGTGTATCTCCCATGACGCTCTATAATTACTTTTCTGATAGGGAAGAGATTATCCAAGCTGCGATTGAAGCTGCCTACGAAAGAATATTCGAAGAATTCTATAATGATCTTTCATCATTTTTTGAAAAAGACTCTTTCTGTCCTCTCTTAGGCTTTATAGAAATGGGCAAAAAATTGCTATTGTTTTCTCGTGAACAGCCCAAGATATATGCGCTTGTATTCATAATGAATATCATGCCGTATCACGAACAGCCCAGTGTGCAGAGGCTTTTTAGCATTACTTTATCAAAGGTTACGGATCGTTTAACTGCAGAAGAAATCGGGCAGGATCTTCAGAATCATATTTACCTTTTTATGCTACTTGTCTTGTCTCTGGTACAGAATGTTTACAATGGGAATGACTCTCACGATATAAATGCTTTCGAAGGCAATATCCAGATTGCATATGATCGACTTCTAAAACCTTTTGAAAAATTCTTTTCTTTCTCAAATTCGACTATTCGATGATATTGATTTTTTATTGAACAAGTAACTCAATGCTTACCTATATCTAAGGTTTCTATCTCAACATATAATAAACAAGGAGGAGATCATGAGCACGGCTCAAAAGAAAAAAAATTTTCTTATTATCATTTCTACCCTCTTCGGATTGGTTATTTGGTCTTTTATCGCCGTTGCCGCTGGCGCTCAATCAGCGCCTAGCCACAGCATTCAGGTTAACGGTCAAGCGCTGATGTATGTAGAGCCGGATGTGGCAAATTTGAGTCTCGGGATTGAGATACAAGCCGATAGCGCTGCAAATGCTCAAGAGCAACTTCTATATCAAGCCTCCATGGTTCTAGATGCTTTATCGGGGGAAGGCATCCAACGATCTAAGATGAAGACAAGTTCTTACCGCATTTCGCCGGTATATAGCACGGAAACAGGCAAAGAAAATTACATTGAAGGTTACAAAGCTGAGACAAGCATTTCAGTGGAAATTTCTGATCTGGAATCTTTGGCCATGATCATCGACAAAGCAATAGCAGCTGGAGCTAATGTTGTACGATCAGTCTCTTATGATCGTAGAGATCTAGAAGCATTTAAGGCTCAACTCATCAAGTCAGCTTGTTTGGAGGCTAGCTCAAAGGCCGAGGTTGGTGCTAGCGCATTGGGCTTGAGATTGGGAGCTCCTATAAGAGTCAGCATACAGGATAGGTTCTCTGCGCTAGATACTGGGAATATGGTTATGAAGGCGGCGGCCTTCGGCTCAGAGTCTATAAGTCCAGGAGAGATTGAAATCAGCGTTACAGTGTCTGCTGAATTCGAGCTCATAGTGGAATAGCAAAGCCATTGCAAAGAAATGCGCTTTTATCCCAGTCATAAGACATTCGATTGACAGAAAGCTATGGTCGTGTATCAATATTATTTATGAATGAGAAAATTGGAGTTATCGATAGCGGCATGGGCGGGCTCACAGTTGTTCGGAGCCTTTTCTTAAGAAATGTACCAGCTGATATCGTCTATATTGGCGATAATGCTAATGTGCCTTATGGCAATAGACCATTGGATGAAATAGTAGAGCTCACTTTACACATGCTAGAAGTCCTTTCGGAACGCAATATTCGAATCGTGGCGATTGCGTGCAACACTATTTCTGCTACGATAGATCGCTTGGAGCTTTTTGGCGAATTTTCGATAGTCGATATTATCTCTCCGGCAGCGCGATATCTCGCTACCTGCGGGGAATCGGATGTAGGCCTATTTGGCACGGAGTTCACTATCAGCTCAGGCTTACATGCAAAATTGGCAAGCGATCTTAATCCTGCCGTGCGCATTCATGGAGTACCAAGCCGAAGGCTAGCTGCGCTTATCGATGAATCAATAGAGGACGAATCAGCCATCAGAGAGGAGATCTCATCGATGCTTGCGCAGCTTGTAGCGCTTCATCCGGTACATAAGGTGCTTCTTGGCTGCACGCATTATCCCATTGTTATGGACTTATTCAAGTCTCTGGCACCAGAGATGGAATTTATCGATCCTGCCGATCTGCAAGCCAAAGCTGTAGTCGAGCTGTTAAAGAAAGCAGACTGGCAATCCAATTTGATAAAAAATGAAAGCATTGAAAATGCAGAACAAGCCGAGGGAGTCCTTTTTGATGAATTAGTAAGACCTTCTCTAGAAATTATAACTTCGGGGACAGAGGAAGCGTATCGCACTATGCTGAACAAATTAGGAATTCCGGAGGCTCGCAGAATAGAACATCTTATCTAAGGGCAGGAAGGCCTATGGAAATCGAACGGATCGATCCGTTCTCATATCTGATTCCTATACGAGAAGGAATGCATGTTCCTGCTCGCATCTATGCCTCCGAATCGCTTTTCGACCTTCTTTGTGAAGATAAATCCATAGAACAATTAGTAAATGTAGCTCGACAGCCTGGCATAGTAAAACAAGCGCTTGGGATGCCTGATATGCATCAGGGTTTTGCTTTTCCGATAGGCGGTGTGGCTGCCTTCGACATAAATGAAGGCATTGTATCGCCCGGCGGTGTGGGATTCGACATAAACTGCGGCGTAAGAGTAATTCTTACTTCTTTAGATGAGGAAATGGTCCGTCCGAGACTCGAATCTATCGGCAAGAAGCTTTTCGCTCATGTACCATCAGGGGTAGGTTCGAAAGGCATGTTGAGGGTATCTGCTAAAGAAGCTCGGAAAGCGATGGACAACGGACTGAGATGGACTTTGGCTAAGGGATTTGCGGAAGATTCCGACCTCGAATCTGTTGAAAGCGGAGGATATCTAGAAGAAGCCGATGAGCGCGCAGTAAGCGATAGGGCTGTAGAGAGAGGAAAGGAAGAATTCGGAACTCTGGGAGCAGGCAACCATTTCCTTGAGATAGCTAAGGTGGAACGTATTTTTGACACAGCACGCGCCAAGGCCTATGGCCTATTCGAGGGGCAGGTACTTATTTGGATCCACACCGGATCAAGGGGTCTGGGGCATCAGGTTGCTACAGAATACATCGCGCGCATGCGCCCGAAGATGGCGCAATACAAGCTACCGCTGTATGAACATGATTTTGTAAGCATACCTATTCGCGATCCTATTGCCAAGGAATATCTTTCAGCTATGGCGGCGGCTGCAAACTTTGCATGGATAAACAGGCAGATGATAACTTACGCTGTACGTGAGGTTTTTACCGAGGAATTTGGGGAGCCTTGGGATTCGCTTGGAATGCAACTATTATATGATGTTGCCCATAACATCGCAAAATTTGAGACTCATACCATCGAAGGAATGGAAAAGCGGCTTCTTGTTCACAGAAAGGGTGCTACGCGTGCATTTCCTGCTGGCCACGTGGATCTATCTCTACATGCGCGAGAAGTTGGCCAACCCGTTTTATTGCCTGGTGATATGATGAGAGGCAGCTATATATTGGTTGGCGGGCCTAGAGCCATGGAAGAGAGCTTTGGAAGCGTTGCACACGGGGCAGGTCGGTGCATGAGCCGCAATGCTGCTGCCCGACAGATCCAATTCGATGCACTCGCAGACCAAATGCGAGCTCATTCTGTAATACTGCTTGCAGCTAATAAGCGATTAGCCTGTGAAGAAGCTCCTCTTGCCTATAAGAATGTGGATGAGGTTGTGGAAACAGTGAGCGGTGTTGGCCTTGCAAGCCTAGTGGCCCGCACTAAGCCTCTCTTGGTAATCAAGGGCTAGGTGAGCACATAGCGCTTTCTATTGCCCTATGGCGATAGAATCTGTCCATCCTGCCCAGTTTGGTGCAATCTCCCAGAAAGATGGTGGCTCTCCATCGCTTGGTTCGTAATTGGGATCAAAGTATAGGGAAAGAGGATGTTCTCCAAGCTGAGGTTGTGCTTCAGAAGAGGTGCCTTCTGGATGTGCTGCCTGCCATTCCGCAATCCTTTTGTTTCTCAAGAATTTGGTTGCCACCGAGGGGAAAAGCTCTAGAAGTAGTTGTTCTTTTTCATTCAATGCAAGCAGAGTTCCACCTGCTTCTGGAACCGGTGGGTTATCTTGAGGCTTGTAGTTGCTTGTGTCATAAGGAACTTCTTCTCTTGTGCCACATATCTTATAGCGGAATTCAGGATCGACTGGCCATGGCGTCTTTCCATATAAACCGAGGATAAGGTCTTCGAAGTTTTTCGAGACGTTTTCGTACATGTCCTTTCCCTCGTGCAAGCTTATAACGCAGTTCACCGCCTGGACACCTACAATCTGACTGGTAGGAGTTACAAGCGGAGGGAGTCCAGCATCGAGCCGCACAGTTGGCACAAGATGAAGAACTTCATTGAGGAGATGTTCCAGCTTGGCTTCCTTGAGCTGAGTAAGCATGTTGGTATACATGCCTCCAGGAATCTGTGCGTGCCGCACGATCTCATCGGGCTCGGGGTAGGAAAACGCCTTTTCTATTTGCTGGCAAATTGCAAGAGATTTTTGGTACTTACCTCCTACGGCTGCTTCTATAGCGTCATCGAAAAGCTTAGAGAGCTCTGGCGAGAGACTATCCTTAGAGAGATCGAGTTCGGGCGGAAGTCTCTTGTACTGATCGAAAGCCGCAAGTTCGGCTCTGATTTTTCTTAGACTCTTGTCTATTCTTGCGACAGCAGCATTGTCGACATCTACGGAGAGGCCCAACCTGTCTGCAAAAATACGTATTATTTCATAAGCCGGAGCAGCGGGTCCTCCAGAGAAAGACAGAATTGCCGTATCTACAATGTCGACTCCATTGACCATAGCTGCAAGCAGACTTGCAACTCCGAAGCCTGGCGTGCAATGAGTATGAAGATCAATAGGAATCTCAAGTTCATTTTTTAGCGCTTTTATGAGATCAGCAGCCATGGTAGGGGTTATCAGTCCTGCCATATCTTTTATTGTGATCATATCGGCGCCGAGAGAAGCAAGCTCTTTTGATTTCTTGACATAATAATCTACTGTGAAAATCTTTGGCGGTATTTTCTTGCCAGAAAAAACCCCTTTTATTCTGTCGCTCAATGTAAAACGCGGATCGACAGTATAGCAGACAGCGCAATCTGCTAGGCCACCTGCCTCCTTTACAGCGCGGATCGAAGACTTCATATTGTCGATGTCGTTGAGGGCATCGAATATTCTCATGATATCTACGCCAGCTGCAATAGCATTCCTGCAAAATCCTTCGATTACAGAATCGGGATAGGGGTTATATCCAAATAGGTTGCGCCCACGGGATAGGGCTGTCAGTTTTGAGGCATTGCCAATTCCTTCCTTGATTGTAGCGAGTCTATCCCATGGATCTTCACCAAGAAATCTCATTACTGAATCAGGAACAGCGCCACCCCATACCTCCATAGCATAAAAATGACTCTGGCGATAATCATCCAGCACGGCCTTGACCTGCTTATTATTCATGCGTGTTGCAAATTGTGACTGCTGCCCATCGCGAAGTGTTAAATCGCGAATTTTTAAGTATTTCATCTTAAAAACTCCTGAAGTCTATTTGTATCTCAAATCGCTGGAAGCGACAAGTATCGGCAGCATATATGGTTTATGCAAGAATTGATAGATTTTGACAAAATCGGCAATAAACTGTAAAATAAAACAACGCCGTAATGCGTTCCTGCTTATATTTATCCTTTAAATTTTTTCTTTTTGAAGGAACATCTAAAGGAGCAATGCTCGGTCTGTTAGATTGAGTACGGCGATTATTGTTCAAGAGCAAAGAAATGGCTGATCCTCAAAAGAAATTTTTTCACATCGTCAGAGTAAAATACTGCAAAGGTTGCAACATCTGTGTGGCTCTCTGCCCAAAGAAGGTATTGGAGCTAAGAAACGAAAAGGTTTTTCCAGCTAGACCAGATGATTGCATCGGATGCAGAATGTGTGAACTCCGCTGTCCCGATTTTGCGATTGAAGTTCACCCTGTCGAAGATAAATCAAAATTCGAAACAAGCGTCAATCAGGTTGGACTGGGCTTAAAATCGGAGGCATCCCATGGCTGAAACTATAAAGCTTATGCAAGGAAACGAGGCATGCACCATGGCTGCTATAGCTGCGGGGCTACGATTCTATGCTGGTTATCCTATCACTCCTTCCACAGAGATAGCCGAGATGTGCTCGGAAGAGCTTCCAAAAGTGGGAGGCAAGTTCATTCAAATGGAAGATGAGATTGGCTCAATCTCAGCGTGCATTGGTGCTTCATTGACTGGCGCTAAAGCCATGACCGCTACTTCAGGTCCTGGCTTTTCATTGATGCAGGAAGCAATAGGCTATGCAGGCCTTTGCGAGATTCCTGTAGTTATAATCGATGTACAGCGTGTTGGTCCTTCCACCGGTATGCCAACAAGCCCAGCTCAGGGTGATGTAATGCAGGCCAGATGGGGCACACACGGAGATCATCCGATAATTGCATTAGCTCCTGGCAATGTAAAGGAGTGTTATGACTTAACATTCCGCGCTTTTGAGCTATCTGAGAAGTATCGTGTTCCAGTCATAGTCTTGATGGATGAAGTGATTGGGCATATGCGAGAAAAAGTTGTTCTACCCGATCCGTCAAGCTATGCGATTCCGCGAAGGCCAATGCCAGAGAGCCCAGAAGGCTATAAGCCATATGCAGCTGATCCGGACGGAGGTGTTCCGCCCATGGCTCCTTTTGGGACTGGTTATCGTTGGCACTGTACAGGTCTGACTCACGATGAAAATGGCGCTCCTACTAGTAAGCCTGCTATAGCAGGAACACTTGCGCGCCGTCTAAATCTAAAGATCGAAAACAAAACCGAAGAGTTGGCAGACTATTTCGCAGAGGAGCTAGAGGGTTGCGATTTGGCTGTAGTATCCTTCGGATCTTCTGCAATGGCATCTCTTTCTGCAGTTAGGCGTGCTCGAAAAGAAGGCTATAAAGTAGGCATGCTTAGGCTCAAGACTATATGGCCTTTCCCCATTAAGACCGTAAAGTATTTATTAGCGTCCGCTAAAAAAATTCTTGTGCCCGAGATGAATCTTGGTCAGCTTGCGCTTGAGATAGAAAGATCGGCTGCGTGCGAACAACCCGTGATAAGGCTCGGTAAAGCTAATGGAGAGCTTTTTCATCCAGATGAAGTCTTTGCAGCGATCAAGGAGGCACTCTAATGGCTGAATTTCTCTCTTA
>ERZ795058.6176-NODE-6176-length-10490-cov-4.608433_pt1 | contig 10490 bp, 10 predicted proteins | sample MGYA00375142_ERZ795058 | MGnify/ENA primary metagenome ERZ795058 (study PRJEB30187, sample SAMN05720210) | activated sludge metagenome | isolation source: anaerobic digester from wastewater treatment plant | place: Japan | collected 2015-04-20 ...
GCCGACGCTGCTGGACCTGCTGGGGATCGACCCGCCGGAGGAAATGACTGGCAAATCGCTGATCGTCCGCTAACGTGAGAAGGGGCCGCGCCGGGATGAAAGCGATGCGGGCAACCTGGGCATCCGGTTGGTTTTGTGCTAAACTGGGTTGCGGCCGAGGGTCGCGCCCGCGCGTCGCGGCCGGCGGCCGGGCCAACGCCGGGCGGCGGCGGGAAGTCCCCGTTCGTGGTGACGAAGCGCGATGAGCGTCAAATACAAAGACTACTACAAATTGCTCGGCGTGGAGCGCACCGCTTCGCAGGATGAGATCCGCAAGGCGTTCCGCAAGCTGGCCGCGAAGTACCATCCCGATCGCCATCAGGGCGACAAGGCGATGGAGGAGAAGTTCAAGGAAGTCAACGAGGCCTACGAGGTGCTGCGCGACCCGACCAAGCGCCAGCGCTACGACGCGCTGGGCGCCAACTGGAAGCAGGGGCAGCAGTTCGACCCCAATGCGTTCAACAACATCTTCGGCGGCCGGGCCACCACCGGCCGGACGGGGGGGTTCGGCGGCGCGCAGACGTTCCGGATGGAGACCGGGCCGGGCGGGTTCAGCGAGTTCTTCGAGGCGCTGTTCGGCGGAATGGGCGTCGGGGGGATGGGGAGCGGGCGGGGCGGCGGCGTGGAGGATCTGTTCGCCCGGTTTGAAGAGGGCCCCGCGCGGCGGGGAGGGGCGGAGGAATTCGGCGGCGGCGGCCGGCCCAGCGTGAATGTCGAGGCGAGCATCACGATTTCGCTGGAGGAAGCCTACAAGGGGGGCGTGCGGACGATCAGCTTCCGCCGGACCGAGCCGAACGGGCAGGCGTCGACGCAGGGTTACGAGATTCGGATTCCGCCCGGCATCCGCGATGGCCAAAAGCTGCGGCTCAAGGGACAGGGGAGCGTAGCGGGGGCGGCGGCGGGCGATATTCTGATTGTGGTGAAGGTGCGGCCGCACCCGCGATTCACGCTGGAAGGGAACGATTTGATTACGGATCTGCCGCTGGCGCCGTGGGAAGCGGTGCTGGGGGCGCGGATCGAGGTGCCGACGCTGGATGGCTCGGTGGAGGTGAAGGTGCCGGCGGGGATGCAGAGCGGCAAGCGGATGCGGGTGAAGGGGGCGGGTTGGCCCGGGAAGGGGGGGCAGAAGGGAGATCTTTACCTGCGGGTCACGATCCAGGTGCCGGAGAATCCCGGCGCGCAGGAGAAGGAGTTGTATGAGCGGCTGGGGCGGGTCTCGCGGTTTGACCCGCGGAAGTAAGGGGGGAGGGAGAGAAGAGGAATTCGCGAGCCGAGGACGAGAGCCGAGAGCCGAATTCTGGTTTAGAGCGGGGGACGAGGGACGAGTTTTGGAGATGCGAACGATACCGGGAAGGAAAGAATCCATGAGATCCAATGCGTTGATCGGACGGCTGCGCCGGGTTGCCGGCGCGCTGGCGCTGACCGTCGTGCTGCTGACCGGCTGTTCGGTGGTGGAGGTGCACTCCTACACCGATCCCAAGATGGAGGTGCGGCGCGAAGGAGCGCCGCGGGTCTGCGTCGTGACGGTCGACATGCGGCCCTATATTGTGTCGGGGGATTTTCCGCCCAGTTTCACGGGGATCGTGCATGGGTTCTGGGGGAACGCCAATGCGGTGCTGACGGCGTCGGGCCAGCCGCTGGCCGAGGAAATGAGCCGGGCCGTTGCGGGGGGCCTGCGCCGCGAGGGGCTGGATCCGGTCATCCTGACGGTGCCGGCCGGGACGTCGCCCGACGTAATCCAGCGGCGGCTGCAGGAGTGCGGCGCGGAACGGACCGTGACGCTGCGCGTCAACGAGTGGAAGACGCGGACGTGGATGCGGACATCGGCGACGTATGATCTGGACTGGTACTTCCGGGAGACGACGCCGACCGGCAAGCAGGAGGCGTCGCATGAGCACAGCGGGCGGGAGAATCTGGGGGGCAACCTGGGCGATCCGCGGGGGTATGCGCGGGTGGCCGTGCAGCGGTTTTTCAAGCGGACGATCGACGAGGCGCTGGCCGATCCCAATGTGAAGCGGGTGCTGGAGTAGGGCTGGGACCTGGTTATGTTTCGGGGGCCGTCCGGGCACCCCTTGCAGGGGTTTGGCGCGTTGGGGGTGGCGACACAGGGTTCCGGCCTGCGGCCGTCACCCTGTGCTTTATTCCGGTCGTCCGCTGCGCGGACTGAAGGGTTCGCCCCGTTCGGGGACGGGGAGGATTTGGGGATCAGCGGGCCCCAGGTTGCGCTGCGCTCCACCAGGGGCAAATCAAATTTCGCCGCTTCGAGGCGACAGCCGGCATCCCTCCGGGATGCGGGGGAATGGGGGTCCGGGGGGACCGGTGGTGTCGCTGCGCTCAACCACCGGCTACCGGCTGGCATCCCTCCCGGGATGCGGGGGCTGGCTCATCGCGTAACGCTCGACCAACTGCTCATCCTGGCATCCTTGCGGGATGCGGGGGAACGCGATCCGGGGGCGGCGAGCCACAGTGGTGGCGCTTCAGTTGCTGTCCTGCCGCGCAAGGGGTCTTTTTTCGAGAGCCGAGGACGAGGGACGGGAGCCGAGAGCCGAACGAATGGATGGGGAGGGTCCCGGACGGTGACTCCCCAGTTGGGACGGCCAGGCGGTGACGGCCCGGGGGGGAAGGGTGTCGGAGGGGTGAAAAAATTAACGGTTGGGCCCGCGAAATCCCGATTGACAGGGAAGGGGGTGGAAACGTAGAGTATCGGCATGCCTGCCACTCGCGTTACTCCCCTTCGGTAAATTCGAATGGTTACGGTAGATATCGAACAAGGGAAGGCCTGCGTCAATCGGATGCAGCTTGCCTTGGCGTAGAACGGATTGGAGAATCGTATGAACATTTACGTGGGAAACCTTTCCTACCAGACAACCGAAAGCGGACTGCGCGCCGCGTTCGAGGAGCACGGAGAGGTTTCGTCCGCGGCCATCATTAAGGACGCGGAAACCGGTCGCTCCAAGGGCTTCGGCTTTGTGGAGATGTCCGACAGTGAACAGGCCAAATCCGCCATCAGCGCGCTTGATGGGAGCGATTTGGATGGGCGTCAAATCAAAGTGAACGAAGCGCGTCCGCGCGGTGATCGTCCTGCGGGCGGTCCTCGCGGCGGCGGCAACCGGAATTTCCAGCGGCGCGAACGCTGGTAAACTCAGCGGCAACGCGAAGTCAGGTCCAACAACAAGCTTTTGAATGAAACGATCGGGGTCGGAGCCAGAAGGGGGCTCCGACCCCGGTTGCTTTTTGAGGGGGGATGAGGGTGTGGGCGGGAAAGGCGATCAGGTGGGTCTAAAGGTCAGAGCGGGAGGTTTTCGATTTTCTGGACGGCGGCGCGCAGGCGCGAGTTGGAGGTGTGGGTGTAGATCTGCGTCGAGGCGATGTTGGCGTGGCCCATCAGGGATTTGATCTCGATCAGGTCGACCTCGTTGGCGTGGAGCAGCGTCGCGAACGTGTGGCGCAGTTTGTGCGGGCTGACGCCGTCGCGGAAGATGCCGGCCTTCAGGGCGTATTTGCGCACGATGTTCTCGACCGAGCGGCCGCTCAGCCGGCGGCCGAACTTGTTGAGAAACAGCGCCTGGGCTTCGCTTAACGGGCGCACGTTCAAGTAACGGTTGATCGCTTCGCAGACGATTTCGTTGAGCGGAATGATCCGTTCCTTGTTGCCCTTGCCGAGGACGCGGACGGCGCGGTTGGTCAGGTCGATGTCGGGCAGGTTGATCCCGGTCACTTCGGAGAGCCGGACGCCGGTGAAGGCGAGCGTGGCGAGGATCGCGCGGTCGCGCAGGCCGGACCAGGTGTCGGCGGCGGGCGCCTCGAGCAGCCGCACCAGTTCCTGCGGGACAAGGTAGATCGGCAGTTTTTTGGGCTGCTTGGGGGTGCGGATGCGCGCGGCCGGGGAGGCCTCGAGGACCTCGCGTTCGACGGCGAACTGGAAGAAGGCGCGGATGGAGGAGATCGTGCGGGCAAGCGTCGTCGACTTGCACGCGTGCTCGAGTTGGAGGTGGTTGAGGTATTCGCGAATGACGTCGGTGGAGATGAGCGAAAGCGAGGGCATGCGGCCGTGGCCGAGGATCAGGAATTCGCTGAAGCGGGTCAGGTCGTAGAGATAGGCCTTGCGGGTGCGGGGGGAGAGATTGCGCTCGACACGCAGGAACTCCTCGAAACGGTTGAGCAACTCCAGGTAACCAATCGCCATCAGCGGGGACTCGCGGAACGGGGTCAGGCGCAACGGGACGCGGCGACGTGATGTACGAGGGCATCTTAGACCAGAAGGGGGCCGGGCTGCACGTGGTTTTGCGCGGGCGAGGACGAGTTGCTCAGAAACCCGCGGTTTACAACAAGGGGACAAAATGACGAGGTCTCGAGAGCCGAGGACGAGGGACGCGAGCCGAGAGCCGAATTTTGGGGAGGGCCTATGGAGGCGACTACGAGGACGAGGACGAGGGACGATGTTGGAGCGAGGACGAGAGCAGGGGGTTACTTGCCGATGCAGAAGCGGCTGAAGATGCGGTCGAGGACGGCGTCGCCGACTTCGAGGCCGAGGATCGCGCTCAGGGCATCGAGCGCCTCGCGCAGGTCGACCATCACGAACTCGCCCGACAGGCCCTGATCGAATGCGGCGCGGGCGGCATGCAGCGCGGCGCGGGCGCGGTCGAGCAACTCGCCCTGACGCAGATTGACGGCGAAACCCGATTCGGTCTCCCCTGCCCCGGCGGCGTCGAGACGCGCGACCAACAGGCGCTCCAAGTCGGCCATGCCGTCGCCGCGCGTGGCCGAGACGGAGCAGGCATCGCCCTGGCAAGGCGGCGCGTGGTCGGGCGCGAGATCGAGTTTGTTGAAGACGGTGATGTCGGCGGGGCGACCGCCGTCGGACAGTTCGGCGTCGATCGCCGGCGCGGGGCTTTCGGTCAGGTCGACCACGCGGAGGACCAGATCGGCGCGCTCGATCTCGCGGCGGGTCCGTTCGATGCCGAGCTGTTCGATCGGATCGTGGCTTTCGCGCAGGCCGGCCGTATCGACGAGCGTGACGGGGATGCCGTGCAGATCGAGGGTGCATTCGATGACGTCGCGCGTCGTGCCGGGGTGGGGGGTGACGATGGCGCGCTCCATGCGGACGAGGGCGTTGAGGAGGCTGGATTTGCCAGCGTTGGGGCGGCCGATGAGGGCGACGCGGGCTCCTTCGCGCAGGAGCCGGCCGCGGCGGCGCGTTTCGGCCAAGGTGCGGAGGTCGACCAGCGCCGCGGCAAACGCGGCGGCCAGGCGGCTCTGATCGGCCGGGTCGAGGTCCTCTTCGGGGAAATCGATGCGGGCCTCGATTTCGGCGGCGAGGGTCAGCAGGTCGTCGCGCAGCGCATGGATGCGCGAAGAGAGTTCACCGACAAGCTGGCGCTGGGCGATGCGCGCGGCGGCGTCGGTCTGGGCGCTGATCAGGTCGGCGACCGCCTCGGCCTGGGCCAGATCGAGCCGGCCGTTGAGAAAAGCGCGGCGGGTGAACTCGCCCGGTTCGGCGAGGCGGGCGCCGCAGGCGAGCACGGCCTCCACCAGGCGGCGGGGGGCGACCGCGCCGCCGTGGCCGTGGAACTCGGCCAGGTCGTTGCCGGTGTAGGAATGCGGAGCGGGGAAGAAGACAGTCAGGCCCTCATCGAGGCGGTCGCCCGACAGCGGATCGCGCCAATGGCCGAAGATCATCGTGCGGGGGGTGTCGATCGGCGAGCGGCGGCCGGCGGGAACGAAGAGGCGCTGGACGATATCGCGGGCGCCGGCGCCGTCGATGCGGACGACGGCGAGGGCGGCGGCGCCCGGCGGCGTGGCGCGCGCGACAATCAGTTCGTCGCGGGCGGGGGGGCGGCGTTCACCCGGCGGGTCGGTGGTGCTGAGTCCGGCGGGGGGCATCACGGATGGGCGGAATCCCTTCGGGCAGTTGCTTCGGGCGTTGGTCGCCCTTATCGTAGCATAAGCCCGCGCGCCGCGTCGCGGGGAGGGAGGCGGGCGATGGCCGGGGTTGCGCGTCGGACCTCGCAGTTTGAATACGGGAGAGAAGCCATGGAAGAGCGTCTGGAGCGGCAGCTTGCCTTTGTCCACGAGATCGACAAGCTGAAGCGGATCGAGCGGCGCAATTACCTGACCGACGGGTCGCGGCGGGAGAACAGCGCCGAGCATTCGTGGCATCTGGCGCTGATGGCGCTCGTGCTGGCGGAATGGTCGAATGAGGAGCGGATCGACCTGGGACGCGTGCTGCCGATGCTGCTGCTGCATGATCTGGTCGAGATCGATGCCGGCGATACGTTCGTCTACGACGAAGCGGCGCATGCGGACAAGGCGGCGCGCGAGGAGGCCGCCGCCGACCGGATCTTCGGGCTGCTGCCGGAGGAGCAGGGCCGGCGGCTGCGCGCGCTGTGGGAGGAGTTCGAGTCGGGGCAGAGTGCGGAAGCGCAGTTCGCCCGGGCGCTCGACCGGCTGCAGCCGATCATGATGAATTTCGCTTCGGGGGGGAAGCCGTGGGTCGATCACCGGATCACGCGGCGGCAGGTGGTCGGGCGCAACCAGCACATCGAGCAGGGCTCGCGGCGGCTGTGGGACGTCGCGCGGGGGATCATTGAACGGGCGTGCAAGGCGGGGCTGCTGGCGGATGCGAAGTGAGGGGGGAGTAAGACACGGGATCACGAAAGGCCGAAGGGGCACGAGAGACAGGAAAGGGATGGGGGTGAGGATGGGGATGGGGATGCGGATGGGAAGGAACCGGCGAGGGCGCCGGTCCCACAACCCCACAACTGGGGATCGCATTTCGGTGGCGGTGCTGCCAGGCAGAAGGGCCGGTTTTCGAGAGCCGAGGACGAGGGACGAGAGCCGAGAGCCGAATTTGGGGGAGGCCTTTGGGGGCAATGCCACTCAGAGCGTGGCGGGCCCAGGTTTCGGCCGGTTGCTTGTTTCCATGCGGCGTCGAGGCAGGAGGGGGGCGAGGGGCGGGAGCGAGGACGAGCGATGACGGGGGGGCATTGGGGTTGCCTTCCCGGGGCGGGATGCTACCTTACGGACAAGACGCGCGTGCGCACGAACATGGCCCGACGAGCTTGGGCTTGTTGACCGCCGGGGAGCGATTGATCGATGCAAGCCGCCGTGACCGGCGCCGGGGGATTTATCGGCAGCCACCTGACCGAGCTGTTGCTGCGCGAGGGGTGGCGGGTGCGCGCCCTGGTGCACTATAACGCGCTGGACCGGCACGGGCACCTGGACGAAGTGGCGCGGCGCGGCCGCGAGGAGGGGGCCGCGTGGTGGCACGCCGGGCGGCTGGAGGTGGTGGCGGGCGACGTCGGCGACGCGCGGGCGTTGCGCGAGTGGGTGCGGGGGCACGGTGTGGTGTTCCACCTGGCGGCGCTGATCGGGATCCCGTACAGCTATCGCGCGCCGCAGAGTTACGTGGGCACAAACGTGACGGGGACGCTCCATCTGCTCGAGGCGTGCCGCGAGGAGAAGATCGAGCGGCTGCTGCACACATCGACGAGCGAGGTCTACGGGAGCGCGGTGCGGACGCCGATCGACGAGGCGCACCCGCTGCAGGCGCAGTCGCCGTATGCGGCGACGAAGATCGCCGCCGACAAACTGGTCGAGAGCTACGCGCGGTCGTTCGATCTGCCGGCCCTTGTGGTGCGGCCGTTCAACACGTACGGGCCGCGGCAGTCGGCGCGGGCGGTGATTCCGACCGTCCTGAGCCAGGTGCTGAGCGGCGAATGCGGGGAAGTGGAGATTGGCTCGCCCGATCCGGTGCGCGACTGGGTGTATGCCGAGGATACGGCGCGGGCGTTTCTGGCGCTGGCGCGGACCGAGCTGCCGACGGAACCGGCGGCGGTGTTCAATGTTGCGACGGGCCGGGGCTGGACGATCGGGGAGATGGTCGAGCGGGTCCAGGCGGTGACCGGCGTGAAGAAGCCGCTGCGGACGGCGGAGGGCCGGCGGCGGCCGGCGGCAAGCGAGGTGGATCGGCTGATCGGCGATGCGAAGCGGCTCAGACAACTGACGGGATGGGAGCCGGAAATCAGTTTTGAAACCGGGCTGGAGCGCACGGCGAACTGGATTTCGCGCCACCTGGAACTTTACCGAAGCGGAGCATTCACCGTCTGATGACCGACCCGACACCCGCTGCGCCGCCGGGACGCGCCGTCGTCTTGGCGGGGGGCCAGGGCACGCGCCTGCGGCCCTATACGACCGTGCTGCCCAAGCCGCTGCTGCCGGTGGGCGACCGGCCGATTCTGGAGCACGTGCTGCTGCGGCTGGCCGAGGCCGGTTTCCGCCGGGTGACGCTGTCGGTGGGGCATCTGGCCGAGCTGATTCAGGTTTTTTTTGGCGACGGCGCGCGGTTCGGGATGCAACTGGACTACGCGATCGAGGACCAACCGCTGGGGACGATCGGCCCGCTGGCGCGGATCGCGGGGCTGGGGGAAAACTTCCTGGTGATGAACGGCGACGTGCTGTGCGACCTGCCGATCGGGGCGCTGTGGGAGCGCCATGGGGCGAGCGGGGCGGCGCTGACGATCGCGACGTTCCGCCGCGAGGTGAAAATCGATTTCGGCGTGCTGCGCTACGACGGGCAATGCCGCGTGCGCGCCTTCGAGGAAAAACCGACGCTCCCCTACGACGTGTCGATGGGAATCTATGTGCTAAACCGGCGCTGCCTGGATTTCGTGCCGGCGGCCGGCGCGTTCGGCTTCGATCAGCTCGTGCTGGCGCTGCTGGCGGCGGGCGAGAAGGTGGAAGCGTTTCCGCACGAAGGGAACTGGCTGGATCTGGGGCGGCCGGAAGACTACGAGCGCGCCACCCGGGAGTGGGGGGAAGGTTAGGGCGCGGGCCGACGCGGGTCAATCCAGGCGGGCCATCAGGCGCAGGAGCGCGGCCTGATCAGCGGCGTCGCGGCTCAGTTCGCCGGCGAGCTGGCCCTCGCGCAGGACGAGGATCCGCGTGCTGAGGTTGAGGACTTCGGGCAGTTCGCTGGAGATGAGGAGGACGGCGTTGCCGTCGCGGGCGACGCGGTCGATGAGGCCGTGGATTTCGGCCTTGGCGCCGACGTCGACGCCGCGGGTTGGTTCGTCGACGATCAGCACATCGCAGCGGGCGGCGAGCCAGCGGGCGATGACGAGCTTCTGCTGATTGCCGCCCGAGAGGGAGCGCGCGGGCGTTTCGAGCGACGGGGCGCGGACGCTGAGGCGGTCGAAGAATTCGCGCGCGAGGCGGCGTTCGGCGCGCCGGCGGACCCACGTCAGGCGGCTGAGGCGGGGCAGGATCGGCAGCGTGATGTTTTCGCGGGCGCGCAGCGAGAGGACGAGGCCGTGGCGCTTGCGGTCCTCGGGGACGAGGCCGAGGCCGCGCTCGAGCGCGCGGCGCGGCCGGCCGAGCGCGAGCGGGCGCCCCTTCAGCCAGACGCGGCCGACGGCGTGCGGATCGAGCCCGAAAAGGGCCTCGGCCAGCTCGGTGCGGCCGGCGCCGACGAGGCCGGCCAGGCCGAGGACCTCGCCGCGCCGGAGCGAGAAGGAGATGTCGTGGAAGCGGCCGGGGCTGCTCAGGCCCTCGACGCGCAGCAGTTCCTGGCCCGGCTGGGCCGCCAGGTGGCCGGGAAAGTAATCGCTGACGGGCCGGCCGATCATATCGTGAACGAGCGAGTCGCGGTCGTACTCCGCGGCGGGGCGGGTGGCGACGTGGCGGCCGTCGCGCAGAACCGAGATCGTGTCGCAGAGCCGGAAGATTTCGTCCATCCGGTGCGAGACGTAGATCATCGTGACGCCGCGTCGGCGCAGGCGCGCGATCAGGTCGAAGAGGCGCTCGCTTTCGGCGTGGGCGAGGCTGCTGGTCGGCTCGTCGAAGACGAGGATCCGCGCGCCGCGGCCGATGGCGGCGGCGATCTGGACGAGTTGCTGCTGGCTGACGGGGAGTTCGCCGACGCGCCGGCGCGGGTCGATGCGCGCGTCGATCGGTTCGAGCCATTGGGCGGCGAGCTGCTCCATGCGGCGGCGCCGGAGGAAGGTCGCCCGGGCGGGCAGGCGGCCGAGCGAGAGGTTTTCGGCCACGCACAGGTTTTCGCAGAAGAGCAGTTCCTGGTGGACCATGGCGACGCCGGCGCGGGCGGCATCGTGGGGGGAGTGGAACTGGCACGGCCGGCCGTCGATCAGGAGCCGGCCTTCATCGGGGGTGTGGAGCCCGGCCAGGATCTTCCCCAGCGTGCTCTTGCCGGCGCCGTTCTCGCCGACGAGGGCGTGGCACGAGCCGGCGGCGATCGGCAGCTCGACGCAGTGGAGCGCCTGCACGCCGGGAAACCGCTTGCTGACGGATTGGAAGTGGATCAGAGGCGCGGGCGTCATCGGGGCATGGTGGCGAAGCGAGGAGGGGAATGCAAGGCGGGAGGGAGCTGGGGGGTGCGGGGCGGCAAGGACGCCGGCGGTCCCAGGCGGTGGGGATGGCGGAGGGTGGGGGGG
>ERZ795058.6184-NODE-6184-length-10475-cov-3.771785_pt1 | contig 10475 bp, 8 predicted proteins | sample MGYA00375142_ERZ795058 | MGnify/ENA primary metagenome ERZ795058 (study PRJEB30187, sample SAMN05720210) | activated sludge metagenome | isolation source: anaerobic digester from wastewater treatment plant | place: Japan | collected 2015-04-20 ...
AACCGATGGCGTTGCAGCAGTTGCAGGGACGCATCAGCGCACGGGTGCTTTCCAACGGTTTTGAGTTTGCCACCCGCTCGCTGATGTTTGACAGTCCGCAGGGGCTGCACTGGCCGGGCGGCAATGTACGGGTGCTCAGCCTGAATGCCCAGGGCAAGACACCGGCGCGCGGCGAAGTCCAGGCGGACCGGCTCGATCTGGCAGCGTTGACGCAGATCGCCCATCGCCTGCCGCTTGATGCGGGTTTGCGCAATGCCCTGATTCGTTATGCGCCCAAAGGTCAGGTGGACACGCTCAACGCCAGTTGGCAGGGCACGGCCACCGCGCCAGTAACGTACAGCGCCAAGGGCCGTTTGAGCCAACTTGAATTGGCGGCGGTTGATGGTGCACCCGGTGTGCGCGGCCTGAACCTGGATTTTGACCTTGACCAAAGTGCCGGGCGTGCCACGCTGTCCATGACCAACGGCAGTGTCGATGTGCCAGGCATCTTTCAGGAAGGGCTGATCAGCATCGACCAGATGTCGGCCAATGCCAAGTGGCAGACTGTGCAGGATCACATCGCCGTGCAGTTGACCGGCCTCAAATTTGCCAATGCCGACACTCAGGGCGAAGCGCAGATCAAGTGGCAGACCAGCGACCCGAAAAAGTCGCCGTCAAAGAGCCGTTTTCCAGGCATATTGGACTTGCAGGCCAAGCTCAGTCGCGCCGAGGGTCGGCGGGTGCATCGCTATCTGCCGCTGGTGATTGATCAAAGGGCACGCGACTATGTGCGTGAAGCCGTGCTTGACGGCAATGCCAGCAATGTACGTTTTGTCGTCAAAGGCGACATTTACGACATACCCGCAGTGGATGCGCGCCGCGGCGAGTTCAGGATCAGTGCGGATGTCAAGGCGGCCCGGTTGGCCTACGTGCCACCCGGTTTGCAAGAGCCCAATGAACTGCCTTGGCCCGCCTTGAACGATCTCAGTGGTGAACTGGTCATAGATCGCCTGCAACTGATGGTCAAAGGTGCCCGTGCCCGTCTGGGCGACAACGTGGCGGTGCAGGTCACGCAGGCTGATGCCACGATTGCCGACCTGCTGAACGCAGAAGTGGCTGTCAGTGCCGATTTCAGGGGCCCGGCACCGGTTGTTTTGCAGATGGTCAACGGTTCACCGCTGGCCGAACTGACCGCACGCGCGCTGACCCGCACGGTGGTGAGCGGCAATGCCGACTACAAGCTCAAGCTGTTGCTTCCAGTGGCTGATCTTGCCAAGTCGTCAGTACAAGGCAGCATCTCGATGTCCGGCAATGACCTGCAGATCAGCCCCGATACGCCGAAACTAACCCGCACCCGCGGCGTGCTGCACTTTACCCAGCGTGGCTTTACGCTGGCTGGCGTGCAAACCCGAATGTTGGGCGGTGATGCCCGGCTCGAAGGTGGCTTGCTGTTGTCCGGCTCTGACAACTCACACCCGAGCGCCATTCGCGCCGCAGGGCTTGCCACTGCCGAGGGTCTGCGCCAGGCCACCGAATTGGGTCTTGTTGCGCGGCTGGCTCGCCAGATCAGTGGCAGTGCCGCATACAACGCCAGCTTTGGCCTGCGCCGTGGCGTGCCGGAGCTGCTGGTGACCAGCAATTTGCAAGGCATGGCGGCCAGCCTGCCGTCGCCTTTGACCAAAAATGCGCAAAGCCTGCTGCCGCTGCGCTACCAGACCGCCTCACCTGTGGCACCGCTGTCTGCCAGGCGCACGCCCGCGCCGGTGCAAGACCGGCTCACGCTGACACTGGGCAGTCTGGTCAGCCTGACCTATGAACGTGACGTTTCTGGCGCCGAACCCCGCGTACTGCGCGGCGCGATCGGCATTGGTGCCGATACCCTGGACGCGGTGATGCTGCCGGAGCAGGGCATCAACGCCAACATCCATTTGCCACAGTTCAACGTGGATGCCTGGGCTGACCTGCTGGCACAAGTTACCGCAGCGCCCCTGGGCACGCCAGATGCCAGCAAGCACCCGGAATTGGCTTACCTGCCAAGCAACCTGGCGGTGCGTGCCGACGTGCTGACATTTGGCACACGCCAGTTCAACCGTCTGGTGCTGGGTGCCGGTCGAGACGGTTTGCTGTGGCGCGCCAATGTGGATTCAGCAGAACTGAATGGTTATCTCGAATACCGCCAGCCTGACGCGGCCAATGCCAACAGTGCGGGTGCGGTCTATGGCCGACTAACCCGCCTGATCATCACGCCCAGTATCGCCAATGATGTTGAAGCGCTGCTGGATACTGAATCTGCCAGTGTGCCAGCCCTCGACCTGCTGGTGGATGACTTTGAGCTGCGCGGCAAACGGCTCGGTCGTCTGGAGGTTGAGGCCGTCAACCGTTTGGGCAGCGGACCAGCCGGTGTCAACGAATGGCGGCTCAACAAACTCAACTTGAGCATGCCCGAAGCCACTTTGACGGCCAACGGCAACTGGGCCCGACTCAATGCCCAGAATGGTGGCGCACCGGGTGCCAGCAATCGCCCGGAGCGGCACCGCACCGTGATGAATTTCAAGCTCGACATCGCCGATGGGGGCAAACTGCTGAACCGCTTTGGCATGAAAGATGTGGTGCGCCAGGCCAGCGGCAAGATCGAAGGCCAGTTGGCCTGGATCGGCCCGCCATTCAGCGTGGATTACCCGACGCTGGGCGGCGCTGTCACCGTGAATGTCTTGTCGGGACAATTCCTCAAAGCTGATCCCGGTCTGGCCAAGCTGCTCGGGGTGCTGAGCCTGCAGGCCTTGCCGCGGCGGCTGGTGCTGGACTTTCGGGATGTCTTCAGCGACGGCTTTGCATTTGACTTTTTGCGTGGCAATGTGGCGGTGGAAAAGGGTCTGGCGCGCACCAACAACCTGCAGATGAAAGGCATCAATGCCGCCGTGCTGATGGAAGGCGTGGCCGATATTGACCGGGAAACCCAGGACCTCAAGGTGGTGGTGGTGCCTGAACTCAATGCCGGCACCGCAGCGTTGATTGCCACCGTCATCAATCCGGCAATTGGCCTGGGTTCGTTTTTGGCGCAGCTATTTTTGAGCAAGCCCTTGATTGAGTCTGCCACCCAGGAATTTCACGTGAACGGCTCTTGGGCAGACCCCAAAGTGACCAAGGTAAAGCACATCACATCAACCAGCAAGGAAAAACCCCAATGAAAGTCGCAGTCATCCAGATGGTGTCGGGCGCTGATCTTGCTGACAACCTGCGGCAGGCCGCAGAGTTGCTCAGCCAGGCAGCCTCGCAGGGGGCCGAGCTGGTCCTTTTGCCCGAGTATTTTTGTCAGATGGGTCAGCGCGATGCCGACAAGTTGTCGATTTGCGAGTCACTCGGTAGCGGCCCGATTCAACAGTTTTTGGTTGATGCTGCCAAAGATCTTGGCTTGTGGCTGGCCGCTGGCACGCTGCCGCTGGCCGTTGACCAGATTGGTGGGCAAAGCCACTCTGAGCGGGTTTTCAACAGCACATTGGTGTTTTCACCGGATGGCAGCCGGGTCGCACGCTACGACAAAATCCATTTGTTTCGTTTTGACAATGGCACCGAGCACTACGACGAGTCGGTGGTGCTGGCTGCAGGCACCCAGCCAACCAGCTTTGATCTGCCATCGCGTGATGGCCATATCTGGCGCATTGGCCTGAGCATCTGTTACGACCTGCGTTTTGCCGAGCTTTACCGCCACTATGCCAGCCTGGGGGCGCATTTGCTGCTGGTGCCCAGTGCCTTCACTTACACCACCGGCCAGCACCATTGGGACGTGTTGCTGCGCGCCCGGGCAATTGAAAACCTGGCCTTTGTGGCCGCCGCCGCTCAAGGTGGTCAGCATGACAATGGGCGCCAAACCTGGGGCCATTCGATGCTGGTGGACCCCTGGGGTCTGGTGTTGGCACAGCGACCACGGGATGCCGGTGTGGTGGTGGCTGAGCTTGACTTCGGCTTGCTGGAAAGCTGCCGGAGCCGCTTGCCGGCTTTGCAGCATCGCGTTTTATGAGCCGGATGCCGCTTTTTTTCGGCGCTGGGCTGGTGGCCCTGGCACTTTGGCTGACATCTTGCGGCAATGTGCCGCTGCATGTGCCGCAAACACCTGACGCAGCGCGGCCAACACCGCCTGTCCCGATGCCTGACGCGGCCCTGCCGAGAACGGTATTGTTGCGCAACAAGAGCCAATGGGTGGCGGTGCCCTGGCCGGATCTGCCCGGCTTTGAGGACGATGCACTTTTTGAGGCCTGGAATGCGTTCATCAAGAGTTGCGAGCGTCCGGCACCAGTGTTTGCCCCGTTGTGCCCGGAGATTCGGCGTTTGAGCATTGGCACCGATGCCCAGCAGCGGGAATGGTTGCTGCAGCGCCTGCAACCCTATCGGGTTGAGCCCTTGCAGGCCGAAGCCTCAACGGGGCTGCTGACGGCCTATTTCGAGCCAGAGTTTGAGGCCAGGCGCCAGGCTGGCGCTGGTTTTTCCTTCGCTCTGCACCAGGCTCCGGCAGGCCTGACGGCTGGCAGACCCTGGTTTACCCGGCAAGAAATGGAAACCCTGCCCGCCGCGCAGGCGGCCTTGCGTGGCCGTGAAATCATCTATCTGGCAGACCCGGTGCAAGCGCTGATCATGCAAATTCAGGGCTCTGGCAGAGTGCGCGTAACCGAGCCCGATGGCAGTCAGCGTCGGCTGCGCCTGGCCTATGCAGCCAACAACGGGCGACCCTACCAAAGCATTGGGCGCTGGCTGCTCGACCAGGGTGAACTGCGTGATGCGTCGTGGCCTGGCATTCGGGCCTGGCTCATGCAAAACCCGCAGCGCACCGCCGAACTGCTGTGGCGCAACCCCAGAGTGGTGTTTTTCAAGGAAGAGCCGTTGAATGACTTTGATGCCGCCTTTGGTCCACGCGGTGCCCAGGGCGTGCCGCTGACACCGGGTCGCTCGATTGCCGTGGACCCCGACAGCATTCCGTATGGCACACCAGTCTGGCTGGCATCGGTTGGACCCAGCTTGTCACTGCAGCGGCTGGTGCTGGCACAAGACACCGGCAGTGCCATCACCGGTGCCTTGCGGGCTGACTATTTTGTCGGCTGGGGCGCGCAGGCGGGCGAACTGGCCGGACGCCTCAAACAGCCGCTGAGACTTTGGGTTTTATGGCCCAAACAGCAAAGATAACGTTACCATTGACCCTATCGACAATCTGTTCTTAACAAAGAAGAAGCCATGAACAAATCAACCATGCGCGATATTGACGAGCGAACCAATCTGGCTGGTAACAGCATGTTTGAGTTGCTGCTGTTCCGTTTGGGTGAAGCCCCTGGCACTGACCGGCGCGAGCTGTTTGGCATCAATGTTTTCAAGGTGCGAGAAATCCTGGTCATGCCGGAAATCGCTGCCATGGTGAATTCGCCACCGTCGGTGATGGGGGTTGCCAACATCCGGGGACAAATGATCTCGGTGATCAATCTGCCGCAGATTGTTGGCACCAACCCGACCAAGGGCCTGGGCATCTTGCTGGTGACCGAATTCGCCCGCACCACACAGGCTTTTGCGGTCGAAGAAGTCAACGAAATCGTCCGGCTGGAGTGGAAGCATGTGCTTTCAGCCGAAGGGCGTGGCGGCGGTCTGGTGACCAGCATTGCGCGGCTTGACGGTGCGGCCGAAAACACCCGGCTGGCGCAGGTGCTTGACGTGGAGCAGATCTTGCGCGATGTTTTCCCGGAGCAGCAACAAGTTGAGCTTGAACCCGGCAACCAGTTGCATGTGCCCGCCGGTACGGTGATCCTGGCGGCCGACGATTCGGCGGTGGCCCGCATGATGATCGAGCAGGGCCTCAAGGGCATGGAAGTACCCTACATCATGACCAAGAGCGGCCAGGAAGCCTGGGACCGCCTCAAAGCCATGGCGGCAGAGGCCGAGTCGCAGGGCAAAACCATCCGCGACAAGATCGCGCTGGTGCTGACCGACCTGGAAATGCCCGAAATGGACGGCTTTACCCTGACCCGCAACATCAAGCAGGATCCGCGCTTTGCCAGCATCCCGGTAGTGATCCATTCGTCGCTGACCGGTACCACCAACGAAGAACATGTGCGCAAGGTCGGTGCCGATGCTTACGTTGCCAAGTTTGTCGCAGAAGAACTGGCCGCCACCCTGCGCCGGGTGCTGACGCGCTGATGCGCAAGCCGTAGCGGCGTTGCCGCAGTGCTATTTATAGAATAGCTGGAAGCGCTTGCAGCACAAGGGCTAGAGAAGTAAACGATTCATATCGTCGCGTGAGTTCCTGGCACACCAAGCCAATGCCCGCAAGCGTGGAGAACATCCTGCCAGCCGATCACGCAGCCACCCCCGTTCCTGAGAATTTGGCATGAATCACCCTGCAGCCCACGCCTGAAATGGACAAGCAGCTACTGAAGTTATCGTATCCAAGGGGCTGTATGCAGTTGCTGATGCCATGACGTTTGCCAGCCAGCCATTTGAAATCAGTGCCATGGGGACCAATGCCAACGGGGAAAACCGAGGCAGCGCCGTCTAGATGGGTCCGAGTACTGGCATGGCCTGAATGAGCTGGCAATTTGCCTTGGCATTGGAGTTCACTTTGCGCTTCGGTCATTCATTCAACGCCCAGCCTTAAGGAAGTCAGCCAATCGGCGAAGCGGTTTGGTCAGTTTCCACGACAGACTGTTTCGCAGTGCTATCACCTTGACCTGCAGTTGCTCGATTTGGGCTTTCAGGGCAGCCTCTTGGACAAGGGTAACGGTCTGGCCAACAGGCGCTCGAGGCTGCCGACTTAAACCGTAAAGCTCCGCGTTAATCGGAAGCAAGACTTCCATGACCATTCGCGATCGCTCTTTTGCATTTTGAATTCTCGGCCACCACTCGGCGAGTTCCGCAACGCGCTGACTGCCGCTACATGATTTGCGCGAAACGGATGAAAAGTGAACCATGGTGGGCCACTTCAGAGAAAAGTAGCGGCACTCCGGTTGATCGAAAAATTGCAACCAGAAGTAAAGATCGCTGTTGATTGCCTTGGGTGCCGGATGCCAGCCGTGGGGAAGCTTGCTGTAAGCAGCCAGGCTGTGGCCGCCGCTGGCAAGGCCGAAGCCGGTTTCCGATCTGCGCATCCGATCCAGCGCATCCGGCTCCAGCATGGCATCGAACATCCAGCTATTGAGCTGGCCGTCGGGCTGAACCTCGATTTGCATGGTGTGCGCGAGATCATGGATTTCCAGCGCTTTGGCCATCTGCTCAAGATGATCGGGAAACCAGAGGTCGTCGTCCGAAAGATAGCAAACGTATTGCCCTGCGGCTTGCTGCAGGGCAATGTGCCGGTAGGCTTCGCCATGGCGTTCGCCTTTCGGGTTGTCAAAAAACCGGATTCGCGGGTCGCGGCTGGTCAGGGCAGCGGCGATTTCACGTGTCCGGTCTGGCACACCATCTCCAACGATGAAGAGCTCAAAATCCTGCCGACTCTGACAAAGGGCGCTCTGCACCGAATACCACAGGGTATCGGCGTGATCGTGGGTTGGAATCAGGATCGTGAATGCGGGCGGCAGCTTCACCCTGAATCCCTCAATAGGCCGCTTGATTTCATCTGCAAATCCTCACCAGTATTGACGTTTCACTTTCGATGGTGTTCACCCATTGGGTCCAAGCTTCGCACCCGATTGAGCCGCAGGCAATGTGCCGGGGGCATTGCTCCTGCCGCGTCTGCCAGCATGCCATACGCGCAAGGAGCCCGGGTCGCCCGCGCAGCTTGCGGCGACATGCGGGGCGCAGCCATGCCACCAGGCTGGCCTGCTTCAAGCCGTCCAAACTTGCGCAGGCACCTCCGGAAGCCAAGGCCCCGCCCAGACGCTCTGCCAGCGGCCGGCTCGGGCCCATCCAACCAGGAAATCCAGATCATTGCAGGCCGGCGATGTGCCGCAAGTCGGCGATACGTTCCACGATCAGCAAGCCATCGGCGGCGCTGCTGCGCGGCGGCTGTCCAACCCCGGTGACGTAGGCCAAGAAGGCCGCCAGTTCTTTGAGCAGGGGCATATCGACATCGACCGGACGAGATTGCGGCAGCGGCGCAACGCCCGCCACGTTGTCGGTGCGCAGCAGGGTGATCGCGCTAACGTAAGCATCCGACAGGGTAGCGATACCGTCGCGACAGCGCAATTCGATCAGGCGGCGATGCGATGGCGAGCGTATGCCCACTTCGAACTGCATCCAGGTTTGGCCGGATGCCAGCGTGCCGCAGAGGCTGATGAGTCGCCCGTCGGCCGATTTTTCGGCCTGGGCGGTTACAGGTTCCGGAATAAAGCCCAGCACTTCAAGAGCAATCGAGAGGTCGTGGGGCAACAGTATCCAGTCCATGTCAACATCGTCGTGCGGGCTGTCCCACTGCACGCGCACGGTTTTTATCCCCTGTACCGGCCCGAGTTCGCCACTTGTGGCGACAGATTTGAGGGCCAACACACCGCCGTGGTAGCGCCACTTGTCCATGATGAACAGGCGGCTACCCGCCGCCGCCACGATGCGCCGTGCCTCGGCGACATCGTCAGCGAGCGGCTTTTCGCAGAAGATCGGCTTGTTGTTGCCGAGCAGGCGCAACAGGTATTGGGCGTGAAGACTGGTTGGCACAGCAACCACGTAGGCATCCGCCTCGGGTAGGTCGTGAAACTCCGAGACGACGACATCGGCACCACCGGCCGATGCATTGGCCTGGCTAATCGGGCCATGGGCAAGTACCGCCACGCTCACACCCAGAGACTTGAGATCCCGCAGAATGAGCTTGCCCCAACGGCCGCAACCCAACAGAACGATGTTCAGCATGATCGGACTCCCATGCTTTTCAGTGTATTCAACAAAATGGCCAGCGGCGGTGCAGCCCGGTCGCGATCCGAGAGCACCGGGGCGCGTACCGGCCAATCCAGCGAAAGCCCTGGATCATTCCAGGCGCAGCCTAATTCGTCGTTAATTGGGTCCCAATAGTGCGTCACGGCATAAACGTAGTCGGTGGCTTCAGGAAAATAAAAGCCATGGGCAATGCCGGTCGGAATGGTTGCCAATGTCAGTTTGTCTCCGCTCAGTTCGACCATGCTGGACTCCAGGAACGCGGGCGCTGCTTCGCGCAGGTCGCAGATGCCGAGCAGCATGGTTCCCCGCAGCACGATGAGATGATCGACATGGCGGACATGGACATGGACACCACGCAAGGTATTTGGCCGGGTTCTGACGAAGTTCCATTGAACCGGCACTTGCCCTTGCGCCCAATCATCGCGGAAGATTTCCGTCAGTCCGCCGCGCTCGTCATCGTGACTGACAAGCGCTCGGAAGGTGGGCATCTGGAGGGTAGTCATCAAATTGAAGAGGGTTGCTAAGGCATCAAGCAAAAATGACCTGACCAGTTCGACCGCATTGGAAAGCGCCATGCATTGGCGCAGACCGCTGCTGTAGCCAGTTGCACCGCGCGGCTTGCGCCTGGGCTGGACCTTGCCATCACGAACTCCATTGTCCAAGCGATTTTTGCATGACCCCAAAAGCGAAGCGGCCGCCTTCGACGCGGCGTACCAATCCAGACATTCGTCAAGCGAGCTGCGGTGAGTGTTGCGCCCTTCATCCAGGAGCAGCCCGGTATTACAGGCGTTGCGCTGGATTGTCTCATACCGAGAGGCCAGAACCAGGATCGGCAGGTGACACAGGACGAAGCGACGCACAGGGTTGTCGTCAGGCCGAATGCGGTGCGCCAGGCTTGGTCGGATGCGGCTTGGTCAGGCAAGGGTTTGCGCAGGATTTCCAGGCATGCGGCCAGCGGGTCGCGATGGACCTGACATTGGGCACGGTTGGTGAACTGGTCCGGCCACCCCATTGGCGGCGTAATGAAAAAGCTGATTTGCATCATGCGGGCGGCGAACTATTGCATATCGCGAAAGCCGGCGACGGTTGCCCCTGGATGATGAAAACCGCCAGCCGGTGTCCGGCGGTAAAGGACAATCAGATGATGCGCGCCAACAGTCCCGACCAGACCGGCACGGCAATGACCACCACCGGCTGATGCGCTGGGATGACGGCGATGCGCCACCCCACGCGCAACACAAAGGCGATGATGGGATAGGCGATTTGCTTGAGAAAATCTTCTGCGCCGACACCGCCCTGGCAGCCTTCATTGACCAAAGCTGAACGAAAGCCCAACCTACCAGACACAAAAGAAGGGACGCATTCATTGATCGGCATCTGGACAGATGCTGGACCGTGCGCACAAAGCGCTCACTCTTGTCAATCGATGCCGTGATTCGCGTTTGAACTGCATCGGCCAAAGACATGCATGATCGGGTTTGGACGCGTCGCCACGGTCAATCGGAGACGGCGGGGACAGGGCAAACCGAATGCGAAACCGCATGCATCACACAATGCCTGAACAAGCAGCGTAGCTTGCCGCGCTTGTACGCGGGTTCAAGTTACCCACCCGTCCTGCTTCAATATGCTCAGCGCTTGGCCTATTCTCTGTGCTC
>ERZ795058.6185-NODE-6185-length-10474-cov-5.010366_pt1 | contig 10474 bp, 2 predicted proteins | sample MGYA00375142_ERZ795058 | MGnify/ENA primary metagenome ERZ795058 (study PRJEB30187, sample SAMN05720210) | activated sludge metagenome | isolation source: anaerobic digester from wastewater treatment plant | place: Japan | collected 2015-04-20 ...
CACCGCCTCCACCGCATGGGCCACCGCGATGATCCGATCGAGCCGTGGGGAATGATACGCCTTGCGATCCGCCGCGCTCGCGAACCGGTAGGTCGTTCCCCGGTTCGTCAACAGCGCCGGCACACGCTCGCCCCTGAGCGCGCGCAGCACGAATCCCAGCGCCTCCTGCCGGTGCGTGTGGACGACGTCGTAGTTCCCCTCGCGATACCATTTGCGGAACTGCCGTTGGATCCGCAGGCGCTTGAGCACGCCGTCGGCCTGCATCGGAAAGCACGCCACGCGGGCGGCGCCCAGTTCGCGCAGCCGGGGCTCGAACCGGCCGACGTTTTCCGGCGCGTTGTTCAAGACCACGGAGACCCGATGCCCGCGCCGGATCAGTTGGCGCACCATGGTCAGCATCTGCACCGCGCCCCCCCGGGTGATGTCGCCGTGCGAGGCGACGTGCAGGATGTTCAGCGGCGGGCCGGCCAGGCGCGGCGATCGGGCGAGCTCGAGTTCCGCCGCCGAGGGCGGTTCCAATCCCATCTCGCGGTAGATCGCCGCAATCGCCCGCCCGGTCGATTCGCCCGGATAGGCGAACAGGTCAGCCGCGATCTGGCGGCGGATCGCGGAGAATTCGGCGGGGTTTTCCAACGAGCGTCGGATCGCAGCGCGCACATCCGCCGGCCGCTCGATGACGATCCCCCCCTTGCGGCCCCACGTGTCGAGATCGGCCGTCGAACCGTAGCGTTCGCCGCGCCAGAGCTCCGGCGCGTCGGCGAACAGAATCGGCCGGTCGAGCAGCGTGAACTCATTGGCGGCCGAACTGGCGTCGCTGATCAGGATGTCGGCCGCGGCCATCAGGGGAACGATGTCGCCCAGGCGGGTCAGCCGGACGTTGTCCCACGGCTTGCTTGTTAGCCGCGCGGCCCAGTCGATCGAGTTGCGGCTCATGTCGTAGAGGTGATCGTGCAGCTTGACCACCACATGCACCTCGGGCATGCGGGCCAGTTCCTCCAGCATCGGCTCGCCCATGTGATAGAGCGAGCTTTGCTCGGTCCAGGTGGGGGCGTAGAGCACCATCGGCTTGCCGTCCGGCACGCCCAGCTCCGCGCGGATCTGGTCGCGATCGAATTCGCCGCGCGCGAGGCGGTCCAGCTTGGGCATGCCGATCAGCTCAAAGCGGGGGTCGTCCTCGCGCAACGCTCCCGTCTCCGCGAATTTGCGGCGCTGATACGGGCCGACCAGCAGGATCCGGTCGAACCACTTCACCTTGGGGGTGATCGAACGGCCCTTGAATGAAACCCCGTGGAACATCAGCACCTTGCGCTTGCAGCCGTGACCCAGCCGCTTGCGGTCGGCCGTCAGGAACAGATCGGCCGGCAGCTTCTTGGCCTGATCGAGCGAGACCATGTGCAGACCGGTCAGGCCGGTCTCCCGCGCGATCGCCAGCGGATTATCCTCGCCGTGGTATTTGCCGGTCAGGAACAGACTGATCCGCCGGTCGTGGCGCAGGACGTCCAGGATCGGCCGCAGCACGACGATGTTCATCGGCGAACTGGCCCAGATAAGAACCCGTCGCTTGCGCTCGCTCATGCGCTCAGACTTTCGGCGTCGGCGGGTGCGGCCTCGGGCGTCCGGACGGGCGCCGGTCCGGTTGAGATTTCGTTAAGGAACCGGACGATGGCCGCCGCGCGCGCCTCGGTGCTGAATTGGCGAACGCGGTCGAACGCCCTTAGGCGCAGGCTTTCGGCCAGCTGCGGACTCTCCAGGACCCGGCGCAGGCACTCCGCGAGGGCCCGCGCGTCGGCGGGCGGGGCGAGCAGCGCGTCCTGGCCGTCGGTCAGCAATTCCAGAATCGCCGGCAGCCGGGTCGAGACCACCGGCGTTCCCGCCGCCATGTATTCCAGGATCTTTAGCGGGCAGGTGAACAGACGCCACTCACGCGAACCGTGCCCGGCCAGCGGATGGACGGCGACGCGCGCCTGCCGCATCAGTGTCAAGACATCACGCTGGGGCATCCATGAGCGGAATACGATGCGCTCCTCCACGCCGAGCGCCTGGGCGAGCGCACGAAACGGCGCCAGATCCTCCTCGGTCGGGCCGCCGACGATTTGCAGCAGGAAGCCCGGCAGGTGTTCCATCGCGCGGATGATCTGGTCGGTTCCCTTCTCGATTGCCGTCTTGCCGACGTACAGGATGTCGATGTCGCGGTAGTCCGGCCCGTAGGGGGGCAGCTCATCCGGTATGTTGGGCGCGCCGTTGGGCAGCAGCAGCGTCGGCGTCTGGGGGGCCAGGCGGCGGACGCGGCGGTCAATCGCCCGCGTCGTGTTGATGACGCCATCGAGCAGTTGATACAGATCCTGCTCGTAGGTCAGGTCGTTGCGCACGGCCCGGCGGAACCAGTGCAGCGACGTCGGCGCCGCATGCCAGAATTCGCGCCGTTCGTGGATCGACCACAGCGCGTGCGGACAATGATTCTCCATGATGACGCGATAGCCGATGCGGTGGGCCAGCGGCAGGACCAGCGAGGCGATGCGCGGCTGCCGGAAATAGAGAATCCGATGCCCCCGCTTGAACTGCCGGCGCAGCGTTCGTTCCAGCTCGCGGGTGCTCGAAACGTGATGGCGCGGCTCTTCCTTCAACCGGATGAGCGTCAGATTCGCGCACAGGCGGTCGTAATCGGTCACGCCGGCGTCCTGCACGATCTTCTCCAACCGGCTGGTCGCCATCGGCGCCAGGATCGTCACCGGCTGGCCGGCGCGAGCCAGGGCCGTGATTGTGTGGAGGCTCTGACCGATGTGCGCGCGGGCTTCATCCAGGCCGGTCTTGATCAGGTAGAGCACCGGGGCAAGCGGACGTGGTCCCTCCAGGGCCGGCAGGACCGGGTGATCGGGCGGCCGCGGGCGAACCGGCTCCACCCAGCGGCGCTTCTGCTCCAAGACGCGCTGGTAGATCCGTTCATACGCACGCTCGGCCTGTTCCCAGGAATAGCGGGCGGCGACCTCGCGCCCTTCCCGGATCAGTCGGCTGCGCAACGCTTCGTCGCGCAGCAGATGGTCGAGCGCGCGCGCCTGCTCATGGAAATTCTCCGGCGCCGTCAGCAAGGCCTGGCGTTGATGTCCCACCAGTTCGCGGATATGCGGCGTATCGGCGGCGACGATCGGCACGCCGCTCGCCAGCAGGTCGAGCAGCGCCACGGGGCACCCCTCGACCCGCGAGCAGAACAGCGCCGCGGTCAACCGGCCGTAGATTACATCGAGATCGTGGCGGTTGGTCATGACTTCGCAGAACGCCGTCAGGCCCAACCGGTCGATCTGCTCCTTCAGGCAACGGGGATAATCCTCCTCCAGGCGGGTTTCGCCCACCAGCCAGAAGCGCAGATGGTCGTGGCGGCGGACCAGTTCGGCCGCCGCGTTGAGCGCCTCTTCCCAGCCCCGTTCTGGCCGCATCCGGCCGACGATGCCGACCACGGCGGCGCCCTCGGGTACGACCGGCAGAACGCTGTCGGGGCGCACTCGCGCCCCCGGATGGCGCACCGGCGCGCGCGCGCCGTTGGGCACCACCTCGATCCGCTCGCGCGGCAGGCCATAGTGCTGACTGGTTGCCTCGGCGACCGAATGCGAGCTGGCGACGACGACGTCGGCGTGACGCACCGCCCACCGATCCGCCGTCTGCTGAAAGCCCGTCAGCGTCCCCCAATAGCCGGCGCGGTAGTCCGCATGATGATGCAGCACGATGCATGGGACGCGCGCCAGCTTGGCGACCATCACCATCGGGAAGCTCAGCCGGGCCTGATGAATGTGCATGACGGCGGGTCGCCGCTTGCGCACCGCCACGGTCAGGCGCGCGATCATCCGCCACACCGCCCCGCGGAACAGGCGCGAGTAGGCGACGCGGCGGCGGTAGCTCCAAGTGGGAATCCCGTGGCCCGCGAGCGCGTGTCCCCACTCCGCCCGTCGACGGACGCAGAGCACTTGGGCCCGAAACCGCCGCGTGTCCAGATCGATCAGCGTCTCCAGGATGTTGCGCTGCACCGAGCCCGGTTCCATCGAGCCGACGACGCGCAGCACCAGGGGTGGAGGGGTGGTGTAGAAGGGCTTGGAGATCATCGGCGCCGGTCCCCGCGAGTGTACTCAACCGAGACCGTTCGCGAGCGACCGCGACGGATGGCCCGACAGCGTCGCCTCGGGCGGCGTATCCACGAAAATCCCCTGAATGTTGCACAACCGGGCGTACAGCCCGCCCGCCTCGTAGAGCGTTTCGTGCGAGCCCTGTTCGACGATCCGGCCGTTCTCCAGCACGACGATCCGGTCGGCCATCATCACCGTGGAGAAGCGGTGGGCGATGATGAACGTGGTGCGCCCGCGGCAGATCAGGCGCATGCTGTCGCGGATCTGCCGTTCCGTTTCGGCGTCGAGCGACGCCGTTGCTTCGTCGAAAATCAGAATCGTCGGGTTTTTCAAGAGCGCGCGGGCGATCGCCAGCCGCTGCTTCTGGCCCGTGGAGAGCTTGCCGCCGCGCTCGCCGACGACCGTATCGTATCCGTCGGGCAGGGCGGCGATGAAATGATGGGCGTGCGCCAGCCGCGCGGCCTGCTCCACTTCCGCGCGCGTCGCGTCGGTACGGCCATAGGCGATGTTCTCGTGGATCGTGTCGTTGAACAGAAAGGTTTCCTGCGGGACGATCGCGATCCGATCGCGCAGCGACTGCTGGCGCAGGTGGCGCACGTCGTGGCCCGCGATCCGCACCACCCCTTCCTGCACGTCGTAGAACCGGCAGATCAAATTGATCAGGGTCGTCTTGCCCGCGCCCGAAGGACCGACGAGCGCCACCACCTCGCCCGGTTCGACCTCCAGATTGAAGTTCTCGAGCACCGGTTGCGGGTTGCGTCGCCGCGGGTAGGCGAACGTCACACCGTGGAACTCCACGCGCGGCGTCCGATCGGGCAGGTCGACGGCGTCGGGCGCGTCCAGGATTGTCGGCTGAATGTCCATGATCCGATAGATCCGCGCCAGCGAGGCCATGCCGCGATGGTAGGTGACGTTCAGCTTGAGCAGCCCCTTGATGGGCCGGTAAAACCGCGTGATCGCCAAGAGATAGATCGTGAAATCCGCCGTCTGAAAGTCCGGCCCCAGGTAATTGCGGTCGCCGAGGAACAGGATGCCGCCCATCACCAGCGTCAGCACAACGGCCAGCGTGCTGAGGAAGTCATTGGCCGGCCCGACAAAGCCCTGAACCCGCTGCAAGGTCAACAGGCGGCGGTTGGTCTGCGCCGTCGCCTGCTTGAAGCGTTTGACCTCATGCCCGTCGGCGCCGAACGCCTTGACCACCGCGATGCCCGAGAGCGCCTCCTGCGAGACATGGAAAACGCCGGCATCGTGTTCCTCCGCTTTGTCCGACAGCTTCCGGATCGCCCGGCCGGTAAAATAGAACAGGCCGCCGAGGATCGGCAGCGTCACCGCCGCGTAAATCGTCAGGCGAGGGGAGAGATAGAGCAGCACGCAGAGCAGGCCGATGACGTTGAAGAAATCGATCACCGTGGAGCCGGTGAAGTCCATCAGCATCCGCTGCACCTTGCGCGTGTCGTTCTGCAGGCGCGCCATGATCTGGCCGGTCGACGTGCGCGAAAAGAACGGCATGTCCTGCCGCACTATGTGCTCGAACAACTCGTCCTTCAGATCCTTCTGGATCCCCAGGCCGATCTTCGCCGTCATCACTTCCACGACATACTTGATGTAGGCCCCCAGCGCCTGCGCCACCAGCAGGATGATCCCGATCAGAATCAGCGCATGCACCTTGTTGTGCAGCATCCATTGCTTGGCCGCTTCCTGATGACCGGCCACGTAGTTCTGCACCAGGTTCTTGTAGAACTGCACCTTCTCGGCGATCTTGCTCGGCAGGGGAATCACCGGCGATCCGGCATCCTCCGGCGGGGCAAGCGGCGAGACCTGGGGCCCTTCGATCGCTTCGCCCGGTTGATAGAACATCACTTCGATGATCGGCTTGAACGCGATCAGCGAAAATGCGCCCAGAAAACCGGCCACCACCGACAGGATCGCAATGTTGAGCAGACGGAACTTGAAGGCCCACAGGCGCGGGAGAAGACGGGGAAGCAAGGACATGCCGATGCAAGAACCTCGTCCAGCGGGGTCAAGTGGTCGGACCGATACGTCCTGCCGCATCGGCCTAACCTTGGAATTAAAGCACCTTGCTCGCTGAACCGTCAAGGGAACCGCCATCGCCCGGGCGGGCGCCGGGCGATGCGTGGATCGGCGGCGGTGGCCGGCGCGGCATCGGTCGCCCTGGACCAGAATAACCAAGGCGGGGGCGGCGGGCTGGTCGGCCCACGCGCCCCCGCGATCAAGCAACGCCACGCCGGCCTAGCGGATGCTCCGCAGGTTCACCCCCTGGATCACATCCTCGACGCTGATCTTGCCGTCGCGGTTGATGTCCATCGCCTGCTTCACGTTTTCCGAGGCGCCGCTATCCATCCCGACCATTTCCTTGGCCACCAGGTTGGGATCGATCACCTCCATCGTGAAGCGCCGCACCGCACTCGAGGTCACACCCAGCGCGTTGCGGGCCAGAATCCGCCAGTAGATCGTCTGGCCCGACGTGATCCCGGTGAACGGGAACCAGGTCTCGGTGTTTGTCGTATCGACGAGCGTGTTGAGCGTTTCGAAGGTCGTGCCCCAGCGGACGATGTAGGATTCCGCGAAGGCGGCGCTGTTCCAGTCCAGCACGATCGAATCGTCGAACGAGACGTTGCGTAGATCGTCGGGCGGCGACACCAGCACCGGCGGGGCCGGGAATTGTAGCGGGCAGGCCCGTTCAAAGGCGAATTCGACGTCGTCGATATGCCATCCGCCCCCCTTGACCGCCTGCGAGGTGTCGCAGACCAGGCGGAACCGGACGCGCCGATCCTCACCCGCGTAGCGGGCCAACGCGACCATAACCGGCTGCATCGGGCCCAGTTGGCCGCCCGTCCAGGCCCGGCGCCCGGCGATCCGGCTGCCGAACTGCGTCGAAATCACGCCATTGTAGAACCCTTGCGTGACCTGGTTGCCCAGGTCCTCCCACGTCGCCCCGCCATCGGTGGAGATCTCGATCACGGCGCCGTCGAACCCCGCCTCCAGCGCGTAGGTGTGGTAGAACCGCAGCATCGTTTCCGGCGTGATGTCGACCGGCGGCGTCACCAGCACCACGTCCTTCGTCGTGCTGGCGTTGGTCGAGAACCACGTGTGGATCGGCGAATGGGCCTGGCCGTAGAACGTGACCGTCCAGTCGTTGGTTCCCGCCAGCGCCTGCGTCTGCCATTGGAACTGCGGATTGGGTTCGAGTGTATCGCGCAACGAGCCCGATTCACTGGTGACGAACCCGAAGCAATTGCCGAAATTGTCGAAGATCTCGCTTTCGCCCGCCCGGTCGATCAGCTCCACCTTGTAGTAATAGGGGGTGCAGGGGAGCAGGTCGTGCAGGCCGATGTAAATCTCCGTGGCGATCAGTTCGCGGGTCTCCGTCCGGTTCAGATTGTCGCAGCTTGTCCCGAAGTGGATGACGACCCGATTCTCCTCGTTGGAGATGATCCGCAGCACCGCCGTGTTCGGTTCGATCAGTACCGGCTCGGCGCTGAACAGGGCGGGCGCCGTGCAGTCGATCGGCGCCTCATCCTCCACGACGTAGGGGGAGCCGCTGACGTTGCTGTCGCGATAGGACAGGCGGACGCGCGCCCCTTCCGGCACGTCGATCAGCCCCGCCACCCGCAGCGTGTTGGGCAGGATGCCCGGTTCCAGCGACAGGAAGCCTTCCCAGATCCCCTTGGGATCGATCAGCGCCAGATTGTCGGGGAAGACCTGCACCGTGTCGGGATGAACGGACGAACCGAGCCGGAATGTCGTCGGGATGCCGCCGTTGGCCAGCGACAGATCGGCGTCGGTGATCGTGAAGCGCAGCGCGGGCTTGTTGCAGGAGATGAAGCGCGCGTCGAACTCGAGCACCGCCAGCGTGCCGACGCACTCGGCCGGCTCGGTCGACACCAGCGTCACCTGGTCGATATACCAGGCGGCCACGTCGCCCGCTTCCAGCGTGTTGCCGCTGTCGGTGGCCAGGCGGAACCGGATCAGCGCCGTTTCACCGGCAAAATCCGACAGATCAACCGTCACCTGCTCCATCGGGCCGAGCGTGCCGTTGCTCCAGCAACGGCGGTCGACGAGCGGATTGCCGGTCCCGGCGACAATCGTCGAATTGTAGCCCTGCGCCCCCTGGATATAGGTGCCCAGGTCGCCCCAGATGGTTCCGCCGTCGAGCGAGATCTCGATCATCGCGCCGTCGGCCGCCGCGCCCGGGCCCAGCGACTCCAGCCGGAACGTGTGCCAGAAGGTCAGCGTCGTCTCGGGCAGAATGAACAGGGGCGGCATCGTCAGGAATGAATCGTTGATCGTCGCGCGCGCGATCGAGCCCCACGACAGACCGTTGCTGACCGCGAAATCGTTCTCAAATATATCCCAGTCGTCGAAGCCGAAGTTCCTGCCGTGCGTCCAATGCGGCGTGAACTCGCTCGGGACGTTGTCATTGAACAGCGTGACGCTTTGCTGATTGTCGGTCACGAACGCATAGCATTGGCCGTTGTGGTCGAACGTGCGGCTGTTGCCCGCCTCGTCGGTGGCCCGGATGTTGAAGAACACCGGCGAGCAGGGGGGCAGGCCCTCCAGGTTCAGCTCGTGGACCGTCCCGAAGGTGGGCGAAACGGAAAGCCGATTCAGTTCGCCGCAGCTCAACCCATAGCCAATCGTGACGTTCGCCGGTTCGTTGAGCGTCACGCGCACCCGCGCCGTGGTGGCGGTCACGTCAAAGACTTCCTGGCTGATCAGCAGTGCCCCTTCGCAGTCGACGACCGCCGTATCTTCGCTGACGAACGGTTCGCCCTCGGCGCTCTGCTCGCTGTAGCGGACGGTGATCGTGTCGCCGTGGCGCACCGTCAGCACGCCATCGCCCGGCTTGGGCGACAACGCGCCATCGGTCTGGATCGCGCCGTCCAGCACGCCCGAGGGCGCGTTCACCTCGAACAACACCACCGTCTCCTCGTCCTGGGTCAACTGGCTGGAGATCGTCGCCTCCGCCGTCCCCTCGCCGATCAGATCCGAATCGCTCAGGCGAACTTCGACGGTGTCGTCGCAGCCGTAGAGTTCGTCGAGCATGGCGATGCGCCCGCGCGAGGTCTGATTGGCCCCGTTGGTGACAAACAGCGCGAAATCCTGCTCCAGCGGTCCGCCCTGGTTCGGCAGCGCGTCGCCCTTCAGCGTGGCCGCCTGCACCACGACGCGATAGATGCCCGTCACCGGCCGGGGGATGTGGATCACTTCGACATTGTTGATCGTGTCGCGGATGCCGCCTTCCACGGAGACGCCGCCCTCGAAGACGTTGCCCAGGAAGCTGCGGTTGAGCGGGTCCACCACGCGCAGATCGAGGTCGTTGACCAGCTTGCTGCCCTGGCCCAGCAGCGAAGCGGGAGGATCGGTCCAGGCCAGCACGATCCGCAGCGGCTGGTTCCCGTCGGTCACCTGAATGATGGTGTCGTAGCCCTGGCCGGGCGAGGTCAGAATCGTCTGCTGATCATAGGCGAACTGCATCGTGCTCGGGTGGACCAGGCGGTCGATATTGAGCCGGCCCCAGCCCGCGTCGGGGTTGGGCGACGGTCCGACCGGCAGGCCGCTGCCGTCGTTGAGTCCGCCGGCGCTCATATCGCTCGCCGTCGCGATCAGCGCCGCCTTCACCATGGCGGGGCTCGGTTCAATGCCGAACGTCCGCAGGAAGTATTCGTAGAGGAGAACGGCGGCGCCGGCCGCCAGTGGCGTCGAGTGGCTCGTCCCACTGCTCCAGGTGTAATCGGTCTGGAAGGCCGGATAGTATTTGACGTTTTCGGGCGGCTCGCCGAATTCGACCTGGAGCCGGCCGCTGACGCCATGGCCGTCGAAGTTCGGGTCATCGGAGGCCGCGCCGGTGATGTGGGTGCCGGGCGCGACGATCGTCGGCGCGATCCGGTCGTCGGCCGTCGGACCGCGCGAGGAGAACACGGCAATGTCCTGGAGATTGTCGGAGAGCGACGGGCCGATCCCCGACCGGTCGAACTCCCCTTGATCGCAGTTTTCCGAGGCGCCGACGCTGATGATGTTCTTGCCGGCGGCGGGCGAGGCGATCGAGCGGGCGAGCGGGCCGAAATTGCCCGCCGCAAAGAAAAAGATCATCGGCTGCTGGCCGCTCGCCAGCGCGTTGCAGTCGCGCGTCAGCCGATCGTAAATCTGGGTGATCTGGTCATACTGGCCCCCAAACAGCGGCATGCTGATGCCCCAACTGTTGCTCGAAATGCGCGCGCCGTTGTCGTAGGCCACCTTCGTCAGGCTATCGGGCGACCGCGCTGGCAGACCGTTGATCAACTCGTCGAGGATCGAGCCGCCGTGGTTGTTGAAAATCTTGGTGGCGAACACCTGGGCCC
>ERZ795058.6200-NODE-6200-length-10442-cov-22.410898_pt1 | contig 10442 bp, 10 predicted proteins | sample MGYA00375142_ERZ795058 | MGnify/ENA primary metagenome ERZ795058 (study PRJEB30187, sample SAMN05720210) | activated sludge metagenome | isolation source: anaerobic digester from wastewater treatment plant | place: Japan | collected 2015-04-20 ...
GCAGATCATCCCTCCAGTTGGGTTGTGGAACTACTGCCACCCTGTATCCGCTGGCCTGGAGCACCCTGCCAATAACCGCGGCCCCAAAGGATGGGTGGTCCACATAGGCGTCTCCGGTGAAAAGTATGATATCAACGTTCCCGTAGCCAAGACGGTCCAGTTCCTTGCGAGAAGTAGGCAGCATGCGGCAAAGGTACATGACTTTTTGCTATCTTTGAGAAAAATAAACCATTATGTTTTCTAAGGAAATATACACGCAACGCCGTCAGACGCTCAAATCAAAACTGAATAAAGGAATTGGACTTTTCATGGGTAACCGTGAAGCTCCCTGTAATTACAGCGCGAACACATACCATTTCCGGCAGGACAGTACGTTCCTGTATTATTTTGGTCTGGACGAGCCCGATCTGGCAGCCGTCATTGATTTTGAAACAGGAAAGGAAGTGCTGTATGCAGACGATGTAAGCCTGGACGATATTGTCTGGACAGGGCCGCTTCCTGCCATGCAGGAAAAAGCAGAAAAGATAGGCCTCTCACACACTTCACCCCGGAAAAACCTGGCTGATTATATCCGCGAACAGAAAAAGAAAGGACGCACGGTTCATTTTCTGCCTCCCTACCGGGGCGAGAACATGATTGAGCTGATGGATATGCTGGATATCCATCCAAAGGAGCAAAAAGAAAAAGCCTCGGAAGAGCTTATACGGGCTGTTGTGAGCATGCGCATGATAAAACAGCCTGAAGAAATTGAGCAGATAGACCGTGCCTGCAACCTGGGTTATGCCATGCACTATACGGCTATGAAACTGGCTAAGCCCGGGATGGTTGAACAGGAGCTGGCCGGGATCATGGAAGGTATTGCTGTCAGTGGCGGGTATATGCCTTCTTTCCCCATTATCCTGACACAGAACGGGGAAGTTATGCATGGCCATGTCCACAACCAGGTACTGACCGTAGGCCGGTTGCTGCTCATGGATGCCGGGGCGGAACTGCATAGCCATTATTGCAGCGATTTTACCCGTACCATCCCGGTGGGCGGGGTCTTTCAGGGAATTGCCGCCGACCTGTACAACCTGGTCCTCAGGGCCAACAACCACTGTATCAGGATGTGTGCCCCGGGGGTGCGCTTCAGGGATGTCCATCTTGCAGCTGCCACCATTATCACAGATGGACTCAAAGACCTCGGTCTGATGAAAGGAGATACCGCCGAATCGGTGGCTGCAGGGGCCCATGCCGCCTTTTTCCCCACCGGACTTGGACACAACATGGGCCTGGATGTGCACGATATGGAAGACCTGGGAGAAAATTATGTGGGCTATGACAATACCGTTTCCCGAAGCACCCAGTTTGGTCTCAAATCCTTGCGCATGGCCCGTCTTCTGGAAGCAGGCAACGTAATGACCGTTGAGCCGGGATTTTATGTAATCCCTGCCCTGCTGGAAATGTGGAAAGCCAGCGGGCATAATGCTGCATTTATAAATTTTGAAAAGTGTAAACCGCTTTATGGCTTTGGCGGGATCCGCATAGAAGATGATGTGCTAATTACCCCCGACGGGCACTGGCTGCTGGGTAGTAAACGATTACCGGTAACAGCACAGGAGATCCGGGAAGTGATGCAGCAGCTTCCTGCTTAACGGAAAGTCCACTTCACAGCCAGGGTGGGAATCACGTAAAAACCTTCATAAAAAAGGTTCCTGTTCAGTTCCACTTCGGTTCCCACACTCAGACAGAAAGAATCACCAATGCCTTCAAAGGCGTTCAGGTTGACCCAGAATTGCGGTTGGGACAGGAAGATATATTTATCTCCCTGTCTCCACCAGTCCACAAAACCGGAAAAAGTGCATTTTCCCCCGGCCAGATTCATGTTCCATATGGCAGTGACCTGAAAGTTAGACGGGCTGGACAATCCCTGGATGTATTTGTACATGGCCGACAAGGAAAAGGACTTTGATCCGTCCTTGCTGGCAATGGCGTAGTTCATACCCGCCAGCCAGGAATGATTAAACAGTACAGATCCCAGCAGTCCGCCATTATATTCAAAGTGTGCAGCAAAAGGGGCGTCCCAGAATTTGAGGTTGCGTGCAATCTCCCAATAGGCATAGTTTACACCCTGCGGCGTGTACGTCATGTCGACAAAGAAAAAAGTATCCCCCCATGGGTCCGGCCGGAACATTTCCACGGTGCTTAGAATACGGGCGTCTTTTCCCAGGGTGTCTTGATATAGCCACTGCCCTGTCCTGTAATGCAACTGCACATTCTGCGACCTTGCAGGCATAGAAGCGGTTAAGGACAGAATCAATAAGAAAAAGAATATTTTCTTCATGGGTGTTGCATCAGTCGTTCAGGAACAGGGTACGGGAATCCTGGTAGAATACGACAAAATCCTGCTCCGATGCATGTCCGGGGTATGGAGCGAATATATGCATGGGCATCAGGTAGTCCGGGGCATTGCGCCATACCAGGGCATAGGTTACCGGAAGCCCCTCCGCGGCTTTAAGCAGGGTTTGTGTAAACCATACGGGGTTGCCAAGGCCGCCCATGCCACACTCTGTAAGGGCGATAGCTTTTTTGTGTTCTTTACCCAACTGGGCCACCATGGATAGCTCGTTGCGCAGAACGTCCAGGAATTCCTGCCCGTCACCGTACGCATCCAGTCCCAGCAAATCCACATAATCATCACCCGGATACCGTTCCATATATAGCTCCCGGTCCAGGCCTCCGTAATTGGGGGAATAGGCAATGATCAGGTTGTCCAGCCCCCTGTTTCTCATGTAGTCCACCGTCATCTTCCACAAGGTTATATACTCCTGACTGGAGCAAAGTTTTCTGCCCCACCAGAACCAGGAGCCTGTATGCTCATGCCAAGGCCGGAAGATAACAGGAATGCGTGTTCCATCTTCCATTCTGAGAGAATCCAGAAAAACAGCCACTTTGTCAAGCCAGGTCTGGAACAAATCATAATGTGAGCCGCCTTCCAGAACAGAGGCCACAACCGTGTTGTCCGAAACATCCCAGGCATTGGAAGAGGTTAGCGGGTTGCGGGCATGCCAGCTTATGGTGACTATCCCACCCGCCCGGAAATGGTCTGTTATGGCTTTACGCATAACATCAAAAGGTACTCCGTCCAGATTCTTATCATTTCCCAGTTCTATGTGGCCCAGATCGCAGCCCAGAACGGCCGGATAATCACCGCAAACCTCTTTAACATCACTGCGACCTTCTTCATACTCCCAGGAATGACCGTAAAACGGAAAGTCTTCCTGTCCAAAGAAAAATTGGTTGTTGCCGGCAGCCTGCTGCAACCGGGCCATAACAATATCTGCTTCCGGAGAAATGGTCCGGATGTGTTTTTCTGTACAGGCAAACGCTGCGATTGCCAGTACGATCAATGCCAATCGTTTCATAGTCACAAATGTAGAAAAAATATATCTTTGCAGTCATGAAACAGCGGTTTTTTATCATTACAGTAATTTTGCTTGGTTTTTTTTCTTTGTCACAAGCACAGGATACCACTTATTACAAAGAAATCATCAGGGAATTGTCCTCAAAAAAATACGGGGGACGTTCAGATTTTAAAAAAGGTGACCGGAAAGCGGCAAAATACATTACCCGGCAGTTCAAAAAGATCCCCGGGGTGGAACCCTCTGTAAATGGAGGATACCTGCAGCCATTTTCTTACAATGTAAACGTCTTCCACAAGAGAATGGAAATGTCGGTAGACGGGATCGCCCTGGAACCGGGCAGGGATTTTATTGCCCGGGAATTCTCCCCCTCACAAAAGGGAACCTGGCCCCTGAAGTACATCAGCCCGGAAGATCATGACCCGGAGCGGTTGCTGCCTTTACTGGAAAGCGGTGATTTCCGCAATGCATACGTTGTACTGCAATACGACCTTGTATATAAATACATGGGCATAGCCCCGGCGGTACTGTATAAAATGCCCGTCTCGGGCCTGATCATGGTCCAGGACAAACAACCGTCCTTTTTTAAGTCGCGGAGCGCTTCGCTGCAACCCATCCCTGTCATATGGGCAGGACCCGGATTCCCGCGTGAAGGGAAACACATACGTGTCTGTTTTGAAAGCAGGATGATAGATGGCTATATTTCTTCCAATGTAATTGCACATATCCCCGGCTCTTCCAGGGCAGATTCCTGTATTGTGTTTATCGCGCATTATGACCACCTGGGACATTTTGGCAAAGATGTGTATTATCCGGGGGCCAACGACAATGCATCGGGAGTGGCTTTTATCCTGACCCTGGCCCGTCACTATGCCCTGCCGGAGAACAGGCCGGAGCTTACTTATATTTTCATCGCAGCGGCTGCAGAAGAAAACAACCTGCTTGGGTCGACGTATTACACCAACCACCCGGTAGTGCTCCTTGACAGGACACTGCAGGTAATTGATCCGGACATGGTGGCCGATAACGGGGACCGCCTTTTTGTGGAAACCGGACCCGCAGGAGAGGAAACCCTGCAACGTTTCCTGCATATCAACGACAGCCTGGACCTGTTTGGTGCCATTGAGCACAATCCGCTATCCAATGACAGCGATCATTACCCTTTTGCCATGAAAGAGGTTCCTGCACTTTACATAATGGTTGACGGGGATGCGTATGATGTGTACCATACCCCCCTGGATGATAACGATCACATATATACCTGCCGTTACCTTTCCCTGTTCCGGCTTGTTACCGAATTTGCAAGCACTTTCTGAACATCAGGGATCCAGTTGGTCCTGTTTTCGGGCATAAGGGTGATAAAGCCCATTGTTTTTGCTGTGGCGATGTTGGCTGGCCCGTCATCAATAAAGAGAGCGTTTTCCGGCGCAGTTCCCAGGGTGTCTGTCATATCCCGGAAGATTTTCCTATGCGGCTTCACGCATTTCCTGATGTAGGAAAGGAATAATTGATCAAAATAATCATCCAGTGCCCGGCCTGCAGGGGTAAAACGCGGACTGCGTGCCCATTCCATGATAAAAGGATTGGTGTTGCTCAGCAGGCAAACCCGGTAATCTTTTCTCAGGCTGTCCACATAGGCGAGTTTCTCTACAGACACGCCGGCAATGAATTTCATCCAGGCCTGCTGCGCCTGCAGGAAGGAAACCGGCCTGCCGCACAACCGGCCAAGACGTTCGCAAAACCCTTCGGCATCCAGCCGGCCATCTTCCAATTCCAGGAAGATGCCGCTTTGGTGGTAAGGATCCAGGTAAGATCCGGCCTCTTTCAGGCCCAGCGCTTCAAATGCTTTCACAGAGCGGTCCCGGTCTATGTCAACAATAACCCCGCCCAGATCAAAAATAACAGTATCAATCATAGTCAAAAATTACAAATGTACTTCAAATCATGTTATATTTGAAGTAATAAAACCAGGCTACCGATGACAAAACATTACATGATCATATTATTACTGGTCACGGCGGGTTGCAGGAATATTTCCGGCCAACAAATCTGCTGGGACCGCGGCCAATGGCTGGATCTGACACGGGATTTTGAAAAAAGCACCGTTTACTGGCCAACCAACGTGACTTTCAGCCATGATACCGTTACATACGGGATCAATGACAAAGGCTATTTTTATTCCTCTTTCCTGTACGCAGCGGAAGAGCACGGGGGAACCCATTTTGACGCTCCGTTACATTTTACGGAAAATGGCAGATCCATTGAGCAGATCCTTCCGGAAGAATTCACCGGAGAAGGAATTTGTGTGGATGTATCAGGCAAGGCCCTGGCAGACAGGGATTACCTGATCACCCAAAAAGATTTCCTGTTATGGGAAAAAATGAACGGGGCCATTCCGGCACAAGCTATAGTGCTGTTGCGCACCGGTTTTGGCCAATACTGGAACGATCCCCTGCAGTACACCGGAACCCTCAAATCCGGAGCAGAGGGTGTTGCAGAATTGCATTTTCCCGGGCTGGATCCCGCGGCCGCCTTATGGCTCATAGAAGAAAGAAATGTAAAAGCTGTAGGTATAGACACGCCGGGTATCGACTATGGACAATCCGCAGATTTTCTTACCCACCGCACCCTGTTCAGCCACAATGTCACAGCCTATGAAAACGTGGCGCACCTGGAGTCGGTACCTGCGCGTAATTTCTATGTGGTAGCCGCTCCCATGAAAATCAAGGGAGGAAGCGGAGCCCCGCTAAGGCTCCTTGTCTGGATACCGGATTCTGATTCTTCCCTTTTACCGAAGATTTCTCCATCATCTAGAATGTCACCCCGTAATTGATCTGGCAGAATTCAAGAATTTCTTCATTGGTCCCCGGATCCTGTTTCATGAAATCATTGGAAGGAAATCCCAGGATGACCAGGTTAGGAAAATACTCCTTGTGTAAGGCTTCCAATTCCTTGAATTGTGGTGTAAAACAGCATTTGGAAGCGGTGTTGACCAGTAAAACCTTTTACCCCGTAGTTGTTCAAAAGAAAATGCCTCTCCCCTGATGGTCTTGAAAGAGAGGGCATAAAAATCCTCGACAGGTTCCGTTACTTGTCCGGTGTTTTGCTGCCCTTTGTTTGAAAATAAGGATATTAACATAATAAAAGTAATGATTGATATTTTCATGGTTCCCAATTTATGATTCCTCTTTGTTCAAAGCTAATTGTTCACACAAAAATGAGGCCACACAGGCCGAAAGACGTTTTTGCCATATGGTAGCGCTTGAATAAAAAACAATAGGCAGACATTCATGTCGTTGTCCAGCAAGATATTCTGCATGTTTGAATCGCCATGGCAAATAGCAGAATAATAAGTTATTCCCTGTTCCCGCCTTTCAGGATATTCTTCTTTAAGAAAGTTACTTTTTCTGCGTAATCTTTTACCGTTTTGTCAAAAAAAGCGCATTTTTCTTCCTTAATTTCAAACATACTGCAAGTTACGTAAATTCAACCCTGCATTCGCGATCAACAATGGATTCAGACGTCCAGTCTTCGACGGTAATTGAATGTAATGGCGACTGCAAAACAAACCAGTCCAAACAGGAGCATCACGCCGCATTCTTTAAGAACGGCCCTTACTCCGGCATTGAGCATAAACACATCCATGAAACCTGAAAGGCCCCAGTACATGGGAGAGATCCTGCTTAAGCTGCGCATGGGCTCGGTCATGATAGCCGTCGGGATCCAGGCGCCACCTATGGCAGCCATGATCACTACAGATATTGCCCCAAAAATGGCAGACTGGTGGATGGTATTGGCAATGTTTCCTATGGCTATCCCATAACCGATAGCTGCAACCGCAGCCGAAAGAGCCAGCAGGATCAAAGCCGCAGGAGAAGTACCCGGGTTCAGGGATTCCATGCCAAAAACAGGCATCAGGTAAACCCCGATGAGCAACATCAGTAGAAACTGTATTAAAGAAACCATAATAAAAACCACAGCCTTGCTCAGTAAATATTCTGTATAGGAACAGGGCATGGTCATCATCCTTGAGAAACTCCCTTCCTGCCGTTCACGGATGATGCTTCCCGATAGGGATATGACTATGAAAAATATCGCAAATAGCGTCCATGAAGGGACGTTATGCTGTACCGGATTGGGATTCAGATCCCTTCCCTGAAGACGTGCGTCGCGAATATCAATGTGAACCTGTTCTGTTGAGAACCCGTCTGTAGAAATGGGAACGGGGCTGAACTCGTTTACCTGCCGGGATATTTCGTTCAGAACGTATTCAAATTCAATCTTCTGCGTCCGCTCCTTCAGGGTGCTCATTAAGGCAGTATAAAAGGAAATTTTTGTAGTGGGGTCAACAAAAATGACAAAGTTCACCAGGTCAGGTGAGGGCTTTTCCGTAGCTCCGCTGAATGCTGCCAGCACATACCTGGCCACGTTCTTGCGTATGCTCTCGGTTGTATTTTCAGGAATATAAATACCCAGAGTATAATGGCCCGAGGCCACCTCCTGTTCAAGTTCTTCAAAGGTAGGAATAGACTCGTTTATCTTTCTGTCAATCTGGAATATGTGCGAGGCCTCGATCTGTTTGTCTATGGCTTCGCCCAATTCCCCCTGATCCCTGTTCACCAGCAGCAGCGGTACAGAAGCCTCTGTTAGCGCTCTGTAGGAACTCTCCTGAAGCAGCGCCATGAGCACAACAAGAATGGCGGGCATCAGGAACATGAGCAGCAATCCGGCCACATCCCTTTTTAGCAAAAGGTAATCTTTATATAATAAGTAACCGAATTTTCTCATTGGCTATCCCTCATCTTTTTCCCCGTTGACAACAGGTATAAGGATTCCAGGCAGCTGCACTTGCTGTTGCCGGCTATCAGATCTGCCGGGTTTCCCTGGCAGACGATAGTCCCGTTATCCATAAAAGCCACCTGGTTACAGATCTGTTCCGCTTCTTCAAGGTAATGAGAAATGAAGAGTATGGTGGTACCAGCTTTGTTGATATCGGTCAGTTTTTCAAGGATCAGCCTGCGCGATTGCGCATCTACGCCAACCGTGGGCTCATCAAGTATTAAAATTTTAGGAGCATGCAGCATCCCGGCTATCACATTAACCCTTCTTTTCATACCTCCGGAAAAGCGGTTGATGTAAGAGTTACGGCTTGCCGACAGATCAAACAGCTCCAGCAATTGATCAATCCTCTCTTCCAGTAATTTTTTCCCCAATCCGTACAAACCTCCAAAAATTTTCAGGTTTTCATAGGCAGTAAGGGAAGGAAAAAGAGCAATCTCCTGGGGTATCAGGCCCAAAAGAGGTTTAACATGCTGCATGCCGTCCGATACATTGTGCCCGTCAATAAAGATTTCTCCGCTGTCATAGCGGCGCAATCCGCATATGATATTGATTGCGGTCGTTTTTCCCGCACCATTTGGGGCAAGCAGACCAAAAAGCGAACCATAGGCTATTTGCAGGGAAAAACCGTTAAGTGTGGGATGTGACTTGTTTTTATAAGTCTTTTTCAGGTCTCTTGTCTCTATGGCAAACAGATTATCCATGCTTGATTGAATTTTCCAGTCGTTTGAAAATATCGAGTTCGCGTGCCGAAATCACTTCCAGTTTTACAGCCAGATCTTCATAGGTAAGACCTTCCGGATCGCGTTGTTTAAAGAATCGTGCGGCGTTGTAAGAGAAGTCCCTCCACAGGTCACCCACCGCTGTCAATTCCATGGAGAACTGGTTCAACCCGGGTCTGCTCAGTAATTCCGAAGCTTCCTGCAGGAAAGCAGCATACATGAAACGGAATCCTGCTCCTCCGGTCCCTATTTCTTCCAGCATGCGGATAACTTGTGCCAGATTGAGTGCCGCTCCTCGTTTGCCAAAAAGCTTTTCCCACTTACGCATCCTCCGGGCAAGGTAAGCAATGCCTTTGGCTCCGAACATGGGCAGTGGGATGTGTGTCATATTGTAGCATGTTTTAATGATGGACTTTTCTATCATGCCGGCATTCAGTGGTTTGCAGTTTTTTGTGCTGGTAATGTAATACATGCTGCCATTGGGTGGTAACGCCCCCTGGGCATACCGCACTTTTTTAAGGTCCGCCGCCGACAGTTTGTTCTTGTTCTGTCCAATGGGATCCGATATGATATAATCATCCCCATCCTTGCCTATCACACACAGGTTGTGGCCATTAAAATGGACCCTGTACTCTTTTGGAAAATACGTAAGGTTATACATTCCAACGCGTAATCCCACCGGGGTCCCGCCCAGAAGCACCTCATCCAGTTTTGCCATGGCATCATCGGGGTCTTTGAAGGAGTGTTTCCTGTACTCTATGCCAAGCGTTTTTGTGACATCGGAGAATATCCTTCCTGAAATATACCTGAATGAGGTCATGGCATATCCGCTAACCTTGAAGAAGGGTAAATGACAGAAAAAGATCCCTGCCCCCAATCCCAGTACCATAGGCTCACTTAGCCTGATCCCATAAAAATTTAGCAAATTCCTTACTACAGCACTCTCACAATGCGCGCCGTGCCCATGTTCAAAGTTGATTTCCATATTCAATCAATAGAGATGAGTTCTTCAACACTCATATTCAACGCCCCTGCCAACTTTGAAAGGGCTTCGGAATCGAGTGAGGCAAAGTGTTTTGGTTTACAGAATTTATTTATGTTTCTACGGGAAAAACCGGTATATCCGGCCATCATTCCGGATGTCATCATAGCACGGGCCATATGAAAGGCCAAAGGACTGTATTTGCCGGAAAGAACCTTCTCCCGGACCTGGCCGGCTTCTTCTTTGCGGCTATTCCAGGCAAACCTGACAGCTTCATTCCTGGGACTCCAGCCCGCACTGGGGACCTCCTGGTATTTTCCGTCGTCATCCAGTGCAAAAAGACGACCACATAAGTTCACATCCCGGTCAGGTTGAACAAAGGAATCATCCTGGGGAACATCTTTGACTTTCATTGCTCCGGTTATTTACTGCAAATATAATACTTTTTGCCACGGAACACTTACAGCGCAACGTTTACGGCTAAACCGCTGAAAACAT
>ERZ795058.6203-NODE-6203-length-10439-cov-4.237192_pt1 | contig 10439 bp, 6 predicted proteins | sample MGYA00375142_ERZ795058 | MGnify/ENA primary metagenome ERZ795058 (study PRJEB30187, sample SAMN05720210) | activated sludge metagenome | isolation source: anaerobic digester from wastewater treatment plant | place: Japan | collected 2015-04-20 ...
GGCTCCCGCAGCTCCACAGTCACCACAAGACGTAGCTCAAGCAGCTCTTCTGCAGTGACAGGTTCGGACAATGCGGCTACCAGAAGGAGTTCTACCTCAAGCAGACAGGCTGTAACTACGGACCGCAACAGATCTGATGCAAGCTCCGGTACCGGCAGATCATCTGTTTCAACCACCACCCGCAGGAATAACACCAGTGTAAACAGCACAGTTCCAAGGAGGAGCACAGATAGGGTTAATGCACCTGCGACTGACCGTAAGCCCGCAGCCGTGCAATATCATAACAGCGTACCTCCGCCAAGGGATAAAAATTGGGTTAGACCCTATATCAAGAAGCACTACAAGCCGGTTCCTTCTTATCACTACGGTCATCACTACTTCGGTTACAGAATTCAATACCTTCCTTATAGAGCGGTACTCCGGATTCATAACCACATCCACTACTACTATTATGATGGCATCTATTACCGCCCCTACTATGGAGGAGGATATGTGATTGCCCGTCCACCGGTAGGTACATACATTAGCAACACCATGCTCAATGTGGCTCTTACAGTAGCGGTTATAAATGCCCTAAACGATGCCGTATATCGCGCAAATCGTGCAGTTGCACTAGCTGAGAGATACTCAAGGATCAATACCTCCTACAATATAAGGAATGTTGACTCTTATGTGACAAATGTAGCGAGCCAAAATGAAGAATATTACTATCAGGATGGAGTTTTCTACACCCTTTCCGACGGCCATTACTATGTGATAGAACCTCCAATCGGAGCTCTCATTACTCAGTTGCCGGAAGATTACGTTGAGGTGGAGATAGGTGGCGAGACTTACTACCAGGTCGAAGACGCACTCTACAAAGTGACAGTTATCGACGGAGCCCTCTACTTCGAGGTGGTTCTAGCCCTATAACTCCGGAATCCTCCTGTATGGATTGTGCTATAGTCATACTCAATTGGAATGGTCGGAATTATCTTGAAAGGTATATTCCGACCCTTCTTAATTGTATGACAGGTGATCATTGTTTTGTGGTTGTGGCAGACAACGGATCAGAAGATGGATCCGTTGAGTGGCTAAAAAATAATCATCCTAGTATACGAGTCATAGAGTTTGATCGCAATTGGGGCTTTACGGGTGGCTACAATCGTGCCCTGGCCGAAATTGAGGCCGACTATTATGTGTTGCTCAACTCAGATGTCGAGGTAACTCCCGGCTGGGCAGATACCCTTCTTTCCTTCATGGAGGAGCACCCCGAGGTAGGTGTGTGTCAACCGAAGGTACTTTCAGTGGCAGACAAAGACTCCTTCGAATATGCCGGTGCAGCAGGGGGCTTTTTAGATAAATACGGATATCCATTTTGCAGGGGACGCATCCTTTCCAATATAGAGAAGGATTACGGACAATATGACCAGCCGAAAGAGGTATTCTGGGCTACCGGTGCCTGTCTGATGATCAGATCTTCTCTTTATCACCATCTAGGTGGTCTGGATGAACTGTTTTTTGCCCACATGGAGGAGATAGACCTCTGTTGGCGAGCAAAACTGTTAGGGTATGAGGTGTGGGCTATTCCTTCCTCAAAAGTTTACCATGTCGGCGGCGGTACTCTTCCCAATGAATCTCCCCATAAGCTCTATCTTAATTACCGCAACAGTCTCCTGATGCTATGGAAAAACCTTCCCGAAAAGATTCGTCGGAGGAGAATGTTAGTTCGTAAATGTCTTGACGGAGTTTCTGCCTTGATATATCTCATTACCGGCAAAATGGAAAGTCTAAAGGCCGTATGGCGAGCGCATCGTGATTATTACCGAATGAAACGCGAGCTTGACCCTTCTCCATTCTCTGAAGAGATTAACAATAAGGGCTATTATCCTTATAGCATAGTGCTGCAATTCTACCTCTCGCGTGGAAAAATCACTTTTGACAAGCTCAAAAATCTTTAAAGTACTCAATCAATCTTTGAGTGTATCGATAGACTGGTATAGCGCAAGTATTTTATCAGCTATTTCCAGTAGTTCTTCACCCTTTTTTGTCAGAACGAGGGTCTGGCTTATTCTTAGAAACAATGCTCCGCCAAGCTCTTTTTCGAGTAAAGCAATATGCTTGGAAACAGCCGGTTGGGATATGCCGAGAATCTTTGCCGTCTTTACAAAACTCAACTGACGGGCAGCTACGGCAAACACTTGCAATCTTTTGTCTATCATAATGGCACAAATTTAGCAAAAATGAATAAATTTGTAAGATTTAGTTCAATTTTAAAAAACACAATTATAATATTTACCTAAAATGAGAAATTTAATTTCAACGATTCTGTCACTCTTTGTGACATTTATTTCTTTTGCACAGGTCAATCCGCAGGGCCTCCTTGAGAGAGACCCATCCGTGAGATACGGCAAATTGGATAATGGATTGACCTATTATATAAAACACAATAATAAGCCTGCGCAACGCGCCGACTACTATCTTTTCACCAATGTGGGTGCAATCCAGGAGACTCCTGCCCAGAACGGCCTTGCTCACTTCCTTGAGCATATGGCACTCAATGGCACGAAAAATCTCCCAGGTAAGATGATGATCAATTATTTTGAGAGCATCGGAGCCAGTTTTGGTGCTAATATCAATGCATCCACAGGAGTTGAGCAGACAATGTATATGCTCAACAACATACCCACTACGAGGGAAGGCATTATCGACACGGCGCTTCTGATAATGCACGACTACTCTGCTTTTGTGACAAATGATCCCGTCGAAATAGATAAGGAGAGAGGTGTCATCATAGAGGAGTGGCGTACACGCCGCACAGCCGAGTGGAGAAGTACCGAGAAGGCTTGGGAGCATCTCTACAAAGGCTCGAAATATGCCACCTGTAATATCATAGGTACTAAGGAAAACCTTGAGACCTTCCCTGCAAGTGAACTTCAGGATTTCTATCACACATGGTATCGTCCGGACCTTCAGGCAATAGTTGTGGTTGGTGACATCGATCCGGAAGTGATTGAGGCCAAATTGAGGGAACTTTTCAAGGATATCCCCGCCCATGAGAATCCCAAACCCAAGGAAGAGATTCTTCTTCCTGAAAATGAAGAACCCATAGTAGGCATCATCACCGATCCAGAAACAAGAGTGAGCCAGATACAGTTTGCAGTAAAATATCCCCTTTTGACTCCGAGGATGGTACGCCGGTTTGGTGCAGGCTTTATGAATGACCTTGCCGTAGATTTGGTAAATGCTGTTTTTTCCGAGAGATTTGATGATATTAGAAAGAAGGCCGATGCTCCATTCTTTGCAGGTGGCGCTGCTTTTACGAACCTGATTCTCACTTCTGATGCGCTTATGGCAAGCGCAGCATTTAGGGACGGAGAGGCTTTAACAGCATTTGAGGCAGCTTTGACTGAAATAGAAAAGGCAAAAAGGTTCGGTTTTACAGAAAGTGAACTCGAGAGGGCCAAGACCAATATGATTGCAAATGCTGAAAGGGCTACATCCAATGCCGAAAGTCGTAAGAACGGTGAATATGTACGGGATTATATGTCTGACTTCTTCCAGGGCTGGCCTTTCATGACTCCCGCATACAAAGAAGAGCAGATAAAAGGTTATCTTCCTTACCTTTCCGCTGATGTAATCAATGCATTCCTTAAGACTATTTCTTATGATAAGAATGTAGTGGTTCTTTACCTTGCTCCTGAACGAGAAGGCCTTGTACATCCTGTAGAGCAAGATTTCATAACTATAATTGATAAGGTGAAAAATGCTGAAATGGAATCGGGAATTCAGGAAGAGGAGTTGGGAGAACTGGTAGATTCAGCGCTTCTTTTAGGCAGTAAAGTGAAAGAGGAGAAAGAGGGTCTTTTCAACTCCACTGTATGGAGGCTTGAGAATGGTATCAATGTCGTTGTAAGACCTTCAGACTACAAAAAGGAAGAAGTAACATTCCGTCTACAGGTGCCAGGTGGAAAATCTTTGATTGCAGAGTCGGAACTTCCTTCGGTTGATGACAACATGTTGGTTTTATATGGCAATTTGTCAGGCGTCTCTCATTTTCCCTCAACTATTTTGAGTAAGATGCTTACCGGTAAAATAGTTTCCGAATCACCCTTCATCGGTGATGAATTCCACGGGATAACCGGTCAAAGTGCACCAAAGGATTTCGAGACACTCATGCAATTGGTCTATCTGCAGGTGACTGAGCCAAGGTTTGTTGCAGAAGAGATTGCCCCCGCATTTGCCCAGATGAATGCCATAGTGCCTAATCTTTCCAAACAGCCAAATTATATTATCGGGGATGCATACATGAAGACTGCTTACGGAAATAACCCTCGCAAACAGTTGATCTCAATGGACATGGTAAGCAAAATGTCCGTGGCATCACTTGAACAATCCTACAAGACCCTATTCTCCAATATGGCCGGTGCCAGCGTATATATCACAGGCAATGTCGACCTTGAGACCATCAAGCCTTTGGTAGAGAAATATATCGGTTCTCTCCCCGCTATCGGTGAGGGAAGCACATATATCGATCACAATATCCAAGTTGTGCCAGGTAAAGTTGAGAATGTTTTCAATGCCCCTATGACTACTCCAAAGAGTACCGTATTGCTGATATATAGCGGTGATGTAAAATATGATCTTGAAAACGTGCTTACAATGCAGGCCTTCCGTTATGTTCTCGATCTGGTTTATACCGAAACTATCAGGGAAGAGGAGGGTGCAACTTATGGTGTGGGCACACAGGGTTCCGTTTCAGCAATACCTCAAAACAGGGGCGAGATGCTCATTCAGTTTGATACGGATCCCGCCAGGGCTGAAGATATGATCAGATTGGCAATTAAAGGTGTTGAGGATCTAGCAAATAATGGCCCCAGTGAAGAGCAGATGGTAAAAGTAATGGAGAATTTCCTCAAAAATGTATCCGAATCCCGTATCAACAACAGTTATTGGTCAAACAACCTGCGTCAGTTCGATCTTACAGGTGTGGACCTAGATACTGAGCGCGAAGCAGTAATCAATTCCCTCACCTCTGAAAAGGTGAAGAATTTTGTTGCGGACTTCATCGGCCAGGGCAACTTTGTCAAGATTGTGATGAACCCGGAAAAATAGCTGTTGGCTGTTGGCCGTTGGCTTTTAAGAATTAGCCAATGGCCAATGGCCAAAGGCTAATGGCTAAAGGCTAATGGCTAGCAGGGTAGAGGTAATATGGATTTGCGGCTTTTCTTAAGGTTCTTATCGGTGGCATTGGCGGTAGTACTGACTCTGCCCTATATCACTTATGGTCAGGATCTGGCAGAAAATAGGATACTTGGTATATGGATGGATGAAAAGGGCGAAACAAGGTCTGAGTTTTATCGCAATGATGACGGAACTTTCGGTGCGAAAGTCCTCTGGCATGTGAATTCCAAAAAGCAGGACCGCGTCAATCTTGTCTTCATTAAGGATATGCACTACAACCCTTCCGACAGCACCTGGAGAACATCTTATATGTACTCACCCGACCATCGATTGGTAGCAAGGGGTAGACTTTGGATTAAGGATGGTATTCTTTATGTCAATGGTCGCAAATTCGGTATCTCTGCCACCCGCCGCTTTTTTCGCATAGAGTAGTTGTATTCGCGGGACTTCCGATAGGACAGATATTTTTTCAGACAAAACCGTCCAACAAACTTAGACGGGAGCCGTGAATTTCCGGAACGGAGGTTTCTGCGATAATTTGACTGGCATTTTCGGGAGTAATCCCGGCTCCTGCCATTATCAATGTACCGCTGCCTATACTCATTTTTACCATACGGGCAATAGTCTCACGCCCTTCAAATGCCGACTCTGCTCCTCCCGAAGTTAGCACGCGATCTGCCCCAAGATCAATGACTCTCTCCAAAGCCTTGAATATATCTCTAGAACGATCAATCGCACGATGAAATGTAATCGAAAGGGCGTATTGACGCGCGGCAGCGAACATTTCCCGGCAAGCACCCTGATCTATGGAGCGATCACGCGACAGAGCACCGATCACCACACCATCCACCACCTTTCCTTCCTCCGTAAGCAGAGAACCGCAGAACTCAATGTCTCTCAGAATACGGGAAATCTCGGCAGCCGAATAGTTAAAATCCCCTCCACGCGGTCTTATAAGCACATTGAGGCCGATATTCAACTGCGTACGCGCCTGCTCTATCTCATCATAAGCAGGCGTTACTCCTCCTACGGAGAGATCATTGCAGAGTTCTACTCTGAGAGCTCCTTTCTCCTGCGCTTTAAGCGCAATATCTATATTTTCCGAACAAATTTCTATGAGCATGGTACAAATATAGGTCAATTTTCGTAAATTGCAGAGTTATGTTAAAGGCGTATTTCTGCAAAAGCTGAAAAAAGAGAGCGCCGGATCATAATTACCGAAAACTTAAATACTGCAATATGAAAATCCTCCGTACAATTATCAACGTAACGATTGTTGCTGTTACCGCACTAATACTTACCTTTTGTACCTCTCCTGAAGCTCGTTTACACGCTCTCACCGAGCGCGACCTTACAGAAAAGTTGGATTTGCTGGGATACCACTCAGATTTTAAAACTCTGATGGAACTCTGTGCAACCGACCAGGAGCGTAATGCCATAAAATTCCTCTACGCATATATGCCGCTTGGCGATATTGCTGATTATGACCCGGAACTATATATAGAGGGTGTCAGAAGTGCTTTTAAAGCTCGTGAAGAGATGCCTTGGGGCAGAACTGTACCTGATCTTCTCTTCAGGCACTATGTCCTCCCGCTCAGAGTCAACAATGAGAATCTCGATTCGGCGAGGAGCGTTTTTTACCGCGAACTTAAGCCGAGAGTGGAGGGACTATCAATGTACGATGCAGTGCTTGAAGTCAATCACTGGTGTCATGAAAAGGTGACATACACTCCGAGCGATGCCCGTACTTCAGCTCCACTGGCAACAATGCGTACCGCATACGGTCGCTGCGGTGAGGAGTCCACCTTTACTGTTACCGCTCTACGTGCCGTGGGGATCCCGGCGAGGCAGGTTTATACTCCGCGTTGGGCCCATACCGATGACAATCATGCCTGGGTTGAGGCCTGGGTGGATGGCGGGTGGCACTATCTTGGAGCTTGCGAGCCGGAAGCCCGTCTAGACGTAGCTTGGTTTAGTTCTACTGCCCTGCGTGCTCTGCTGATGCATAATCGCAGTTTTGGACGCTATTCCGGTAAGGAGGATGTGATACAGCATACCGATTGCTTTACAGAGATCAATGTGACTGCAAACTATACTGAGACAGAGCGTTTGACTGTATGTGTAAAGGATTTGTCCGGTGCTGCGGTTCAGGATGCCTTGGTAGAGTTTAAGATATACAACTACGCAGAGTTTTACAGTGCGATAAAAGTCCTCTCAGATGCCCGTGGATGCGCCTCGGCAGTTCTCGGCAAAGGAGATGTAGTGGTGTGGGCCTCGAAAGATGGTGCTTATGGATATGTCAGGGCGCGTGCGGTGGAAAAGGAGGTTGAAGTGACAATCGTGCTTGATCATAATGTAGGGGATGTTTTTGAAGATGAAATAGATATTGTACCTCCGGCTGAAGGAGATGTTCCTGTCGTGATATCTCCCGAAGAGAAAGCAGCCAACGATCTGCGTCTTGCTCATGAGGATTCCCTTCGCAACAGTTATGTCTCTACCTTTGTCAAGCCATCGGCCAAAGATCCCGAAAATAGCTTTTTGGTGGCATCCAGAGGCAATTGGAGGGAAATCTCCTCTTATCTGGAGCAGATTAAATCGGGTAGTAAACCCCGTTATCGCGACGGTTTGCGTTTACTTAGCATTATAAGTGAAAAAGACCTGCGTGATACGCCTGCTGACGTACTTCTCGATCACCTGAATAACTTTTCAGGAGTGGAGGGAATGTATCCGCAGCAGCAGGAGATATGGTATCGTTACGTGTTAAATCCCCGCATTGGCAATGAATTGCTTAAGAGCTGGAGAAGAGAATTCCGGACCATCGAACTGTCATTTACTCTGAGTTCGGGCAGGGATATTGCCGCTTATGTGCGAAATAACATCAAGGTTCTGGATCGCTATAATCCCCAGCGCATCCCAATTACTCCCTTGGGAGTACATTCCCTAAAAGCCGCCGACAGTTTTTCGCGCGATTGTTATTTCGTGGCCCTCTGTCGCGCTCTCAACATCCCTGCAAGGATAGAGGAGATAAGCGGTAAGGTACAGTACTATGATTCCGGATATTGGATAGATGCGGCTGCTGAGCTCTCATCTGAAATTGTGGGTGAATCTGAGGTTAAGAGGCCTTCCGGCTTCCTGATGATACAAGATAGTCCTCTTGACAATATTGACGATCCCAAATTTGAATCGCATTTTACTATAGCCTCGCTTGAGGGCGGCCGCATAAATACTCTAAACTTCCGTGACAAAGAGGGCATAGAGGGGACAATGAGTGTACGAAATGTCTTCAAAGAGCCGGTAGAGCTAGATTGTGGCAGTTATTTGCTTACCACGGGCACGCGAATGGCCAGCGGTAAGGTTCTCTCCAAAATGCATTTCTTCAATATAGAGGAGGGTGGTACGACTACCATCGATCTTCGTTTAAGAGAAGATGATGACGATTTGCAGGTGCTTGGCAATTTTTACGCTGATCCTTTGTTGCCGCTAACCGGCAGGGGAATCTATATTCTTGCATTTGTAAGGTCCTCCCATGAACCAAGTGACCATATTATTCGTGCACTCTTTGCTCACGATTGGAGTATCCCTGTGATATTATTTTTTAAGTCTGAATTGGAAATGTCCCGATTAAATATGGATATGTTTCCTCAGATACCTCACAAGGTCTCCTTTGCCACCGATGACAACAACATTTTGACAGCCATTTGCGATGCGATGAAACTGGACTCCAGGCATCTCAAAATGCCTTTTGTGGTGATGGCGGATAGCTTCGGAAGAATTTTCCTGACCTACGACGGCTATTCGACCACCCTACTTGATCAGCTTTTAAAAGCAGAAAGATAATTTGTGTTGTGCGGTTCGTGTTGCGGGTTACGTATCGGTTGTAACAAAAACCCCGAAAGTAAAAAAACTTTCGGGGCTCAACCTGCTTATTTCTTTTGTTTATTTCTTCGCTTTACTCGGAATTTGTGCTCCGTAACCCTCAACAGCACCGAAGAATTTTAGTGCATCTTCGAAGGGATATCTATTTGCAAACATGGAAGCGGAAGAGTCTATGGTACCCTGCATATTCATTCCCATTGCCTGGCGGAAAACATTGGCACCTGAGTTGGGATCGAAATTGGTCCTCTCATTATATGCGGCTTCGATAAAGCCTTTGAGGTAGGGTTCATTGAGGGCACCGTTGAAAATTGAGGGATCGGATACGGATTTGTTGCCTGAAACCTCTGCCAATTGCTCCACGTCGTCAAAGTCCTTTACCCATACTCTTAGGAACATACCGCCTCCAGGGAGACAGATGTCAGCCTGTTTGTTGAGGAAGAAAAGAGAGTTTTCGCAAGTCGTTATCTTCTCACGTTCCCTGGCGGCATTGCTGTCAATGCGGCAGCGGTCAAGTCCCGAGAAAATGCTGCACCCGATAATATTGTGATCCAGGTAGCTGTGTACACCGTTCATATAACGATAGCCGTAACCCATATCAGCCATATCTTTAAGACGCGACCAGGTGAAAAGGACTGTGTTATTTGTGAATTTTACCTCACAATACTCTGTTGCATAGCTTCCTGATACCTCTACGGCAGCCATACGGATATTGATGAAAATGCAGTTGTCAACCTCCATTTTGCCTTTGAACATACCCCTTATACCATAGTTGGGGCTATTGACGAATGCGGTGTTGCGGATCTTTATATCATAAGTGGGGTTGTCGAGATATATGAGAGCTGTCTCGGTGGTATGTACTTTCTCTTGGAAGCTTGCTCCGCCGATGCCCGCCGTGCCGATAGGCTGCATCATCGGGCTTTCTACTCCTTCAGGCTTGCCTTTGCCGGCAGGATTGTAGGCAATGGAGTTACCTCTGTCAATAAGTAGGCCGTCAATAACCACTTCACCACCACTTGTACCTTTGATCTGGATTGTTCCGCCACCCTTTGCGGTACCATTGGATGTGGGATCCGGCTGCACCATGGTGCGATATTTCAAAATATCTCGAGTAGAGAAATCATCGGAATAGCCTCCATAGATGCTTATAGGTTTGTCAATCATTATATTGCCGGAGTTGAGCATTCCGAAATAATTGCCTTGTGCCACAAGAATAACGTCCCCAGGCTTTGCATTGTCTATCGCTTTCTGGAGATTCTTGTATGGCTTAGCCTTGCTGCCGTCATTTCTGTTTGAGCCTGTCAGCCCACTAACATGGATAGCATTTCCACTACTGAAAATAGTGTTGTTTCTGTTCTCTTTGTTGTCGGATTTTGCTTCGCTTGAAACGGCTTCTTTGGCTT
>ERZ795058.6206-NODE-6206-length-10434-cov-4.439830_pt1 | contig 10434 bp, 9 predicted proteins | sample MGYA00375142_ERZ795058 | MGnify/ENA primary metagenome ERZ795058 (study PRJEB30187, sample SAMN05720210) | activated sludge metagenome | isolation source: anaerobic digester from wastewater treatment plant | place: Japan | collected 2015-04-20 ...
ATAAGCATCAAAACCGTTATTCCAAACAGAGGAAAGGCTAAAAAACGGTAAAATCTCATCGGTATCAGATAGCAGATAAGAAGAGTGCCAAAACCGATGGATACCGACATGAGTTGCTCCTGTAGTATATGAAGTTTACTAACGCCCTCCTTATTGGCCAGATAGGTGCTGGAAGAGAATACCGCAAGCAATGAAATAATTGCCAGACAAAGCACAAGTATCCAGATGATCTTGTCCCCCTTGAGTCTTATTCTCAATCTGCCCATCTCCTCCTAAAGATTTTTTACGGCAGCCTTAAACTGTCTGCCTCTGTCCTCATAATTATGAAATAGGTCGAAACTCGCACAGCTGGGCGATAGTAGAACGGTATCACCTTTCTTGGCAATGGAGGCAGCCATCTTTACAGCCTCCTCCGCAGAGCGGGTATCGTGAATTTCCGCCACTTTATCTCCAAAAAAATCGTGTATTTTGCGATTGTCAACACCCAGGCAGACTATGGCTCTAACCTTCTCTTTCACCAGATCCGCAATAGGGGAGTAGTCGTTGCCCTTATCGGTTCCCCCAAGTATCAAGACGATGGGGGTTTTGATGCTTTCCAGCGCATACCAGGTGGAATTGACATTAGTTGCCTTGGAATCGTTGATGTACATAACGCCACCTACTGAGAGTACTTTTTCCATCCTGTGTTCTACCCCTTTAAATGTTGTCAGGGCATCCTTTATGGCACTGTTGGTGATGTTCATTATTTTGCCCGTTATGGCAGCTGCCATAGAGTTGTATATGTTGTGCTTTCCTTGCAGTGCAAGTTCATGAAGAAACATTTCGTAACTGCCGTCACCATATCTGACACACATTCTGTCTCCCTCCACATAAGCCCCCTGCTCCACGACGTTATTCTGACTGAAAGGTAGTTTCTGAGCCTGAATGACTATACGGTTGAGATGTTCTATGGTTATTTCATCGTCAGAGCAGAAGATGAAGCAGTCCTCCTTCGCCATATTTCGGGTAATCCTGAATTTGGAATTGATATAGTTTTGCATTTGGTAACCATATCTGTCGAGATGGTCCGGTGTGATGTTTAGCAATACTGCTATATCTGCCCGGAATTCATACATTCCGTCAAGTTGGAAACTGCTAATCTCCAATACATAAATATCATACTCCTGAGTTGCCACCTGGAAGGCGTAACTCTGACCGATATTGCCACCTAAACCTACATTCAGACCGGCATTTTTAAGCAAATAGTATATAAGAGACGTAGTAGTAGTCTTACCGTTGCTGCCGGTGACGCAGATCTTTCTTGAGTTGTCATATCTGCCGGCGAACTCGATTTCTGAAATTACGGATATTCCGCGGGCATTGAGTCCTATGATTAGTAGTGCAGTATCGGGGATACCGGGACTTTTTATCACTTCATCGGCATTATATATCTTCTCAATTGTATGTCCGCCCTCCTCATAGGGGATCCCGTATTCCGAAAGACGTGCAGCGTATTTTTCCTCGATTTTCCCGTTGTCTGACAGAAAAACCTCAAAACCCTTGACTTTCGCCAGAACAGCAGCACCCGAGCCGCTTTCACCACCACCCAATACGACGATTCGTTTCATAACTTACTATCTGATCTTTAATGTTACTACTGTCAATACCGCAAGTATTATAGAGACTATAATGAATCTGGCCACCACTTTCTGTTCCGGATAGACCTTTCCGGGCCACTGTATTATTGCATCAGGATTATCTTTCTGGAAATGGTGATGGAGAGGTGCCATTCTGAACACCCTGACACCTGTACCGCTCTTTTTCTTTGTATATTTGAAATAAAATCTTTGCACCACGACAGAGAGGCTCTCCAGAAAGAATATTCCGCAAAGCAGGGGAAGGAGCAACTCTTTCCTTACAAGTATGGCGCAAACTCCGATTATACCTCCGAGAGTCAGACTACCCGTGTCACCCATAAATATTTGAGCAGGGTATGCGTTATACCACATAAAACCCAGCAGGGCACCCACCATAGATGAGAAAAATACCGTTATTTCCGCACTGCTCGGAATATACATGATGTTGAGATACTCGGAGTAAATAACGTTACCCGACAGGTAGGCAAATATTCCGAGAGTGGCTCCTACGATGGCTGTTATTCCGGTTGCCAGTCCATCAAGACCATCCGTCACGTTGGTGCCATTGGAACAAGCCGTTATAACCAAAATAATAAAACATATATATATGAACCATTTGAAATACTCTCCAAACCATCCTCCGAAAGGAGAGAGCCATCCGTAGTCAAACTCATTATTCTTGACAAAAGGAAGTGTGGTTTTAGTGCTGTTTTCCAAAAGAGTTGCATCTACAGTCACTGCTTCGGAAGAAACTGCATTATCAACTGCAATCACTTCACCGGTGATCTCCGACACGGGATTGACCCTCTTCTGCTCCCTGAATCCCGCTTCATTACTGAAACACATGATCAAGCCCACAATCAGACCCATAAGCACTTGGGAGGCTATTTTGTACCAACCGTTGAGACCCTCCTTGTTTTTCTTGAATACTTTGATGTAGTCATCAATAAATCCTATCGTGCCAAACCACACAGTAGTAAGGATCAATATCAGGATGTTGATATTAGTAAGGTCGCAGAAAAGCAGTACCGGGACCAAGATTGAGATGATAATAATGATGCCGCCCATGGTGGGAGTGCCCTTTTTCTGTAACTGACCTTCCAGCCCCAGATCACGAATGGTTTCTCCGATTTGTTTTTTCTGTAGCCAGGCAATCAGTTTGTGCCCTATGATAAGCGATATCAATATAGCGACGATACTGGCCCCGAAAGACCTGAATGAGATGTACTTCATCAATCCGGAGCCGGCGAAATCTATGTTCGCTTTCTCAAAATATTCAAAAAGGTGGTACAGCATAGGTATAGGTTTTGTTCGGTTATAGTTGTTCAAATGCTTCAGAGATAATCTCCTTATCGTCAAAGTGGTGTTTTTCCCCACCAACAATCTGGTAATTTTCGTGTCCCTTGCCTGCCACAAGTATCACAGCACCTTTCGGTGCCATCATTATGGCTGCGCGAATGGCCTCTCTGCGATCAGTAATGAAGAGTGACTTTGCCCTTTGGGCAGTGTTGAGTCCGTTGCGTATATCATTTATAATGGCGTCAGGATCTTCAAAACGGGGGTTGTCCGATGTCACAATTACTTTGTCTGCATATTTTGCGGCAATAACTCCCATTTCCGGACGTTTACCCTTATCTCTATTGCCACCGCATCCGAATACGCATATTAAATGGCGGCCTCGGGCTGTAGAGCGGAGCGTTTTGAGGACATTTTCGAGGGCATCGGGAGTGTGGGCATAGTCCACGACGGCAGTGATCTCATTGCCTCCGCGAATATATTCGAGACGTCCTGCTACTGCCTTCAATAAGCTCATCTTGACGAGCACCTCATCTTTATCGGCTCCAAGAAGGAGAGCAGTCGCATAGACTGCCAGCAGGTTGTATGCATTGTGCGCTCCTATAAACCGTGTCCAGAAACGAGTGTTGCCGATAGCGAGCATCATTCCTTCTATACTCTCTTCTACGATTTTACAGTTGAAGTCGGCAATCGTTCGGCAGGAATATCTTTTTACGGTTGCCTTACAATTCTGCACCATAACTTCGCCGTTTTTATCGTCTATATTGATAAGGGCGAAAGCAGTTTTCGGCAGATTGTCGAACAGACGCTTCTTGCAATGAAGATATTCGAGGAATGTATTGTGATAATCGAGATGGTCGTGAGTAAGGTTGGAAAAAATGGCTCCCCTGAATTGCAGACCATAGACACGTTCCTGGTCGAGGGCATGGGAACTAACCTCCATAAAGCAGTATTCGCAACCTCTTTCGGCCATAAGAGCCATCAGTTTGTTTAGAGCAATAGCATCGGGAGTGGTGTGTTCGGTTTCGAATTTCTCCTCCCCGATGTAGTTGGCTATGGTTGAAATCAGCCCGCAGTAATAGCCGAGTGAGGTGAAAAGATTATAGAGTAGTGTAGCCGTGGTAGTCTTGCCGTTGGTGCCTGTCACCCCCACCAGGTTGAATTTGGATGATGGATTGCCGTAAAAACGAGACGCGGCCAGGCCCGCCGCTTTCCTGCTGTCGGGTACCTTTATATATGTGGCATCTCCTCCCTTGTGTTCACCCTCCTGATAGATCACTGCAGATGCGCCTGCCTTGATGGCATTCTCTATATAGTCGTGTCCGTCACTCTTGCTGCCGACTGCGGCTATGAAGAGTGAACCTTCTCTGCATTTGCGGGAATCCAGAGTAATGTCGCCTACCTCGGTAGATGTGCTGCCGTTTATCTCGAGGACCTCCAGTCCCTTAAGTATCTTATTCAGTTGCATGTTTTTCGGCAAGATAAATTTTTACAGTTCTATTTGATGTTTCTGAACCGGGCTCTGGTTCCTGCTTTACTACAGTTCCGTGTCCGGAGAAAGAGACTGAATAACCCCTGCTTTCAAGGGTACTCATGCTATTTTTTAGCCCCATTCCCATTACGTCGGGTACTCCGGAGAGTGTATCATTGACAATATGGTTGGGGTATTCCTTATAAGCGGGAAGTTGTGCTGAGGCGGTCATCCGGCCGTTCCAGTCAGGGGATGATGCATAGATGTTTTCAGCAATCTCTCTTACAATAGGAGCTGCCCAGGTACCGCCGTAGAAGTTTTGGTTTGTAAGTCCGGAATAGACGACAGCAATCACGGTATAACGAGGATTTTTGTAGGGAAAGAACCCCACGAATGTACCCTGATGAATTTTTCTGCCCTGACTGTCGACATATGCTCCATTGGAGGGTATTACCACTCGTGCCGTACCTGTCTTTCCCGCTACTTCCACTTTACTCCCATTAAAGGAATTCTTGCCTGTTCCATTCTCTACAACGCCTCTTAGAGCTTTGTGAAGTTCCTTTGCAGTAGATTTGGAACATATAGTCGATATTACCTTCGGCTCAACTTTTTTAATTGAATGACCTTCCTTTATATACTCGCTAATTAGGTGAGGCCTGACCATCTCTCCATTGTTGGCAATGGCATTATAAAGAGTAATAATATGGAGAGGAGTCATCTCTACGGCATATCCTATTGCAACTGAGGCCAGGTCGCTATCGCTCCAATATCTGACCTTATCTGAAGGATGAGGGATGGTAGCTTTTCCGATACCATCGATCTCGATGTCATGTTTCATGTCGATCTTCATTGCCTTGAGCTGATTCATATATTTTTCCTGATCAGCCCTGCTTGAGCCGAAATGATTCCATACTTGTGCTCTGAACACATTATTTGAGGAGATCTCAAATCCTCGCCGGATGGATATTTTGTCGTAATTTCGCAGGTAGGGGTCTGGGAATGTAGTCCTGCCTACATTAAAATTGACCAGAGCTGACATTTCATCCTCCAAGTTGACCTTGCCATTCTCGAGAAGGATTGCCAGCGAAGTGATTTTAAAGACGGAACCCGGTTCCCCGATTCTACCTATAGCGTAATTGTATCTCTCGAAATAACCTCCATCGTTCTTTTCAAGATTGACCATAGCTTTGATTTCTCCGGTAGCGACCTCCATAACTATAACTGTACCTGCCATAAGGTCGTCACTCTCCGAGAGTTTATTACGCAGTGCTCTATCTGCTATGTTTTGGATATCTATATTGAGAGTGGTTCTAATATCAGTACCATTTATAGGCGGAATAATAGGCCTCTCGCTATCGGGTATCATCTGATTACCCTCGGTCTTTTTCATTGGCCGTATACCCGGTTTGCCCCTGAGTATGGAATCGCAGCTTCCTTCAAGACCCACTCTTATCTGCGCCGTATCACTTTTGAGGTGACCCAGAGTGCGGTAGGCGAGGTAGCCGTAGGGATATTCACGGTGATCATCTACCTCCTTGATTATGAGACCGCCCCTTCTTTGTCCGTGTTTAAGAATTGGGAAGGTCTTGACGAGCTTCATCTCCTGATACTTGAGCAGCTTTTTATTGATTAGGAGATATCTCCTCTGCTCTTCGCGTGCTCTCTCCAGAAACTTCTTATATTCTGCTGCACTGCGATCTTTGTAAAGTTTAGAAAGTTCTAAGGCAAGAGCTCCTACATTGTTGTAAAAGAGAGTGTCGGAGATTACACTCTTGTGCAGATCCATGTAGAGTCTATATTCAGGAATGGAAAAGGCCAAAAAGCGCCCGTCATCCGAAAGAATGCTACCTCTACGACCCTTTATCTCCTCAGTGTCGGTACTTGAGCTGACTTCAGCTTTATTGGGTGTGTAGAAAAACTGAGTATGCACTATCCTTGCAAGCGCTCCGATTGCGAGGAGGATAAATATGACATAAGCCATACCTACCTTACCAATGTTTACTTTCATAACCTTATTCTCCTTTAACTCTTTTAGGTGGATCAGTGGGTGCATGGAGCCTGGATCCGAACCCTTGCAGTATCTTCTCTACTTTTATTCTATTGTCAATGCCCATCAGATCAAGAGAGTGCTGCTGGTGGCTTATCTCCAGATCCTTTATTATGGCAGAATTCTTCTCTATTCTTACAAACCTGCTCTCTATGTAGAGATTCCAGCTGATGAAGAGCACAAGAAGTATGAATATATAGATGAAGAACCACACAAATCTATCGAGTCTCCTTTTCAATATGAATGACCCGCTGAAAAACGAGGTGGTTTTATCTATAATTTTTCTTCTGAGTCCCATGTTTACCTCCTTTTAGCCACCCTGAGCTTGGCACTCCTTGCACGGGTATTACCGGAAATTTCATCCTCTTCCGGGATGATAGGCTTTTTATTGAGCAGTTCGAAAGGCGAAGAGCCGTGTCCCATCAGGTCTCTCTCTATCCTGCCGCTTGCATTACCGGACTTGAGGAAATTCTTGACTATCCTATCCTCAAGAGAATGGTAACTGATTATTGCAACTATTCCTCCGCTCCTGAGTGAACGTATAACGCCCTTCATCAGCTCCTCCAGGTCCCGCATTTCATCATTGGTCTCTATTCTAAGAGCCTGGTAGATCTTTGCGAGGTATTTATGTTCTGAAAACTTGGGCAGAACACTTTCCAAAGCTCTGCCCAAATCTCCGGTTGTCTCTATGGGAGAGTTCTCCCTGGCCCTGCATACAAGATCTGCAACCTTCCTGCTCTCATCTACCTCCCCGTAGATCCTGAACACCCTATCCAACTCTTCCAACGTATAACTATTAACAATGTCTCTGGCACTCTTACGTGCATCCAGGTTCATTCTCATATCCAGCGGAGCGTCAAATCGAAAGGAAAAACCCCGTTCACTTGTATCAAACTGGTGGGATGAGACCCCTAAGTCTGCAATAATTCCATCTACACTATCAAATCCATGGTATCTCACATAATTGTGGAGAAATCGGAAGTTGTTGTTAACCGCTATTACTCTGTCATCATCGGGCAAATTGGCAAACGCCTCGTAGTCTTTATCAAATACCATAAGCCGACCTTTGCTGCCAAGGCGTTGAAGGATAGCCCGGCTGTGGCCTCCACCTCCAAACGTGGCATCCACATAGACTCCGTTTTCCCTCACGTCAAGAGCCGATACGCTCTCATCAAGCAATACGGGTATATGGTAGGTTGACATCTCTCACCTCCTTCTTTTCTAGCCGAGAATTTTTTCGGCAAGTGCAACATAGGCATCACCATCGAGTTGCTGGGCTTCGAATTTCTCCTTAGCCCAGACCTCGATCTTGTGATTGTTGCCGAAGAATATCACATCCTTCAGGACGCCGATAGATTCGAGCTTATCCTTGGGGATGGAGATTCTACCGAGTTTCTCATCAGGCTCCACGACATGACTGCCACGCATATATTCTCTCCAGAATTCAGCGTGTTCGCGCTTGAAGAAGTTGAGCCGGCTCCTAACCAGTTCGGACTCCTTCTCCCACTCGTCATAAGCGTACATCTCGAGACACTCGGAGAACAGGGAATTTTTTATGACAAAACGACGATCGGCTCCGCTACCCATAGCGGATTTGAAGGCAGAGGGGAAAATTAATCTCCCCTTGTCGTCAACTCTTGCTTTGTATTCGCCGATGAACTTTGCCATTCAAATGTGATAGTATAGTGTTTTATATGATGTGTAGTGCAAAAGTAATAATAGTTTTCCACTTATTTACAAATTTTTCCAAATTTTTCCACAAAAATATCAACAGAGTGATGAAATTTGGTTAACTTGCAGGAAAATTCAGAAAAAAAAAGATGCTTAAAGAGAGTTCTACAGGTAGATTTGTCAGGTTGCTGTCCAATGTGGCAGTGTTGATGATTTTTACTGCTTTGTCGGTGGCATGCAGTGAAAACAGTACAACCGAAGAGGTTTCTGAGGAGATTCAGATAATGGCTAAGGAGGTTATTACCGATCGTTTCGGTATACCGAGGGGAGAATATAGGGTAGTAGAAGGTAAGGTGAGTAGTAAAGACTATTTTTCCACCGTGCTGAATCGTTACGGAGTGTCCCATACCAAGGTAAATGCTCTTGTAAACAAATCCCGGGGTATATTTGATGCAAAAACTTTCAAATCCGGGCAGCCTTATTATGTTTACCTACCCGTAGAGGGGGATGTACCCGACTATTTTGTCTACCAGAAGGATAATCTTTCCGCACTAGTTTTCGACCTGAGGGATACTCTTGGCGTATCACTTGTGCAGAAACAGATGGACGTGGAGCAGCAGTATGTTGAAGTTACCATAACTTCTTCCTTATGGAATGATATCCAGGAAGCCGGAGCTTCACCGCTTCTTGCCATCAAACTCTCTGAAATATATGCCTGGAGCGTGGACTTTTTCGGGTTGCAAAAAGGTGATTCTTTCAAAGTGTTATATAATGAACACTCTTGTGAAGGAGAGGTGACTGATATTGGCGAAGTATGGTTCTCCACCTATACGAGTGGGGGCAAGAGCATAGAATGTATCTATTTTGAAGAGGAGGGTACATCCAATCGTTATTGGAATGCTGAAGGGGAGAGCATGAGAAAGTCTTTTCTCAAATCACCTTTAAAGTACTTCTCAAGGATAAGTTCAGGATTTACCTACGCAAGGAGACATCCCATTACCAGAGTGGTAAGGCCACATACTGGTGTCGATTATGCAGCTCCTACAGGTACTCCGGTGCTAACGATAGGAGATGGAGTGGTAATCGAAAAGGGTTATAAAGGAGGCGGTGGACATACCGTTAAAATTCGCCACAATTCCGTTTATACTACAGCCTATCTTCATTTGTCAAAGTATGCCTCCGGCCTAAAAGTAGGCTCCAGGGTTTCTCAGGGGCAGGTAATAGGTTATGTTGGTAGCACAGGTATGTCTACCGGTCCACATCTTGATTTTAGGGTTTGGAAAAATGGTTCACCAATCAATCCGCTTAAAATGGAGTCTCCTCCTGCCGAGCCTATACGGGAAGAACACAAAGAAAAATTCGAGGCAAGTCGTGACTCGCTTCGCCACCTTGCCTCGAATTATCTTTTGGATGAATACTACCGTAAATATGTGTTGAATCTACTCTGATTTACACATCACTTTTTAAGTGCATCACGGATCTCTTTGAGAATTTTAACCTCGTCGCTTTCAGGAGCCGGAGTCTCAGCAGCTGCTTTAGCTTTGGCCTCAGCCTCTTCTTTTGCCTTTTTGGTTTTCTCAGACTCAAATTTCTTTGACATCTTGTTAATACCCTTAATTACAAGGAAAATGGAGAATGCGATGATAATGAAGTTAAACAGCACGTTGATAAATTTGCCATAGCTGACGTATAGGCCTTCCACGGCCTCGGTGGTTTCGGTCGCTTCTACAGCGGCTCGCAGGGTAATTTTCCACTCCGTGAAATCTATTCCGCCGGTAGCCCAGCTGATGAGCGGCATGATAAGGTCACCGACGAGTGAAGTTACGATGGCTCCGAATGCTGCACCGATAACAACACCGATTGCCATATCCATAACGTTACCCTTCATTGCGAATTCTTTGAATTCTTTTAGAAATTTTGACATAACTGTTGAGTTTTGTTGAGTTGATATTGTTGTTTTAGAGTTTTCTGATGATGTTGATACCATCACGCAAAGGTATTATGACATTTTCTACGCGTGGATCCTCTGACACAATACGATTGAATTCACTGATACCATGCGTCTGAGCATCTGTTGTTGGGGATTCTTCATAGACCTTACCATCCCATAGCACATTATCCGCCAGGATGAAGCCCCCACTGCGGAGCAGCCCTACGGCAGCTTCAAAATAGTGAGGATATTCTCGCTTATTGGCATCCAAAAATATCAGGTCATAACCCTCTTCGAGCGTAGGAAGTACCTGAAGCACATCCCCGAAGATGAGTCTGACTCTATCGGTGATGCCCGCCTTTTCATATCCCTCGCGTATGAGATCTTCGAGTTCATCGTTGAT
>ERZ795058.6225-NODE-6225-length-10409-cov-8.913946_pt1 | contig 10409 bp, 8 predicted proteins | sample MGYA00375142_ERZ795058 | MGnify/ENA primary metagenome ERZ795058 (study PRJEB30187, sample SAMN05720210) | activated sludge metagenome | isolation source: anaerobic digester from wastewater treatment plant | place: Japan | collected 2015-04-20 ...
AGTTCCTTAGCGTTGCCCGCGAATGGGTTGGGTGGGTCAAGGGCAACATCTCTTTCGGTGGCGCATTTTGCTTTGCAAAATACGAAATTCGGAAGCGAAAAAGGAAAGGTTCAAAATCCCGCCCGCATTCCTCCCCAGACCCCTCCTGCGGGCGGGAAGAAAGCCGAGGCGGGGCAATTCCATTCCCCCAGAAAAATAGTTTGCCCCGCCGAGTCCAAATTAGTTTTCGGGATTTTCGTTAAAAAATGTTCGAACTTCGTCCAAAAAACACCGCCAATTTTCACTTTTTGTGAAATCGTAAGGAATTGCCTCGGCGCAAAGCGCCTCGGCATGGTATTTTTCCGCAATTTTGAAGGCATTTTTGAAATCCAAAAACAAAGTGCGGTCGGCAATGCGGAAGTTCGCAGAGCGAAGCTCTGGCAAAATGAAATTTTGCAAACCAATCTTTTTTCTTTCGCTTTCAGCGAAAGGTTGAGCGTATTTTTCTTTGATTGCCCAAAAACTAATTTCAAAACAATATGGACAACATAAATTTACAAACCAAAAAGATTTTTCTCTATGCTCGTAAATCCACGGACGAACCCGAAAGGCAGGTTTTAAGTATTGAGGCGCAAATGTTTGAATTACGAGAATACGCGAGAAAAGAAGGATTGAATATCGTCCGTGAATTTGTGGAAAGCAAAACCGCCAAAGAGCCGGGACGAGAAATTTTTAACGAAATGGTGGCAAGCATAGAGAAAAATGAAGCCGAGGGAATTTTAGCGTGGCACCCTGACCGCCTTGCTCGTAATTCCATAGACGGCGGACGGATAATTTATTTAGTAGATACTGGTAAAATTACCACGCTAAAATTTCCTACTTTTTGGTTTGATCCGACACCACAGGGAAAATTTATGTTGTCCATTGCTTTTGGGCAATCAAAATATTATGTGGATAATCTTTCGGAAAATATAAAGAGGGGTATTCGCCAGAAATTGCGAAATGGAATATGGCCCGCTTGGGCGCCACTGGGCTATGTGAACGACAAAAACACCCGCTGTATCGCCGTGGACAAAGAAAAGGCAAAGTATATCAAGCGGGCTTTTGAAATGTATGCAACTGGCGAATACCCCCTCGCTCAAATCCGAAAGATTATCAATTCCTTGGGCTTGGTTGGCAAGAAAGGCAAAATGCTTTCCGTCTCAAATTATCAGTATATGCTCAAAAACCCGATTTATTACGGCGTGATTGAATACAACGGTGAAATGTATGACGGAAAACACGAACCGATTATCACAAAGAAACTTTTTGATTCCGTTCAAGAAGTGATGACGAGAAAATCCAAACCGAAAACGCCAAAATTAAAACCCTATGTGTACAGAGGATTTTTCCGTTGCGGCGAATGTGGTTGTTTTATCACTACCGAAACACAAAAGGGACACAATTATTTGCGATGCACTAAACGGAAAAATCCTTGTGAGCAAAAATATGTCCGCGAGGAGATCATCACTTCTCAAATAAAAGAGGAAATCAAAAAAGTTTCTTTGTCTTCCGCTTGGGCAAACGCTTCAATCAATTATTTTGAAAACGAGAAAATGAAAATTGCCCAAGCGGAAAGCTCTTTTGCCCAAAAAGCGAGAAATGAGCTTGTGGAAATAGAAACAAAACTTGATCGCTTGCTTGATTTGCAACTGGACGGCGATTTGTCGCAAGCCGAATATGCCGCCAAAAAGCATAAGCTCATTCTCGCCAAAAAGGATTTGGAAGAAAAAATCTCGTCTTTTGGGCGAAAGAGCAATAATCGGTTCGAACTTGCCATTGCCTTTCTAAAAGACGCCAACCAAGCCGAAAAATACGCTCAACAAGAAAATCCCGAAAGGATTCGGGATTTTCTCAAAAAGATTGGTTCGAACTTCCGCATTGCCGACCGCACTTTGTTTTTGGATTTCAAAAATGCCTTCAAAATTGCGGAAAAATACCATGCCGAGGCGCTTTGCGCCGAGGCAATTCCTTACGATTTCACAAAAAGTGAAAATTGGCGGAGAGGAAGGGATTCGAACCCTTGAAGACCTTGCGGCCTTACGCGCTTTCCAAGCGCGCGCACTAGACCAACTATGCGACCTCTCCAAACACTCTGATCTTAGCAAAATTGAGCTCAAAAATAAATGCCCCGGCGTTGTGCCGAGGCTCGGGCCAGTGCTCAGATCACTTCTTCTTGCCGTGGCCGTTGCTGCCCTTCTTCTGCTTCTTCTGTCTTCTCGCCTTCACCTCCGGCTCTGCATTGACTTTCGACGGCTTACGACTGGGCGGAACTCTTCGACCAGCGGCTCGAGCCATGAATCTTCCTCCCTGTAACAGAAAGTACCAGAAATATAACATAAATGATCGGGAATGAAAATGGCTGGAGCGACACCGGCTCCAGCCTATGTATGGCACCGTTGGCCATCTTTTGGCGGTGAGTAGGAAAAACCGCCGACAGCCAACGGAAGTTTTCTGTTTTGCGGCCGCGGCCGCAAAACAGGGCAATGGGGGCGTTGCCTGATCCCGACACCACCTCCCAAGTTTCACAGTCAACTAGAATATACAAATAAAAAACAGGAAGTCAAAATCCTGCTCTTTTATTTAAATGTTTTGACGCTTAATCAATTAGAATCAGCCTACTTAACTTCAGTGCCGCCCCATTCAACAACCGAAAAACCGACTCGAGAAAAAGGCTGTAAAACCTGTTCTTGGATATCGGCATTTTCTTCCAACGACTTAAAAACCATAAATACTCTCTGCATTGAATCTGGTTTTGGCACTATATCCAGCTTTGCCCGATCAGAATATTCACAATCACTGGCAAAATGAATCAGATTATAATTATTTTTCTCCATCTGCGGCAACCAAAAAACTATAAATTCATTGTATTCTTTTGGTGTCAGCCCCAAAAATGTCAATTTCTCTTGCAAAAATTCGGCAGTTTCCGAGCCACGAACAACAAAACCCTGACTCAAATCGTAGTCGACAGGGTGGCTGCTTTCCCCTTCCCAAAATAGATAGCTATATTCCCTGCCATCAGCCTCGTTAATAATCCTCCCGTCTGGATGAGCCGCTACTTTCCAACCGTTTTCATATTTGGGATACGTAGAGATTAGATCGCCTTGATAATCCAATTTGACAGAAACGTTTTTTTCTTCAGTTGGATAGAGATATATCACGGGCTTAAATTCAATCCCTGGATTTATACTCCCAGGCAAAGAATTGTTGCCAGAACCAGGCACAACTACAGCATTGGGTTCAAGAGCTTGTATCCCCAAAAAATTTGCTATTACGCCTGATTTGGTTAAATAAGCCCAAATTAAAATAAACAAAAAAATAATAATGACAATGAATATCTTTTTAGAAGTTTTTTTCATCACCGATCGATTATATTTTGCATTAATAGGCGCTTTTCAACTGAAGCAATGATCTTTCTTGTTTGAATCGCCACATCGGGAGTAACGGAAACAGAAGTTGCGCCATTTTTGACCATCATTTCGGTAAATTCAGGGAAAGTGCTTGGAGCCTGGCCACAGACAGAGGTTGTAACACCCCGGCGACGGCAGGTTTTAACGACATAAGCAACTGACATTTCGACCGCTTCATCGCGTTCGTCAAAAACCTTGGCTAATTTTTGATTATCGCGATCAACCCCAAGTGTGAGCTGGGTTAGATCATTTGTTCCAAGCGATATTCCATCAATCCCGATATCAATAAACTTTTCCAGAAGTATCACATTTGATGGCACTTCAACCATCATCCAAAGCTTGAAATCTGGACCACGGTGGAGCCCCGCCGCTTCAACCAACTCTTTGCATTTTTTCATCTCATCTACTGTCCGAACAAAAGGAATCATTAGATGAAGGTTGGTTAAATCCATTTTTTCCCGAATAAATTTCAGGGCTGCAAGCTCTAGATTGAAAACATCTGGATTAGTGATATAGCGCAGGGCACCACGCATGCCAATCATCGGATTATCTTCCTCTCCCTCATATTTATCGCCACCTTTAAGACCACGGTATTCGTTAGTTTTAAAATCTGTTGCCCGATATATTACCGGCCTGGGAGCAAATGCTCCGGCAATTCTTGCCACACCATCGGCCAATTTTTTACTAAACTCTTCCCCGCGGCCGGCATCAATCATCGCTTTCGGATGTTCACCGATCGCCGCGATGATAAATTCGGCTCGGAGCAAGCCAACGCCATCAACGGGTAATTTCGCTGCCTCCTCCGCCGCTTCCGGCTCAGCGATGTTAACATAGACTTTTGTTCCAGTAATCGGAATTTCTTCAGAAAGTGCAGAACCACTGACCGATCCAGAGCGACCATTGGCGATCGGAAGCTGATTTTTAGCGGCGATCTTAATCACCCCTTTGTAAACTAAACCTTTTGAACCATCAACAGTAACAATCTGTCCAGTTTTTAATTTTGAGGTCGCTGTCGAAGTACCAACAACACAAGGAATTCCAAGTTCTCTAGAAACAATCGCGGCATGACAGGTCCGACCACCGGTGTCAGTCACAATTCCTGCCGCCCGCTTCATCGCCGGAACAAAATCAGGCGTCGTCATTTCTGTTACCAAAACCTCGCCCTCTTTTACCTTATCGATCTCTTCGTGATGATGTATAACTTTAACCGGGCCTGTTGCGACACCAAGGGAGGCAGCAGCACCGCGAAGCAAAACTTCAGCTTGATTCGCCTCGACAGATTCACTTCCTTGGACTTTTGACTTTTCACTTTCAACTTGTGACTTATCCAGCGTTGTTATCGGCCGTGACTGAACCATATAAATTTTGCCACCGGCGATCGCAAATTCTGTGTCCTGAGGCGCATTATAATGTTGCTCGATTTTTTTACCCAATTTTGCCAGCTCGATAATTTCGCTATCAGACATCTTCTGATCTTTCCTGTCAGCAATCGGGACCGAAACATGTTTGTCTCCACCGCGAGGATCACGGACGATTTTCCAATCTTGACTGTTCACCTCTTTTGAAACAATTTTTTCTGTCGTTTTATCAAAAATGTAAACATCAGGAGTAACTGAACCGGAAACTATCGCTTCACCCAAGCCATAACCGGCTTCGATCATTATTCGATTTGTATCGCCAGAGACCGGATCAACGGTAAACATTATTCCCGAACGTTCGGATTGAACCATGAGTTGCACCGGCACAGCCAGACCAACTTTCATGTGATTAAATTTATTAGCGATCCGGTAATAGATCGCTCGCGCTTCAAAAAGAGAAGCAAAACACTTCTGCACCGCTTCGACGATCGCTTCTTCACCATCAATATTTAAAAATGTCGCTTGTTGGCCAGCAAATGAGGCCTCAGGTAAATCCTCAGCCGTGGCTGAAGAACGAACAGCGACCGGAACATCTCCAAGCTGCTTGCAAGCAGAGATTATCTGATTTTTCAGATCGGTTGGCATCGCCGCTTTGAGAATGTAGGTTTTGATTACCTTTGAAACTGCATTTAGTTTTTTTGAGTCTTCAGGATTGATATTGCGCAATGTTTTCTCAATTGCTGGAGCAAGCTTTGTCTGTTGCAAAAAATAATAATAGGCATCAGCGGTAACGATAAAACCATTTGGCACTGGAAAACCGGCACGGGCAAGTTCACCGAGATTTGCCCCTTTACCACCAACTTTGGCAATATCATTTTTAGAAACTTCAGAAAACCAGAGAACAAAAGGTTTGATTGCTTGTTTTGCCATTATCCCCTCCGATTAACAAAAAAGAGATCTGAACTTCTTTAATAATTATACTTGATAGTTTTGAAAAAAGAAAGTGGGGCCGCTTACGCGGCCCCACGACTGTGTGATTGTTGGCGTCAGTTGATGCCCAGGAACTGTTCCTGGTAGTCCACCAACTGATAGCCGGTGATCATCTCGAAGATCTGCAGGTAGCGGTCTGAGCAGTCGTCGGCCACCGCCGCCGGCACCTCGAGCTCCTCGACGAAGTCGAGGTGAGAGTCATCGGTCGGATCGAGGCTCTGCAGACCAGTTCCCCAAGGGGTCTCGAGCGCCCGCCCCCAGATGCGGACCGGCTCCTTGTCATAGAAGACTGGGTCACGGCCCTCAGCGATCGCCGACTCGAGATCCTCGACCGTGGTATACCGCGAGGAGTCCGGAGTCAGCACCTCATCGAGGAACTCGCCGTCTGGGCTGACCTCGAACTTGGTATCGAGGACCAGCAGGTTCCGACGGGCGGCGTACTCGTAGGCCCGGGCGTAGATGTCGCCACAGATCTGTGAAAGCATCATGCCGAAGTCGCCGGTCTCCTGAGCGTAGTCAGCGACTGTAACAGCGACATCGTGCCCGGACTCCGCCTTGGTTGTCGGCGTGAAGATCGGGCTGTCGAGCTTCTGCCACTTGGAGAGACCAGCCGGAATCTGGTTGCCACCGGCGGTGCTATCGGTCTGGTACTGCTTCCAGACGCTGCCGCCGACATGATGACGGAAGATCATCTCCCATGGCCAGACATCCGCCTCCTTGATCAGCAGCGTGCGCTCGAGTGGCAGCTTCAGTACGTCGTCCATCTTCCAGCCGGCAGTCGTCCAGCGTTCCTCCTCGGTACCCCAGGCCAGAAGGTGGTTAGGGATGTCCGGGAAGACCTGCGTCAGCCAGAAGTGGGTAAGGGCGATCAGTACTTCGCCCTTGTAGGGGACGGTCACGGGCAGAACGAAGTCGAAGATCGACAGTCGGTCCGACCGGACCATCAGTAGTTGCTCTGCCTTACCCGGGGCTCGATAGAGCTCACCGACCTTGCCGCGGTAAGCCAGTTCGTAGCCACGATTGATCAGATCGGTGCTGAAGTCACTATCTACAACTTTCGGCGGTATAACGGCCATCTTGGTGTCTCCTCCTTGTATAAGCAACTTGTATGCTACTGCTGTTCACTATCCTCCCTTCGCGATTGCATCAGCAAGCGACATTCTCACTTGTGGTCGTACTTCGACTGGTCTGACCAGTGACCCCCCATCTCCTTTGGTGTATAGCGCCTAATCATCTGTCATCCCTCATTTCGTTTTGTGATGTGCTAATAACTAAAATAGATGGAGCTTAGCCCTCCATCTACCTCAGTTACAACAGCTAGAATATTAGCAAAAAAAATCTTAATTGAGAAGTTTTTTCGCTTGCTGGTCAACAACCTCTCGAACCTTCTCCCACTCAAAACCGCGAGATATTAGATGGCGGGAGAGTTTTTCATATACTTTGTCTTTCGGAACTTTCTTATTTTTTGTTAACCAGCTCTCTGCTAGCTCTTCTATCTCCGAAGGTTCATCGGGAGTTTCCGATAGGACTTTTTCGATAATTTCGACCGGAATCTTCTTTTCCAACAGCTTATTGCGCAAATAGAATTTCCCAACCGGCTTGATTATTTTTTTATAGCGAACAAAATTTTCCGCAAAACGCTGATCGTTTAAAAAATCTTTTTCAAGCAAAAAAGAAATCGTTTCATTGATCTCCTGCGGAGTACATTCTCGTCTCTTGAGCTTCTCTTTCATCTCACCAATGCTACGATCGCGGGATTTCAAAAGGTAAAAAGCATATTCGAGTGGTTTTAGCTTCTTCCTGACCATGAGCACAAATTATTTATAATATTTCTTACTCTTTTGTCTTTTCGATAATTTTCTTCTTTATCTCTTCGGCAATCTTGGGGTTTTCCTTCAAAAATGCCCGCGCACCCTCTTTACCCTGACCCAATTTCTCGCCGTTATACGAGATCCAAGCTCCAGCTTTCTCGATTATTCCCTCATTAACACCAAGATCAATGATCTCACCTTCGCCATCGATACCCAGACCAAACATGATATCAAATTCTGCAGTCTTAAATGGTGGGGCAACTTTATTCTTCACTACCTTAACGCCAACATGATTGCCAACATTTTCTTCACCCCGCTTGAGTGTCGCTTTGCGACGGATTTCCAAACGAACAGAAGCGTAGAATTTTAGAGCGTTACCACCAGAAGTCGTCTCTGGATTTCCGAACATCACACCGATTTTCATTCGAATCTGGTTGATAAAGATGACCATTGTTTTTGATTTAGAGATTACACCGGTCAACTTTCTCAGAGCCTGAGACATCAACCGCGCCTGTACACCCATCATCGAGTCACCCATCTCACCTTCAATCTCAGCTCTTGGAACCAACGCTGCTACCGAATCAATTACTATTACGTCTAATGCATTAGAACGAACCAGAGTTTCAACTATCTCCAAGGCTTGTTCTCCGGTATCTGGCTGAGAAATCAAAAGATCATCTAAATTAACTCCGATTCTTTTGGCGTACTCCGGATCGAAAGCGTGTTCAGCATCAACAAAAGCTGCCAACCCTCCCATTTTTTGTGCTTGTGAGATTACTGAAATTGCCAGTGTGGTTTTCCCTGATGATTCCGGTCCATAAATTTCAATTACTCGTCCGCGGGGTAGTCCACCAACACCAAGCGCCAAATCGAGAGCAAAAGAGCCGGTTGGGATAACATCAACATCCATCTTGCTATCAGCGCTGTATTTCATTATTGAGCCGGTTCCAAACTGTTTTTCAATCGAGGCTAAGGCAACATCCAGCGCCTGTGTTTTTGCTCTTTTTATTGTTTCTTTTTCGTTTTTATTTTCCGATTTTTCAGCTTTTTTTGGCATCTTTCTCCTTATTAAAGAAAAACTCTGGCTAGATTATCAGCCAGTGGTAAAATAATTATCTTTCGACAGTTTTAATTTTTCTCTCAACAACTAACACCTTACTTGTTTCTTTGTTCGACTTACTCAAAGCAGTGATTAATATTGTGTTTATACCTTTTTGAAGCGTAATCTCACTTTCAAATTTACCATCAGCGCCGACAATGATCGGTTCTTTATTGATTTTCAAGGTAACTCCAGGATTGGTTTCACCTCGAACCTGAATATTTTCCTCCTCCACTACCAAGTCGTGAGTTGGGTCAGTGACTAACAATTTGGGAGCCGAAGCAAAGCTAAAAACCTGCACCGCAAGATAAGCTACTGCGCAAACGCAAAATATTGCCGCCGAAAAAAGAATGATCAATTTCGGCGTAATTGTTATTGATTTTTCAGAGTTAACTTTGGGAAGTGAAAAAGAATCATCAGCGTTACTTTTTTTAACCAACTTCTGCTGCCGATAAAGCTTTAACATTTTTTCTGAATCTAGCCCTAGATATTCGCAATAGGCAGTTAAAAAACCTTTCACGTAGATATCGTTCGGCAAAAGATCAAAATCCTCCAACTCAAGCGACTCCAAATATTTTGCCCTAACCTTTGTTTCTAACTCCGCCCCAACAAGATCAACACCCTTTTTCTTTCTTGCACGCCGAAGCTTTTCGCCAAGTGTTTGGCTGGTGCGAATTTTTCTAAATGTAAAACCGGCTGCAACCATAGAAATTGTTTATCTAATTGTAATTGTCATCATTATGCTGAGAAAAACCATCACCATCAGATTGGCTATTGGCTAAAATATCTCTCGGCTTAGCACCGTTGGCTGGACCAATAACCCCTTCGCTCTCCATAATATCAAGTAATCTGGCCGCCCTAGCATATCCAACCCGAAGTCGTCTTTGCAATAGCGAAGCTGAGGCTTGTCCGGAATTTAGGACTACAGAAACCGCTTCTTCATAAAGATCATCATCCATCGTTTCACCGCCACGGCTATCGGCCGATTTTGCCGGACGAAATGCAGTGATTGATTCATCATATTCAGCTTCACCCTGTTTCTTGATAAAGCTAACCAGAGTATTTATTTCTGGGTCAGAGATAAAACAGCCCTGAACACGACGAGGTTTTGAAAGACCATTACCAATAAAAAGCATATCACCATTACCAAGTAATTTTTCAGCGCCTGACATATCAAGAATTGTTCGTGAATCGATTTGGCTGGCGGTCGCAAAGGCAATTCTAGAAGTGATGTTTGCTTTAATAAGGCCTGTAAGAACATCAACCGATGGCCTTTGAGTTGCAACAATAAGATGGATCCCGGTTGCTCTAGCCATCTGAGCAATACGAACAATAGAAGCCTCAACTTCATTCGCCGAAGCGGCCATCAGATCTGCCAACTCATCAATAACAATCACAATATAAGGCAATTTTCCTTCTGGACCCGGTGAATCATTATACGCCTGAATATTTCTTTTTCCCAAGTCAGAAAAGACTTTGTATCGCCTTTCCATTTCATAAACCGCCCATTTCAATGCAGAAACAGTTTTGTCAACCTCAGTAATAACTGGAGCCAGAAGATGTGGTATGCCGTTGTAGTTTGTCATTTCGACCCTTTTGGGATCAATCAAAACCAGTTTTAGCTCATCTGGAGAATTATTAAAGAGAAGCGAAGATAATATCGAGTTAATGCAAACACTTTTCCCTGAACCGGTTGCACCGGCAACCATAAGATGAGGCATCT
>ERZ795058.6229-NODE-6229-length-10405-cov-6.363671_pt1 | contig 10405 bp, 10 predicted proteins | sample MGYA00375142_ERZ795058 | MGnify/ENA primary metagenome ERZ795058 (study PRJEB30187, sample SAMN05720210) | activated sludge metagenome | isolation source: anaerobic digester from wastewater treatment plant | place: Japan | collected 2015-04-20 ...
ACAAGAAATGCGAGAATAAATTTGCTTAATTTCATGATTACTTGTTTTATTAAATTTGTTGATAAAATATTTTAGTGTTGATTGAATTTCTTAAAAGCATAAAGTTAAACAACCAGAATAACTTGTAGCATGCAAATTTACAAGATTATTTTTGATTTTTATGAAAACCAAATTAAAAAAAATTAAATTGAATAGATATATAAATTCAACAACCAATCATTCTCCTTTTAAGCCGTTGTCAGCTCAATTTTACACGAATGTAAATTTCTATCTTTTTTCGTATCTTTGTGGTTTCCAAAATACTTAACCGGAAGTAATATGAGCAGTTTTGCCAAATGGATTGGAGGAGGCTTAGGCTGGGCTTTGGGTGGTCCAATCGGTGCGTTGATTGGTTTTGCCATCGGCTCATTCATTGGCGCTAAAATTGAAACAGTAGAGAAATCTCAAAATAGAAGAACTACCACAACTTCAGGAGATTTCAAAATAAGTCTGTTGGTTTTGATTGCTTGTATGATGAAAGCAGACGGACATCCAAAAAAATCGGAATTGGAAATAGTCAAACGTTTTTTGGTTAACAATTTTGGAGAAGAGGGAGCATTGGAAGCATTATCAATATTAAAAAATCTGCTTGAAAAAGATATTGACGAACGTCAGGTTGCAGAACAGATTTATCGTTATACAAACTATGCTACACGGCTGGAACTGATTCATTTGCTTTTCGACATTGCGTATGCCGATCATCAGGTTTCTACTTCCGAACTGACATTGATTGAAAGAATAGCTGGCATATTTCGTATTTCCAGACTGGATTTTGAATCTTTAAAAGCACCCTATATAAAACAAGTTGACATCAATTGGGCCTATAAAGCTCTTGAAATTGAACCTTCCGCTTCTGTCGATGAAATTAAGAAAGCTTACCGGAAAATGGCCATGAAATATCACCCCGACAAGGTCAACACATTGGGAGAAGATGTGAAGAAAAAGGCCACAGAAAAATTCCGATCCATAAACGAGGCTTACGAAACTTTAAAAAAGGAAAGAAAATTTACCTGAAAAAAGCAAGTTATCAATAAAAATCCAAAAAAATTTTTATAACCAAATGGAAAATAACTTATACATTTACAATACTTTACACAGAAAAAAGGAACTGTTTGTTCCACTTCATGCACCGCATGTGGGAATGTACGTTTGCGGACCAACCGTTTACGGCGATCCTCATTTGGGACATGCACGACCGGCCATAACATTTGATGTTTTGTTTCGCTACCTGAAACATTTGGGTTATAAGGTTCGATATGTGAGAAATATTACCGACGTGGGTCATTTGGAAAATGATGCCGACAGTGGCGAAGATAAAATTGAAAAAAAAGCACGTCTGGAACAGTTGGAACCAATGGAAATTGCTCAATATTATGCCAACCGTTACCATAAAGCTATGGAAGCTTTGAATGTTCTGTCCCCAAGTATCGAGCCTCATGCTTCGAGTCATATCCCTGAACAAATTGAATTTGTAAAAAAAATTCTCGATGCGGGATTCGCCTATGAAAGTGAAGGATCGGTATATTTCGATGTTGAAAAATACGATAAGAAATATCATTACGGTAAACTTTCGGGCAGAAATATAGACGAACTGCTGGAAACAACGCGTATGCTTGAAGGACAGGAAGAAAAACGGCGCAGCGTGGATTTTGCTTTATGGAAAAAAGCATCCCCTGAACATATCATGCGCTGGAAATCGCCCTGGAGCGAAGGTTTTCCGGGCTGGCATCTGGAATGCTCGGCGATGAGTACCAAATATTTGGGTGAAGAATTTGATATTCATGGCGGAGGCATGGATTTGCTTTTCCCCCATCACGAATGCGAAATTTCGCAGTCAACTGCGGCACTCGGTAAGGAAAGTGTTCGTTATTGGATGCACAACAACATGATTACCATCAACGGTCAAAAAATGGGAAAATCATTAGGGAATTTCATTACTTTGGAAGAATTTTTCTCCGGAAACCATCCTTTGCTTTCTCAAGCGTATCAGCCCATGACGGTTCGTTTTTTTATTCTGCAGGCACATTATCGCAGTACAGTCGATTTCAGCAATGAAGCATTACAAGCCTCTGAAAAAGGATTGGAACGCTTAATGGAAGGATATGATAGATTGCAAAAGTTGATGCCATCCGATATTTCAACCTCCGATATAAGTGGACTTCGACAGCGCTGTGAAGAAGCCATGTGTGATGACCTGAACACTCCTATTGTTATTGCACATTTGTTTGAAGCAGTGAAATTTATCAATCTGGTTTATGATGGAAAAGCTACTGTTTCGTCTGCCGATTTGGAAGAACTGAAAGACGTTTTTCGAGTGTTTGTGGAAGACTTGTTGGGACTTAAAAAAGAAGATGAAAATTTTGCCAAATACGAAGCACTAAAAAAAGCCGTTGATTTATTGCTGCAAATTCGACTGGAAGCAAAAAGGAATAAGGATTGGGCTACTTCGGACAAAATCCGCAACGAATTGACTGCTTTGGGCTTTGAAATAAAGGACACCAAAGATGGATTTGAATGGAAAATTTGATGGAGCTGTATCAAAATTTGACTGCTTAGCGAATGAATGCCAACAATGAAATAATTCTTTATCAGTCCGACAATGCTGTTCAGCTTGAAGTAATGTTGGAAAATGAAACCGTGTGGCTCACTCTGAATCAGATGAGTATATTGTTTGAAAGAGATAAATCAGTTATTTCAAGACACATAAGTAATATTTTTAAAGAACAAGAGCTTGATGCTTCTTCAACTGTTGCAAAAAATGCAACAGTTCAAATTGAAGGTGGAAAAAATGTAATAAGACAAATTGAATACTATAATCTCGATGTAATCATATCTGTAGGTTATCGTGTAAAATCCAAACGTGGTACTCAATTCAGGATATGGGCAAACAAGGTTTTGAAAGATTATTTGTTGAAAGGTTATGCGGTCAACCAACGTATTGAAAATTTGGAAAGACGCGTTTCGGCAACAGAGGATAAAATCGATTTCTTTGTTAAAACAGCTCTTCCTCCGGTGCAGGGAATTTTTTACGATGGGCAGATTTTTGATGCCTACAAATTTGTTGCAGATTTGGTGAAATCGGCAACAAAATCAATCGTTTTGATTGACAATTATTTGGATGAAAGCGTTCTGATTTTGCTTTCAAAAAGAAAGGAAAATGTTAAATGTCAAATTTTTACCAATAAAATTTCAGCGCAATTCAAGCTGGATTTGGAAAAATTTAATGCTCAATATCCACCTGTCGAAGTGAAGGAATTTTCCAAATCACATGATCGATTTTTGATTATCGACAACACCATCTATCATATTGGAGCTTCGCTGAAAGATCTGGGTAAAAAATGGTTTGCTTTTTCAAAAATTAATCTGGACGCAAAGCTGATGATGGAAATGATGTCAAAATAGAATATAATTTGAAGAGACAGGATAAGATTTGGGGGGTTAAACAATTAAAGACAGATTAAAAAGGCAAAAAACGGAATTGAAGGTTAGTATTTGCCTGAGAAAAAGGAGAATTTATTATGGATAATACAAGACAACAAAAAGTGGCGCGACTTCTTCAGAAAGAATTGGGAGAAATTTTTCTGCTCTATGCTCGCGAAATGCACGGTATCATTATTAGCGTAACCAATGTCCGCATAAGTCCCGATCTAAGTATTGCGCGCATTCATTTGAGTATTTTTCCCGGCAAACAATCGGCTGAAGTCCTTGAAAAAATTAATAACGACCAGAAAAATATTCGTTTCGACTTGGGAAAAAGAGTGAAACACCAACTGCGAATTATTCCTGAACTATTTTTCTATTTGGACGATTCACTTGACTATATCGATCATATTGATCAACTTTTAAAAAATGATTCTCCATCCGATAAAAAGGACCATTCGCAAGAAAACAATCAATGATTATTGAAAATTGGATAATGAAAGCAGATTTTGCCCGAAGAAACAATGGAAACAATTCATCCAAACCAAACCAAAAGAGATAACACATCAGGAGGATTTCGTTTTGCCTTATGGGTGGCACGGCGATATTTGTTTTCACGCAAATCGCACAATGCCATCAATATAATATCCGGAATTGCAGCTTTGGGGGTTGGCATTGGAACTATGGCACTTATTTGTGTCCTTTCCGTTTTCAATGGTTTCGATTCCTTGATACAAGGCATGTTTTCGGCTTTCGACCCGGATTTGAAAATTACTGTTTCGCAAGGAAAAACTTTCGATATAAATACTCCGGAATGGGAAAAAGTGAAAAAGTTGAACGACGTTGCCTATTTTACCGAAGTTATTGAAGAAAATGCTCTTCTGCGATTTCGAGACAAGCAAATGCCCGCCATCATTAAGGGCGTAAGCGACGATTTTCAAAAAATGACTAAAATAGACAGCATTATGTTCGATGGAAAGTTTTTACTTTATGATGGCGCTTTCCAAAGAGCCGTCCCCGGCGTCGGCGTTGCAAGCATTTTGGGATTGGGAGCAAATTTTATCGACCCATTGTATATTTACGCCCCAAAACGCACTTCACACATTAATTTGCTCCGTCCTGAAAACAGTTTTAACCAAATCGGAACATTTGTATCAGGAATTTTTTCAGTTAAGCAATTGCAATATGATGATCATTATGTACTGGTTTCTATTGAGCTGGCTCGTGATTTGTTCGAATATCAACCAAATAAAGTCTCATCAATTGAATTAAAGCTAAAAGATAATATCAAAACTTTAGATGCACAGAAAAAAATAAAAAATATACTGGGAGGTAATTTTGAAGTTAAAGACAGATATGAACAGCAGGAAGATTTTTTTAAAATCCTGAAAATCGAAAAATGGATTACTTATCTCATTTTATGTTTTATTCTGCTGATAGCCAGTTTCAACATTATCAGTTCGTTATCCATGTTGATTATTGACAAAAAACAGGACATTCAAACCCTGCGAAATTTAGGAGCTGAGCAGCAACTGATAAGAAGAATTTTCCTTTTTGAAGGATGGCTAATTTCGGCGGTTGGTGCTGTTCTGGGAATTATAATGGGATTGTTGCTCTGTTTACTGCAGCAACATTTTGGCATTTTAAAACTCGGAACCGGTTATGTGGTGGATGTTTATCCTGTTTTGGTTAATTTTTGGGATGTTTTGCTGGTATTTATGACTGTTTTGTTAATGGGTTTTCTGGCAGCCTACTATCCGGTTCGTTACATTGATATACATGATGCCCCTTCGCCTGTGAATGTAGAATTATAATTTATCAAGAAGTGCTATGAAAGTTTGTTTATAAAGACAGCTATTTTATAGATTTCATCAATATATACTAATCAAAAAAACATGAAAAAAACGATTAAATTGGCAATTGCCGTAAGCATTTTGACTTTTATCTCCTGTAAGGACAACACACCCAATCAACCTTATCAATACGAGCTGAATCCGGCTTATACGTGGGGCTATGTCGTTTTTTACGGAGATTACTATGCCGATTATTTGAATGAGAACAATGTTTTGACAGTCAATTTGTTCACAGATTCGTTAAAAATAAACAACCAAAATGAACTTTCGGGTTATGGTCAATATCTTTTTCTTGAAGATGTTTTTGTAGCTCCTTCCGATACGCTTCTTCCAGAAGGAATTTACAGAGTTGATAACAGTGGCGAACCTTTCACCATTGCTCCCGGAATAAATGATACAATTGACAACCAGGTCTATACGTTAGGAGCTGTCATTAATTATTATGAGCCCAATCCATTGAAATCTACACAAAAACTTATTGTTGGCGGAAAGATGACGGTCAGCCGTCAGGGTGAAAATTATTCACTGAATTGTGATTTCGTTCTGCAAGATTCCCTGAAACTGAAAGGAATTTTTTCCGACACTCTTCCTCATTTCGACGAATCATTGCAGAGAGAGGAAAGAAATTCTATTTATATTTTCAAGGAAAATTCTTTAGTAAAGGAAAAGAAAACAATCTATAAGTTCTTTGGGAAAAAGAAGAATTATTAGCAACCTAAATAAATTAAATTCGGTTGACTTTACTTTTACATTGTTTATTCATCATTTAATTTTACAAATCATATTTTTAAAAATCTAACCCTATTTTTATAAAAACCGGATAGTTGTAAATTCGGACTATTGTTTAGTTTGCAGTTACTCTTCGCTCAAGAATAAATTTGTTTAAAATTTTCGAGGTAACACATTATGCAGTTAATTGCCCGTAAAATTTTTTTCTTCAACTAAAAGACCCTGCAACATGCCTCAATAAATATTTTTTTAAACAATTCAGGAATATAAAATGGAATATGCGTTTTCATTTTTTAAATTTTCCTAAAAACGTTTTGATTTAGATAGAAAAGATTAAATTTGCAATATAAAACATCAGAAAAATACTTTGTATATGAATACTAAATTGCAGGAATTGACCGAAAAAATTTATTTGGAAGGAGTAGAAAAAGGGAATGCTGAAGCACAGTCTATTATTGAAGAAGCTCAAAAGAAAGCAGATTCGATCATTTCCTCCGCTCAAGAAAAAGCTGCGCGCATAATAGCCGAAGCCGAAGCAAAAGCTGCTGAGCTCGAAGAAAATACCAAATCTGAACTCAGGCTATATGCACAACAATCACTCAATGCACTAAAGACCGAAATTACCAATCTGATTTGCGGAAAAATAGTTGACGATTCAGTGAAGGCAGCTATGGTCGATAAAAATTTCATGCAACAAGTTATTCTTCAACTTGCCAAAGAATGGTCTAAAAAAGAATCTATAGTTATTGAAGCTCCCGATGCCAAAGCTTTAACAGAATATTTCTTAGCCAATGCAAAGAATTTGCTGAATCAGGGTGTTACCATAACCCAAGCCGACAGATCAAAAGCAACCTTTACTATTCGACCGGACAAGGGAGGATACAAAATAAATTTCGGAGAAGAAGAGTTGACAGAATATTTCAAGGATTTTTTACGCCCCAAACTAATAGAAATGCTTTTTTAAACAAGATGATGATACCGTATTTTTTTTCAAAAAACATCAAGAAAAAATACGTAAATTCAAGAATCAAAAAAGAAAGTTATGAATTATTACTGTCTTATTGCCGGACTTCCCGACTTGTCTCCCGATGATAAGAAAACTACATTTACTCTCGCTGATTTCAAAAACGAACTTTTGGAATTGCTTGATACTTCGGATGTGGAATTTCTGAGATTGATTTTTGCCCAATACGACAATCAAAACTTTCTGGCTTTCCTCATAGACAGGGATGCTTTTCTCCAACCTTTAGGAAATTTAAATTACAACGATTGGGTAGAAATCGTTCAGTTGCTGAAAGAAACAGAAAACCCCAAAGACAAAAGAATATTGCCTTACATCCAGCATTTTTATTCGGTCTATCAGGATGAAGAATTCTGGGCGGAAGGCATTTCTAAAGAAGATTACCTCACTGGATTATACTATGATTTTGCCTTGCAATGCAACAACAGTTTTTTAAAATCATGGTTTGAATTCAGTTTGAATATCAATAATTTGCTTACTGCCATAGCCTGTAGAAAATATGGACTGAATCCCCACAATTACATTGTAGGCAGCAACACAATAGCTCAACAACTGAGAACAAGCAATGCTCGCGATTATGGTTTGACCGGCACATTCGAGTACCTTGAACAGGTTTTGCAAATTGCAGAAGAACCCGATTTAATGGAAAGAGAGAAAAAAATTGATCTTTTAAAATGGCAGTGGATGGATGAACACACATTTTTTTATTATTTTACCATCGAAAAAATATTGGCCTACATTCTGAAAATGCAAATGATAGAACGCTGGCAACCATTGACTCCCGAAAAGGGAAATGTAATTTTCAGGGAGTTGATAGAAAAAATGAAACAAAGTGTAGAATTTGAAGAAACTCTTCAGGCCGGAGAAAAAATCAGATAATTCTAATAAGTAAAATATGTTTAATTAAAAAGACCTCTCTTTGTTGAAAGTTCAAAAGAGAAAAAATAAGGAAACAACAAACAACTATGCCAACAAAAGGAAAAGTAAAAGGAATCGTTTCTAACTTGGTAACCGTAAGTGTTGACGGAGCAGTATCACAAAATGAAATTTGTTTCATAGAACTGGGTTCGGAAAAGCTTATGGCTGAAGTGCTGAAAGTAAATGGTTCTGATGTTTTTGTGCAAGTATTTGAAAGCACTCGCGGATTAAAAATTGACAATGAAGTAACATTTGAAGGTCACATGTTAGAAGTAATACTGGGGCCCGGCTTGCTGTCGAAAAATTTCGACGGTCTTCAAAATGACTTAAACAAACTAACAGGTATTTTCCTTAAACGTGGAGAACGAAATTTTCCACTGGACGAAGATAAAAAATGGAATTTTAAGCCTATTGCTCAGGTAGGGGATGAAGTTGAAGCTGCTTCATGGTTGGGGGAAGTCGACGAAAACCATCAACCGCACAAAATTATGGTACCCTTTGTCATGGAAGGCAGTTATAAGGTAAAAAGCATTGCCCCGGCAGGCGAATATACGATATCTGAAACGATAGCCATAATTACCGATGCACATGGAAAGGATTTTGAAATAAATATGATACAAAAATGGCCTGTAAAAAAGGCAATAAATGTACACGCCGAAAAACCGAGACCCTATAAATTGCTCGAAACAGGTGTTCGCGTCATAGACACAGCCAACCCAATTGTAGAAGGGGGAACAGGATTTATTCCCGGTGCTTTTGGAACAGGAAAAACCGTTTTGCAACACGCCATTTCCAAACAAGCCGAAGCAGACATTGTTATCATGGCTGCTTGTGGTGAACGTGCAAATGAAGTAGTTGAATTGTTTGTAGAATTTCCCGAATTGAAAGATCCACACACAGGTCGATTTTTAATGGAACGTACCATTATTGTGGCCAACACTTCAAATATGCCTGTTGCCGCCCGTGAAGCATCAGTTTACACGGCCATGACAATAGCTGAATATTACAGAGCAATGGGACTTCGAGTGTTATTGATGGCAGACTCTACTTCACGCTGGGCTCAGGCTTTACGCGAAATGAGTAACCGCATGGAAGAATTACCGGGACAAGATGCTTTTCCGATGGATTTGTCGGCTATTATAGCCAATTTTTACAGCCGATCGGGTTTTGTCAAATTAAAAAACAAACAAACCGGTTCCATCACCTTTATTGGAACAGTATCGCCGGCTGGAGGTAATCTGAAAGAACCTGTAACGGAAAGCACCAAAAAAGTAGCCCGGTGTTATTTTGGACTTGAACAGGCAAGAGCCGATAGTAAAAGATATCCGGCCATCAATCCCATTGAAAGTTATTCAAAATATATTGAATATCCCGAATTTGACGAATACATCTCGGAGCGTATTTCTCCCCAATGGATCAGTATGGTAAACGACATGCGAACACTTCTTCAACGCGGTAAAGAAGTTCAGGAACAAATCAATATTCTGGGAGATGATGGTGTTCCCGTCGATTATCACATTACTTTCTGGAAATCTGAATTGATAGACTTTGTTATTCTTCAGCAAGATGCCTTTGACGATATAGATGCCGTAACTCCGATAGAAAGACAGCATTACATGTTAAAACTGATTATGGATATCTGCAAATCAGATTTTAACTTTGTAAATTTTACCGATGTTATGGATTATTTCAAACGAATTATTAATGTTTGCAAACAAATGAACTATTCCGAATTTCATTCCCAAGCTTTCGAAAGTTATCACAATGAACTGCAAAATATACTTGCAGAAAGGAAGATAAAACAATAATTTTTTTTGACAAATATAAAGACTAAAAAGAAAGAAATTTCCCGGAAAAAGAGAAAATAATAATCTGAGAAAAAATGACAACAAAAGCATTTCAAAAAATTTATACCAAAATTACCAAAATCACAAAAGCAACCTGTTCTCTTCATGCAAGTGGCATTGGCAATGACGAACTGGCTTTAGTAAACGGTAAATTGGCTCAAGTAGTTAAAATCTTAGGCGATGAAGTAACCTTGCAAGTTTTTGAAGGAACTGAAGGAATACCAACCGATGCAGAAATTGTCTTTCTCGGGAAAGCACCAACCCTAAAAGTAAGCGATCAACTGGCAGGCCGTTTTTTCAATGCTTTTGGAGACCCTATTGATGACCGCCCCGAAATTGAAGGTGAAGAAAGAGAAGAAAGATAATTTCTATCGAAATAACATAAAAAAAAAGTCAGCGTAATTGCTGACTTTTTTTATTTAAACAAACTCTAAAAATTACAATTCAACACATACTTTTTTGATTTTTTTAGAATTACTGCTCGCTTAATTCCAAGTCCAATTGCTGTTAAGTCGAATGAACCAGCAATTGGAGCCAAAAACATAACTGTAATCACTGCACCAAGTGGTTCTCTAGAA
>ERZ795058.6232-NODE-6232-length-10402-cov-4.485068_pt1 | contig 10402 bp, 7 predicted proteins | sample MGYA00375142_ERZ795058 | MGnify/ENA primary metagenome ERZ795058 (study PRJEB30187, sample SAMN05720210) | activated sludge metagenome | isolation source: anaerobic digester from wastewater treatment plant | place: Japan | collected 2015-04-20 ...
CCGCCATGATCACCATCCGCCCGCTCGGCCGCAACAATGGGACCGCCTGCATGAGATCGGGCTCGCGCCGCACGTCGAACCAGACGTGAACCCCCTCGGGCGCAAGCTGGCGCACCGCCTCGGCCAGGTCGCGTTCCCGGTACCGGATCACCTCGTCGGCGCCCAGCTCGCGGCAGATCTCCACCTTCGCCTCGTTGCCCGCCGACGTGATCACGCGGGCCCCCGCCAGTTTCGCCATCTGGATCACGACCGAGCCGACGCCCCCCGATCCCCCGGCCACGAAGATCGTCTCGTTGCGCTTGAGCCTGGCCTTCTCGAACAGCCCCAGGTGCGCCGTGATGCCCACCAGCGCCAGCGCGGCCACCTCCTCGTCGTCGACCCCCGTCGGCGTGCGGTAGACCCACGCCTCGTTGACCGCCACATACTGCGCGAACGTTCCCTGCCGCCCGAGCAGCCCCTGGTTGGAGCCCCACACCCGATCCCCCGGCTTGTAGCGCGTTACTTCCGAACCGGTCGCCTCGACCGTCCCGGCAAAATCGCAGCCGATGATGTACGGCTTGGGCAGTTCAAACGGGATCATCCCGCTGCGGATGTACGTGTCGATCGGGTTGACCGACACCGCCCGCACCCGCACGAGCACCTGGTGCGGTTCGGGTTCCGGCGTCGGCAGATCGCCATACTGGATCACATCGGGTTCGCCCGTCTGGACGATATAGGCGGCTTTCATCCGAACAACTCCTCCTCGATGGGACGCGGGCGCCGGCGGCCGGCTCACAGCCCCCGCACGGCCTCCAGCGCCTTGCCGTAGTCCGGTTCGTGCGTCACCTCGCTCACGATCTCGCGGTAGACGACCTTGCCCTCGGCGTCCAGCACGAAGACCGACCGGGCCAGCAGCGCCAGTTCCTTGATCACGACCCCGAACGCCTCGCCGAAACTGCGGCTCTTGTAGTCCGAGACGCACGTGATGTTGTTCGCCTTGAACGATTCGCAGAACCGTTTTTGCGCGAACGGCAGATCGCAACTGACCGTGACGACGCGCAGTCCGTGCTCGCGCGCCTGTTCGTTGAACTTCTGCGTCTGGATCTGGCAGACGCCCGTGTCGAGCGACGGGACGACGCTGATGACGACCGGCTGGCCCTTCAGATCCGCCAACGTCAGGTCCTTCAGCTCGCCGGTAGTGACCGTGAAGTCGGGGGCCGGGTCGCCGACCTTGACTTCCCGCTGGCCCACCAGCGTCATCGGGGCGCCTTTGAATGTGATCGCGCCGGGGCGTTCCATGGGGGGCTCCTCTGCTTGCGATTCAAAAGGGGGAAGGGGCGCGGGCTGCGGACAACCCGCTCGGGCGACAGTGTAGCAGACGCAAGAGACGTGTCAAGCCGGCCAGGAAATCGCCGTGGCCGCCGCCGCTGGAACGGCGTCCCGCGGCGGCGCACCAACGGCCTTTCCGATCATGCTTTATTCCGGCCGCTTCGACGACAGGATCCGCACCTTGATCCCCAGCATCTGGCACAGCGCCACCAGCTCGCCGAAGATATCCCCATACGCCACGCAGATGTGGTTGCTCATGTAATGCGCCATCACGGTTTCCATCGAGCAGCCGACGTCGGCCAGCATCAGCGGCCACTGCGGCGTCGTCCCTTCCCAGAACAGGTCGCGCTGCTTCGCCGGCACCTTCAGCACCTCGCCGCGGCCGATGTCCATCCACAGCGCGTTGTTCTTCAGATATGCGCGGGCCCACGTCATCTTGCCGGGCAGGCTCTCGCCGGTGAACGTCCCGCCCGGGATCGGGAAGTAGCCCTTCGGCTGGCGATACGAATGGACTCCCTTGAGCGATTTCTCATCATGATTGAATGCGTAGGCCGAACAGGAGCCGCTGTTGAGCAACACCCAGATGAACCGGTTGCCGACCTTGCCCCCCCAGCGCACGTCGTGGAAGTTGACCGTCTGGTTCAGCCCCTTGCGCGCCAGCAGCCGCTTCATCAGCTCCATCGGCACCAGCGAGCCCTGGTCGGCTTCGGTCGCGCACATGATCGGCTGGCCGTCGCCTTCGGGGCGGGCGTTGGAGTTGAGCAGACCCTCGCAGAAATCGCTCGGCGGCAGCAGCGGGATCAGCCCCAGCTGGTACTGCCACCCCAGGCAGTCGCACTTGAACTCGTCGAGCAGGTCAAGCACGGCCAGATACATCTTGAGCTGAGTCCGCGTGGCATCCTCGGTAAAGTCCGAGCTGTCCTCGCCCCAGTTCGTCTCGCCCCAGTGGAATTTGACGCCGCGGTCCAGGCAGAACTTGAGCGCGTCGTCCACGCGCCGCGGGCTGATCCGCTGCACCCGGTCGACGATCCAGGCCTGATCGACCTTGTGTTCGCTGAATCCGATCTTATGCAGCTCGCGCACGCCGAAGTAGCCGTTGGTCATGCCCATCGACGTATCGCCGAGCATCATCGCCAGCACGCGCCGATCGCGAATCCCGGCGGCCACGGCCGCGGCGTTGTCGGCCGCCGCGGCCCCGACCGGCGCGGCGTAGTGCAGCTCATCCTCGCTGTAGGCGATGCGGCCGGTCGAGCACCATTCGTCCAGCCGGTCCATGAACACCCGGTCGCGCGTCCAGTTGCTCGCGTCGGTCCAGATCCGCGAAAACGGCCGGTTGACCGCCTCCAGGCACGCCCCCGTGTTCAGCAGCCCGACCAGGCCCGGCCACTGCCCCGAAAAGTTCGACGCCAGCAGCAGCGGGTTCTCCTTGCCGCTCACGCCGTCCACGGTGTGCGGACCATAGACCCAGTGCACGAAAATGCCGACGATCGGATCATCGATCGGACCGAGCTTTTCGATCGCGTCGCTCGGCCGCGTCATGTAACCCTTGATGCGATACGGCTGGCGGCCCAGCTTGCGCAGCGCCGCCTCCATCTGCGCCGTCGCCTTCTCGATGTTCGGCAACGCCTGTTTGTTCGGCATCGGCCGGTAGTCGCCCGGCCAGAAAACGGCAACCTTCCTTGCTTTCGCCATGATCGGATCCTTTGTGTGAATTAATTTCCGTTGCGCCGGCGAGGTGATCGGTCCCCCACATTCCACAAAACACCTTTGCATCCTAGTAACCCGCCATCGAAGTCGCAACCGGAATCCGTCGCGCCCCCGCGGACCGAACTCGAGCCGGCCCTATGGAATGCGGCGTCAGCGATCGCGCAGCGGTCGTCGACGCCGCTCTGGATCCGATAACTCATGCCGACCGCAATCCCGATTCGGATCCCGATCCCGACACGCCTCCACGTGCTCTCCCCCTCTCGCGGCTTTCGAGCACCTGTCCGGCCCCTTGCATCTTACCCGGCGCCATGGAATACTGCGCTGGCATGCCGCCCTGGTCCGGCCGCCCAGCACCGGCCGACCCGGCAGACCGACAGCCCTCGGCACACACGACCCGCCGGCGCCCACGACGCCTTGCCTCCACCACGACACCGGATTCAATCGACGTTCAGGCGGAGCGCGTTTCCCTGTGATGTGAGCGATGGCGCAAACACCCGAAGGCCAGGAGGAACCGCATGAGCGGCTTCAACGAGAATCGCTATGACCAGATGCATTATCGCCGCTGCGGCCGCACCGGCCTCAAGCTGCCCGCCGTCTCGCTCGGCTTGTGGCACAATTTCGGCGCCAAGGCCGAGGCCGGCAACATCCGGGCGATGCTGCGCACGGCCTTCGACCTGGGCATCACGCATTTCGATCTGGCGAACAATTATGGCCCCCCGCCCGGCGCCGCCGAGGAGAATTTCGGCCGCGTCCTCCACGACGACTTCGCCCACCACCGCGACGAGCTGATCATCTCGACCAAGGCCGGCTATCGCATGTGGCCCGGGCCGTACGGCGATTTCGGCAGCCGAAAGTACCTGATCGCCAGCCTGGATCAGTCGCTCAAGCGCATGAAGCTGGATTACGTCGACATCTTCTATCACCACCGGCCCGACCCCGAAACGCCGCTGGAGGAAACGCTTGAGGCCCTCGACATCATCGTGCGCCAGGGCAAGGCGCTCTATGTCGGCGTCAGCAGCTATCCCGGCGCGTTGCTCGTGCGCGCCGCCGAAACGATGCGCCAGCACAACTGGACCCCGATCGCGATTCACCAGCCGCACTACAACATGTTCAACCGCTGGATTGAAACCGACCTGCTCGACCAGACCGAGGAATACGGCATCGGCGTCATCCCGTTCTGCCCGCTGGCGCAGGGGGTGCTGACCAACCGCTACCTCGATCCGAAGAACCCGATCCCGAGCGATTCGCGCGCGGGAAATCCCGACAATCCGTTCATGACCGCCGAATCGGTCGAACGGGTCGTGGGCAAGGTGCGCAAGCTCAACGTGATCGCCGAGCGCCGCGGCCAGTCGATGGCACAGATGGCGATCGCCTGGGTCCTGCGCGATCCCCGCGTCACCAGCGCGCTGATCGGCGCCAGCCGCCCCAGTCAGATCACCGACTGCGTCGCGGCGTTGAACCAGCTCGGCTTCACGCAGGACGAGCTGACCGAAATTGACCAGATCCTCGCCAATTGACGGAATTCACCCAGAACCGATGACTCGAAAGGCGTCAATTCATGTTGCATGATCTCGCACGGCTGCGCGACGGCGTTTCCCGCCGCGTCTCCAGTTACGACACCCGCGGCGGCAACGCCGATTCCCATTTCATCCGCGACGGCGAAACCTTCGTCCTCGCCGACCTCAAGGGCGCCGGCATCATCCGCCACATCTGGTTCACCATCCTCGCCGGCGGCGATTTTCCGCGCCAGATCGTCCTGCGCATGTACTGGGACGACATGGACTATCCCAGCGTCGAGGCCCCCATCGGCGACTTCTTCGGCATCGGCCACGCCCAGCTCGCCTCGCTCAACACCGTCCCCTTCAGCGTCTCAGCCACCGATTACCTCGGCCCCAAGGCCGCCTTCAACTGCTACTGGCCGATGCCGTTCGCCACGCGCGCGCGCATCACCGTCCATAATGAGACCGGCGCCGACATCCCCGCCTTTTATTCCTACATCGACTACGATCAGCTCCCCTCGATTCCCGACGACCTGGGCCGGTTCCATGCCTGGTGGAACCGCAACAACCCCTGCAAGCCGCCCAGGCACCCGGGCAAGGACCCGCAATTCAACCTCACCGACCGGGACAACTACCTGATCGCCGACATCCGCGGGCGCGGCCATTTCGTCGGTTGCAATCTCTCCGTCCACAACCTCTACGGCGGCTGGTGGGGTGAAGGCGACGACATGTTCATGGTCGACGGCCAGAAGTGGCCCCCCGACCTGCACGGCACCGGCTCGGAGGACTACTTCGGCCATGCCTGGGGCATGCAGCCCGAAAACGCCTTCATCTACAACGGCGTCTCCTACTACAAGAAGGGGACCGAGCCGGGCGCGTTCAACGAGCGCATCACCGTCTACCGCTATCACATCAACGATCCGATCATCTTCCAGAAGTCGCTGCGCGCCAGCATCGAGCACGGCCACGCCAACGACCGCTGCGACGACTATTGCAGCACGGCCTACTGGTATCAGACCCTGCCGCACAAGAAATTCCCGCCGTTCCCCAAGATGGCGGACCGCCTGCCCCGACCCGATGTGCAGCTGACGATGCAGCCCCTCGATGCGCCGATCATGCCCACCGACCTGCGTCATCGCTCGGGCCAGGCCTTCCCACCGATGCGGGTGATCCCGCCCCCACCGCCGCGGAAGAAAACGCGGTAGCCCAAAACAAAATCCGTCCGATCCGTCGGCTCCGACCGATCGGACGGATGGCTCTCATTCAGCCGGCGGCCAGCTCGCCGACGGTCATAACGAGGGATGAAAATCGGGAGCCGCCAACGGCCGTTTCGAGCGGCCGAGGCCCCGCCGGATTGATCAGCCGGCCAGTCCCGTCAGGGACGGCAGACTTCAGCCCGCCACTTCAGTGGCGGGAAACGGGATGCAAGAAGTCAAGGAGTCCCGTGGGGACGACAGAACCGCGCCAATCGACCACGAAAACGTGAACCTGATTTTCTTTGAATCGTTACGAGTGCTAATGCAACCCGAACGATTCGGGCAAACACGAGCGCCTTTTCCCCGGCTACTTCCTGATCCCGCCCCGCGTCATCGGCGCCGGGTCGAGCAGCCGATCCAGTTCCTCCGCCTTCAAATCGGTCATCTCCAGCGCCACTTCCTTCAGGCTGCGCCCCTCGGCGTATGCCCGCTTGGCGATTTTCGCCGCCAGTTCATAGCCGATCACCGGATTGAGCGCCGTCACCAGGATCGGATTCTTGTCCAGCAGCCCGGCGATCCGCTCCCGGTTGACGGTGAACCCCGCCACGGCCTTGTCGGCCAGCACGCGCGCCGCGCTGCCCAGCACCGTGATCGATTCGAGCAGGTTCTTGGCCAGCGCCGGCAACATCACGTTGAGCTGGAAGTTGCCCATCTGATTGCAGATCGCGATCGCCGTGTCGTTGCCGGTCACTTGCGCGCAGGCCATCATCATCGCCTCGCAGATGACCGGATTGACCTTGCCCGGCATGATCGACGAGCCCGGCTGCAGCGACGGCAGCGCGATCTCGCCCAGCCCCGCGATCGGGCCGCTGTTCATCAGCCGCAGGTCGTTGGCGATCTTCATCAGCGCCGACGCGCTCGTCTTGAGCTGCCCGCTCAATTCCGTCGCCGAGTCCATCGCCGACTGCGCGGCGAAATGGTCGGGCGACTCGACGAACGGCAGCCCGGTCGCCTGCGCCAGCGCCGCCGCCACGCGCGCGCCGAATTCCGGATGCGCGTTGATCCCCGTCCCCGTGGCGGTGCCCCCCTGCGCCAGTTGCGCCAGCCGCGGCAGCGTCCCCTCCACGCGCTCGATCGCCTGGCGCACCTGATACGCCCAACCGCCGATCTCCTGGCCCAGCCGCGTCGGCATCGCGTCCATCAGGTGCGTGCGCCCCGTGGTCACGACGTCGTCCAGTTCCCGCGCCCGCCGCTCCAGCGTCTCGCGCAGTCGCTTCAGGCCCGGAAGCAGCACCTCGCTCGTCTCGATATACGCCGCTACGTGGATCGCTGTCGGGATCACGTCGTTTGACGACTGCCCCATGTTCACATGGTCGTTCGGGTGGATCTTCGTCTTGCCGTCGCCGAGTTGCATCGCGCGCGTCGCGATCACCTCGTTGGCGTTCATGTTCGTCGACGTCCCCGACCCGGTCTGGAACACGTCGATCGGAAAGTGCCCGTCCAGCTTGCCGTCGATCACTTCCTGCGCCGCCCGGTCGATCAGCTCCGCGACGGCCGGCTCCAGCAGCTTCAACTCCCGGTTCACCCGCGCGCAGCACTGCTTCACCAGCCCCAGCGCGCGAATGAAGACCCGCGGGAACACCGTCCCGCTGATTGGAAAATTCTCCACCGCCCGCTGCGTCTGCGCCGCATACAGCGCGTCGGCCGGCACTTTCACCTCGCCGAGCGAATCGTGTTCAATCCGGTATTCCATCAGCTCATTGATTCCTTTCCGTCTGTCTCTGCCTCAAAATCTCGTCCCTCGTCCCTCGTCCTCGTAATCACCCCCAACGGCCCTCCCGGAATTCGGCTCTCGGCTCTCGTCCCGCGTCCTCGGCTCTCGAAATCACCACTTTTCGGCCGTTCGCATTACCCACTCCCATCACTCCCGCACCTCAAAATCGGCCACCAGCACCAGATGATCCGAGGCGTTCGGTGAATCCGGCGGTTCCAACCCAGCCGCCGCCAGCGCCTCGGCCGGCATCTCGGGAGTCCACAGCGTGAAGTTGCGCTTGAGCTTCAGCGCGTCATCGCTGAACAGAACGTAATCGAGCTTGCCCGGTCCGAACTCCGACGGGTCCCAGCGCCAGGTGTAAGTCTGCGGCGAGTGCGTGTGGCGCAGCGGCGCGCTGACCAGCGACCCATGGGCCCGCCCCGGGGCGAAATCCCCGCCGAACCGCTCGTTGTCGAAAATGTCGCCGTCGCGCACCGCATACAGCTCGCGAGCGTAGCCCACCATGTTGAAATCCCCGCAGAGGATCACGGCGTCATCGGGATTGCCGGCGATCAGCGCTTCGGGCGACCCCGTCAGGATATCGCGCCAGGCGGCGATGGCACGGTCGTGCTCGCGCTGGCGCGCCTCGTAAAACGCGCAGCACGGCGTGTGCATGTTGAACAGCACCAGCCCGCGCACGGCGCCCCCCGTCGTCGGCACGTCGAACCGGCAGATCAGGTTTTCGTCGACCACGGCCTGCTGCGCCGGCGCCCAGCGGCTCAGCGTCACCACGTCCGCCTGCTGCGCGCCGTGCCACTGCTGCCCTTCCCCGGGCGGCAGGACGCCCGTGACAAACGCCACGGCCTGCGCGACCGTCCACTCCTCCAGTTCCTGAAAGCAGATCAGATCGGGCCGCAGCGCCCGCAGGTAGCGCGCGAATGGCTCCGGGTTCTTCACGATGTTCGACTTGAGCACGTTGTGCACCAGCAGGCGGATGTCGCTCGGCGCCATCCGCTCCAGCGCAATCGGCTCGTGGACTTCCTCCCCCTCCGGCGCCGGCAGCAGATACTCGATGCTCCCCTCGTTCGGCAGCCGGTCACCGGTCGTCAGGTCCTGCAGGAAGAACCGGATCAGCGGCGGATCGGGCAACGTCGCCAGATCCGCGTACGGACCGATCCCTCCCAGCGCGATCTGATACTCGAACGTATCGCTCGAATGCGTCGGCATCATGATCAGGCCGACGTCGTTGAGCGTCGTCTGCGTGGTCTGGCCGTCGGGCCCGTGGCGCGTGACGATTTTTTCCCCGAAAGCGATCTGCACGTCGACGCCGAGCCCATCGCGCCGCAGACCGGTCTCGGCGGAGCCATCGACATCGAGGAACAGACTGATCCGATTCCCGATCGGCGACTCGGCGTCCTGCATCAGCGTCTCGCGGCCGGTCTCCAGCAGCAGATGCAAATGCTCGCGGTCGTGCGCGGCCCACAGCCGCCCCAGGTCGAGCGTCCCGGTCGTCGGGACGTCGCCCCGGTCGTCGTGCAGCATCCCCGCCTCGCACCAGTCGTCGAACTGGCCGTCCATCACGATCGGCTGCGCCGATGCGCCGGCGGCGATCAGCAGCAGCCAGAGCCATGTCGCGCGGCGTGCCATCGGCGCCGTCTCCTTCGGCGGTCAACCCGCCGCCGGCGCCGCAACCGGCCGCCGCGGCGCGGGAATCAGCCCCAGCGTCTCGTCCAGGCCGAACAGCAGATTCATGTTCTGAATCGCCTGGCCGCTGGCGCCCTTGACCAGATTGTCGGTCGCCGCCATCGCGATCACGCTCCGCGCGTGTTCGTCAACAACGACCGAGATGTCGCAGAAATTGCTCAGCATCACGGCGCCGGTGCGCGGCGCCTCCCCGTCCGGCAGCATGCGGATGAACGGCTCGCCGGCGTAGAACTCGCGATACAGCGCCATCGCCTCGGCCGTCGTCCACGGCGCGCGCAGTGGCGCCGTGCAGGTGCTCAGAATGCCGCGCGACATCGGGATCAGGTGCGGCGTGAACACCAGCCGCAGCTTCCGCCCGGCGAGACGGCTGAGCTGCTCCTCGATTTCCGGCCGATGCCGATGCGTCGCGACCCCGTAGGCATTGACCGATTCGTTGCACTCGGGAAAGTGCGTAATGTCGCTCGGCTTCCGGCCGGCGCCCGACACCCCCGTCAGGCTGCTGATCACGATCCGGTCCAGGTCCACCAGTTCGCCCTGGCGCATCAACGGGGCCAGCGCCAGAATCGCCGTGATCGTGTGGCAGCCGGGGTTCGCAATCGCCGGCGCCTGCTTCAATTCGTCGCGGAAAAGTTCGGGCAGGCCGTAGGGGATGCGGCTGTTCAGCTCGCGCGCCTTGTGCTCCACCTTGTAGGTCTTCTCATACAGGTCCACCGATTCGAACCGGAAGTCGGCCGACAGATCGACCACCTTCAGGCCCGCCTCGATCAGCCGCGCGGCGTATTCCTGCGCCGCCGTGTGGGGCAGCGCCAGGAACGCCGCGTCGCACTGCTCAATCAGCCGTTCAAGATCGATCGGCTCAATCGCCAGATCATAGAGACCGCGCAGCGCGGGAAAGTAGGCCGCCACCGGCTCGGGCGCGTCCACCCGCGCCATCAGGCAGGTCACCTCCGCCTGCGGGTGCGACGCCAGCAACCGCAGCAGTTCCCCGGCGGTGTAACCCTTGGCCCCTAGGATTCCGATGCGCATCATCCCCTCCCCGTTGCCTCCCGCGGCAAGGGATTTCGCCATAGTCTATGCGCGGCTGGGTTCAAGTTGCACGCGGAAAAAAATCACAACTCGGCGGGGGCGCGCTCGCCGGCCGCGGCCGGACTCGCCACGCGGCGCGCGCCGAACGTCCGCTCGATCAGCACATAGAACAGCGGCGCGAACAGCGTCACGAGAAACGTTGAGGTGAC
>ERZ795058.6237-NODE-6237-length-10390-cov-5.930237_pt1 | contig 10390 bp, 5 predicted proteins | sample MGYA00375142_ERZ795058 | MGnify/ENA primary metagenome ERZ795058 (study PRJEB30187, sample SAMN05720210) | activated sludge metagenome | isolation source: anaerobic digester from wastewater treatment plant | place: Japan | collected 2015-04-20 ...
TAGGGGGAAATTTAGACGCAAAAGATAAGAATATTACAGGAATTGGCTCGGCAGGCATCGGGACGACCTCTCCTTCAGCCAAGCTGGATGTCATACCATCTACAAGTAGTGAGATGGTTTTTAGAACCGCATCTTTACAATCTACCGCTCCTCTAGGCGATGAACTTGTTTCCAATGGAACTTTTGATAATAGCAGCGCTTGGACTTGGGGAACCGGCTGGAGTTGGGATAGTGCCAACAAAGAAGCAGACCACACAACAGGCAATACAGCGGCTTTAACGCAAACTATTAGCGTTACCAGCGGCACTACCTATCAGGTGGAAATAACCATAAAGAACAGGACTGCGGGTTCGGTGACGCTTGATATAAATGGTGTTTATATCTACGACTATGGTTCGGATACTACTTTGGAAACAACTTATAAGCGCTCACTGGTTGCCAATACAACTGGGACAGCAACGTTAAGTATTACACCAACTTCTGATTTTAATGGTAGTGTGGATGACATTACAGTCAAAGCCATTACGGGTGTTTCCCAGCCGAACTTTAGTTTGATTGACGACGCTGGGAGCGTTGTTGCCGAGCTGCGTGGTAAAAATTCGCTAAGTAATCTTGCAGTTGGAACTAACGCTTTAAGAGTAAATACTACCGGCGTCTCCAACTCAGCTTTAGGTATGAACGCTCTTTACGCCAACACCACCGGCGTCTCCAACTCAGCAATGGGAGTGAATGCTCTCGTCTCCAACACCACCGGCTTCTCCAACTCAGCTTTAGGTACGTATACTCTTTACTCCAACACCACCGGCTCCTCCAACTCAGCTTTAGGTGTGAACGCTATGCGTTCCAACACCACCGGTTACAACAACTCAGCTTTAGGTACGTATGCAGGGAGATACACTTCCGGTGGTGGAAACAACGAAACCTCCAACAATTCTGTGTATTTGGGCTATGACACCAGAGCGTCGGCTGATGGGAACACAAACGAGATTGTAATTGGAGCATCAGCTATCGGCAATGGTTCTAATTCTGTAACTTTAGGAAACGATAGCATCACCAAAACAATATTGAAAGGCAACGTTGGCATCGGAACGACAAATCCATCATATAAATTAGATGTTAATGGTGCTCTTAGGTTGCAACCTTCATCAGCTCCAACTGGAAGTGCTGGAGTTATTTACTATGATTCAACTGATGGTAAATTTAAAATTTATGTAGGAGGGACTTGGCAAGATATTGTTGGCACAACCGATAGCCAAGATTTAAGCAATAAAAACATTTTAACAAGCATCAATACCCAAACTGGCACATCTTACACTCTTGTTTTATCCGACGCTGGCAAGTTGGTTCAAATGAATAATTCTTTGTCTAATACTTTAACAATTCCAACCAATGCTTCAGTTGCGTTCCCAGTTGGAACAAAAATAATGATACAAAAATATGGGTCAGGCAATACAACCATTCAAGGAGCAAGTGGTGTAACCTTGCGAGACCCAAATAGTTTAGCAACAATTTCTACTCAATATGATATGAGGACGATTATGAAAATAGGGACGGATGAATGGGTAATTCAATAATATGTGGTTATCTGGATTTGGAATAAACCTATAATAAAAATATGATAATAAAAAAACCAATAATTATAACAACTGCTTAATGAACGAAGAATTAGAACAACTTAAAAAAGAAGTCGCAGAATTGAGAGAAATTCTAAAAGAGCATCAGCACACAGGATTAGACGGAAGCAAAGAATTTGAAGGAGAAACCGCTATTAGAGGAAAAGAATTTATCGGAACAGGAAGTAATACTCAAACAGAGGGATTAGTTAGAATACCTTTTGTTGCTAATGATGGGACTAATAAACAAGACCAACCCCAAAGACAGGCGGGATTTGGAGTGGCGGTAACGGGAAGAAAAGGAACAAGCAGTGAACAGATATTTGCTATGATGGTAGCAGAAAAAGCGGTAGATGAAAATGCTTTACCGTCAGAAATTAATAGAGCAGATTTTGATAAAGTAAACTTAGCCCAAGTAGAACTTTTACACCAGCCGCAAGGGACATACTCTTTCAGTGGAAATGCTCTTTTTGCACCTCTTTCTTTTTTATCTGCTTATAGAACTCCCGGTCTGACAGGAACAGGAAAAATAGAACAAGGAGGAAACACTTTAACAGATGATAGTGCGGAATATACTGAAAACGCTTTGATTGGGTGCGTATTAAATATTTATTCAAGTGAAAGCTTTTTAGAGGCACATAGAATTATCGGAAATACAAATAAAACAATTTATATTGGAACTATTAATGGGTTAAATCTATCATATGACGCTTGGTCATCTGCTACTGGAAATTATAATTATATGATTGTTAATCCCGCTTTGTTAGGAAAACCGGAAACTCCCTTTACAAGGGTATATATAGGGGAAGATATTAAATTAGGTTATGGACCATCAGGAAGTGAAAATACAAGATGGATAAGGTGGGGTAATGGCTCTCCTGAAGGAGTAGTAGTTGGGGCAGTTGGAAGTCTTTATTTAAGATTTGATGGAGGGGCTAATACAACTTTATATGTAAAAGAATCTGGCACAGGTAGGACTGGCTGGGTTGGGAAGTAATATGTTAAAAATACCACAAAATAAAAAATGGATTGTTTCTTACTTAGGTGATTTTTTTGGACACATCATCAATGCTTTTAATATAAATCTTTTTAATTCACAAGGCAGAGTTAAAGTAGGAAATAATTTTGAATTACACACGGAAACAAAAGCACCGAGCGGATTTTGTTCTGCTAAAATAGCCACAGGAGAAAGTGGAGGAGTTAGAACTTATAAAACTTGGGCAGTAGCAGAAAATAAAATTCTTAAATCTAAGGATTTTGGCGAGTTTGAGGAAGACACAGGCACAAATTTAGGAAACACAGACGAAGGAAGTGATATACTTTCTCTTAAAGATGACACAGGAGAAGAAATAGTTTCTTTACAGTATTCTGTTTTAGGAAATGATAATATTAAAATAACAGGTGAGGGCTCAACTCAGAAGTGGGGACAGACCATAGAACTTCACGGATATTTAAAGGATATTGAAATAAATATTAAAAAGGTTGGCTCGCCAACTGATAACTTTAAGATAGATATCCAAGAAGATAATAGTGGATCGCCAAGTGGAGTGAGTTTAACTTCTAAAACAATAGCAGGGACGGAATTAACAACCTCATATACTACGGAAACTTTGGATTTTTCTGGTGATGTAAAACTTTTAGATGTAGATAAAACTTATTGGGTTATTTTTGAAAGAGATGGTGCGGCAAGTTCTGTTAATTATTATGTTATACAATTTATTGGCACAGAAGATGAAGACGCAGACCCTTATGCGAGCGGAGGATTAAAGAGTTTTGATGGAACTAATTGGAAAAATTGGAAACTACCTAAAAGCACATTAGTAGATGAGAATGACAAAGGAAAATTACCAACCGCTAATAACGCTGTGAGCGGAGAAACTGGGTGGAGTAATCCACAATATGCTTATACTGTAGTAACTAGTGATGCTTTTTATGCTTATGCCGATACAGCAGTAGGGGTTGCTAAAAAACATGTTTGGAAAGGGTTTGGATTTAGTATTCCTTCAAGTGCTATTATAAGAGGAATAGAAGTTAAAATAAGATACTCACAAAATAAAGATGACTACGGAACAACCCCTATCACAATTGCTTTAACTAAAAATGCTAATGATATAGCAGGAACTACACAAAGAGTTTGGGCATCAACAACAATAACTAGTGCGACTAAAGGCGGTATTGATGATTTATGGGGAGTTAATTGGACTCCAGCGGAAATAAATAGTGCTGATTTTGGAGTAAGATTAGAAAATCCAATAGGAGTTGAAGAAGTTACTCTTCAGCACAGAGTAATGTATATATATGTTTCTGTTTATTATCAAGAAGAAGACATAGAAAACGAAAACTATTTAGACGCTGGAATAAAAGTTCAAACAAGTTTTCCTTTAGCAGACGAAAGATTATATGTTTCAACTACAAATGATATTGTATTTACAGACGAAGAAAACTCTCGTTGGTATTCTCTTTGGAAAGGCATATTAAGACAAGAAGAATTAAATAAAGATTATCCAAGAGTTTTGAAATCTTGGGGGATAAACCAAGTTCTCTTTATTGGAAATGATAACAAAGTTAGTAGTATATCGCACAGGGCTTCAGATTCTACTTATGTAGATTATGGAAGGTTAACTTTACCGCCATCTCATTTTGTTAAATGGATGGTAACTACCAAGACATCTATATTTATCGGATTTGAAAACAAAGATTCAATTAACTTGCCATCTTTGGTAGTTTATTACGAGCCATTTTCAGAATATACAAGAGTATTAGATATTCCGGAAGGTTCAACAATAGGATTCTTAATGAATGAGAATTGCTATATAATAGATATACGAGGAAAATTAAGGGCTTGGACTGGGGTTAGGTTTGAAGATGTTAATTATTTACCCACTTACTTTTTAGGAGAATCAATAACTTTACCCCATAGAAACGCCTTTGCTCAACACGAAGGAAATACTCATTTCTTATGGAGTGGAAAATATCCTTATCCGATGGGAGTTTGGATTTATGAAAATAAACAATTCTATCATAAAGGAAGTTTTTTACCTGATTCAAATTCTTATGGCTCATTAGAAGGAACTTGTAAAGCATTATATAGTGATGGCACGAATTTATTAGCAGGGGCTTCTGTTTCAACCGGAGAATCAACTTTAGAAGGTATATTTAATCACACCACAGGAAAAAGAGGGTGGATTATAACGCCTAAAATTCCATCAGAACAAATAAATAACATCTGGCAGGATATAGTTATAAAATACTCACCTATTAAACCATCTGTATCTTCTGGAAATTTTGTGGTAAAATATAGGACAGAACCTTCTAAAATTGGAGAAGGAATAAATGCGGATAAGTTTAATGGAGAATGGACTTCTTCAAATACTTTTACTTGTAGCGATGCTCTTTTTACGAGCTATATAACAACAAAATCTATTGAGGTAGGAAACGAAGTTATAATAAGAACAGGGCAATGTGCTGGGCTTACTGCTCATATCACAGATATAACAGAGGGGACTATCACAATAGATGAAGAAGTCGAAGTTGAATCTGGAACATTTATTTTCAGTGTAGAGAATTGGAAGAAAATAAACTTTACAGAATTTAAGAATACTAAATTTTCTAATATTGCCAGCATAGGAGATAAAAAGGCAGAATGGATACAATTCAAAATAGAAATAAGACAAGATTATGAATTAGAAGAAATACAAATTAATACAATAACAGATTCAACAATAAATAAAAAATAATATGTTAGAACAACCATTAGAACAATTAAAAAATATACAAAAAAGGGCAGAAGAAATTTCTGGGCAAGTTGATATTTTGTCAAAAGCACAAAAGGCGGGAATGACTATTACTCCCAAAACATCGGTTGAGGAAGCACAAAGTTTTATTTCTTCTCAACCAACAATCAATGTAGAAAATAATATAAATCCGCCTAAACCACCAGAGCCAACAGATATAACTAATTATACCCAAAGCATTCAAAAGGAATTAGAAAAACAACGACTTGAACTTGAAAAGCAATATCAAACTCAATTAGAAACTATTCAAAAGCAATTAGAGGAATCAAGAAAATTACAAGAACAAACTATTCAAAAACAAGAATCAACTATTCAACAGGCAGAACCTTTAACTCAACCATTTAGACAAGATATTGAAGAAAAAGAAAGAGAAAGATTGAAGGTTGAAGAAAACTACTTTGCTAATCAATCTCTTGTTAATGAATTAGATTCACTTTTAACTGAAATAAATACAAGTAATTTAAGAGATCAAGAGTTAATTCGCACGGGCGTTATATCTCGAACAACTGCTAACAAAAGAAAAGAAAACGCAACGGCAAGGGTTGGGGTTATTGAAGCAGTATTAAATGCCAGAAATAATCAAATTGGCACTGCTTTGAATTTTATTGATAGAACGGTTAACGCCATTACTCAAGACAAACAAAGTAGACTTTTTTACTTAAATACTTTAATATCTTTTTATGACCAAGCAAGAAATGAACAAGGACAAAAGATTGTCCAGTTAGAAAAAGACGAAAGAGATATTATTAATAAACAGATAAGTTTATTAGAAAATGACTTGGCACAAGCACAAAAAAATGCTGATTATATTAAAGAGTTAATGATTAGCCCTGAAACCGCTCAAATGGTAGCAGACGCAGGAATTACTCTTCTTGACACGCCAGAAGTTGTTAATAAAAAATTAGCTGATTATTCTTATAGACAAGAGAAAATTCAAATAGCTAATGAAATGGAACAGCAAGGATACCAATTTATTACAGCTGAAATAGCTAATACAAAACCAGCAGATGAGGTAGTAATTGTTGAAGATAGTAGGGGCGTTAAGCAATATTGGTGGAAAAAGAAAGAAGTAAAAACAACCACAACTAAAATAATCAGTCCAATAACTGGGGCTGAATATAATTCTCGTCTTAATCAAGAAATTAATAATTTATATGATGGCAGATATGGCACAGATGGAGCAAGAGAAAGAGTAATTAATATTCTTCAAAGAGAATTTCCAAGTGTAGATGTTGCTGGCGATATTTATAATCGTGTTCCTGATAATTGGGAAAAAACAGGTGGCGCTATCTATACAGAAAAAAACATTCCTCCCCAATTAAGGCAAAGCATAATTGACACGCTAACTGATACGGCGGGATTACAACAATTAGGAAGGGATTTAACTATTGATGATTTAATAATGTTATTCCCAGAAGTTTCTTCCGATACTCTTGAATCTTATTATAACCAGTATTATCAGCCAATATCAACATCAGGAAAGAAATGGTGGCAGTTTTGGAAATAAAAAATTATGGCAAGTAGATTACAACAACTATTAGGAAATCAACCTGAACCAACAATTCAACCTACAACTCAACCAGTCAGTCAATCTAAAAGTAGGTTGAATTTGATTATTTCACAAGAAACTCCACAAATTAAACCACTTCCCGAACCGCCAAAGTTAGTCCAAAGATTTCCTTCTACGATAGAAACCCTTGCGGAATTACAGATTGACCCTCTTTCATTAAAGGAAAAACCAAAAGAGACGATTAAAGCCGCTTGGGAAGCATTAAAGGCACCCGTATCAGAGGTAGGAAAAGATATTAAAGATTTATTTACTGGATTAAAAACAAAACGCACTACTGAAAAATTAGGCAAAGAATTAGAAGTTGCTGCTGGAATTGGAGGGATTTTCTTCAGTCCAATATCGGCTTTATTTGAAGGAGCATCAAAAATTCCCATTTTGGGTTCTGTCTCTAAATTGATGTCTATTCCTTTTATTTTACTTGGAGAAACTGGAAAGGGCGTGTCTGATGAAATTATTAAACAATTACCTATTCCCGAGCAAGCCAAATCAGATATTCAAGAAGGAATGGGAGAAATTTTTGCTTTGGCTACTCAAATTATTGGCGGAATGGCAGGAGCGAAAACATTAAAAGTGGGCGGAGAGAAATATAATGAATTGGCTAAAAAATATGGGGAGAAAGAAGCTAATATAATTATTGATAAAGCCCAAGAGTGGGCGGAACAAGCGAAAGAACCAATACCAACAGAATTAGCAAAACCAAAAGCAGAATTAAAATCCATACTTCCTTCAGAAACCCCCACCAGAGGCGAAATTTTGCCCGTAGAGAAGGGTTTAGAGCCGAATAAGGCAATTATACCTGAGGCAAAACCAGAGATTAAACCAACCAAAAAATACATAGAAGTGCCAAGAGAGCAGTTGCCAATTAAAACACCGGGAGCAGAAAAAGGAGTTAGTAAATTGGAGTCAAGAATGAAGGGACTTTTTGAAACTAAAAATGTTGAAAAAGCAAAAGCAGAAGCAGAAGAAAGAGGGTTAGATATTTCTATTTATGATAAAATGAGCAAACCAGAACAATTACGAATGGCGGCTGAATTTGTAAATAAAAACCCCCAAAAGAAAGTATTAGACATTTTAGAGGGAAAAGAACCAACGCCGAAAGGATTACTTCATAATTCTTTAATGTTGGCGTTGGAAGAAAAAGCAAAATTAGACAAGAATGTTAATTTAGCGATTAAACTTGCTTCCTTGCGTTCAACCAGAATGGGACAAGAATTGAGTATTCTTACAGAGGTTTCTGATATTAGACCAGACATTGCCAAAATGAGTGAAATTATAAGAGCAAGAAAGGCAACTGCTCAAAGAAGTTTAAAAGAAGGAGAAACAATAGAGCAAAAAAAAGTAAAAATGAAATCAGAAATAAAAGCAGAACAATCAAAATTACAATTAAAAGTGTCGGAATTTGAAAAAATATTAAATCAAATAGTTTGCTAAACTATGGCAGTTTGTTTACCAAAAGTTTATAGGGATAAATTATTGAGCGCTTTTAAGAGCGGCGAATTGACAATAGAAAAACTTTATAATTTATCCGATAAAGAAAGACATAATCTTTTCTCAAAATATGTGGGAGAAGATTATGCTTCTTTTGTTAATGCCAAATTTGAGCAGGCAATGTTATCAAAACAAAAAACAGCTTTTGCTAACTGGATTAAAAAGACAACTACTTACAATGACCCAATTCGCAGGGATATGCTTAAAAGAGTGGAAAGAAATAAAAAATATCTAAAACCAGATGAAGCCAATAAATTTATGGACGATTTAGTAGAACAAAAAATGGGTTTTCGTCTTTCTGAAACAGAAGCCAAAACCATAATGGATTTAGCAGAAAGGGCAGAGGAATTGAAAGCAAAAATAACGCCCGATATGCCAAGAAATAGCGCTGAAAGATTGGCTTATGGTTATGCGTTAGATGAATTTAATCAACTTGCTTCCAAAATGAAATATGGAGCAGAAACATTGAAATTAAAAGAAGCAATTTTACCTAAAAATTGGTGGCGCGATATAATGACTATTGGGGGTATTTCAAAATCATTACTTTCGTCTTGTGATGTTAGTTTTATTGGAAGGCAGGGAATTAAAGTTTTATTTACTAATCCTAAAATTTGGGGAGAAACACTTGTTAAAACCTTTGAATTATTTGGGAAAGAATTGGTGGCTAAATCACCCGAAGGATTTTTTAAAGATAGAAATGATGCTGTAACGAGAGGAACAAGAGCGAGTATTTTATCAGACCCAAATATGCTTAATGGGAAATATAAGGCGGCTAAAAATGGATATGGATTGGGAGTGGTAGGCGAGGAATTTTTTCCAAGTTCTCTTTCTGAAAGAATACCAGTTTTAGGGAGAGTATTTAAGGCATCAGAAACCGCTTTTAATGGTGCAGCTTTATATATGCGTCAAAAATTGGCTAACGCCGTAATAGAACACGCAGAAAAAATGGGAGTTGATATGCTTGATCCAAAACAGGCAACCGCACACGGAAAAATAGTAAGTTCTATGACTGGCAGGGGCGATATAGGAAAACTGGAAGTAATTGGAAAAGAAATAAATGTTTTAATGTTTTCTATTAAGTTTTTGAAATCTAATTTTGATACATTAACCGCTCATTTGTTTGACAGGACAATGACCCCAGAAGCCAGAAAGTTAGCGGCAACTAATATTTTGAAAATAGCGGGCGGCGTGACAGCTCTTCTTGCTATTTCTAAGGCATTAGATGATGATAGTGTAGATCTTGACCCACGAAGTAGCAAGTTTGGTCAGATTTGCAAAGGTAGTCAGTGCGCTGATATTACTGGCGGAATGAAAGGACTTGTGACATTGGGAATGAGAATAGTTCCAACTATTCACGATGGTGAATTTGGATTTTGGACCAAGAGTTCTACTACCGGGAAATGGACTAAAATGACTGGTGATAATTTTGGACAGCAAACAGCATTAGATGTTGTTGAAGGATTTTTGGAAGGAAAGTTTGCTCCAAGTGTTGGAATGTTGAGAGATATTTGGGCGGGACAAAACTTTCAAGGAGAAAAACCAAATGTTGTTAATACCACTATTGGATTAATAACTCCAATAACCGCTCAAACAATTATACAGGAATTAAAAAGAGGAAATGATAGTTTGTTATTGGTATTGTTATCAGAAGGATTAGGTTTCAGTTATACTAATTATAGTTTTCGAGGCACGGGCAAGAAATGGGAACAACTAAAAGAAAAAAGAGGAGAGGAGGTTTTTAATAAATCCCTTCAAGAGGTGCAGGACAGATTTAACATTAGAGCCAAAAAATTAGAGCAATCCCCTCGCTTTAAAAAACTTAATTGGGAAGAACAAGCAAAAGAACTAGATAAAATAAGACAGGAGGAAACCCAAAGGATTTTTGACCGCTATGGCATATATTTTAAGAGTTCCAATTGAGCAGG
>ERZ795058.6248-NODE-6248-length-10379-cov-7.307439_pt1 | contig 10379 bp, 10 predicted proteins | sample MGYA00375142_ERZ795058 | MGnify/ENA primary metagenome ERZ795058 (study PRJEB30187, sample SAMN05720210) | activated sludge metagenome | isolation source: anaerobic digester from wastewater treatment plant | place: Japan | collected 2015-04-20 ...
TATGTTCCTGATTTGCTTGCTTTTTGTTTGATATCATGATCGGCCGGGAGGAAGGTGACTGGAGGGTTTGTCAGCCGCGGGAACAGATCAGAAAAGGCCGATAAGGAAAAGAACGGCGCCGTTTCGCGGAATTAATTCATTTTTTCGGGGCGGAGGGAAATCCCTGCGGGGGGATAGGAGCGGGGAAAGCGTCTATTGCGTCAGGCATTGGGCGCGAAAGGTTAATTGTACACCTTACTCCTTACTGTTTACACCTTTCGATTTTAGAATTTTTTGATTTTGGTTTTTTAATTTCGGATTTGTTTAGGATTTAGTATTTGGGATTTAGGATTTAATCCTGAGCTGTTTGCCCTGAGCCAGTCGAAGGGTCGAAGGATGGGATTTAACATTTTGCACCTCACACCTCACTCCTTACTCCTTACTCCTTACTCCTTACAAACAAGGGTCGCCACGGCCATCACGGCGATTCCCTCCTGCCGGCCTATAAAACCCATCCCCTCGTTAGTCTTTGCTTTGATGCTGACGCACAAGGGGCTGACGCCAAGACACCGGGCGATATTCCCCGCCATGGTCTCCACGAAAGGCATTATCTTCGGCTTCTCGAGGATTATGGTGGCATCGATGTGACTGACCGCATAACCGTTCCGGCGCATCTCTTCGCTTGTCCGCTCCAGCAGCAGCATGCTGGATATTCCCTTGTAGGCGGGATCCGAATCCGGGAAATGGGCGCCCAGATCGCCCGCCCGCATGGCGCCGAAGACGGCGTCCATGACGGCATGAAGGAGAGCGTCCGCATCTGAATGTCCGGCAGGGCCGCGTTCGGAAGGAATCTCCACTCCGCCGAGAACCATTCTCCGGCCCGGCTCGAGCCTGTGGCTGTCGTAGCCAATGCCGATTTTCATTTCCTCCCCCCTCCCCAGCAGGACCTCCGCCCACTTGAAATCTTCCGGCGTAGTAAGCTTTATGTTTTCCGGCGAGCCCTTGATCATTCTCACCGGAAAGCCGATCCTTTCCACGAGACCGGCATCGTCGGTTCCGTAAAAACCCTGTTCGTGCGCTTTCAGATGGGCTTCCTCGATCAGGCTGCGCCGGAATGCCTGAGGCGTCTGGATAAGCCAGAGCCCTTCTCGCTCAAGGGTAAGCTTTACGATGCCGCCCGTCTCAACACGCTTTACCGTATCCCTGACGGGGATGCCCAGCGCTACCGCGCCGTACTCGCGTGCAGCTGCGGCGCACCGGTCTATCTGAGCGGGAGAAACAAAAGGCCGGACCCCGTCATGCACAAGCACGATTTCCGCGTCGGGCGGAACGGCTTCCAGGCCTCTGCGCACCGAGTCCTGGCGCTCCGCTCCTCCCGGAATAACTTTCTTCACCTTGCGGATGCCAAAACTGTGCGCGAGTTCTTCCGCCGATCCCACATCCGCCGGCGGAACGACGAGAATAATATCGCGAACGGACAGGGAGGACTCGAATTTTCTCAGGGTATGGACGATGACCGGAATGCCGCGGAGAAGAGAATACTGCTTTGGCCTGCCGGCCCCCATTCTCTTTCCCGCTCCCGCGGCCGGTATTACAGCGCAGGCGTTATCCATGTTCCTCCGGATGCAAAAAAGCCCGGCGGCTATTCAGAAGCCCCGGGCTCTTTCTGCGTCTCAGTTGCCGGAAGCCGCTCCAACCGGATTCCGGTCGGAAGAGGGTTCCTTTATTTCCGAAAAAATCATCCTGCCCGCCGTCGTCTGCAGGACGCTGGTCACCACCACATCGACCGTGTCGCCGATATGCTTGACGGCGTTGTCGACAATCACCATTGTTCCGTCGTCCAGGTAAGCGACCCCCTGTCCTGTTTCCTTCCCTTCCTTGATAATCTTGACGATCATTCCTTCACCGGGGAGGACAACGGGTTTGAGAGCATTCGCCAGTTCGTTCACGTTCAGGATCTTGATTCCCTGGATCTCCGCCACCTTATTCAGGTTGAAATCGTTCGTTATGATCTTCCCGCCGATCTTCTTGGCCAACGCGACCAGCTTGCCGTCCACCCCTTTTATCTTGGGAAAATCATGATCGACCACCTCGATGGTCAACCCGGTGGTCTTCTGCATCCGGTTCAGCACGTCCAGGCCGCGGCGGCCGCGCGATCTTTTCATCGAGTCCGACGAATCGGCGATGTGCTGAAGCTCATCAAGAACGAACCTCGGCACGATGATGTTTCCGTCCAGAAAACCTGTCTCGCAGATATCGGCTATCCTGCCGTCAATGACGACGCTTGTGTCCAGTATCCGGTAGTCTCCGCTCCGCACGGTCTTTCCCGATCCGAAAAAGGTGAAGGAAAATTCTTCGCTTTTTTTCGAACCGATGACCAGACCGAGGTAGCCGAGAGTACAGGTCAGAATTACATAAATCCAGGGTACGATTTCCTGTTTCTCCCAGATGCTCACGAAACTGAGTCCGTAAGCGAAGAGAAACGCGATCAGCAACCCGATTATCGTGCCGATTACGCCCCCGAAAATGACCCGGAGGGATACCTTCCTGATTCCCTGTTCTATTTGAATAACGAATATTGCGACTATAAAACCTAATAATAATCCTATCAGGGAAACGGGAAAGCCGTAATACTTGAACGCGATGAAGTAGCCGCTGATCGAACAAGCCAGAATGAGCAAAAATCTGATAATAAATTGAAACATATAAATATCCTCTTCAATATGGGTATTATTGCGGCGCTTATTGTCTTTTCAAAGAGCCGAAATGAGTACTGCTTCGCGGCGAACGGGTAAGGCTCAGTGGATCGGAAAAAGGGCGTTTATATCCTCTTCTATCTTCGTTTCTTCTGCGCGGCAGGCAACCGATATCTCTTTGATCAGGAGATTTTTCGCCGTGTCCATCATCTTTCTTTCGCCGAAGGACAGGTCCTTATCGTTTTTGAGAATGCAGAGATCCCTTAAGACCCTGGCCACTTCGAATACGGAACCGGTCTTTATCTTTTCCAGGTAATCCCGGTATCGCTTGTTCCAGGTCTGCTTGTCTATTATCACGTCCTTTTCCTTGAGGATGTCATAGATCTTGGGGATTTCCTTTTCGGAAATGACCTCCCGCAGCCCAACCTGCTTCGCGCTGCTGAGGGGTATCATAATCCGCATGTTGTTGCCCAGGATCTTCATAACATAAAAAACCTGCTTGCTCCCGAGTATTTCTCTGTCTTCAATGGCTTCGATTATACCTACCCCCTGCGCCGGATATACGGCCAAATCCCCGATCTTGAACATGTTTCCGCCCGTCCTCCCCTTCATGAACACCTTGAATACATACCACAAATGGGAGCGTTAGTCAATTATAACCGGAACTTATAAATATTGAACTCCTTTGTTGCATATAGTATTAATAGCACCGCTTACGGACGGTATCCATTCAGGGCGAGAGTTCGGGACAGATCTCTTCGGGGAGGGTTTTCTTGATCGAAGACAAGGAACCTGATTGCGTATTCTGTGACATAGTTGCAGGAAAAGCTGAGGCCCATCTGATCCATGAAGACGCCCTTTCCATGGCCATCCTGGATATTCATCCTTACACGAAGGGTCATTGTCTGGTTTCGTCTTCCTCTATGCACGTGGGAGACGCATTCCCCATACTCACCTTTTTCTGATTCCCACATACAGCGGTGATGTCCTGGACCGGTTTTTTAACGCCCTGGAAAATTTCCAGGAATCTCCCGCAGAACTTTCAAAGTTGAGAGAACGGTCCTCAATGGAAGAAGCAGCTGAACTCCTGAAGATACCCCGGACAAAGAAGAGTAAAGGGTGAAGAGTAAGGCGTAAGGTGTATCTAAGCAGCCCAATGCCTGACGCCCAATGCCCTGTTCCTGACGCAATGGACGCAATGGACGCTATAGACGCAATGAACGCGATAGACGCAACGGACGCCTTTCCCGCCTTTTCCGCTTATCATATATACCGGCTCATCAGCCGCTTTATATCCCCTTCCAGGCTGCCGGGCTCCTTGTCCCGGTACAAGTCCAGGATGCGCTTCAAATCGTTGTAAACTCTCCTGTCCGACAGATCGTCCAGCCTGCGGTAGAGACCCCGGCGCCTTCCGAGGCGGAATACGGCACGGGCCTCTTCCGTCATCCCGAGGAACTTATCGATTACGGCAATCATCCGCTCCCGGTCTTCCGGAAGTCTGCCCTCGATCTCTTCCAGCAGGTTCAGGACATGGTCGCTGACGATGGTGCTCCCGATCCCCTCGAGAGATCCAATCATCGACCTGATTTCCCGCACGACATCCTCGTCCGGCAGCGGCTCGAATTCCCCCCGCTCCATTTTTTCGAAAAGGGCCGTCCCTCTCTTGACGTACAAGGATCTCAAACGGATGTAATCGGGATCTATCTCGTTGAGCACCCCGGCGGTATCGGCCGCATTCTCCTTCGACCACCGGCGCCCCCCGAGCCCGGGCATGACGTATTCGCACAAGGATATTCCGGCTGCCCTGATCCTTTTTCCGCCTTCAATGTGTTCCGCCGCGGTAGTTCCCTTGCTGATGAAATCGAGGAGGGCGTCGCAGCCGGTTTCCATTCCGATATGGATTCTGTTCAAGCCCGCCGAGCGGAGTCTTTCAAATTCCGCCACGCTCTTCCGCGCCGCCGTTTTCGACCGGCAGTAGGACGTGATCCTTTCCACAAAAGGAAATTTTTCCCTGATCAGATTCAGAACCTCTTCCAGTTCGCCCGTCTTCATCACCAGGGAATTGGCGTCCTGGAGAAAGACCGATTTCCCGCCGTAATAGAGCCAGGCGGCTACGCTCCGGAAATGCTGACCGTACCCGCCCCTGCCGAACACCTCATCAATTACCTCATCGCCGATAACGCCCCCCGCGCCCCTCTTCCAGGAGATAGCCCGGATCTGTTCGGCTATTTCCGCCGCCGCCGCGATGTCGGCCTTGATCTCCTCCACGCTCCGCAGACCGAACTTTTCCCCCTGATAGGTATGGCAAAAGGCGCATCGGTTCCAGGGACAGTTCCGCGTCGCGCGGATCAAAAGGCTTGCCGCCTCGCTCGGCGGCCGGATTGGACCCTGCTCAAATTCAAGTTTTATTTTCTCTTCTTTCATAGCCTTCAAAATTTCGAGAAGGTGAAAACGTGAGTTGCGAAGGTGAGAGCCGTCAGCAACATTCTCACCATCTCATCCTCTTGCCCGCTTATCTTCTATCTTTTTCAGCTCTTCGGAAAAGGCCTCAAACGCGGGTTTTCCGAACAGAACGAAGCGGACGCGCTCTATTCCGGAATCGGACTCCAGGAATTCCTTTACCGCTCTCAAGGCGATCTTCGCCGCTTCCCGTATCGGATAACCGTAAGCCCCCGTACTGATGGCAGGGAAAGAAACGCTCTTGAGTCCGCGCTCAGCGGCGATCTGCATGCTTTTCACATGGGCGTTTCTCAGCAGTTTGTCCTCGCCCTGCTTTCCGTCCCGGTAAACGGGACCGACCGCGTGGATGACGAAGCGGGCCTTGAGGTTTCCTCCCGTCGTGATCACCGCGCTCCCGGTGGGACATCCCCCTATTTTCCTGCATTCCGCCATGATCTCCGGTCCTCCCGCTCGGTGGATGGCCCCGTCCACTCCCCCGCCGCCGCGCAGTCCGGAATTGGCCGCATTCACGATGGCATCCGTGTTCTCCCCGGTTATGTCACCCTCAACTGCTTCCAGCACGGCATTCCCGACCTTGATCTCCATGACTCACCTCCCGACCGGAAATCCTTCCCCATATACGAGCATCCGGTACGTTTTCTCGATGCGGTCCCAGTTTTCCTCCCGGTCCATGGACCAGTAACGGCCGATGACGGAAACAACCCGGCCGATACCGGTTTCCGCCGTCTTCTTTTCGATCATCTCTATGTAATTAGCCCCGCTTTCCGGAACCTCCCCGCGCCTGCCGAGCATGGCATGGATGAATACATTTTTCACGCCCTCTCTTCCGGCAAGATCGAGCAGGGCGAGCAGGTGATCCACCGAGCCGTGGGAGCTGAAAAAAGACACTATCCCGATCAGGTGAAGGGATCCGCCGGTTTCCCTGGCGTGGCGGGCCGCGGCGAGAAAAGCTTCGTTCCGGCGGAAGGAGCCGTCGGAAATGGCCTTGTCGATGCGAACCCGGTCGCTGAAGATCCTTCTCCCCGCTCCGATGTGCAAATGGCCCACCTCAGAATTTCCCACGGTCCCCGCGGGAAGGCCTACCGCATCGCCGGCGGCCCTCAGCCTTGCCCAGGGATAGGAGGCCATCAGCCCGTCCATTACGGGCGTTCTTGCTTCGGCTATGAGATTCCCTGCGGTTTTTTCGCTGTAGCCCCATCCATCGAGGATAAGGAGGAGAATGCGTTTTACCGGCAGCCGCCCGCCGCCTGCAAGAAGGCTTCGGCCGGTCATTTCTCCGGGCCGGGGAAAGCCGAAAAGCTCAAGCACGGTCGGCGCAATATCGGAGAGCTCACCCGTATTTCTCAAGGCAAATTTTTCCCTGCCGACGATAATGAAGGGGACATCGCTGTCCGTGTGGCCGGTATCCACCGCTCCATCCGGGTATAGCCATTTTTCCACCGTGCCGTGATCAGCCGTCACAACGGCCGTAACGCCCTGTCGGAGCGCCTCATCCAATACTTTTCCGGTCCAGGAGTCCACCGCTTCGATCGCCCTTATGACGGCGCCTTTGTTTTCGATATGCCCTACTACGTCGACATTGGGAAAGTTGGCCAGGATAAAGCCCCAGCGCGGGTCGCGCAGCCTGCCGATTAAGGCGTCCGCGATCTCCGCAATCGACATTTCCGGCGCCTCGTCAAAAAGAGCGACGTCCTTTCTCGTCGGCACAATCAGAAATTCCCGGCCGGGGAGATCGCCTCTTTTCTTTCCTCCGAAAAAAAAGCTTACATGAACAGCCTTTTCCGCTTCCGTAACATTAACCTGTTCCAGTCCCTGCCTGGAGATCACTTCCGAAAGGGTATTGCTGATGGCGCCTTCCGGAGGAAAAGCCACCAGCACCGGAAGCCCCTTGCGGTACTCGATCATGGTTGCGAACTTCAACCCGAGGTCGCCGGCCGTCGAAAAACGGCTGAAGCCGGATTCGGTCAGGCTTTCCGTCAGCTCGATTTCCCTTTCTCCCCGAATATTGTAAAATATGGCCGAGTCTCCCCGCGCAATTCTTCCTTCTGCTTTGCCGTTATTGAACAATACAAGCGGCTCAAGAGTTTCATCCTCCTGTCCTCTTCGGTATGCGTCCCGGACGGAACGGGACATTGAAAGCAGTGCTTTTCCCCCACAGCCAGGCAACATCTTGATCTCCTTCTTCGCGTGAGACTTATCTGAAAAGACCGTTACCCGCGATCCCCCGATCCCATTTGACACGTTATCGGAAGGCATTTACCCTGTAAAGCAAAAAGGGAGCGAAGGGGCGGATTAATGGGGCTTTTTTATTGAAAACTGGTATCCTGCATGATAGAGAAATTTGAATTTACGGAATCGGCATGAGATCAGATGCGGTCGAAAAGACGGAAGCAGAATTAGTTAAGGAAAGAGCGGAAGTACTCGGCCGCGCGGGAGAAGCACTGTCCAAGGCGCTGATGATCCTCCGGGGGATCGAAGAATCCATTCAATCGAAACTGGCCACGGGAACAGGGGACGAGGACTCCCTCAGGGAGCTCAATGCTGAAATCTCGAATTACAACCATGCCAGGGAAAATGCCAAAATGAGGTATTACTACCTTATCGTGACCCGCGAGGCCATGGGATTCCGCCGGCATCCCTTTGTCGAAGAGTTCTACAAAATACCGCCCAAAAAAAGAGCTTTAGTGAAAAGCAAATGAGGCGCAATGGACCGATATCAAAAGCAGCGGCTTCGAATGGTCGATACGCAGATCCGCTCCCGCGGCATCAAGGACGAGAGGGTATTGAAAGCCATGGGGTCGGTGCCGCGGCACCTGTTCATAGAAGAGGCCCTGCGGGACCAGGCGTACAACGACAATCCCCTCCCCATCGGAGATAATCAGACCATATCTCAGCCTTACATTGTTGCGCTGATGACGGAAGCCCTCGAGCTCAGGGGCAGGGAAAAAGTCCTGGAGATAGGGACTGGTTCCGGATACCAGACCGCAATCCTGGCGGAACTGGCGGACCAGGTCTTCTCCATAGAGAGGATTGCATTTCTTGCGTCAAAGGCAAGAAGAGTTCTTGACCAACTCAAATATTTCAACGTCGCAATCCGGGTGGGCGACGGCACTTACGGATGGAGAGAGGAATCCCCGTTCGATGCGATCCTGATCGCGGCGGGAGCTCCTGATATTCCGAAGAAACTTCTTGAACAGCTGAAGATCGGCGGAAGACTGGTAATTCCGGTGGGCAGCCGCCACGCCCAGGTCCTGCTGAGGCTCACCCGAAATTCTGAGGATCTTCAGGATATCAAAAAAGAAGACCTCGGGGACTGCAGATTCGTCAGCCTTGTGGGCGAGTACGGGTGGCAGGGAGATAAATGACGGATGCTGAGAACCTGAGAAGCTGAGAGGCTGAGAGGGTGAGAATTTTCTTGTTTGTCATGTCGAGCGCTTCGGGAAGCCTGGCGAAGGGATCAGGGAACCCCGCGAGATATCTTATTTCTCGACAGGTACTTTCTTAAAGCAGGATTTCTCGTCGCTCAGCTCCTCGAAGTGACATTGAAAGATAGACAACTTGATGGATTAGAAATGCAATTCGTGATCAGGATTCAAGCAACCAACTCTGAGCTGTTTTATCGATGAAGCGGATCCTGGCCTCCCTTTTAGCCGTCTTTTTTATTGCCGCGTGCAGCGGACCGGTTATGAAGCCGGACAAGCCCAAGGGCGTTTACCACTGTGTCAAAAAAGGAGAAACCCTCTGGAGCATTTCCCAGGCTTACAAAATAGATATCCAGGAGCTCGCTGAAATCAACAATATCATGGATCCTGACGAAATTGAGGCGGACGCGGTGCTGTTCATACCGGGAGCGGATCACGTCGTAGAGATCGTCCGCAAAGAAAAACAGGAGCATCCGCCGAAAAAACCGGCGGCAAAACCAGCGCCCGTCCTGGCGAAATCCGAAAAAAAGGCCGGCGCCCCGCCCCCTCCCGCGAAAAAGTCCATCCCGCCTGCGCCTGTTCCGGCCGCTCTTCCCAAAGAGGCCGACAGACCCGCCGGAGGACCGCATGCCGGGCAGCAGCGTCCGGAGGTCAGATACGACAAAGGCCGCTTTATCTGGCCGCTGAAGGGAGCGGTGGTTTCCAAGTACGGCATTCAGAAGGACGGGCTCAAAAATAACGGCATCAAGATTTCGGCCCGCGAAGGTGCGGCGGTGCTCGCTTCCGCAAGGGGCGAGGTGACCTACTCGGACCATTTGAAATACTATGGGGATACCGTAATCGTAAGGCACGACGACAACTATTCGACTGTTTATTCCTCACTGAAGGCCAGAGGCGTCAAAGTCGGAGACAGGGTGAAAAAAGGCGACAGAATCGCCCTCGTCGGCAGGCCGGAGAGCAATGCGGTTCCCTTTTTGAATTTTGAAATCCGCCACATGAACAAGCCCAGGAATCCGTTGTTCTTTCTGCCGTAAGGGCAAAAGGCAAACGGCAATGGGCAAAAGGCAAAAGAAATAATTAATCAGGAAGAGGGTCCGACTTATCCTTATCTCTTCCTTTTGCCCTTCGCCTTTTGCCCGAACAAAAATGAAAACAGAAAGGATCATATGAAAATTGCAGAAGACATTTACGTTTACGAATGGACGAATCCCATGGAGAATAACTGTAACTCCTTTTACATCGGCGGGACCGTCCAGGCGCTGATCGATCCCGGGTTGAAAAGGTTCCTTCCGGACCTGCTCAAATCCATGGAAAGCGACGGCATAAGCAGGGATGACATCCGGCATGTCGTCCTCACTCATTCGCACCCGGACCACTTTGAAGCTTCGGAACTGCTGAGCGGCAAGAACGTCCTGATCGCAATGCATCGGCAGGAAATATCCTTTCACACCGGGACGGGAGCAATCCTCTACAACTGGTTCGGAATCGATTATCCGAAGACTGAAATCAATATGCCGCTTGAATCGGGAGAGGTAATGCTCGGGGGGGAGTCGTTCCAGATCCTGCTCGTGCCCGGCCACTCGCCCGGTTCCCTCGCGCTTTATTGGCCGGAAAAGAAAGCCCTCTTTTCAGTAGATGTTATTTTCGACCGCAACGTCGGCCGTTCCGACTTTCCAGGCGGAGACACCCAACTGCTGAAGAAGAGCATCCGCGCACTTTCGGGACTCGATACTGAAATCCTGTTCCCCGGGCACATGGGAATAATCGAGGGGGGCGACGCCGTGAAGCGGAATTTTGAGATAGTGATCCGCCAGATATTCCC